>WNGB01013535.1_pt1 | contig 16408 bp, 13 predicted proteins | sample 5400681 | NCBI WGS metagenome assembly WNGB01 (sample SAMN13153367, study PRJNA577476) | soil metagenome | isolation source: 115 cm soil or saprolite under grassland replicate 2 | place: USA:California | collected 2016-06-15 | reverse complement strand
GGGACCCCTGTGGCAGAGTGGGGCCATGAGCCACGAGCACATCTGGAGCGCGGCGGCGGCCCACCGCGGCCGCCTGGCGGCGGTCTTCGGCATCACCGTGACCTTGCTCGCCGTCCAGGTCGTCGGGGCGCTCGCCAGCGGCAGCCTCGCGCTGCTGGCCGACGCCGGGCACCTGCTGGCCGACGCGGCCGGCATCGGGCTGGCACTGGTGGCGACCTGGCTGGCGCGCCGGCCGGCGACCCCGGAGCGGACCTTCGGCTACCTCCGCCTCGAGGTCCTGGCCGCCGTGGTCAACGCCGTGCTGCTGCTGCTGGTGGGAGCCTACGTGCTGGTGGAGGCGATGCGGCGGCTGGCCGACCCGCCCGAGGTGGCGAGCGGCCTGATGGCCGCGTTCGGGGTGATCGCGCTGGCCGGCAACGGCGTCTCGCTGTGGCTGCTGCGTCGCGGCCAGGCGGACAGCCTGAACCTGCGCGGCGCCTACCTGGAGGTGGCGAGCGACCTGCTCACCGCCCTTGCCGTCGTGGCCGCCGCGGTGGTGATCGCGGTCACCGGCTTCCGCCGCGCCGACCCGATCGCCTCGGCGTTGATCGGGCTGCTGATCCTGCCGAGGACCTGGCGGCTGCTGCGGGAGGCGGTCGACGTGCTGCTGGAGGCGACCCCCAAGGGGGTCGACCTGAACGAGGTCCGCCGCCACCTGATCGAGGCGCCGGGCGTGACCGACGTCCACGACCTGCACGCCTGGACGATCACCAGCGGCCTGCCGGTGATCTCGGCCCACCTGGTCCTTGCGGACGGGGCCACCGGCCCGGCGGTGCTGGACCACGTGAGCCGCTGCCTCGCCGGGCATTTCGACATCGAGCATTCGACCTTCCAGGTCGAGCTGCCAGAGCACCGCAGCCACGAGGGCGCGACCCACCAGTAGGCGGCGCCTGCAGGCGCCGGGTCAGGCGGCGGCCGCCGCCTCGGCCGCGGGCTCGCGGGCCGGGCCGCGGGCGCCTGGCAGCAGGAAGGTCAGCAGGAAGCAGGCGAGGAACACGGCGACCTCGAACAGCAGGGTGCGTTCGACGGCGTCGGAGAAGTTCTGCCTGCGGGCGTCCTCGGCGGTGGCCGCCACCACCTGGCCGACCCGGCCCTGGCCGGCAGCCTGCGCCCGGGCGCAGCTCGCCGGGGTGGCGGACGGGTCCTTGGCGTTGGCCCGGTCCTGGAAGCAGGTCTGGAAGCCGGCGGCCACCTGCCGGCTCGCCTGGCCCGGCATCCCGGTCGCCTCCAGCTCGGTGCGCAGGCGCGGGGCGAGCTCGTTGCCGACCGTGGCGGCGTGGCTGCCGAGCAGCCCGAAGAAGATCACGCCGATGACCGCCACCCCGATCGCGCCGCCGACCTGCTGGACGGTGGTGAGCACCCCGGAGGCCGAGCCGGCGTCCTGCCGCCGGATGCCGGCGAGCACGATGTTGACCAGCGGCGCGATCACCGAGCCGAGGCCGAGGCCGCACACGGCCAGGGCGGGGATGAGCTGCCAGGAGTGGGTGGCACCGCCGTAGCGGTCGACGGTCCAGATGAGCCCGAGCATGCCGGCGGCCAGCAGCAGCGAGCCGGCGCTGAGGATGCGCCGGCCCAGCCGGGGCGCCAGGCGCACCGAGGCGGCCGAGGCGAGCGCCGAGCCGACCGCGAACGGCACGCCGGTGAGCCCGGCGTGCAGGGCGGTGAACCCGAGCCCGATCTGCAGCCAGAGCGTGAAGGTGAGGAAGAAGGCGGGGATGCCCATGAAGAGGATGCCGGCGACCAGCAGGCCGGCGACGAACGCCCGCTGCCGGAACAGCGCCAGGTCGACCAGCGGGGACCCGTCTGCGGCCTTCTTGCGCCGCTCCCAGAGGGCGAAGGCGCCGAGCACCGGCACGGCGGCGGCCATCGCCAGGAACGTCCACAGCGGCCAGTCCAGGTCGCGCCCCTGGACCAGCGGGTAGACCAGCAGCAGCAGGCCGGCGCTGACGATGGCGACCCCGAGCAGGTCGAGCCGCAGCGCGTGCGGCGCCCTCGACTCCTGCAGGAAGCGCCCGGCGGCGATCAGCGCGGCGATCCCGATGGGGACGTTGACCAGGAAGATCGGCCGCCACTCCAGGCCGAGCAGGTCGCCCTCGATGAGCAGCCCGCCGACCAGCGGCCCGGTGATCGTGGCCAGCCCGATGATCGCCCCGAAGATGCCGAAGGCGGTGCCCCGCTCCCGCGGCGGGAAGGTGACCTGGATGACGGCGAGGATCTGCGGGAACATGATCGCGCCCATGAGGCCCTGGAGGACCCGGGAGCCGATCAGCATGCCCGGGCTCTGCGCCAGGCCGCACAGGGCCGAGGCGAGCGTGAAGCCGGCCATGCCCAGCATGAACAGGCGCTTGCGTCCGAAGATGTCGCCGAGCCGCCCGCCGGTGATCAGCGTCACCGCGAAGGCGAGCTGGTAGCCGGCCAGCACCCACTGGATCTGGGAGTAGGTGGCGTCGAGGTCGCGCTGGATCGACGGGATGGCGACGTTGACGATGCTGATGTCGACCAGCTGCATGAAGCCGGCGGTCAGCACCACCGCCAGGGCGACCCAGCGGCGCGGGTCGGCGGCCTGCTCGTCGGGCCCGCCGGCCGGGGTGGGGGTGGTCGCGGTGGTGCTCATTGGTCCACCCTCCTTCGGGGGAACTGCGCGAAGGGGTGGTTGGGGTGAGACTCCCGCATGAACCCTCGGTGCCCGTCGGGCGACCGCCAGCGGTGCTTGTCCTTGGAGGACCAGCGTGAGATCCGCGGCGTCCGACGGGCCGGGGAGCCAGGACCGGCGCTAGGGATATGCGGGTTGGACCGCCACGCAATGAGCAACCGGCACGGCGCCCCGGCACCGACGGTGCCCCCATCGTTCCAGGAAGGAGCGCGCAGGTGAACCAGCTGTATGCCGGCATCGACTGGGCGACCAAGACCCACGCGGTCGGTGTCGTCGACGACCAGGGCGGGATCCGTGCCCGCTTCCAGGTGGCCAACACCGGCAAGGGCTTCGGCGGCCTGGTGCGCCGGTTGGTCAGGCTGCAGGTGGCCGGGGTGGCGATCGAACGGCCCGACGGGCCGCTGGTGGAGGCCATGCTGGAGGCCGGCCTGCGCGTGGTGGTGATCACCCCCCGGCAGGTCAAGGCGCTGCGCAGCCGCTACGCCGCCGCCGGCGCCAAGTCCGACGCTGCCGATGCGCTGCTGTTGGCCGACGTGTTGCGCACCGACGGCCACCGCCTGGCCACCCTGCACCAAGACAGCGACGCCACCCAGGTCCTGCGGGCGCTGTCGCGGACCCGCAAAGATCTCCAGAAGGCCCGGATGGCGCTGTGCAACCAGCTGCTGGCCCAGCTGGAGCGGTGCTTTCCCGGCGCGGTCGGGCTGTTTGCCGACCTGCACTCGGCGGTGGCGATCTGCTTCCTGCGCCGCTACCCCACCAGCCAGGCCGCTGCCGGGCTGACCCAGGCCCAGCTGGCCGCGTTCCTGCGCCGCATCCACTACCCCGGGCACACCCCGGTGGCGGTGTTGCTGCAACGGCTGGCCACCGCACCGGCGGCCAAGATCAGCCAGGCCGAGGCGGCCGGCCGGGCGGTGTGCGTGGCTGCCCTGCTGGGCGCCATCCAGGCCTGCCACAACCGCGAACGGGAGCTGGAGGCCGAGATCATCGAGCGGCTGGAAGTCCACGCCGACGCCAAGGTCTTCACCAGCCTGCCCAAGGCCGGCCACGGCGTGCGCGCCGCCGCGCTGCTGGCCGAGATCGGCGATGTGCGCTCCCGGTTTCCCGACGAGGAAGCCCTGGCCGCCCTGGCCGGCGTCGCTCCGGTCACCAAGCAGTCCGGCACCCGCCGGCAGGTCGGCTTCCGCTGGGCCTGCGACAAGAAGCTGCGCAACGCCCTGGTCGACTTCGCCGACGACTCCCGCCACGCCTCCCCATGGGCCGCCAACCTCTACGCCCAAGCCCTCCAGCGCACCCGCCGCCACCCCCACGCCGTGCGCATCCTGGCTCGCGCCTGGATCCGGGTGATCTGGCGCATCTGGCAAGACCACACCACCTACGACCCCAGCAAGCACGGAGGGGCGGTGAGGCTCCTGGCCACCTGAGGTTGACCTAGGGAATCTCATGCGCGTGCCTCCAGGTCCGTGTCCGTGGGGTGCGGCGGTGGCGCCGGGGCGAGCCCGGCCAGCAGCGCCCTGACCAGCGCGGCGGCCGGGTTGGGGCGGTCGCGGAGGGGGGCCAGGTCGGGGCCGGAGAGCTGCTCGACGAAGACGTGCTGCTGGCAGCCGCCGAGCAGCAGGACGCCGGCGCCGACCAGGTCGGCGCCGGCCGCCACCCGCCCGAGGGCCTGCTCGGCCTCCAGGTAGGCGACGATCGACCCGTAGGCCCGGTGCGGCCCGCCGCCGAGCTCCCGCATCCGCGCCCGGAACCGCTCCAGCAGCTCGGGGTCGGCGAACAGCCCGGAGCCGACCAGCAGCAGGTCGCGGTACAGGACCAGCGCCTGCTCGGCGACCTCGGTGAGGTTGGCCTCGACCGTGCGGCTGCCGGCCCTGGCGGGGAGCTGCAGGAGCAGCTCGATGAAGGGGGGCAGGAGCTTTTCCTGCACGGCCCGGATCAGGTCCAGCTTGTCGGCGAAGTGCAGGTACAGGGTGCCCTCGGCGAGCCCGGCTTCGCGGGCGATCTCCTTGGTGGTCGCCCGCGCCGGCCCCTTGGCCCGCAGGACCCGCTCGGCCGCGTCGACCAGCCGGCGGCGGGTCTCGTCCCGGTCCCGGACCTTGAGTGAGTGCTCATTCATGTCGTCAGGCAGAATATGAGTGAGCACTCAGTCATGTCAAGGGTGGGGCACCGCCCGCGCGGTCAGCTCGCGGCGGCGAAGCGGATCCGCACCGCGGTGGCCTCCAGGACCCCGCCGCCGCCGGCCGCGCTCTCGCTGCGGAAGATCAGCCAGCCGGCGCCGGCCGAGGGCGCGCCGAAGGCGATGCGCCCGCTGAACGGCCCCAGCTCGGCCGTGCCGCTGCCGGTGACGAAGCCCCTGCCGAGCACCCGGTCGGCGCCCTGCCGGTCCTCGGTGACGGCCACCTGGACGGTGCCCTCGAAGGCGCTGGCCCGGCCGCGCACCGTGACCGGCGAGGCGATCCTCGCGAAGCGGATCGGCTGGGCGACCCGGATGTCGGCGGCGCTGGTGCCGGTCACGACCCAACCGCCGGTGTAGCGGTGCAGCCGGACGAGCGTGCCCGGGCCGTCCAGCGGCCGGCCGCCCTCCCCCTTGGCGGGGTGCACGCTGACCTCGCCGGTGGCGGGCCCGGTCGAGCGGAACCGCCCGGACGCCGGTTCGGGCATGCCAAGGTCGCGCATGAAGGCACGGGCGGCCCGCTCCCCCTCGGCCGCGCCGGCGGTCTGACCGGTGCCGGAGGCGGCGCCCTGCCAGGCGGTGCGGGCTGAACGGATCGGACGCATCGTGGACCCCCCCGGTGTCGGTTCGCGCTCGGCGCCCGCTAGGGGCCGACGCTCACCGTGCCACGCATGTCGCGGTGGATGGCGCAATGGTAGGCGAAGCTGCCGGCCGTGCCGAAGACGAAGGAGAACCGCTTGCCGCTGGCCAGGTCGCCGGAGTTGAAGGCGCCCCCGTCGGCGGTGACCGTGTGGGTGACTCCGGTGTCCTGGTTCTCCCACGTGACCCGCTGGCCGACCTGCGCCCGGAGCGAGTCGGGCGCGAAGGCGAAGTCGGCGATGCTCACCTCGCCGCTGGCGGCGTCCCCGCCGCCCCCGCCCCCCGCGTCGCCATAGCCCCCGCGGCCGCCGCCCGCACCGCCGCCGCCGGCCGCCGCCTCCGGGGCGGCGGTGGTGGTCGTGCCCGCACCCGCCGCCGTCCCCCCACCGCCGTCGTCGGCGCAGCCGGCGACCAGCAGCACGACCACCGCGACCGGGATGAGCATCTCGAGCGTACGGCGCACCTTGAGGGCCTCCTCGCGTCAGGGAACACCGTGACAACTTCACCGGGGCGGCGCCGCTTCCCCGCGTTTGCCAAGCACGCTGCCGAGGGAGCACGCTGCTCGTCGCCATGAGCCAGTCGCAGGAATTGGACCGGACGGACGCGGGGGGTGCCGCGATGCACAAGGAACCGCTCACTCCCGAACACGTCCGGGCGCGCAGGTTCAACCGGGTCGTTCGCGGCTACCGGCGCCGTCAGGTCAACCGCCTGCTTGAGCGGGTGGCCGCCGACCTGGCCCGCAAGCAGGACGGTCCGCTCGCCCAGCCGGACGATCCCGCCCCGCTGACCCCAGGCGACATCGAGCAGGTCCGCTTCAGCGCCGCCCTCGGCGGCTACGAGATGGCCCAGGTCGACGACTTCCTCGACGAGGTCGTCGGCGAGCTCGACCGCGTGGCCAGGGAACCGCCCCGCCCGGCGCGGCAGCCCGCCGCCGCCCTCCCGCCGCCGCCGCCGCTGTCCACCGGCGACATCCAGCGCCGCACCTTCAGCCCGGGGGAGCCCGGCTACCTGGTCCCCGAGGTCGACCGGTTCCTGGCAAGGGCCGCCAGCTCCCTGGCCCACCTGGAGGCCGCCGTCACGCCGGGCGCCGGCCCACCCGAACCCTGGACCGGCCCGGAGCCGCCGTTGACCCGCTGGGACGTCCTGCGCCAGCGGTTCCCGCTCGGTCCCCGCGGCTACGCCAGGTACGAGGTCGACGCCTTCCTCGTCCAGCTCGCCGCGCAGTTCCCGGAGCCCGGCCCGGTCGCCGAGGAGGAGCTGCTGCGGCGGCTCCGGCTCGACCGGTAAGGTCCCGCGCGATGCCGCGGCCGGCCACCTTTGGCGCCTGGATGGACCTGCGGCCCGGCCGCGGCCGCCAGCCCGACCCCGCCCACTACGCCGAGCGGCTCCAGGAGGCCGTCCTGGTCGAGCGGCTCGGCCTGGCCGCCGTGTGGGGCAGCGAGCACCACGCGGTCGAGGACGGCTACCTTCCCCAGCAGCTCCCGTTCCTGGCGGCGGTCGCCGCCCGCACCTCCCGGATCCGGCTGGGGACCGGGGTGCTGCTGCTGCCGCTGTACCGGCCTCGCGAGGTGGCCGAGCAGGCAGGGGTCGTCGACCTGGTCGCAGGCGGCCGGCTGCTGCTCGGCCTCGGCGCCGGCTACGTCGAGCGCGAGTTCGACGTCTTCGGCGTGGACCGCTCGGCCAGGGGCCGGCTGCTCGAGGAGAAGCTGCCCTGGCTGCGGCGCGCCCTGGCCGAGGGGGTCGCCGCCGACGGCCCTGGCGGCGCCGACCTGCCGGTCGGTCCGCGCTCGCCCCAGCCGGGCGGCCCGCCCCTGTACCTCGGCGGCACGGCCCCGGCGGCGCTCGACCGGGTGGCGAGGCTGGCCGACGGCTGGTTCGCACTCGCCCACTACGGCTGGCAGCGGACGGCAGAGGCCTACCAGGTGCTGGCCGGGGCGCTGCGGCGGGCGGGCCGGCCGGCCGACGGCTTCCCGGTCGTGGCCGGAGTCCACCTGTGGGTCAGCGACGACCCGGAACGGACCTGGGCCACCGAGCTGGCTCCGGCCGTCGCCTACCAGCTGGACCGCTACAACGACTGGGCCACCGACCGCGACCGGCCCCGCCCCGAGCCGATCGAGGCGGGCCGGCTCAAGCGCACGGCCGTGTTCTGCGACACCCCGGAGCAGATCGTGGCCGCCCTCGCCGGCTTCCAGGAGCGACTGCCGTTCACCCACGTCTGCCTCTGGAGCCGCCCGGCCGGCGTCGGCCACGAGGCGGCCTGCGCCAACCTGGAGCGGGTGGCCCGCGAGGTCGCCCCGGCGTTCGCCGGCCCCAGGGAGCCGCCCTGGCGCGCACCCGCAGCCTGACGTCTCAGAGCCGCGCCGACCCGTGGTCGCGCGGGACCGGTTCGGTCCGGGTACCGGCGTCCTCGGCGAGGCGTTGGCCGATGGCGGTGGCCACGGCCAGTCCGCCGCCCAGCACGATCGGGGCGAGCGCCCGCATGCTGGACATGAAGTGCCCGAGCAGGGTTGCCGACAGGAACAGCGCGTAGCCGCCGAGCAGCAGGCCGACCCGAGCCGGCAGGGTGGTCGAGCGCAGGCCGACGAAGGTGCCCGCCAGCACGGCGGCGAGCGAGCCGGCCAGCATCAGGTAGCCGACCGGGTTGGTGAGAAGCTCGACCTGGTACTCCCCTCGGACCAGCAGCGCCACGGTGCGACCCCAGCCGAGCAGCGGCGGGCCGAGCGCGCCGAGCGGGCTGCCGTGGCCCCTGACCGGCGTCACCGCGCCGAGCACGTACACCCACCAGGCGGCCAGGGCGGCCACGCCCGGGCCGACAAGGGTGACCGCCGGGCGCAGGCGCGACCAGCCGGCCCGGCCGGGCAGGGTGGCGAGATAGAAGGCGCCGGCGCCGGCGAATACCAGGTAGGACTCCTTGGTCAGGGCGGCGCCGGCGAAGGCAAGACCCGCCCAGAGCTGCAGCGCGCGCGACCGGCGCGACCCGGCGTCCGCCGCACCGCTGTCGAGCGTGAGGCCGAGCCCCAGCGCGGCCAAGGCGAGGCCGAGGGGCTCGGCGGTGCCGAAGGTGACCCCGACGCCGACACCGGGGATGAGACCGAACCCGAGACCCCACCAGCGCGACCGCCGGTAGGCGACCAGCATCCGGGCGATCGCCATGGAACCGACGCCGACCGCAAGGGCACCCACGGCGAGCAGGCCAGCGGGGATCGCCGGGATCCGGCCGGTGGCAAGCGCCCACCCCGCCATCGGGTACAGCGGTCGTCCGGCCCGGTAGCGCGGCTGGTCGAACGTCCCGGTCAGGTCGTCGAGCAGGAGCGGGTCGTAGGCGAGTCCGAGGAACCACTGGCCGTCGTAGCCGGGGCCTTGCTGCGTCTGCACCCGGATGCTCCGCGCTGCCAGCTGCTCGTCGAGCTGCCACCTGGTGCCGACATGGAACAGCGCCGTCGGGTCGGAGCCGAGCCGCAGCAGCTCCACCACGAGCAGCAGGGCGCCGATCGCCAGGCCGGCCGCCCCGACCCGCAGCACGCTCCGCCAGGGAGGCTGGCGGGCCGGAGGCGGCGTCGAGGCGAGCAGTCCTGGCGGCCGCATCCGCGAACCGTATCAGGCCTTCATCAAGACGCAGGCGGTGCCGGGTGTTGGGGCCCTGTCGAGGGTTGGTTCTACACTGCTCAGCATGAATCCAGCAATCAAGGCACAGAACCTCGTCCGCCATTTCGGCGAGGTCCAGGCCGTGCGCGGCGTCAGCCTGGAGGTCGCCGAGGGCGAGATCTACGGCTTCCTGGGACCCAACGGCGCCGGCAAGTCGACCATCGTCCGCATCCTGACGACCCTGCTCCAACCCACCAGCGGCTCCGGCTCGGTGCTCGGCCACGACGTCGTCGCCGAGCCGACCACCGTGCGCCGGCTGATCGGCGTGGCCCTCCAGGAGGCCGGCCTCGACCCCAAGCAGACCGGCAGGGAGCTGCTCACCCTGCAGGGCCGCCTGTACGGCCTGCGCGGCCAGGTGCTGCCGACCCAGGTCAAGGAGGTCACCGAGCTGGTCGGCCTGACCGACGCGATCGACCGCGCCATCAAGACCTACTCCGGCGGCATGAAGCGCCGCATCGACCTGGCGTCGGCGCTGCTGCACCGGCCGCGGGTGCTGTTCCTCGACGAGCCGACCACCGGGCTGGACCCGCTGTCACGGGCGCTGATCTGGGACCGCATCCGCGAGCTGCGCGGGCGCTTCGGCACCACCGTCTTCCTGACGACCCAGTATCTGGAGGAGGCCGACGAGCTGGCCGACCGCGTGGCCATCATCGACCAGGGCCAGATCGTCCGCCAGGGCAGCCCGGAAGCACTGAAGGCCGAGGTCGGCGCGGACGTGATCGACCTCGCCGTCGACGAGCGCGAGACCGGTGCCGCCCGGGTCGCCATCGAGGAGATGCAGGCCTCCAGGGAGCTGCCGGCCGGGGAGCTGCGCGGCACCGACAGCGGCTACACGCTGTTCGTCCCCGACGGGCCGGGCCACATCGCGGCGCTGATCCGCGGCCTGGACCGGGCCAAGGTCCGCTTCGGCGCGGTCAGCGTCTCGCGGCCGACCCTTGACGACGTGTTCCTGGCCGCCACCGGCGGCCGCATGGCCGCCGCCGCCGAGCGCGACCAGGAGCAGGAGGAGCGAGTCCCCGAGGCCGCCGGGAGGGGTGCATCGTGAGCGCCGCGAGCGTCGCCAGCGAGCCGCAGACCCTGGCCGCGCCGGCGGGGATGGCCTCCGACGTGGCCGCCATCACCGCCCGCTCGATACGGGGCATCCTGCGCGAGCCAGAGCTGTTCATCTTCGCGCTGATCATCCCGCTGTTCTTCTTTGTGGTGCAGGTGGGCGCCCTCGGGGATGTGGCCAAGGACGCCTTCGGGATCCCCGAGTACGCCGCCTTCCAGCTGCCGATCTCGATCCTGTTCGCCGCGGCCAGCACCAACGGCGGCAACGCGCTGGTGCTGGACATCGCCAACGGCTACTGGGACAAGCTGTCGGTGACCCCGGTGCGCCGTTCGGCGCTGGTGATCGGCACCCTGACGGGGGAGATGTTCGCGGTGCTGGCCTACAGCATGGCGCTGCTGCTGTTCGGCTGGGCGATCGGGGTCCGCTTCGTCGGCAACGAGCTGGTCGGCGCGGCCGGGCTGCTGGGGCTGACGCTGCTGTTCGGGGTCGGGTTCGCCGCCGTCAGCGTGGCGGTGGCGCTGGCCACCGGTTCGGTGCGGGCCACCCAGACCACCTTCATCATCTTCTTCCCGCTGCTGTTCCTCACCCCCAGCGCGCTGCCCCGCAACCTGATGACCGGCTGGTTCGAGATCGCGGTCAGCCTGAACCCGATGACCTACGTGGTGGAGGCCGCCCGCAGCTTCCTGGTCGGACCGATCAGCGCCTCGGTGATCGCCAAGGGCGTGCTGGCCGCCGCGCTCTTCAGCCTGTTCACCTTCACGCTGGTCGCCCTCGCCTTCCGCCGGCGCATGCGCATGGCGTGAACCGGGTTCGCGGGTTGCCGTAGGCTGGTCGCTTCCGGTCCGGCGGTGGGAAGGCAGGCGAGGCGTTCGATGGAGCGGCGGGTCCTCGGGTCGAGCGGCCTCGAGGTTCCCGTCGTCGGCATGGGAACGTCGCGCACCCTGGACGTGCGCGGGCGGGCGGCCGAGGCGACCAGTCGCAAGATCGTGGACGAGGCGCTGGCCGCCGGCGCCAACCTGTTCGACTCCTCGCCCATGTACGGCGAGGCCGAACGCGTCCTCGGGCTGGCGCTGGAAGGGCGCCGGCAGGAGGCGCTGGTCGCCACGAAGGTGTGGACGCCGGACGACCAGCAGGCCAAGCAGCAGGTCGAGGCCTCCCTCGCCTACGCCCATGGCCACGTCGACCTGTTCCAGGTCCACAACCTGGTCGCCTGGCCGGCCCGCCTGGAGCTGCTGGAGCGGCTCCGCGAGCAGGGCCAGGCCACCGCCATCGGCGCCACCCACTACGACGCGGCCGCCTTCGACGAGCTGATGGTGGTGATGCGCACTGGCCGCATCAGTGCCGTCCAGGTCCCCTACAACCCGCTGGAGCGGGACGTCGAGCGGGCCGTGTTCCCGCTCGCCGAGGAGCTCCGCATCGGCGTGGTGCTGATGCGCCCGTTCGCCCGCGGATCGCTGCTGCGGCGCTGGCCGAGCGCCGCCGAGCTGGCCCCACTGCAGCCGTTCGGAGTCGCCACCTGGCCGCAGGCCCTGCTCAAGTGGGGCCTGTCAGACCCCCGCTGCACGACCTCGATCCCCGCCACCTCCCGCCTCGGCCGCATGACCGAGAACGCCGCCGCCGGCGACCCGCCCTGGTTCGGCCCAGACGAGCGCGACCTCGTAACCCGCTTGGCCACGCGCTCCTAGAGCCGCTACCGTTGTGGTTTCGGGCTCGTCCCCTGGCGAGCCGTCCCCCAACCGTCCGCGTGTCTGAGGAGGATCGCCCTGCCCGGCTACGCAGCCGCCCTGGCGGCCCTCGACGACGCCGACCTCAACCGCCTGCTGGAGCGCCGCCCAGACCTGCTCACGGCCCCTGCCCCGGTGTCGTTCCCGGAGCTGGCCGGCCGGGCGGGCGGCGCCGCCTCGCTGGCCGCCGCCCTGCGCACGCTCGACCTGGGCACGCTGCGCCTGGCGGAGCTGCTGGCCGTCCTCGGGCTGCCGACCACCGTGGCCGAGCTGGCCGCGGCCGCAGGCGACGGGCTCGCACCGGAGCGCCTGCGGGCCGGCCTCGACGCTCTTGCCGAGCTGGGCATCGCCCTGCCTGGTCCCGACGGCGCCATCGCCGGGCCGCCCGGTCTGGCGGCGCCGTTCGGCCGTCCCGGCGGCCTCGGCCCGCCCGTGGCCGAGCTGGCCAAGGTCGGGGTGAGCGCAGAGCAGCTCGCCCGCATCGCCGCCAACCTCGGCACCCTCTCGCACCCCCCGGGGCCCGGGAAGTCCAGGGAGGGGCCAGAGCAGCGCCGCGGTGCGAGCAAGGCAGCGCTGGTCCGGGCGGTGAGCGCCGCCCTTGCCGACCCTGAGGTGGTGGCGCGGACGCTCGCCGGCGCCGGCGACGCGGCGATGCGACTGCTGGAGGAGGCCCTCGCCGCCTCTGGCCCGATCACCGTGATGGGGGTCGGCTACGGCCGCTTCGCCGGCTACCCGGACGCCGAGCCCGCCACCTGGCTGCTCGACCACGGCCTGCTGCTGCCGGTCACCTACAGCCAGCTGGTGGTCCCGAGGGAGGCCGCGCTCGGGCTCCGCGGCGGGCTGGTCTTCCCGGACTGGCCGCCGCCGCCCGCGATGGAACCGCTCGATCCGGTCGCTCATGGGCAGGACCGGGCGGCGGCGGCTGCGACCAGAGCGGTCGTCGCCGCCGAGGGGATCTGCACCCGGCTGGACCGCCGGCCGCTTCCGCTGGTCCGGGCCGGGACGGTGGCCGTTCGCGACCTGCGCCTCCTGGCCCGCGAGCTCGACCTGGCCGGCGAGCAGCTCGCGCTGCTGGTCGACCTGCTGGTGGAGGCCGGCGTGCTCGCGGTCGGCGGTCCGTTCGGTCAGCGCTCGCTCGGCCTGCGGCCGGAGGCGGACGCCTGGCTCGCCGGGCCGCGGGCGCGCCGCTGGGCCGACCTGGCCGTCGCCTGGCGCGGCGCCGACCTGGCCGTCGAGGACCATCTGGCCGGCCAGGCGGGCGCCGACCGCAGCCGTCCGCTGGCCGTCCGCCGGCTGGCCGTGGCCGCCACCCGCCGCCGCGGCCTGCTCGAGGCCCTGACCGGCCTGCCCGGCGGCCGCGCGGCACGCCCTGACGACCTGGCCGCCCACCTCGCCTGGCGCCATCCCATGGCCTGGCCGTCCGCCCATGCCGGCGCGGCGGGCGCCGCGAGGGCGGTGCTGGAGGTGGCCGCCTTCCTCGGGCTGGCGGTGGTGGACGGGGAGCGGGCCGCCGCCGGCCTGGCGGCCGAAGCGTGGCTGGCGGGGACCGAGGGGGACGGCCTGGCGGCGCTGGTGGCCCCGTCGCTGCCAGACGCGTCCGAGCGGTTCCTGGTCGCCGGCGACCTCACCGTGGTGGCGCCGGGCGGCCTGGCGCCGGCGGTGGAGGCGAGGCTGACCGCGCTGGCCGACCGGGAGGCGTCCGGCGCGGGCACCTGGCGCCTCCACGAGGCGAGCCTGCGGCGCGCCTTCGACGAGGGGCGCTCGGCCGGCGAGGTGCTCGAGTTCCTGCGCGAGCATTCCGACACCCCGCTGCCGCAGGCGCTCGAGTACCTGGTGGTCGACGCCGCGCGCCGCCACGGCCGCCTGCGGGTGGGCGGGGCCGCCACCTACCTCCGCGGCGACCCGGCCCTGGTCGCCGGCGCGGTGCGCACCCCCGCGCTGCGGCGGCTCGGGCTGCGCGAGCTGGCCCCGGGGGTGGCCGTCACCTCCCGGCCCCAGCGGGAGCTGCTGGCCGCCCTCCGCAAGGCCGGGGAGGCCCCGCTGGCCGAGGAGCCCGACGGCAGCCCCCGCCCGGAGACGCCCCGGCCGGTGCGGCACGCGCCCAGGTCGGCGGCGGGCGGCCTCGGAGGGCCCACGCCCGCGGTCAACGGCCATGCACCGCCGGCGCGCCCCACCGACGTGGTCGCCCGGCTGCGCGGCCCGCGGCCCGCCACCGGCCCGCGGCCCGCCAGCGGCCCGCCGCCCGACCCGGACCCGGCGGCCCCGGACCTGGCGGACCCGGACCCGGCGGACCCGGCAACCAGGGGGCCTGGGCGTGGCTGACGGCGCCCTGATCGTCCAGAGCGACCGCAGCGTCCTGCTGGAGGTGCACCATCCGAAGGCCGACGCGGCCCGCGCCGCCATCGCCCCCTTCGCCGAGCTGGAGAAGAGCCCGGAGCACGTCCACACCTACCGCCTGACCTCACTCGCGCTCTGGAACGCCCGGGCCGCCGGTCTGCCGCCGGAGCAGGTCACCGCCGCCCTGGTGGAGCACTCCCGCTATCCGGTGCCCCCGAGCCTGCTGGCCGACGTGGCCGAGACCATGGGCCGCTACGGCCGGCTGGTGCTCCGCGGCGGCGCCGACGGCGGCCTGCTGCTCACCTCCAGCGACCCGGCCGTGCTGGAGGAGGTCGCCCGCGCCCGCCAGGCCGCCCCGCTGCTCGGCCGCCGCCTCGGCCCCGACCGTTTCGAGGTCCCGCTCGCCGAGCGGGGCCGCCTCAAGCAGGCGCTGCTCGCCCTCGGCTGGCCCGCCGACGACCAGGCCGGCTACGTCGAGGGCACGCCGCTGGCCATCGAGCTGCGGGCGACCCACGCCGCCACCGGCGCGCCGTTCGCGTTGCGCCGCTACCAGCGGGAGTCGGTCGCCGCCTTCGCGGCGGCCGGGTCGGGGGTGATCGTGCTGCCTTGCGGGGCCGGCAAGACCCTGGTCGGCATCGGCGCCATGGCCGCGGTCGGCGCCCGCACGCTGATCCTGGTCACCTCCACCCTGGCCGCCCGCCAGTGGCGCGACGAGCTGCTGGCCCGCACCGGCCTGGCAGCCGGGCGGGTGGGGGAGTACTCGGGCGCCCGCAAGGAGGTCGCCCCGGTCACCATCGCCACCTACCAGGTCCTGGTGACCAGGCGCGGCGGCCGCTACGCCCACCTGGACCTGCTGAGCCGGGAGGACTGGGGCCTGATCGTCTACGACGAGGTCCACCTGCTGCCTGCGCCCGTGTTCCGCATGACCGCCGAGATCCAGGCGAGACGCCGGCTCGGGCTGACCGCCACGCTGATCCGCGAGGATGGCCGCGAGGCGGACGTGTTCAGCCTGATCGGGCCCAAGCGGTACGACGCGCCCTGGCGCGACCTCGAGGCCCAGGGCTGGGTGGCGACCGCCGACTGCGTCGAGGTCCGCGTCGACCTCACCGACGAGGAGCGCATGAGCTACGCGGTGGCCAGGCCGGAGGAGCGCTACCGGCGCGCGGCGACCGCCGCTTCCAAGCTCCCTGTGGTGGGCCGGCTGGCCGAGCGCCACCGGGCCGACCGGGTGCTGGTGATCGGCCAGTACCTGGACCAGCTCAAGACCCTCGGCGAGCAGCTCGGCGACCCGGTGATCACCGGCGCGACGCCGGTCAGGGACCGCGAGCGGCTCTTCGCCGCCTTCCGCGCCGGGGACCTTCGACGGCTGGTGGTCTCCAAGGTGGCCAACTTCTCGGTGGACCTGCCTGAGGCCAACGTGGCCATCCAGGTCTCCGGCACCTTCGGCAGCCGCCAGGAGGAGGCCCAGCGGCTCGGCCGCATCCTCCGCCCCAAGGCCGACGGCGGTCGGGCCCGCTTCTACACGGTGGTCAGCCGGGACACCAACGATGTCGACTTCGCCCAGCGCCGCCAGCGCTTCCTCGCCGAGCAGGGCTACGCCTACCAGCTGGTCGACGCCGCCGACGTGCTCGCCGGCGAGCTTCCGGCGCCCGCCTGACCTCGGGAACTCGAAGGGCCCCCGGCTCGGGGGCCCTTCGTCAGGGAAGCTCTGGCGGCTACTTGGCTGCGTGGCGACCGCGGGTCCGGCTGACCAGGAGGATCAGGAAGCCGCCGCCGACCAGCCCGATCGAGGCCAGCAGCATCGGCCCGGAGCTGTTGCCGGTGAAGGGCAGCGCGCCCTCGCCGGCGGTGGTGCTGGTCTCCTGGCCCACGCTGCTCTCCGGCGGCGCAGTGGTGGTCGTGGTCGTGGAGCTGCTCGGCGGGGTCTCGCACTCGGTGGGAAGCGTGACGTCGGCCTCCTTTGGACCCTCCGGCTCCTTCTGCCCCTCCCAGTGGATGAACGCCAGGGCCACCACCGACTCGGCGTCAAGCGGGACCCCGGAGAACGACGCGGTGAAGCTGTCGTTCTCCAACGGGCCCTCGACCGGCTCGCCGAACGGTTCGTCGTCGACGATGAGGACGACGGAGACGTCGCCCTCGGCGCCTTCCTCATG
>WNGB01007005.1_pt1 | contig 16409 bp, 17 predicted proteins | sample 5400681 | NCBI WGS metagenome assembly WNGB01 (sample SAMN13153367, study PRJNA577476) | soil metagenome | isolation source: 115 cm soil or saprolite under grassland replicate 2 | place: USA:California | collected 2016-06-15 | reverse complement strand
GTTCCCTTCGTCGTCCCAGTGCTCGGCCACCTTCTTCGACGGCTGCACCCGGGGCGGCTCCCCCGGCATCTTGGGGTGGTCAGGCGGGTAGGGCATCTCGCCCAGCCCCGACGCGTCGTACAGGTCGATCAGCGGCTGGATCGAGTAGTGCTGCTCATCGATGCCGGCCCACGGGTCGCCGTCGGCCATCCGGTCGGGCACCGTGAAGAGGTTGAACTCCCTCGGGTCGGTGACCGTAGCCAGCTCCGCCCACGTCATCGGCGTGGAGACCGGCGCGCCCGGCACCGGCCGCAGCGAGTACGCCGACGCGATCGTGCGGTCGCGACAGTTCTGGTTGAAGTCGACGAAGATCCGCTCTCCCCGCTCCTCCTTCCACCACTTGGTGGTGACCTGGTCGTCGCGCTTCTCCAGCTCGCGGCCGAAGCCGATCGCCGCGTGCCGCACGTCGGCGAACCCCCACTCCGGCGCGATCCGCACATACACGTGTACGCCGGCCTTGCCGCTGGTCTTGGGGTAACCGGTGAGCCCCAGCTCCTCCAGCAGCTCGCCGGCCACGCCCGCCACCCGGACCGCGTCGGTGAACGTCGTGCCGGGCTGCGGGTCGAGGTCGATCCGCAGCTCGTCGGGCCGGTCGACGTCGGACCGGCGTACCGGCCAGGGGTGGAAGGTGACGGTGCCCATCTGCGCGCACCACACCGGCACCGCGATCTCGGTCGGGCAGATCTCGTCGGCCGTGCGCCCGGACGGGAAGGTCACCGTCGCGGTCTCGAGATAGTCGGGAGCGCCCTTGGGCACCCGCTTCTGGTAGAACGCGTCGGTCTTCTCCCCCGGGCGCCCGGTGGCCAGCTTGATCCCCGGGAGTACGCCGGCCGGCCAGCGCTCCAGGGCCGTCGGCCGGTCGCGCAGCGCGCGCATCAGCCCGTCGCCCACGGATGCGAAGTACTCCGCGACCATCAGCTTGGTGACCTCGGGGGTGCGCTCGGTCGCGGGATAGATGACCCGGTCAGGACTGGAGACGCGGACGGCGCGTCCGCCCGCGTCGACCTCGGCCGCTGGGGTTGGCATACCGACACCGTAGCGGCGGTCCCCGACAGTCTGTCACCCAGAATTCGCCGCCCGGTCCGGCGGCGACGCTGGCGATCGACCCAGGCGATCTGGTCCGGTGTCCAGACGGCCTTCCCCAGGCCGTCCTCGGAATCTCACAGAAAGGGTCCCCCACGTGACCCGCCGCACCAGAGCACTCACCAGTGCACTCGCCAATCCACTGGCCCTCGCCGTGGCCACCGCCTCGGTACTGCTCATGTCCTCGACCGCCCACGCCGTCTCGACCGACGTCGTCATCAGCGAGGTGTACGGCGGTGGCGGCAACACCGGCGCCACCTACACCAACGACTTCGTCGAGCTCCGCAACGCAGGACCCACCGCCGTTGACGTGACCGGCTGGAGCATCCAGTACGCCGCCGCCACCGGCACCACGTGGAGCAACAAGACGACCCTCACCGGCTCGATCGCGCCCGGGTCGTCGTACCTCATCAAGCTGGCCAGCGGCGGCTCCACCGGCGCCGCCCTGCCCACCGCCGACGTCACCGGCACCACCAACCTGAGCGCCACCGCGGGCAAGGTCGCGCTGGTCACCAACGACACCGCGCTCACCTGCGGCTCCAACTGCGACCGGGCCACCGGCGTCAAGGACTTCGTCGAATACGGCTCGGCCAACGACTACGAGGGCACGCCTGCCCCGGCCGGGAGCAACACCAAGAGGTCGCGCGGATAGCGGGTGTGTCGGTGCCCGAGGACGGGCACGAGCCTCGCTAGAGGAAGGGGTGTCTTCCGCCAGCCTTTCTTCCCCGAGGTGCTCGTGCCTGCGCTGCCATCTTCTCTCCTCGAACCGTTGTGGAGCCAGTTCTCGGCTCTGCTCCCCGAACGCCGGGTGTGTCACCCATGGGGATGTCACCGGCCTCGCATCCCGGATCGGGTCGTGTTCGACAAGCTGATCCAGGTCCTGGTCTTCGGGGTCGCCTACTCGAGGATTGCGGATTCGACGTGCTCGGCGACCACGCTGCGTGATCGCCGAGACGAGTGGATCGAAGCCGGCATCTTCGACCGCCTCGAGGAGCTGTGTCTGGATGCCTATGACCGGATCGTCGGGCTCGAACTCGGCGATGTGACTGTTGATGGCTGTATCACGAAGGCGCCATGTGGCGGCGAAACGGCCGGGAAGTCCCCGGTCGACCGCGGCAAGCAGGGCACCAAACGCTCTCTGCTGGTCGATGCGGCCGGGATCCCGCTCGGGTGTGTGGTCGCTCCGGCGAACCGGCATGACTCGCCGTTGCTGCGCCCGACGCTGGAGAAGCTGGGTCGGTTCGAGCACCGCTTCGGAGTCGGACTGCCCGGGCAGATCACCGTGCATCTTGACGCCGGCTACGACTCCAAGAACACGCGTGCTCTTCTCGACGAGCTCGGGTGCGACGCCGTGATCAGCACCAAGGGCACCCCGCTGCAGGCCGGCGCCAGGTGGGTCATCGAACGGACCAATTCGTGGCACAACCGGGGCTTCAAGAAGCTCGCGACCTGTACCGAACGACGAACCCGTGTGATCGAGGCATTCATCGCCCTGGCCAACGCCATCATTACCCTGCGACGCCTACTACGAACCGCATGGACCACCCACCGCTGGGACAACCGACCAGCCCGCCGCCCATGACCTGTCCGCGCGACCACCACGGGGTCGGCGCAGCCAGGGAGGTCACCCATTGCCCGGCGCCCGGTGTACGACGAGCATCGAGGCACCGCCCTCGCCTCCCCGGCTCTGTCGCCGCTGGCGGCTACAACGGCCATGGACCGCTCGTCCAACGGCATATGCTGCGGCTATGGCGCGGAGCATGCAGGAGGCAACATTTCTGATCCTGACCGCGCTGGCGGCGGGCAGCCAACATGGCTACGGAATCATCGGCGAGGTCGAACAGATCTCCCGGGGCAGGGTGCGCCTGCGGGCCGGGACACTGTATTCGGCGCTGGATCGGCTGCGGGTCGACGGGCTCATCCGGGTATCACGGGAAGAAGTGGTCGACGGTCGACTGCGGCGCTACTACCGGCTGACAGCGAAGGGCAACAGACAGCTGGCGGCAGAGGCCGAGCGGCTGGAGGCGAACGCAACCGCCGCGTTCACGCGGCTGGGGCTGGCTGCGGGGACAGCCGAGTGAACGCTGCGCAGGTCGAGCTGGAGCGACGGTACCGGCGCTGGCTGTCGTGGTATCCGGGTTGGTTCCGCCGCGACCACGCGGACGAGATCCTGGCCGTGTTGCTGGACAGCGCCCAACCCGGTCAACGCCGGCCCGCCAAGGCCGATTGTCTCGATCTGTTGCGCGGCGGCCTGGGGATGCGTCTGCGCCCTCGCATACCCCGCTCGGACGGGCTGGCGCGGGCGGTGTGCTGGGCGATGTATGCCGGGGCCGCAGTCGAACTGGCGGTCCTGGTCACGCTACTGGCGACCCTGGACGAGGTCCGGGCGACGATCCTCGCCCACGACCCCGACTACACAGGCGCCCAATGGCATGCTGCGGTGTCGGAGGAGTTCAAGCCGCTGATGATCGCGGCCAGCGCATCGGTTCTGTTGTGGCTGTGGCTGGCCTGGGCGTGCGGCCGCGGCCATCGCTGGGCCACTGTGCTGTTCGTGGTCTTCTTCGTCGAGAACACGCGCAGCCTCCTCAACGGTTTGGCGCACGGCTCGGCCACGTACGCCTCGAAGGACCTCGCGGCCGGCACCGTTCTGTGGCTGCTCGAAGCGGTCATTGTCGGGCTACTCGCCTGGGTTTGGACACAGCGGATCCGCGCCAGGCGGCGGAGTTGGCGCGACGAAGCATCAGCGGCTGATCGAGCGCTATAGCACGTTGAGCGATATATGCTTCCGAACTAGCGACGAGCGTAGTTGATCGTTGGATCCACGTGGGTGCCGAGGGGAGCTGTCGATGCCACCTGAGAACGACGGAGTGCCCAAGCGCTGTTGCAGCCCGGCGGTATCGGTTGATGGGCTGGGCAAGCGGTTCGGCGACCGGACCGCTTTCGAGGACGTCTCGTTCGAGGTCGCCCCCGGCGAGGTGTTCGGCTTTCTCGGGCCTAACGGCGCGGGCAAGACGACCATGGTGCGCACCCTCGGCACGCTTCTTGCCCCCACGGCAGGGTCGGCGACCGTGGCGGGCCTGGCACTCGAACCCGATAACGGGGTACGGATTCGCCGCCGGATCGCGATCATGCCGGAGTCCCCCGGCCTGTACACGCGGCTGAGCGTTGCCGAGAACCTGGCGTACTTCGCCGGCCTCTACGAGATGTCCGATCCCGCCGGGCGCATCGGGAAGGCCCTGGCCGCGGTCAGCCTGACCGACCGCGCCAACGACCTGTGCGGCGCACTGTCGAAGGGGCTACGGCAGCGCGTCAGCTTGGCCCGCGCACTGCTCACCGAGCCGCAGGTACTCTTCCTCGACGAACCCACCGCCGGCCTGGACCCCGTCGCCGCCCACGACGTCCACGGGCTGCTCGACCGGCTGCGCGACCGGGGCGTGACCGTCTTCCTCACGACCCACCGGCTCGAGGAGGCCGAGCGGCTCTGCGACCGGGTCGCGATCCTCAACACCACTCTGCGCGTCATCGGACGGCCCGACGAGCTGCGCGACCGGCTGTTCGCCAAAACGCTGCTGGTCACAACCCGACACAGGCTGGATCAGCCGGATTTGGTTTTCACCGGCCTGCCCGGCGTTCAGACCTGGCGGAACGAGGGACCAAACCACTACCTACTCACCGTCACCGATCTCACCCTCGCCGCCCCGGCAGTGACCCGGGCCCTAGTAGCCGCAGAAGCCGACGTGCTGTCGATCAGCGAAGCGCCGCACACCCTCGAAGACATCTACCTTCATCTCATCGACCCGACCACGACCGGGACGGACGGCGAGGAGGCCCGGTGAGCGAGATCAGCTTGCAGCGCGTTCGCGCCGTCGTCGGCAAGGAACTGCGCGAGTATCGACGCAACCGCTCCCTACTCGCCGGGATGACGATCATCCCGCTGGTATTTGTGATCACCCCACTGATCCAGGCGTTCACCGCCACCCCCGACGATCTCCGGGACGGAAACTGGCTGGTGTACATGCTCGGCATCCCCGCCGTTGTCCCCACCGTGATCGCCGCCTACGCCGTCGTCGGCGAGCGCCAGCAAGGCACTCTCGAGCCCGTCCTCACCACGCCGGTTAGCCGCGACGAGCTCCTGCTCGGCAAGGCCCTCGCCGCTCTCGCGCCATCGATGGTCGTCGCCTACGCCGTCTTCGCCCTCGTTGTCGCGGTCATCGACCTGTTCGCCAACCCGAGTTCCGCGACGGCGCTCCTGCGGGGACCGACGATCCTCGCCCAGGTCGTCTTCACGCCCCTCGTGGCGGCCTGGTCGATCTGGATCGGCATCGCCATCTCGGCCCGGGCCAGTGACATTCGCGTCGCACAGCAGGTCGGCATACTCGTCAGCCTGCCTTCCTTCGCCGTTGCCCTCCTCGTCGCCCTCAACGTCATCCCCGCCAACCTCACAACCGCCGGCCTACTCGCCGCGGCCCTCGTCGGGCTCAACGTGCTCGGCTGGAAAGTCAGCGCCAGCCTCTTCGACCCGGAGCGGCTCATCACCACCTAACCGGACGCCCACCCCTTCCACTACCGAGGCTCGTGCCTGTCCTCGGCCCACCGACACGCCCTCTATCCGCGCGACCTCCAAGTCGCCCCAGCGCGGGACCAGCGACACCGACGACAACGGTGCGGACTTCGTCGCCAGCACCCCGACCCCGACGTCGGGCGGCGGTACGCCGCCGCGCACCGGCTGCCCCGGCGTCCGCATCCATGACGTGCAGCGCGCCTCGCACACCGGCGCCACCGGCTCAGTGGCCGGCCTGCCGGGCGTGATCACCGCGAAGACGTCCACCGGCTTCTTCATGCAGGACACCGACGACTGCGTCGACGGCGACGTCGCCACCAGCGAGGGCATCTTCGTCAACGGCCGCACCTCCAACGCCGTGGGCACCTCGGTCACCGTCAGCGGCACCGTCGCCGAGGTGCGCCCGGGCGGGGTCAGCGACAACCTGTCGACGACCCAGGTCAACTCGCCGTCGGTGAAGAAGGTCGCGGCCGGACAGTCGCTGCCCTCGGCCAGCCCGGTCGGCAGCGGCGGCCGGGTCCCGCCGGCCAGCGTCATCGAGGACGACGCCACCGGCAACGTCGAGACGTCCGGGAGCTTCGACCCGGCCACCGACGGCATCGACTTCTGGGAGTCGATGGAGGGCATGCGGGCCACCCTGGTGGCTCCCCAGGTGGTCGGCCCGACCAACCAGTACGGCGAGACGCCCGTCGTACCCAACGGCTCCGGCCTGCGTACTCCGCGGGGCGGCATCGTCGTCTCGGCGACCGACTTCAACCCCGAGCGGGTCATCCTCGGCACCGAGCTCGGCACCGGCGTCAACGCCGACACGGGCGACACCTTCACCGGCGACGTGACCGGCGTACTCGACTACGACTTCGCCAACTTCATGCTCCAGCCCACCAGCCAGCCGACGGTCCAGAGCGGCGGGCTGGCCGCCGAGTCGACCACCGCCCAGGCACCGGCCAGCTCGCGACGGCGACGTTCAACGTCGAGAACCTCGACCCGACCGACCCGCAGTCGAAGTTCGACGGGCTGGCCCGGCAGGTCGTCAGCAACCTGCGCTCGCCCGACCTGATCTCGCTCGAGGAGGTCCAGGACGACAACGGCGCGACCGACAACGGGGTCGTCGCCGCCGACCAGACCCTGAGCAAGCTGGTCGCCGCCATCGCGGCCGCGGGCGGACCGTCGTACACGTGGCGCGAGATCGACCCGCAGAACGACCAGGACGGCGGCGAGCCGGGCGGCAACATCCGGTGCGTCTTCCTGTTCCGCACCGACCGCGGGCTGGCCTTCGTCGACCGGGGTACGCCGACCGCCACCACCGCCGCCGCGGTGACCGGCTCCGGCACCAACACCCACCTGACCGTGTCGCCGTCGCGGATCTCGCCGACGTCGAGCTCGTGGAGCGCCACCCGCAAGCCGCTGGTGGGCGAGTTCACCTGGAACGGCCAGACGCTGTTCGCGGTCGCCAACCACTTCAGCAGCAAGGGCGGCGACGACCCGCTGTTCGGCAAGGTGCAGCCGCCGGTCGCCTCGTCGGAGCCGAAGCGGCACCAGCAGGCGCAGCTGGTCCGCGACTTCCTCTCGCAGGTGCTGGCCGCGGACGGCAACGCCAAGGTGGTCGTGATGGGTGACCTCAACGACTACGAGTTCAGCCAGACCGCCGACATCCTGGTCGGCTCGGGCGCGACGGCGTTCACGGACCTGCCGCGCACGCTGCCGGCCGCCGAGCGCTACACCTACGTCTACGAGGGCAACAGCCAGGTGCTCGACCACATCCTGCTGTCGCCAGCGCTGACCGGCTACCAGTACGACGTCGTACACGCCAACGCGGAGTTCCGGCTGCAGCAGTCCGACCACGACCCGTCGGTGGCTCGGCTGACCTTCTGAGCTCAGCGCCCGCCTGGGTGGTGCCGGGCCGGCCCGGGCGGCGTACGCGATCCGTGAGGTCCGTACGCCGCCTTGGCCACCGGCTAGAGTCCGCAGTCATGGGAGATGGGACTCGGCGGATCGCGATGTGGTCCGGTCCGCGCAACCTGTCGACCGCCCTGATGCGCAGCTTCGGCAACCGGGCGGACTGCTCGGTGGTCGACGAGCCGCTCTACGCGGCGTACCTCCACGAGACGGGGCTCGACCACCCCGGGCGCACAGCCGTTCTGGCGTCGCAGCCGACCGACTGGCGGGTCGTCGTACGCGACCTGACCTCGGGGCCGGTGGCCACCCCCGTGCAGTACCAGAAGCACATGACCCACCACCTGCTTCCGGGCATCGACCGAGCGGCACTCGACGGCCTGCGGCACGCGTTCCTGGTGCGCGACCCCGAGCGGGTGCTGGTCTCCTACGCCAAGGTCCGCGACGAGCCCACCCTCGACGACCTCGGCCTGCCCCAGCAGGTCGAGCTCTTCGAGCGGTACGGCGGCCCGGTCGTCGACGCCGCCGACGTCCTGGCCGACCCGCGGGGCACCCTCACGGCGCTGTGCGAAGCGCTCGACCTGCCCTTCGACGAGGCGATGCTGTCCTGGCCCGCGGGCCCGCGCGACACCGACGGCGTGTGGGCGCCGCACTGGTACGCCGGTGTCGAGGCCTCCACCGGTTTCGCCACCCGCTCCCCCGGCAGCGCCGACCCGCTCCCCGACCGTCTCCAGCCGCTGCTCGAACGTTGCCGTTCCTACACCGAGGCGCTCGCGCCGTACGTCCTGCGTCCAGTCCCACCGTCTAACCAGCCCGCTCCCGAGGAGGCCTGAGTGCTCCAGCAGTACGACGCACGCAATCGCGACCTGGTCGTCAACATCAACGGCGCGCTGGTGCACCGCGACCAAGCGAGCGTGAGCCCGTTCGACTCGGTGGTGCAGGGCGGCGACGCCGTCTGGGAGGGGCTGCGGCTGCACAACGGCCGGATCTTCAAGCTCGGCGAGCATCTCGCGCGGTTGCGCCGGTCGGCCCAGGCGCTGGCGTTCACCGAGATCCCGGACGCCGCCGCGATCACCGAGGAGATCCGCCGCACCCTGGCCGCGAACGCCATGACCGACGACGTCCACATCCGGCTGACGCTCACCCGCGGGGTGAAGATCACCAGCGGCATGGACCCCAGGCTGAACCAGTCCGGGCCCACGCTCATCGTGCTGGCGGAGTTCAAGTCTCCGGTCTACGCCGAGGCGGGCATCAGCCTGGTCACCTCGTCCGTACGCCGCCACCGCCCCGACTCCCTCGATCCGAAGATCCACCACAACAACCTGCTCACCTCGATCCTGGCCAAGATCGAGGCCAACGTTGCCGGCGCCGACGACGCACTCATGCTCGACGACTCCGGCTTCGTCGCCGAGACCAACGCCACGCATGTCTTCCTCGTCAAGGACGGCGTCGTCCGGACCTCCACAACGCGGGCCTGCCCCGAGGGCATCACCCGCGAGACGATCCTGTCCGTGTGCCGAGACCTCGGACTACCCACCGAGGTGGGCGACCTCTCGCTGACCCAGTTCTACTCAGCGGACGAGGTCTTCGTGACCGGAACGATGGGCGGGCTGACCCCGGTACTCACGCTCGACGGCCGCACGATCGGCACCGGTGAGCCCGGTCCGGTCACGGCCCGGCTCTCCGCGGCGTACGCCGACCTGACCGCAACCTCCGGCACGCCCGTGGTGGACCCGGCTTCGAGCCCGCTGCCGGCGTAGCCCCTCAACCGGCGGCCACAACGGGCGTTCGCAGGTCGTAAGACGCAAACGCTCCGGTTGTGGGGGCGGCTGGCTACCGTGGTGGGCATGAGTTACCAGGTCACCAAGTCCGACGCCGAGTGGCGCGAAGAGCTCTCACCCGAGGAGTACGCCGTCCTGCGCAAGGCCGGCACCGAGCGTGCCTTCACGGGCGAGTACACCGACACCGAGACCAAGGGCGTCTACAGCTGCAAGGCGTGCCACGCGAAGCTGTTCGAGTCGGACACGAAGTTCCACTCGGGCTGCGGCTGGCCGTCGTTCTACCAGCCGATCACCGACACCGTGCAGTACATCGAGGACAACTCGCACGGCATGAAGCGGGTCGAGGTCCGGTGCGCCAACTGCGGCTCGCATCTCGGCCACGTCTTCCCCGACGGCTACGGCACGCCCACCGGCGACCGCTTCTGCATCAACTCGATCGCGCTGACGCTGGAGCCGGCCGACCAGCCTGAGTGACTCGTCGGCCGCGCTCGAGGCGGTACCGGGTCATGGTGGTCAGCCGAGGCGCGTAAGCGTGCAGCGACAGTGCGCGTACGCCGGAGGTGTTGACCACGTCGTGGATGTGGCCGGCGCCGAACGAGCGGCCCTGCCCCTTGCGCAAGGTCCGCGCGTGTACGGCGCCGTCCCACGAGCACTCGGTCAGCGTGCCCTCCAGCACCAGGAACGCGCCCGCGGCGGTGCCGTGGTCGTGCCAGCCGGTCCGGCTGTCGGCGGGCCAGGAGATCAGCCACAGGTCGGCGTTGCCGTCGGGGTGGAGGTTGACCAACTGGCGCTCGGTGTTTGCGGCGTCTGTGCCAACTGCATCGTGGTCGTGCAGGTCGAGCCGATCGGCGAGGGTCGGATCGGCGGCGTACTCGCGGAGCAGGTCGAGCGCCGTGGCCCGCTCGCTCCGGCTGGCGCCGAGGCTCTCTCGGATGACGCTGTCCCGGATCACGCTGTCCTGGATCACGCTGGTTCGGATGACTGCGCTCATCGGGGCTCCTCTGGTCGACGGAGCCTTAAGTCTAGTAAGTCAGTAGTCTTTGCTCAATACCGGTTCGGTGGATGTCTAACGACTCTGCGTCAGCGTCGCCGCCAGCCCGTCGGCCAGCCCAGGTCGTCGACGAACGCCTTCAGGATGGCCCCAGGCCGGCGACCCGCTGCGGTCCTCAGGGGGCGGCGCCTTGGATCGACTCGACCACGACGGTGGTCAGCGGCGGACCGCCCGGTCGGCCGCCTGGCTGGTCGGCGTGATTGGTTCGGCTGAGCGCCGGCCGCCCCGGGGTGCCAGCGCCTGGGCCAGGCCTGGCGCGACCCTCGTCCACCACACCCAGCCCAGTCACCCAGCCCAATCACCCAGCCCAGCCGGCTCAGGGCAGCCGGTTCACGAACTCCGCCGGCTCGACCCGGGCGCCGGTGTAGAACGGCACCTCTTCGCGCACGTGCCGCCGAGTCTCGGAGCCACGCAGGTGCCGCATCAGGTCCACGATCCGGTAGAGATCGTCGGCCTCGAAGGCCAGCATCCACTCGTAGTCACCCAGCGCGAACGACGCGACCGTGTTGGCGCGCACGTCGGGGTAGTCGCGGGCCATCTTGCCGTGCTCGGCGAGCAGGCGGCGGCGCTCACCCTCGTCGAGGAGGTACCACTCATAAGACCGCACGAACGGGTAGACGCACACGTGCCGGCGCGGCTCCTCGTCGGCGAGGAAGGCCGGGATGTGGCTGCGGTTGAACTCGGCCGGCCGGTGCAGCGCCATCTGGCTCCAGACCGGAGCGAAGCGGGCGCCGAACGCCGTACGACGGAAGCGGTGGTAGGCGCTCTGCAGCTGTTCGGAGTCCTCGGCGTGCCACCAGATCATCAGGTCGGCGTCGGCACGCAGCCCGGAGACGTCGTACAGGCCGCGGACGGTGACGTCCTCGCCCGCGAGCTCGGCCAGCAGCTTCTCGAGCTCGGCGGCCTCGGACTCGCGGTCGGCGTCGCCGAGCGGCGTCTCGAGCCGGAAGACCGACCACATCGTGTAGCGGATCGACTCGTTGAGCTCGCGCAGCCGGGCTGCGTTGGTGGGGTTCTCAGCCATGGGGTTCATTGTGCTCCCCGGTGTGCGGAGGCGATCACCGCGGGGATGCCGACGCCGTCGTAGGCCGCGCCGCAGACGCTCAGCCCGGGTACTTTGTCGACCGCGGCCCGGATCCGCGCGACCCGGTCGAGGTGGCCGAGGGCGTACTGCGGAAGGCCGCCACCCCACCGCTGCACGTGTACGTCGACCGGCGTGGCCCGCAGTCCCACCGCCTCGGCCAGGTCGGCCAGGGACGCCGCGACCAGCTCGTCGTCGGTCGCCTGCAGCGCGGTCTCCTCGCGGTGTCGGCCGAGCGAGGTGCGGAGATGGAGGATCCCGTCACCCGCCTCGCGCACCCACGCCCACTTGTTGAAGGAGAACGTCGACGCCTTGATCCGGCGCCCGTCTCCGGGCGGGACCAGGAAGCCCGACGAGTCCGAGCCGACCAGCGTCGGGGCGTCCGCGGCACGGACGGCGAGGGTGACGACCGCGACCGAGGCGGACTCGATCCCCGCCAGCTCCGCCGCCGCCACCGGCGCCACGTCGCGGAGCAGCCGGGCCGCGGGCGCCGCCGGGACCGCCACCACGACGCGGTCGGCGGTGATCAGCTCGGGGGCCGTGGTGGGGCCGACGACCAGCTCGAACCCGTCCGGCGTACGCCGCAGCTCACGGACCGTCGCATCCGTGCGGACGCGGAACGACCCGGCCTTCACCAGCTCCTCCGGCAGCCGGCCCATGCCGCCCGACAGCCCGGCGAAGACGGGTACGTCCGAGGTGGGCAGCGAGGCCGCCGCCTCCAGCAGCGAACCGCGAGCGGCCAGCGTCAGCAGTTGGGGTACGGCGGCCCGCGCGGAGATCTCGCGGGCGTGGCCGGCGTACACGCCACCGAGCAGCGGCTCGACCAGTCGGTCGGTGACCTCGTCGCCGAGCCTGGCCGCGACCAGGTCACCCACGGAGATGTCGTCGTCGACGACCGTCGGCGGCAGGCCTGGTTCCTCGCGTACCCTCGCCAGGCCCGCCGCTGAAAGCACGCCCGACGCCTCAAGCTCGGGCAGGTCGAGCGGCACGCCCATCAGCGAGCGAGGCAGCGGCCGCAGCGCGCCTCCGGTCCAGATCCGGGACGACGCGAGCGCCGGGTGTACGACCTCGAGGCCGAGTGACCGGGCCAGGTCGACACCCTCCGGCCGGCGGTTGAGCATCGCCTCCGCGCCCACGTCGACGGTCGCGCCCGCGACCTCCGCGAGCCGGAGCTTGCCGCCCACCACGGGAGAGCCCTCGAGTAGCAGGACGTCGTCGCCACGCTGCCCCAGGAGGTACGCCGCCACCAGGCCGGCCAAGCCGCCACCCACCACCACGGTCGAGTTCACGCCTGCAGCCTAGGACTCGAGGGTCCAGGTCGGGTCAGCCAGCACCTGTGACAAATCAGATAGACGCGCGCGCTGAATTCAGACGAAACGGACACTCGAGAGGGAACGGACCGAGGAGCGCAAGCGTCGTACTCCCATGAAGATCCTCATCGCCCTCGCGACCCCGGCCGTGCTTGCCGGGACCCTGATGTTGGCCGGCTGCTCCGCCAGCAACGACGGCTCCGGCTCACCCAGCTCGGCCGCCGGGGAGCGACCCGCCTCGGCCGACAACGGGCTCGAGATGGGCGCGCCCGAAGGCGACGCGCTGAGCTCCGAGACCCAGAGCCAGCGCGACTCGACCACCACCTCGGTCAAGGGCCGACCCCCTGCCCAGACCGCCGCGATCATCTCGAAGGGCACGGTCTCCCTGAAGGAGCCCGACGTACAGAAGGCCCGGTTCGCGCTCGACGCCCTGGTCACCTCCCACCAGGGGAAGATCACCGACGAGAAGACCGCGACCAACAAGGACGGCGAGGTCACCAACGCGCGGATGACGGTGCGCGTCCCGAGCGGAGAGTTCGACGACGTGATGGCCGCGGTCGAGAAGCTCGGCGCCCTGGTGTCCTCGAGCAGCACGAGCGAGGACGTCACGACCCAGGTGATCGACATCGACGTCCGGGTCCGGGCGCAGGAGAAGAGCCTCGAGCGGATCGAGGCGCTGCTCGCCCAGGCCCGGAGCCTCAACGAGATCATCCGGATCGAGTCGGAGCTCACGCGCCGCCAGGCCGACCTGGACTCGCTCAAGCAGCAGCAGGCCTGGCTCGCCGACCAGACGTCGCTGTCGACGATCACGGTCTTCATGGAGAAGCAGGACGCCGCCGCGCCGCCGCCGGCCAAGAAGACCCATCACAACCCGTTCGTGGCCGGCATCATCCGGGGCTGGCACGGCCTGGGTGTCGCTACCGGCTGGCTGGCCCGAGGCGTCGGCCTGGTCCTGCCGTTCGTCATCCCGATCACGCTGCTCGGCCTGCCGTTGTGGTGGCTGGTCCGGGTCATCGGACGCCGGTTCGCACACCGCCGGTCCACCGGCGAGGTCGAGGTCGCCTGACGTCAGACTCCCCTCATCTGGACCACCAATGGCAACCCGGGCTTTCCGGAGCGTCTCCGGCATGATCTACCGGCGATCGGGGAGGATGGGTGCACCGGCCGCGACCAGAGATCGAAGGGGAACCAGTGCCACCAACCGGCCTCCCTCGGCTCGCCGTGTTGATCGACGCCGAATACGTCACCGCCAACTTCGCAGCGCCGATGTTCGACGAGCTGACGGCGTACGGCGCGGTCACCATCCGCCGCGCGTACGGCGACTGGACCTCTCCTCACCTCGCCGGCTGGACCTACAAGCTGGAGGCCCACGCGATAACCCCCGTGCAACGGTTCGCCGGATCGGCCGGCCGGTCGTCGATCGTCTCCGCGATCGTGATCGACGCGCTCGACCTGATGCACTCCGGCCGGGTCGACGGACTCGCGATCGTCTGCAACGACGGCGCCTTCACCCCGCTGGCCACCCGGCTGCGCGAAGGCGGTGCGACGGTCGTCGGGCTGGGCCGGTCCGGCACCGCCCGGGCGTTCATGACGGCCTGCGACGACTACGTCGACCTCGACAGCCTGACCGTCGACGACCCCACCACGCCCCCGCAGCCGGCACCGCAGCCGGCACCGCCGGCGCCGCGCTCGACGCCCGCCGCGGCCGGCCCCGGGGCACCGTCCGCGCCGCCGCGTACGCCGCTCGCGCAGCCGACACCCGGGGAGCCGACACCCGGGCAGCCGACACCCGGGCAGCCGGCACCCGGGCAGCCGACACCCGGGCAACCGGCACCCACGCGACCCACGGCCCAGAGACCGGCGCCCCCCACGGCCCAGAGACCGGCGCCCTCCGCGGCCCAGAGGCCGGCGCCCTCCGCGGCCCACCCGCCCGGGCAGCCCTCACCGCCGAGCGTGCCCTCGGCTCCCGACCAGCTGCCCGAGCTGATGAGCGACACCCTGCCGACGCCCCGGCGGGACTCGATGCCGGCGTACACCGGCAAGCACCGCGCCTGACGGTGAACGCCGCGGCCGGGCTCGCGCTGGTGCACGGATCCGGCCGGTGAGCAAGGATGGGGGCGTGGCCACCAACGACCCCTCCCTCGACTCCACCCGCGAATGGGCCAGCGGCGCGCGGCTCGCCGTACTCATCGACTCCGACAACACCACCGCGACGCTGACCACCGAGCTGCTCGAGGAGCTCGCGAAGTACGGCGCGCTCACCGTCAAGCGCGCGTACGGCGACTGGACGACCCAGCAGCTGGCCGGCTGGAAGGACCAGCTGCACCGCCACGCGATCCAGCCGGTGCAGCAGTTCGCCTACACCACCGGCAAGAACTCCACCGACTCCGCGCTGATCATCGACGCCATGGACCTGCTCTACTCCGGCAACCTCGACGGCTTCGCGATCGTGTCGAGCGACAGCGACTTCACCCGGCTGGCGACCCGGCTACGGGAGTCCGGGAAGACCGTCTACGGCATGGGCCGGCGTACGACGCCCGCGGCGTTCGTCGCCGCCTGCGACCGGTTCATCTATCTCGACGTCCTCACTCGCGAGCCGGTCAAGCCGGCCGGGGACGGCACCTCCGGCATCCAGCAGCCCGACCTCCAGCAGCTGCTCGTCAAGGCGGTCGGCGAGACGTCCAAGGAGGACGGCTGGTCCAACCTCGGCGAGGTCGGCAGCTACATCGGCCGCAACATCGCGTCGTTCGACCCGCGCAACTACGGCTATCCCAAGCTCGGCGAGCTGGTCCGCGCGCAGAAGTACGTCGAACTCAAGGAGATCGCGGGACCGAGCGGCTTCAACCAGCTCTGGGTGCGGATCCGCAAGACCCGCAAGCGCTCCCCCGCCAAGAAGGCCGCCGTGACGAAGACCGCCGTACCCAAGGACTAGGGCGCGTCTCCCTATCCTCGGCCGTCGCGCAGCAGGCCATGGGATAGGGAGACACGCCCTGGTGGTCATCCCTGGAAGTTCGTCGTGGGTGCCGTGCTCCGGGTGCGCGCCTCGCACGCGTCGGGTCCGCGGAACCGGATGGCGGCCGTCGGCGGGCGCGCAGGACGCACTCCAGATCCCGACGCGCCGAGCATGTCGGCGTGTCGCGACCGAGATGGAGTCCGGGGCGCCCGATGCCCGCCAGTCGGCCGTTCGCCGACCCGATCTCGCCGACTCAACCTCGCCGACTCAACCTCGCCGACTCAACCTCGCCGACTCAATCTCGCCGGGCAGTGGTCCGCCCGACTCCCACCCATTCAGAGCGGATAGGACTGCACGAACTCCGTCAGCCGCTTGAGCTGGTCGGGGTCGGTCGACGGGAGTACGCCGTGGCCGAGGTTGAAGATGTGCCCGCGCGCGGACCGGCCGGCCTCGATGATCTCCGCGGCCCGCGACGTCATCACCTCGGTCGGCGCGAAGACGAGGGTCGGGTCGAGGTTGCCCTGGACCGCCCGGTCGCCCACCTGGCCGATGGCGATCTCGAGCGGCGTACGCCAGTCGACGCCGACGACGTCGGCGCCTGCCTCGCCCATCGAGGCGAGCAGGTTGGCGGTGCCGACGCCGAAGTGGATCCGGGGT
>WNGB01015763.1_pt1 | contig 16410 bp, 11 predicted proteins | sample 5400681 | NCBI WGS metagenome assembly WNGB01 (sample SAMN13153367, study PRJNA577476) | soil metagenome | isolation source: 115 cm soil or saprolite under grassland replicate 2 | place: USA:California | collected 2016-06-15 | reverse complement strand
CGTTCTCCTGAGCTGGCTGCTTATAGAACTGGATGTCATCGATGCGGTAGTCCGCTGGGTAGGCAGTCGGAGCAACGTAGGGCTCTTGGAGGTAGAAACGGGTCAAGGCATCGAAGTAATTGTATTGCGCCTCCCCGGTCGGGTAAGCAAGCACACCAGGGTCGACTACCCCACCACCACGCACATGGTCGGGATGCATGTTCAGGATGACGTGCGTCCAGGCGCCCAAGGCAGGTAGGTTCAGGAGATGGTAGTAGTGGCCTCCACCGGTCTCATCGCTGTAGGGATCGGGGTTGGACACGTTCTTGACATAGGTGCCGAACTCGATCCCCGAGCCGCCATCGGTGCGGTAAGAAGTATCGGTGGTGGGTAGTTTGACCCAGAAGCTCATACGGTCATAGGTGTTAAACTGCCAGTCAGCCCGGCCTTGGGCGTAATCCCGAGCAAAACCGCGGAGGGACGGATAGGCGGGATTTCCGGCGTAGTTATAGGGGTTGAATTGGGCGTAGATTTTGCCGGAGGTGAGTTGCATCTTCAGGCTTGTGCCCGAGACGGCATCGGCCGAATCGATGCTGACGGTGGCACTGCCACCCTCACCATAGGTCGGGTAGTAGAACTCGTTCGGGTAGCCATCTCCGTCCCCGTTCACCGGAGGCAACAGTCCGTCGAAACTTTGCAACACCAACGAAGGCGCCGCCGACGTTGACGACACGGACGACGCGGACCCGACCAGCACATTTGTCTGGGCGGTCGAGGAGCCGCCGTCCTTGTCGGTGACGGTCACCGCAATCGGATAGGTGCCGACACTCACGTATGTATGGGCCTGGCTCAACGCTCCCTGCGTTGTCGTCGTGAATGTTGAACCTGTCGAATCGCCCCAGTTCACGGCCACGGTCCAGGGGGCGTCGTTGACGCCGGGATCACTGAACGACCCCAGGTTCACGGTGGCGGACACTCCCTGGGTGAGACTCAGGTTCGCCAGGGGGGCCGTCACGATCGGGGCGACATTGTTGACGACGATGGTGGTGGAATACTGGGAGTAGCCGCCGTCCTTGTCGAAGATGCGGCCGTAGACCGTGTAACTCCCATTATCGTTAAAGCTGAACTGCCTGGCCGGGCCGTCGGTGGCGCCGGCGTAGCTGGTGGCCAGGCCGCCAAGGCTCAGAGCGAAACTGTAGTGGAAGCCCCCCAGGGTGTCGATCGGCGAGGGGTCGCTCGGGTTGTTGAAACTGATAACCGCGCTGCCGCCCTCATTGATCACTCCGCTGCCGTTGGCGAATGTCGCCGTCGGGGGAGCGTTCTGCACCGTCACCAATGCCGTGTCCTGGCTCGTCTGCCCGGTTGCATCGGTCACGCTCAGCGTCACCGTGTAGGTGCCGTTGTCTGCGTACGTCTTCGTCGGTTGCAGAGTTCCGGACGCACTCGTACCGTCTCCGAAAGTCCACTGGTAGATGAACGGAGCGGTCCCAGTTGCCGACCCGTTGAACTGGACCACCTGACCTTCCGTGGCGACCTGGTCAGGCCCGGCGTTCGCGCTGAGCGGCGTTGTCACCACGGAGAGACCGTTCAGCGCGAACGCGGCGTTTGTCCCGTTGCCTTGAGCGACGAACCGCAGATTCAACTGGCCATCCGTGACCCGCACGTTGAAAGAGGGTCGGACAAAGGCCCCCGCATGGGTCTTCTGAGTCGTCGCGACCTGTTGCCCCTCCGCGTACAGCGCCACCGCGTTCCGCACGGAATGCGCATCGCCAAGGGTTGCCGTCACGGTGTAACTGCCGTTGGATAGATCGACCAGGAAGGTCGCATCCGTGCCCTGGTTGAAATCCCGCGTGAGCGGGTCCGCCGTGCCCCGGTCCATTGCCGAGATCCCTGTCGTGTTGGTCCAACCGTACCCCCGAGTCTGGCTGTAAGGGATCACTGGCACCCCGCTGTCACCCGGGGCCACCGGCGACGACGGCGTCCCGAAATCCAGGTTCACGCTGAGCAAGTCCCGACATTCCAACTCTTCTACGAGCAACTTCGGCCGATACGTCTGCGGTTGCAATGTAGCGTGTCGGGGAGATCGGCACAGCAGTTTGTGCAAGTCCGCGAAGAAAGACATGATTCATGGCTCCTTGTTGCATCTTCCACGAAATGGTCGCCTGAAGTGATTTGACCAGGCGCACCCTCTCTCACCCGCTGGCATTGCGCGCTCGTCAAGCCACCGAGGCCGGCGCACCACGGACGGGACCGGAGGCCAGCGCACACAACGCACGGCACCGAGCCGGTCAGGGGCCTAGTTGCCCTTACCTGCGAGTGTCACACACCGGTAATTTGGCCGGAACGTCACGTCCGACCAAGGGAGAACTCTCCCAATCAATCATTGGAAACGACCTGCCGCCATTGGCAAACCCTGCCGCGGTGCAGGAACTTGGGCGAGCCACCCCCAACGACAATCGTTGGGGCGGTCTTGGGACGGGAGACCTGATCAAAGATCTGAGGCAGAACAGAATTCTCAGGAGGGGGTCAAACGAACAGATCCACAAACCACTCGGCTCGCGAGTCACCCATCCTGAGGTGCCGGCACGAAGGTCAGCGATTCTGCTTACTTGCTGAAAGCTAACTCACCGGAGGGCAGTTGTCAAATTAGCCGCATTTTCTTTCAGGAGACCCCATACACGCACCTCTCGTCTCCGTATTGCCGCACGCTTTGCGCACACCGAGAGGGCGCGCTTCATCGCATCCAAGCACGCACTTGATCCGGTCTGATCCAGTGACCACTTGACAACTGTCCAGTGATGACGTTCAGTAAGTCCATGCCACCAGAATGTTTACGTCGGACATTCGCTTGCTCTTCCACAACAGCTTGGTCGCCTACGCCATCGGTTTCGCTTCGTGATAGCACGGTCTTTCGTGGGCTTTCAGCTTTGCAATCAACATGCCAAAATGCTTGACCCATAGCTTTTCTCGTGACCGCTAACCGGCGCCGGTTGACTCTATTGACGCAATTATTCACACCACAATACGATTGGCTGACCGCACGTCTGCATGCACCCGCCCAGGGCTTCCAGAAATGCCCATTACGGGAAGAACAGAATTCAGACATGGGAAGTCGCTTGCCGCTTGTGCAGTACCTTGTCACCCCAACACACCCCACCGACACTGCGGCAGAATTGACACCTCCTCCGGGAGAGAGTGTGCGGTTGTCTTTCACCCCTTCCCCCTTATCCAGACGGGCTGAGGGGGCAAAACCCGACAGTTTCACCGGGCTCTGAATGAGAGGCTTCTTGAAATGGGCAGCCGATGACGTGTTGATCCGAACGCTGGTTCCGGTTCTCGTCCTGGATGAATTGGGCAAACGGGTTCTCAATTTGGAGAACGCTTTTCACCTTTTTCAGAGTAAACAGTGAACAGAAGAGGCATCCTGTCTTCTCTGTTCACCGGTCACCGGCGCCTGGGCACGCGGGGAGAGCTTTTTTCCGCCGCCGCCACACGTAGCCGCCAAGGGCGAGCACCGCCAGGCTCGGCGGTTCGGGATTGGGCGGCAGAACCACGTCATCAAGGCCGAAGTGGGCCTGATCACCGAGGCCACAACAGTCAGAGCGGGCCGACGGAAGAGAGACCAAGGGGATTGTCACGGGACCAACTTCTTCGACGACACGGGGCGCGGAAGCGTCTGGCAGGGTCCTCCTCCCTCCCAGCACGAACGCCGCTCACCTCCCGAAGGCGTACAGGTGCCCGGCCGTCCGCAGGTAGATCTTGCCGTCCACCAGCGCCGGCGTGGCGCGGATCGTCTCACCGAGATCGTTACTCGCCAACACTTCCAGCCGGTCCGCGGCACGCAGCACCGTGACGACCCCCGCATCGGAGGCCAGATAGACCTTGCCGTCGCCTGCCACCGGCGAGGCGTAGAACAGCCCGCCCTCCCCCAGGCGGGCCTGGGGAAAGACTGGATTGCCGGTCTTGGCGTCGAGGCAAGTCAGGATCCCGCCGTTGCGGACCATGTACATCCGACCCTGGTAGAACAAGGGCGAGGGGACTTCCGGCGCCCCGCGCTTTGCCTGCCAGACAATGTGCGACTGGCTGACATCTTTCAGGCCGCCCGGCCGGATCGCCAGCAGTGAGTTGGTGAACGGGGTGACCCGAATGGCCTGCCATTCCGTGCGGTCGATGTGGCCATCGCCGTTCTTGTCGAACAGCCAGAACATCTGGTCGAGGCGAATCTCGCCGACGCCATCCTTGCCGCCACGGCTGAAAATCACCATATCCTTCGGCACCTCCTGACGGCTCAGTTTCCCGTCCTTATTCTTGTCGTGGCGCTTGAGCAGTTCGTCGAACTCGGGCAGTTGCATGCGCCGGTCCGGGTCGCCGCCCGGCAGGTGCGTGGCCACGAACAGCAGGCCGTCCCCCAGCGCCGGCGAGGAGCACGCCTCCGGCGACAGTCCCGGGATCCACCAGCGTTTGCTGCCGTCCTTGAGATCCAGCGCGAGCAGGCCGCCGCGACCGGGAACGATGACCTCCGTGAGCTGCCCCTGCGGCCACAAGAGCGGCACGGGGTAATCCGAAGGGAACGGCGTGGCGCCCTCGGTGCTCCAGACGGTCTTGCCAGTTGCCGCCTCAACCGCCAGCAAGTGCAGATCGCGTCCCTGGCCGTTGAGCAGCAACAAGTCTCCCGCGACGATAGGCGAGGTCGCCGTGCCGAAGCCAGCGCGCGGCATAGGCAGCGGGCGACGCCAGAGTTCCTTGCCCTCGAAGTCGTAGCACAGCAGGCCGTAGGAGCCGAAGGAGACATAGACACGGCGGCCATCGGTGGCAGGCGTGGCGGAAGCGGGGCTATTCACCTTGTAGACGCGCTCGATTTTCTCGGCCGGCGCCGTGCGCCGCCAGCGAATCGCGCCGCTGCGCCGGTCGAGGCAGAGCGTTTCGAGTTTCTGGGCCTTCGCATCGAAGCCGGTCAGGAAGATGTGATCGTCCCAGATGCACGGGGAGGAATAACCGAGCGGCAGCGGCGTCTTCCACAGGACGTGCTTGCCCGGCCCGAAATGAACGGGTAGAGGTTTCGCCCCTTCGGCGATGGGACGGCCCTGCGGTCCGCGGAACTGAGGCCAGCGGGCCGGCGCGTCCTGGGCGACTGAGCGAAAATCCCTCCCCCCAACCCCCTCCCCGCAACGGAGAGGGGGAGCAGAAGAGGAGTATTGGTCTTGCTCCCCCTCTCCTTTTAGGGGAGGGGGTTGGGGGGAGGGGTTCTCGCTCAGGCCTTGGGCGACGAGCGGGACAGCGATGACAAGGGAAGCCAGGCAGGACAGGAAAGGGAGGCGCATGGGGTTACTTTCTTTGGCTGGATGAACACCAAGGCGGGAAACTGCTCTGGCATCTCGCCTCCCCCTGAGTGTATACATGACCCGCCCGGGTGGGAAAGTGCCTGGGTCCGAGTCGCAGCCTGAGGTGCCAACCGCGGTCGCTCATCATCTTTCTGGCAACGGGTGCGCTTATGTCCCATCCGCCGTCTGCTCGCATCCACCCCACGGCGATCATCGCACCGGAAGCGGAGATCGCCGAGAATGTCGAGGTAGGTCCGTATGTCGTCATTGAGGGCCGCGTCCGCATCGGTCCCGACTGCGTGCTGCGTCCCGGCGTCCATCTGTGCGGCGCGTTGACGATGGGTCGCGGCAACCTCGTCTACACCGGCGCCATCCTCGGCGAACGACCGCAGCACCTCCGCTACAATGGCGAGCCGACCGGCCTGGAGATCGGCGAACACAACATTTTCCGCGAGCACGTCACGGTCCACCGCGGCACGACCCATTCCTGGGTGACACGCATCGGCAGCCACAACTTCTTCATGGCGGGCAGCCACGTCGCTCACGACTGCGTCATCGGCAACCGCTGCATTCTGGCGAACGGCGCCCTCGTCGGCGGCCACTGCATCCTGGAAGACAACGTCTACCTCTCGGGCAACAGCGCCGTGCATCAGTTCGTGCGCATCGGGCGGCTGGCGCTGCTCAGCGGTTGTTCGGCGACCAGCAAGGACATCCCGCCATTCATCGTCCAGCAGGACGTCAACACCGTTGTCGGCATCAACCTGATCGGCCTGCGCCGCTCCGGCATGGACAACGGGCAGATCAACGCCGTCCGCCAGGCGTTCCGCATCCTGTTCCGCGAAGGGCTGACGCTGGCGGCAGCGCTGCAACGCCTGGAGCAGGAGTTCGGGGCGGTTCCTGCCGTCACGGAACTCATCACCTTCCTGCGTCAGTGCCCCCGCGGCATCAACTCGACGCGCGCACGCACCGCAAGCGAAGCAGCCTAAACGGTGGATGGTGGATGGTGAGTGGTGGATGGTGAAGAGGAATGGTCCTTCTGCACCATCCACCACCCACCATCCACTATCCACGACCTGTCCGCGGTTCGCTTGTCGTTTCGCTCGCGCCGCCCAGAATGATAGCGTGGCAACGTACTGGGACATCTGAGCCCGAAGCGCCAGCGAGGGACACTTTCCCTCGCTGGCGCTTCGGGCTCGGTCGCGCGCTTGAGGTGCGCCAGGGATGAGCGACGAACCCAAATCGAAACTGACCTACCGCGACGCCGGCCTCGACCTCGACCTCTACGAGAAAAGCCTGGCCGGCATGGTGCCCTTCCTCAAGCGCACACACACGCCGCGCGTCCTCGACGGCTTCGGCGGCTTCGCCAGCCTGTTCAGCCTCGACTACAACTCCCGCCTCTTCGCCCGGAATTACCGCCATCCCGTCCTCATCGCCTGCACCGACGGCGTCGGCAGCAAACTCAAGATCGCCGGTCTGATGAACAAGCACGACACGGTCGGCATCGATCTCGTCGCCATGTCGGTCAACGACGCCCTCTGCACCGGCGGCGAGCCGCTGCTGTTCCTCGACTACCTCGCCATGCCGAAGGACGATCCCGCGCTGACGCGCGAGCTAATCAAGGGCATCAGCGACGGCTGCATGGAGGCCGACTGTGCGCTGGTCGGCGGCGAGACGGCGATCCTGCCCGACTTCTACGCCCCCGGCGACTACGACATGGCTGGCTTCTGTGTCGGCGTCGTCGAGCGCGACCACATCATCAACGGCCGCTGGATCGAGCCGGGCGACGTGATCCTCGGCCTGGCGAGCACGGGCCTGCACTCCAACGGCTACAGCCTGGTGCGCAAGGTCGTCTTCGAGCACGCCGGCCTCAAGGTGACTGACTTCGTCCCCGAGCTGAAGCGCACCGTTGGCGAGGAACTGCTGGAGCCGACGCGCATCTATGTGCGGCCGATCAAGAACATCCTGCAGCACTACCCCGTCAAGAAAAGGGTAGTCCGCGGCCTGGCACACATCACCGGCGAGGGACTGCCGGGGAACGTGCCGCGCGTGCTGCCGCCGGGCCGGCGCGTCGTGCTGCGCCGGGGCAGCTGGGACGTGCCGCCGGTCTTTTCATGGCTGCAGCGGCTCGGGGGCATCGAGCCGGCGGAGATGGAGAGGGTCTTCAACATGGGCATCGGCTTCGTGATGATCGTCAGCCCCTACTACGCCGACAGCATCAAGAACCGACTGGAAGAGGATCGCGTGAAGACTTACACGATCGGTGAAGTCCGTGAAGGCGAGCCGGGCGTCGAGTTCGCGAGTTGACAGCGGCATTCCTGCCCACTTCCCCCTGGTATCAGGTACAATACACCTCCAGCGAAACACTCCGCGCAATGCCGACCATGCCGTGGCGTTCCCGGCGGAGTACGCAATGGCCGGGAGGACCGGGAGGGATGAACGAAGCTCAGGAAGTCATTCTCGATCGCCTGATGGTCGTCAAGAAGATCGGCGTGCAATGGGCGACCGGGCCGCTCGGGCTGGCCATTCAGGCGCTCCAATCCCGAAGCCTGCGTGGACGGCGAGACGTGACGCGAACCCTCGGCTATCCACTTTTTCTCTGCGAGGCCCTGCGCGGCGCCAACGGTGCGCTCGAAACCGTGGATGACCGCCGCAAACTGGCTATTACCTTCTTTTCCGAGGTCGCGCCCCGCCCCAAGGCCGATCAGTTGACCGGCCAGCAGCACGTCCGAGCCGCTCTCTGGTGCGCCCAAAAGGCGCATCCACTCGTGTGCCAGGAAGATTGTCCCTTTGCCGTGCGTCTCGGGGCAATCATCAGCGCTTACCTCACGGGTAGCAAGGTGCCGAAGAATCCGGACGGGCCGCCGATCTGCCTGAGGGCGAAGCAATGTGTCTGGGGCGAAGTGTCGTGCGTCCTCTCGCCGGAACACTATGCGATCTGTGCCTTCAACTACGCGGTGTCGGCCGCAGGCTGGGCCGCCAACAAGCGGTGGCCTGGGAAATACAGCAGCTGGGCCGTGCGGGACGCCGCCCAGGTAGCGGCCGTCGTCCACGGCGTAGCCGGCGCCGTCGACTTCTGCCTGGCTCTGGCCCAGCAGGTGGGGCTGAAGCCATGAACGCGTATCAGGAGGCCATCCTCGATGCCCTCATGGTCGCCGACAAGATCGGCGACTATCTCAAGCCCGGGCCGCTGCTGCTGGCGCGCGACGCCCTGCGCAACGCCGGCCTGACGCAGCGCGACGACCCCGCTGCCGCCCTCGGCTACCCGCCCATGCTCTGCGCCGCCATCGGAGGCGCTTCCAAAACGATCCGCACCGTGGACGACTGCCGCACGCTGACCATCTCCCTCTTCACCGAGATCTCGCCGCGTTCGCGCGCTCCCAAGGTGAGCGGGATAGACCAACTCGACGCCGTCCTCTGGAGTCTGCAGCGCGTGCCGCTCCTGGGCGAACTCTCCCATCCACTGGCGCTGGAAGTCGTTGACCTGCTTGAGCAGGTGCTTGAGCGATCCCACCGGGGCCAGCAACCCGCGACGGTGCTCATTGAGCAGCTCAGCGCCGGTCTCAACCGTGAGATTGAGCGTGTCGAGGATCCGCGCCCGGAGTTCGACCCGCGCCGCCTCGCCCTGTCTGCCCACTACTTCGCCTTGCACGCGCTCCGCCAGGAATCCACTGGCGACGATCCGAGCGGCAACGCACAGAACGTCGTCCGCGACGTGGCGCGCCTGGCCGGTCTGGTCAAGGGCCTGCCCGCCGCCATCCCCTACTGCGTCGAACTGGCCCGCCTCCTCGGCCTGTGACCCCGCACCCTACGAGGTACACGCATCGCTACGCTTGCCCTGGTCTTCTCGGCCCTGTTGATCGGCGTCTCGAAGGCCGGCTTCGGCGGCGGTTCCGGCCTCGTCGTCGGACCGCTGCTCGCGCTGCTCTACCCGGCCAAGGAATCTGTCGGCCTGATGCTGCCGCTGCTGTTCGTTTGCGATGTCGCCGCACTCTATCCCTATTGGGGGAAATGGGACAACCGCAATGTCCTCGCACTGACTCCGGGCGCCGTGGCCGGGATCGTCGCCGGCTCCTTCGCTCTCGACGCCGTCTCCGATGTCTTGCTCGGCAGGCTGATCGGCGGCATCGCGATTGGCTTCGGGCTGGTACAGATCTATCGCGAGTGGCTTGTCCGCACCGAGACGCTGCTGGCGCCGAGTTTCTGGTTCGGCATCCTGGTCGGTTTTGGCACCGGGTTCGTCTCGACACTCTCCCACGTCGGCGGGGTCTTGACGACGATGTATCTGCTGGCGCAGCGCCTGGACAATGAGCGCTTCGTTGCGACGACAACAGCGGTCTATTTTCTCATCAATCTTGCGAAGATCCCTGTCTATGTCGATCTGGGAGTGCTCGACGCTGCCTTGTTCTGGCGCGTGTCGCCGTTCTTGCCGATGGCGGTCCTCGGCACGGCGCTGGGCGTCTACCTCAACCGGCGTGTGTCCGGCGCCTGGTTCGGGCGCCTGATTCTGTTGCTTGTGCTCGTGACCGGGCTCAAACTCCTGCTGAGTTAGCGCACGGCTTGGAGTACGGCGAGCCACCGTCCCCGCCTTATCTGGAATCGCCTTGGTCGTTGGTGGTCAACACCAACCAGGCAGAACCGCCAAGCCGATTCCGTATCACACAGCCCGCCAGCCTTTGCCTTCGTGGCCGTAGGCGAAGATGCCGGGGTGCAAGATCTCCGCCAGGATCTCCAGCGATTCCACCAACCGAGGACCAGGACGGTTGAAGAATTGATTGCCATCGACGGCAAAGACGCGCCGCTCCCGCACGGCACGCAGCCGCGGCCAATCGGTATGAGTCGTCAGCGCTGGCATTTCGCGGAGCGTCCGTTCCAGGTCGAAACCGCACGGCAGGGCCACGATCACGTCCGGGTCGCGCTCGCGCAGTTGCTCCCACGTCAGCCACGGGGAGTGGCGGCCCACGGTCCCGAAGAGGTTGACGCCGCCCGCCAGGTCGACCAGCTCCGGCATCCAGTTGCCCGCGGCCATGAGCGGATCGAGCCACTCCAGACAGGCGACCGTCGGCCGCTGCTCCAGCGTCCGCACTTTGTCCACGACCGCCGTCATCCGTCCCACCAACTCCTCGACGAGGGCATCCCCTCGATACGGCACGCCCAGGGCCTCGGCGACCAGGCCGATGTCGTTCCAGACGTCGGCGAGGCAGTTCGGCAGCAGCGACACCACACGCGGCCGTGAGCCCAGCCACCCACACACCGCCCGCTCGACGTCTTTCAGGCTCACCGCGCACACCTCGCACTGCGCTTGCGTCACGATCACGTCAGGCCGCAACTCCTTCAGCAGCTGGGCGTCGACCTCGTAGACGGAGGTGGCCTCTTGCAGAGTTGCCTTGACGCGCTCGTCGATCTCGCGGCTGCTGCCCTCGACGGCAAACTTCGGGGCCGTGCAAACCGGAAGTCGCTTGATCGACTCGGGAAAGTCGCATTCATGGGAGCGGCCGACCAGCTGCTCCTCGAAGCCGAGAGCGCAAACGATCTCCGTGGCGCTGGCGATCAGAGAGACAATCCGCGGCATGGTAAGCCCCTCTCAAAGAGTGAACAGTGAATAGTGAACAGAGAAAACAGGACAACTGCAGGTTGTGACACGGTCTCCTGACCGTGTCACTCTGCTGACCGCAGGTCTCCCTGGGGTGCCGGCGAGCAGCGAGGAGACCTGCGGTCAAACCCCGTGGCACGGTCAGGAGACCGTGCCACAACCGGGGACAATCCGCGACATAAAAACCTCCCACCGACAGAGACTCCAAGCGTACATTCGCCAGATTGCGCGAATGCCACTCTTTTCTCCCGTCCGTTACAACCTTTCTCTCCCCTTCTTTCCTTTCTATTGCATCAAGAGGTTTACTGCGAATCGCCGATAAACCTGTTGCCTGCCCGTCTTGCCGATCATTCGGAAGACCGCGGCCGGGCGGGGCGCTGCTTTTCTGAACGGAAGCGGAATGGAGGCCACAATGTTCAGGGGATGTCTCGGTCTGCTGCTGCTTCTCGGGGTGGGAGAAGGCCTCGCGCTTGCCCAGTCCGCGCCACCGCCTTCCTCGATTCCCATCGCCGTCATGTCAGGCCCCGAGACGGGGGCCATGTTGCCCGCCCAGAACCCTGACGGGGCCGACAAGGGCAAAGAACCGGAGAAGAAGCAGCCCGCCGCCGATCCGGGAAAGCAGGGTCAGGCGCAAGGCTGCCAGAACACCCAGAACCAGAATACCCAGAACACGCAGAATCAGCCGACCGAGGAGGAGAAACGCGCCGCCCTGCTGCGGCTCGACCACTCGGGGCCCTGCGAATCCGTGTGGTTCAAGGGCGGCTTCCTGCTGTGGTGGCTCCGCAGCGCCCCACCGACGGGGCCGCTCGTCACCACCGGCGGGCCGAACGCCGGCATCCTCAACAATCCCGATACGCAAATCCTCCTTGGCAACGACCGCTTCAACTTCAGCGGCCAGACAGGTATCACGCTCGAAGCGGGCGTGTGGCTCGATGAACTGCATCAATGGGGCCTATCGGCGAGTGGTTTTCTCCTCGAACGCACAAGCCAGGGGACGCTATTCCAGTCCAACGCCGCCGGCGTGCCGTTGCTGGCCCGTCCGTTCACCAACGTCACGAAAACCACCCCCAGTAAAGAGGACAGCCTGGTGGTCGCCGCACCCGGCGTCGCCGCCGGCACCATCAACGTCTGGACGAACACGCAACTCTGGGGCGCGGAGCTAAACATCTTCCGCAACCTGGTGTACACGCCGCAATGGAACATCCACGTCCTCGCCGGCTTTCGCTACCTCGACTTGCGGGATGATCTGAACATCTTCCAGAGTTCGACGCGCTTCACCGACGGCACCACGGAAGTCGCCGATCGCTTCACAACACGCAACCAGCTCTATCTCGGCGAGGTCGGCGCCACGTTCGAGTGGGCGCAAGGGCCATTCATCGTGGATCTGTGGAGCAAGGTCGGGCTCGGTCCGAACCATGAGCGCGGGCGGAACCTGGGCGAGACCCTGTTGCCTGGCGCGGCCAATGCCGTTCCGGGTGGCCTGCTGGCCTTGCCGCCGACCGCAACCCTGTCATCGAAACCGGGCCTGCCGGTCGGCAACTTCGGCGTGCATCGGACCGACTGGTTCGTCATCGTGCCGGAGGTCGGCCTGGATGTCGGTCTGCAGGTGACGGATCATCTGCGGCTGTCGGCGGGCTACAGCTTCCTGTACATCAACAACGTGATCCGTCCGGGCAATCAGGTCAATTTGAACGTCAACCCGAGCCTCGTGCCGAGTGCTACGGCATTCGGTTCGCCTTCAGGCGCGGGGCAACCGTCGGTCCTCACCAAGACCGAAGATTTTTGGGCGCACGGGTTGCGAGTCATGATCGAGTTCCGTTTCTGACCTGTGCGAGACCCCTCCCCCCAACCCCCTCCCCGCAACGGAGAGGGGGAGCAAGCCAGACAGCATCGTTTCTTCTCCCCCTCTCCGTTGCGGGGAGGGGGTTGGGGGGAGGGGTCTCGTACCTCTCCTCAACGCGGCTGCGGGCGGGAGTACGCGACCGTGCCGCGCTTGAGGTCGGCCAGATCGAGCGTGAGTCGCTGCACCGTCCGCTTGCCACCGTAATTCTGGTGCAGCAGGGTGACGCGCGTTCCCTGGACGCGCTGCACAATCGCCGTGTGCAGAGGGAACTCAGCCCAGGAAAAGCCGCCATCCGCCGACTTGTGCTCGAAACGTGCCTTCTCGAAGTGAATCAGATCCCCCGCCGTCAGCGCTTTCCGCTCGATCGGTTTGCCGAAGGTGAATCGGCCCTCACTGTCGCCGACCGGCGCCGCAGCGCCCGCAGTGCGCAGAGCCTCGACGATCAGCGTCGCACATTCACCGTCGCCCACCTTCTTCCCCAGGTGGTCAGCGGCAAACTGCACGACCCTCTGGTTGAGCGATTCGTCCGCATGGGCAGCGGTCGCCAGTAAGGCCAGCCCGAGCGCCAGGGCGATCGTTCCTGTCAGTGTGCGGTGCATTGGGAAACCCTCGTTCCTTCGGTGACCGGACCAGCTTTTCCCTTGAACCCCGGTCGATTCTCCGGTACAAGCCATTGTATGGCGAACTTGGTGATGGTGCGCGGTCCCGGCGCCCGGAAACAATTCCCCCTCGATGGGCGCCAATTAACCATCGGACGACAGCCCGGTGTGGCAATCCACCTGGACCTGCCCGAGGTCAGCCGTCGTCATGCGCAGATCACGTGCGAACAGGACTCCTATTTCCTCGAAGATCTCGGCAGCAGCAACGGCACCTTCCTCAACGGAATGCCGCTGCGGGGACGCATCGCCTTGCGGTCGACCGATCGCATCAACATCGGCCCCTTTGAGTTCCAGTTCGACGAGCCGGCTCCCTCTGAGTCGGGCCTGGTAATCCGAAGCGAGTTGTCTGTCCAATCCACCAACAGGGATCTGTTCCGCCAGGACGCGAGCACGAAGTTGCAGGCGGTGCTGGCCATCGCCGAGCATCTCGCTCAGAGCCTCGACCTGGACGACCTGTTGCCGCGTTTGCTGGAGCAGCTGCTCGGCCTGTTCCCCAAGGCGGATCGCGGCCTGATCCTTTCGTGCGACGGCGACCGGCTGACGGTGCGTGCCGCCCGGAGCCGCCGGCCCGACCTGGAGGCGGAACGGGTCTTCAGCCGCAAGGTGGTCCGCCGCGTCCTCACCGAAGGCATCGGCATCGTCGCCGCCGACGAGGCCGCCATCAACGCCGGCGAAACGCTGATGGCCGCCGGGATTCGTTCGTTCGTCTGCACCCCGCTCATGGGACGCGACGGCCGGGCGCTGGGCGTGCTTCAGCTCGACCGCTCCGGTCCCCGGGCCGAGTTCACGCACGACGATCTACACCTGCTGACCGCCATTTCGCTGCAGGTGTCGGCAGTGCTGGAGAACACCGCCCTGCACGCCCAACTCCTGGAGGACGAGCGCGTCAAGCGTGATCTGGCGCTGGCCCGCGTGAGCCAGCTGGCGGCCGGCGTCGCTCACGAGATCAACAACCCGCTGGCGTTCGTCAGCAACAACAACTGCGTGTTGCAGCGCGACCTCGACGCGCTGCGCCGGCTGCTGGATCTCTACCAGCAGACCGAGGCAGCGCTGGCGGAGCACGCCCCCGAGGCGTTGAGCACTATCCAGGAGTTAACCGAGGAAATCGATCTTCCTTATACGTTGAAGAACCTGGATGAGGTGCTGGAGCGCTCGCGCGAGGGGCTGAAGCGGATCGGGCAGATCGTTCAGGGCTTGCGCGACTTTGCCCGCCTTGATGAGAGCGACCGCGACGAGGTGGATCTCAACGCCGGCATCGAGTCGGCGGTGAGCATCACGCGCGCGACGGCGGCGAAGCGGCAGGTGGAGCTGGTGCTGGAACTGACGCCGCTGCCGCGTATGGCCTGTCAGCCGTCGAAGATCAACCAGGTGGTGTTCAACCTGCTGACGAACGCCATCGACGCCTGCGCCGACGGCGGCCGCGTGACGGTGCGCACCTGTGCGCCGGCGGGCGCCGTCGAGATCCACGTCCTGGATACCGGGCATGGCATCGACCCGAGCCTTCGCGACAAGATTTTCGACCCGTTCTTCACCACGAAGCCGCTCGGCAAGGGAACGGGGCTGGGCCTGAGCATCAGTCATGGGATCGTGCGCGACCACGGCGGCACCATCGACGTGCAGTCGGAACCGGGCAAGGGCGCGCACTTCATCGTGCGGCTGCCGTGCAAGCTCAGCGAGCCGGGGGCGTCAGTCCCGGAGTGAGCGTCCCGTCCTGGCCGTCCTCGGTCCCGCCGCAGAACTGCAGCCCCAGCCCGTCGAGCGCCGCCGTCAGAGCGCGGTAGGTCAGTTCGGCCAGCGGTCGCCGCGTGACGGTGTACGAGCACCAGGCCACCGTTCTGTCCAAGCCGATCGAGCAAAAACGCGGGCTGCGAGCACAGCCCATCAGGCACGACATCGACTGAAACGGACCACCGGCCACCTGTCCGACCTCGTCGGGCGTCGGCGTGTCCTGACCGCGCATCGGCAAATAGACAATCCGGTCGTTGCCGATCCCTGAAGTGCGAATCACAGCCGCCGCTTGCCGCGCCGCTGCCAGGTTCGAGCGTGCCACCAGCAGATTGATCCCGCTGCGAATGCCGCGGTTCGCCAGGTCGTGGACCTGCCGGATGACGCGCGTCACCTCGCTCTCACGCTCGGGAAAATGGATCGAGAGATGGACCTTGTTCGGCGCCGCCTCGATCAGCCGCTCCAGCAGCTCATCCTTCAGCAGCAAGCCATTGGTCGTCACCGAGCGAAACAGGACGCCGCGCAGGCGACTCAGCACCGCGAACAGGCCATCATATTGCAGCGGCTCGCCCCCGCCGAAGGAGACGGCCTTGATCCCGTGCGCGGCACAATCGCCAACGAACTCGATCAGTTCATCCTGCGTCCAGCGCGTGCCGCCCTCGGGGGCGCTGTGGTTGTAGCAGAACCAGCACGCCTTGGCGCAGCGGTTCGTCACCTCGATCGAGATCCGCTCCAGGTTGTGCGCGTTCGCCGGCATGGCAGCCCCTTGCCCTCTGGGCCAAGACAGGAGACGGACTCGAAGACGTGCAATCCAGAGGACTTTCTAGCGGCTGCCCCTGGAAATGGCACCGAAACGCTCAGGGCACACTGAGCACCATTCGCACAGCGCGCTGTGCCGAAGCGTCACACACGGCCTCAAGCGGGGACCAACTGGACAGGCGCACAGATCCACAACCGCTGCGAGGGTTTGGACTTGAGGCGACCGCCACAGATGACAACGTGACGGCACGAGGCTTGCACTTTTTCCCTCTTGGTCTTCGAGGGAATCGAGTCAAGTGGTTTGGGGAGCCATCCAATCGGTGACTCCTCTCCTAGTTGGAAGGAGGTGTCGTATGTTCAACCTCATGCCACGAAGGAGAGAGAGACGGGAAGGTGGTACTCTGGCAAACCCAGAGCGTACCCCGTTTGATCTCCTCCGCCGCGAGTTCGCTTCCCTGTTCGACCGCGTCTTCCCAGCCTGGCCGGTGCCGTTCGAGACCCCCTTTGAGATGGTCGAGCCGTGGGGCCTCGAGA
>WNGB01023219.1_pt1 | contig 16415 bp, 9 predicted proteins | sample 5400681 | NCBI WGS metagenome assembly WNGB01 (sample SAMN13153367, study PRJNA577476) | soil metagenome | isolation source: 115 cm soil or saprolite under grassland replicate 2 | place: USA:California | collected 2016-06-15 | reverse complement strand
ATGGGGCTTTTTTTCAGGTTAACGAACTTCGACCGCGGAAAAATCCCCAGCGCCGAGGAAGAACTCGCGCGGCCTCGCCGCGAAGAGAGTTTGGCAACGCGACGCTGTGATGGCGGAAAGAGGGGACGCGGTTGGATCCTGCAAGGGCGCAGCCGAGCGCGGATCTCAACGGCCGAGACAATCAGGCAGCCGGAATGAGCCAATCCGCGTCGAGTAGCTTGGCGCGTCCTTCTTGAAGAAATCGCCGACGTACCAGATCGTGCAGTCGTCCGCCGGATCCATCGCGGTCTGCGTGTAGTCCTCCCATCGAATCGTGTTGGTCTGTGACGCCTCGCCTTCGGCCAGGACGGTTTCGTGAAACGTCAGGAGACCTGGCGGATCGTTCGCGAGCCGCGCGGCGAAGCGCTGCCCCGGGTAGTTCGGGTCCCCACCAAACGAATAGCCGATTGCGATGTTTCCCGCGCGATCGATCGCCGGGCTGGCCATCCACCGAAAGAAGCCATCGGGAGCGTACGTGCTCTGCTGATGCAGGTAAACCTCGCGGTTCTTGTCCAACCGAAACTCGTACCATCGCACGCCGCCCCCGCCCGCAGACGTGTCGACTGAATGCACCGCAACAATCGATTCGCGACCGCCGACGTTGCGGTACAACAGGCGAGCCATGATCTTGTCCCCCTGCGCGTCGAGGCGCCTGTCGGTGCCCGGTTGCGACACGCAGCTCGTAAGCTGACCGCCACACAGATAGCGATACGGTGCCACGTTGATCTTGCGCGGACCCGTCACCGTCGTGTTGATTGGACGCTGCCAATCGACGTGCACCTTCCAGACGTACACGCCGTCATCGTCGATGTCGTACTCGAGTTGCGTGCCGCCGGTCGCCATCATGATGTTCGGCGTGCCAGGCGGTGGAAGCTCGGTGCCCTCGAGATCGGCGTTGTTCAAGAAGTTCACGCCATTGATGACGATGCACTGCTCGGTCGCGGGCTTTCCTTCGAGCATCTTCGAGCGATCGACGATGCACGTGTGCTTTTCGATCACTTCGTCACCCGTGCTGGTTGGAATGTAGTAACCGTCGGGCCAAACGGCCGGCCGCGGGTAATCGGGAAACAGCGGTCGCTCGAACACGTATCGGTAATACTCCCCCAGCGGATCCGGACCGACGCTGATGGCGTAACACATCGCGTGGCTACCCTGCGACTGTCTGGGCGGAGACGCAGACGCGCCAGGGGTTGCGGCCGGTCCGCGTCCCGCCGGGGGCGGCGGCACTGGCGGCGGAGGTCCGGGACGCGCGGGGGGTCCGGGATCTGCCGCTTGTCCCGGACGCGCAGCCTCACCCGGATGCGCAATCGCGTCGGATCCGCCATTGTTGCTCGTGCGAATGACGGCACGCCGAAAGATCGGCATCACCACGAGCCACCGCCCGGCCAACTGGTCGTAGCGAACGACCGCATCTCCGTTCGGACGGCTCCCGCACACCTCCCCGAAACCGGCGAACAACGTATTCGTCGGAATCGGGCCGTACAGTAGCCGGCCCGTGGTGTCGAACCGTTTGACGGGTTTCGCGACGCCGGCCGTGCCCCGTCGGTTGCCTGTGTCGTCGCCTCCGCACCGCCGACGCCATAGCCAATCCCGTCGAAGCTCTCGACCACGGCAAGCGCAGGCTTTGATCCTTGCGATGTCTGCTCCACGGCTGCGCTTGCCGCGAGCGCGGGCGGCACAGTCTGATCGCCTCGTGTCACCCCGGCGAACGACGCGATCGCGAGCGCAGTCGCCATTGTGAACGGCCACCTCACATTGCGCACGTGACGTCTGCGACTACCAGCTCTCGATCGATCCATAGCGTTCACGTTCTTTGTCACCCGAAGCGTCCTCTACCAGGCAAATGGTATCTGCTGAGGCGGACGATCATATTGCAAACCTCACACGTGACGCGACGCGCGTCGAGAGCAGCCCGCGGGAGTAGTATTGGGCCCTTATCGGGAGGCGGCCATGGCTAGTCGAAGTCTTGGATATCAACTTGCGGCGATCGCGATTGTGACGATCGGACTTTTCCCCACCTCGGTCGGGGCGCAGGGTCCGACCGGCCGCATCGAAGGCGTCGTGCACGACGCCCAAGGCGGCGTGCTGCCGGGTGCGACGATGACGCTGCGAAATCAGGACACCGGCGTCTCGCGCACGCTCGTCACCGAGTCGGACGGCCGATACCTGTTTCCCGCGCTCGGTCCCGGCAGGTACGAGATTCAAGCGGAACTTTCCGGGTTCGCGACGCAGCAGGTCCGCGACATCACGATCACAATCGGATTCGAACGCCGCCTCGATATCACCATGGCCGTACAGACGCTGCAGGAGACCGTGACCGTGCATGGTGAAGCGCCGGTCGTGGACACGACCAACGCGGAAATCTCCGGAGTGGTCACCCAGGAGCAAATTGCCACGCTGCCAATCAACTCACGCCAATACCTGTCACTCGCGCTGCTCGTGCCAGGCACGACCGTCGATGCGACACGTTCGTTCTTCGCCACGGTCAATGTCGGCGGATCGATGACCTTCAACGGTACTGGAAACGTCGTCGACGGCATGATCAACAACTGGGCGGAAGATGGTGAACCGAGACAGGACGTCCCCGAAGATTCCGTCGAGGAATTCAAAGTCACGAATGCCTCGTACAAGGCTGAATTCGGCCTTGCCACTGGCGGCGTCGTTCAGGTCGTGACCAAGTCGGGCACCAATGCGCTGCGGGGCACCGCGTTCGAATACTTCCGCGACAAGAAGCTGAACGCGAAGGGCATCTTCGAATCGACGAAACCAGACTATAGAAGGCACCAGTTTGGCGGCAGCGCCGGCGGACCCGTGCGACTCAATCGTGTGCACTTCTTCGGCGCCTTCGAGCGAACAGACACTGAGGAGTTTTACACCGTCCGGACCGGCCAGCCGCAGTTCTATTCGGCGCTCGAAGGAACATTCCCGCTGCCATCGTTTCGCAATCTGTATTCCGCGCGCCTCGACTGGTAGATCAACAACGCGCAAAGCGCATTTGCGCGCTATCTCCACGAGGACGAGAAGAAGGCGTGTCAAGGCTGCGGAGGCACGAGCGCCTCGGGCCGCGATGAGGAGATCCCGCGCCGCTCGATGGTGGCCGGGCACACGTGGGTCCGCGGCACCAGGCACCTGAACGACTTCAGGTTCCAATACGCGTACGCCGCGTTCTACGGCTACCCGGGCAGCACCGCGTCCTGGTCGCAGACGGGACAGTTTCCCGACGAACGTCTGAAGAGATCCACACGCCAGTACCGATTCCCTTCAGTGAGCTACGGCAACAACTACGACTACATCAGTCCAGAGAAGCGCTGGGGGTTGCGCGACACCTACTCGATCAATTCATCTCGCCACGACGTGAAGATTGGCGGCGAGTTCGATTACATGCCGTACGTGTCGGAGGACGCGCTCAATCTCGCCGCGACAGGGGGAACATATACGTTTACGGTGGATCAGCCGTTCGATCCCAGCAACCCGGCAACGATTGCGGCGCTCACCGGCGCGTCCAATTTCAGCGCGACGAGCGATCCGACCACCGTCTCTCACCCGACGAAGTACTACGTCGCGTTCCTACAGGACGACTGGCGCGTCGCGCCAACGGTGACAGTCAATCTCGGCCTCAGATACGAACGGCTCTACGGGAACGCGAACGAAGATCTCGATCCCAATGCGTTCCCCGTTCCGCTGCCGTACGTCGAGGTCTCAAGACGCGGCGACAAGAATAATTTCGGCCCGCGTACAGGCGTCGCGTGGGACATCCAGGGCGACGGCAGCACCGTAGTGCGTGGCGCGTACGGCCTTTACTATGGGCACATCCGTCTGCTCGGCACGCTGCCGGAGTTCACCAATTTCAAAACGTTCACGCTGACGATCAACAACCCCGGGTATCCCGACCCGTTCGGCGGCCGGAATCCGCGTGAATTCGTCGCCTCGTCGCCGACGCCGAACATCAATGTCGTCGCGAACGACATGGTGCAGCCTCTGTCGCATCAAGTAAGTCTCGGGTTGTCCCGCAAGCTCACCAGCGTGTTCGCGTTGCACGTCGACGCGGTCTACAACCGCACAAAGGGAGACTACAAGCAGCTCGACATCAATGCGCAGGATCCGGTGACCCGGCTGCGGCCGTTGACACAGTTCGGTCGAATCACGCAGATCCGGCCTGATACAGATCTGCGCTACAAGGCGATCTACACCAAACTCGAAAAACGTTTCAGCCGGAACAACCAGTTCATGGTCTCGTACACCTTCACGGACAGCGACGACAACTCGCCGATGGGTCGTTATCTCGATCCGTTCGATTTGTCGCTCGACTGGGGACCATCCAATGGTGAGCGGCGCCACGTCGTCGTGGCCAGCGGATCGGTTCGCCTCCCGTGGGATGTCACGCTCGGCACGCTTTGGACCTATCGAACGCAACTGCCATGGAGCGCAACCGCGGGCCGCGACCTCAACGGTGATGGGTTTGCCAGCGATCTCGTGCCGGGCACGACTCGTAACTCCGGCAGTCGCAACCTGAATCTGGAAGCGGTGAACGCATATCGGCAGGCGAACCGCCTGACATCGATTGCAGAAAGCGACGTCGACAGCTCGCGCATCAACGTCCTGGATATGCGTGTGGGCAAGGCGCTCCGATTTGGCGACCGCAAGATCGATCTGATTGCGCAGGCGTTCAATCTTCTCAACACCAGAAACCTGCAGGCGCAGTTCGGGAGCGGGCGAGTCGGCAATGCGCTGTCGGCAAGCTTTGGCCGAATTCTGAGCGCGAGGCCGGCAAGGCAGGTCGAGCTGGCCATCCGGGCCAACTGGTAAAAGGGGACTGTCCCCATGATGATGCAGAAAACAACGCTCTGGTTGATTTTGCTCTGCTCGAGTGTCATCGCGGGCGCGAGCCCAGCAGCCGATCCGCGAGCGTTCACACCCGACGATCACTACGGCCTCCGATCGGCATCCGACGTTCAGCTCTCCCCTGACGGTTCGCAGATCGTCTTTGTCGCGCGCTTCGTCGATGAAGGTCGTCGTAACCGGACGCACATCTGGCTGCTCCGAATTGCCGAAGGCAGCATGCGACGGCTGAGCGCCGACGATGATGACGACTCATCGCCACGCTGGTCGCCCGACGGTCGCGCAATCGCGTTCCTTTCGGGACGACGCGGCCCATCCGAAACGGGGTTTCTTCCAACCGCCTTCGGCAGCGCGCTCGTCGTGAAACGGCTGGACCGTGATGTCACCGAAACGGTCGCCGATTACCGCGTGAGCAATCATCCGCTGGCGTATCAGGGGTCCGGCGAACAGATCGCATGGGCGCCTGACGGCAACGCGATCGCCTATTTGTCCGCAGACGAGGGACCGGAAGGCGCACCCGGAGACCCGAATGTGGTCACGCGCTACGGATACAAGTCCTGGTCCGGGATGAGCGACAACCGTCGCTGGCATGTCTACGTCGTCACGCTCGCGGACAAAAAGGTCCGGCAGCTGACGAACGGTCCCTATCAGGATCACTCAATCGCCTGGTCACCGAAGGGCGATGAGATCGCCTACATTTCGAATCACGAGCAGGATCCCGATCGCGTGCACAACTACGACCTCTTTGCTGTGCGCCTATCCGATGGACGAGTGCGGCAGATCACAACCACGAAAGGATCCGAATACTCGCCGACGTGGTCAGGCGACGGCTCAATGCTCGCGTATCTTGCCGGCGTGCGTGCGCTCACCACACAGGAGTCGAGTGCCGAGGACACGCATGTCTGGGTCATCCCGGCCGCAGGCGGCACCGGACGTCAGCTCGCATCGTCGCTGGACCGTCGCGCCAACGGTGTCGCGTGGGCGCCTGATGAATCCGTCGTCTACTTCAGCGTGCAGGATCGCGGCAGCACCGGCGTTCACCGGGTAGGCGTCGACGATCGAAATCTGACGCCGCTTGTCGCGGAAGTCGGCACGGTAAGCGGTTTTGCCGTCGGCCCTCGACAGACCGTCGCGTACGCATTCCAAAACGTCAGTTCGCCAGCGGAGGTGTACATCAGGACCGGATCGCAGAGCGCGCGTCAGATCACGAAACTCAATGCGGAGCTGCTTGCCCAGCGCGACGTCTCGATTCCCGAGCCGTTCGAGTTTGCGAGCTTCGACGGGACACGCGTGCAGGCGTTTCTCACGCCGCCGCTCCGACGCGGGCGCGGTCGGCGGCATCCGCTGGTCGTGAACATTCATGGCGGTCCGCACGGCCAGCAGGGACCTGCGTTCGTGCACAAATCTCAGGTGTATGCCGGCACTGGTTACGCAGTGCTGATGGTGAATTATCGTGGCAGCTCGGGGTACGGCCAGAAGTTTTCCGACGGCACCGTGAACGATCAGAACGGCAATGAGTTCAAGGACGTGATGGCCGGTCTCGACTACATCCTCGCGAAGACGGACTATGTGGACCCGAATCGCCTCGGCGTGGAGGGAGGCAGCTATGGAGGCCAGTTGACCAACTGGGCGATCACGCAAACGGTGCGATTCAAGTCAGCGATTCCGTCCTCCGGAATCAGCAATCTCCTCAGTCACGCATACTTGATCTGGGCACAGGATTATCCGCAGGTCGAATGGGGCGGCCGGCACCCATGGCAGGGCGACGTCGCCAAAACACTCTGGGAACGATCGGCGCTCGCGCACGTCGCGAAAGTGAAGACGCCGACGATGTTCATCCACGGAGAGCTGGATCAGGACGTCCCGATTCAGGAAGCGGAGCAGATGTACATCGCGCTGAAGCAAGTCGGCGTCGAGACCGTTCTCGTTCGTTACGCGCGGGAAGGACACGGCCTTCGCGAGCCCGCGCACGTCGTCGACGGTATCGAGCGCAGCCTCGCGTGGCACGGACGGTTCCTCAAACCTGAGACTGCCGCGACGCAAGAGCGTCGCTGAATCGCGCGCCCGGGGACAGTCCCCTTTTCGCGGATGCGGCGACCGCTTCTGCAGTTCAGAGCCGGACATATAATTCCGGCCGAGGCGCGAAACAGCTCAAAATGTCAGTCGTCGTGGTCACCGGCTCGTGCGGGCTGATCGGTGCCGAGAGCGTCATGCATTTCGCCGAATGCGGCCATGACGTCGTCGGGATCGACAACGACATGCAGAGCGCGCTTCTTGGAGCCGACGCGTCGACTGCCTGGGTCCGGGCCGATTTGGAGCGCCGGTATCCGCGACGGTACCGGCACCACGCGATCGACATTCGAGACGAAGGCGGTCTGGCGCAGCTTTTTGCCGGCTACGGACAGGAGATCGCTCTGGTCATCCACGCGGCCGCGCAACCTTCACACGAGTGGGCGGCGCGCGAGCCGTCCACGGACTTCTCGATCAACGCGAGCGGCACGCTTGCCGTGCTGGAGCAGGTTCGACAGTCCTGTCCGCGGGCCGTCTTCATCTTTACGTCGACGAACAAGGTATACGGCGATACTCCCAATCGGCTGCCGCTGGTCGAGCTCGAGACCCGCTGGGAAGTGGACGCCGCGCATCCCGCGTATTGCGGGATCGACGAGTCGATGAGCCTCGACCGATCGACGCATTCACTCTTCGGCGTCTCGAAGGCAGCGGCCGACCTGCTGGTGCAGGAGTACGGACGGTATTTCGGCATCCAGACCGTGTGTTTCCGGGCCGGCTGCGTCACGGGTCCGAATCACGCCGGTTCGATGTTTCACGGGTTCATCGCGCAGCTCGTGAAGTGCACGTGTAACGGAGACGAATACACGGTTTTCGGGTATCGCGGCAAACAAGTCCGCGACAACCTGCATAGTCGGGATCTCGTCAGCGCGTTCGACGTCTTCTTCCGGACGCCGCGCGCCGCAGAGGTCTACAACATCGGCGGCGGTCGCGCGTGCAACTGCTCGATGCTGGAAGCGATCGCTCTGTGCGAAGAAGAGGTCGCGGGCCGACCGTTGCAATATACGTACGACGAGCAGGCTCGCATTGGCGATCACATCTGGTACATCAGCGACACACAAAAATTTCGGCGCGAGCATCCCTCATGGCGCGTGACCTATGACATGCGCCGGCTGATCGAGGACATCTACGATAGGAACGTGGAGCGCTGGACGTCGCCCGCGCGCGCGAGATGATCCTGTCGATTGTGATCCCGGCCCAGAACGAGAGTCAGGCCGTCGCGACGACTGTCGAGAACTTGCACGCCAGACTCCACTCGAAATCGATCCCGCACGAAATCCTGATCGTCGACGATCACAGCACCGATAAAACGGCGGACGTGCTGAGCGACCTGACCGCGCGACTCTCCGTGGTCCGATGGATTCGGAACGAAGGACCGGCCGGCTACGGCTACGCAGTGCGCGCGGGATTTCAAGCCTATTCAGGCGATGCCGTCTGCATCGTCATGGCCGACGCGTCTGACGATCCCGCGGACGTGGTCACCTACTATCGAAAGCTGCAAGAGGGTTTCGACTGCGTATTTGGCTCGCGGTTCATGCCGGGGGCTCGCGTTCTCAACTACCCGTGGCCCAAATGGATCCTCAACAGGATTGCCAACCGGTTGATTGCCGTCTTGTTCCGAGTTCCCTACAACGATTGGACGAACGCCTTCAAAGCCTTCCGCCGCGAAGTCATCAACGGCGTTCAACCGACACTCTCCTCCCGTTTCGAGTTGACCGTCGAACTGCCACTGAAGAGTCCCGCTCGAGATCCTCGTTCTGAGTCCGCCGGTCCATGTCTCTGCTCAGCCGCCTGCTGCTGGTCGTGCTGCTTGGGGAGGCCGGCGTACGGGCTGTCTTCTTCGCACAGTATGCGTTCACCCGGTTCCCGTGGCCGCTCGAAGCGTTCCAGCTCGAGTCGAAGATGGTGCACCTCGCACATCGTTGGCCGCTGTTACGGACGCGGCGCTGGGGTGCTCGCGGTCTTACTGAGCCTGGGCGTCGGACCGTTGTTCGGGTTCGGCTTGATGACCCGTCCGGACTCGCTCGCCGATCTAATTGGCCTGGCTGGCTTCTTCGCCGCCATCGATCGGCGCACGTGGGGACTCGCAACGGGTGGGCTGTTGCTTGTCGTGGCCGTGCTGACAAAACAGACGTGCGCGTTCTATCTCGTCGCGGCAGTGCTGACACTCCTCATCGAGGGTCGCCGGAAAACCTCGGCGATCCTGGCGGCGGCGTCTTGCGTGATGCTCGTCACGATCGTGGCGGGCATCACGCTGCTCATCGAACCCAACTTCGGCCCGAGCCTCGTCGCCGAGGCGCAGACGCCCTGGAATTTCGAATCGTGGCGTTGGACGGCCTGGCGGATCATCGCGCTCGATCCCGAGTTGATCGTCCTGACAGTGGCCGGCTTGGTTGTGTGGAACACGGGCACGCGTCGCGATATACCGGCGACCGTTCTGACGATCGTCATCCTGATCGCCACGTTCACGACAATCGGAAAGCTCGGCGCCGACCTGAACTACGCTCTGGCCCTGCGGGCTGTCGGGGCCCTGGCACGCGGGGCGCTGTGGCAGCGCGTTTGGTCTAGCGAGACGCAAAGCCGCCTGGGACTGGTGGCGATCACGACAGTCGTCATGCTCGCCTGCTACCTGATGCGCCCCAGCCTAAACCACGCATACATCCAGGCGAACGTCGCCACGCTGACGTCGCAGGTCTTAGCCGAGCCAGGCGGACGAAGCATGCTGGCTGCCTATCGCCTGTTCTCCCGCGTGGCGGCAGACCCGTCGCGGCCGATCCTGACCGACTCTGGTTTCATTGACGTGCATCAGCATGAGCGGACCGCCTTCGGCGATCCATGGCTGTTCCGAATGCTGGTTGAGACGGGTCAGATCACGCCGTCGGCGATGGCGTCGCGGGTCGAGGCCGAAGACTACGATTGGATCATTACGACAAAAGATCTCTTCGACGCGTCGTATGCGAGCTACGACTTCGGCTTGCCGATGGCGGTGGTCGAGCCTGCGCGCCGGCACTACCACCTCGGTGCCTTCAACACCAACTTCTTCATCTACAGCCCGAAGAGTCGCGAGGTTGCCGCGCCGCCCGGAGCCCCTTGGTGATCCCGGTGGGCGAGCGACGCCTGGTTGCATCGGGCGCGGCCCTGATCGGCCTCCTGATTCTGGGAACCATCCTGGACGTTCAAACCGGCTGGTTCGAGCGCCTGTTCGATATCGTCGCACATCAGTTCTACGAGATCCCGATGCTCGCCGCCATCCGCCGCGCGTCGCAGATCTCTCTCGCTCGAATCCACATCGTCATCCTCGTATCACTAGCGGCTCTCGGCCTGATGCTCGGGTCTCGCCTCGACCGGCAGCGGCGATGGTTGTGGGCTGCCATGGTCGTCGCGTACGCCATTCGGGCGTCGATCTGGATTGCCGGCGGCAACCTCCCGCTCGTGCCCGGTGACAGTTCCCATTACATCGAGATCGCCACGTCGATTTATCGCGGGGAGGGTCCGGTCAAGCATTACGTCGAGAGCTTCTTCATCGACTACCCCGCGATTCGTGAGGGGCGCGGAGCACTCGACGACTGGGCGACGCCGCTGTACCCGTACGTGCTTGCGGGCATATACCGTGTCGCCGGCGTCGTTCCCGGGGAATCGATTGAAGCAACCCTCGCTGTGGCAAAGGGGACGAGCTTTCTCCTGAACCTCTTGTGTCTGCCCGCGCTGTACGGCCTCACACGACGTGTGTACGGCCGGGAGATTGCGCTCGTGGCGGTGTGGGTCCTCGCGATCTTGCCCGTGCACGCGATTTACGCCGGCTTCGAGTTGCGGGAAAGTCTCGTGGTCCTGACATCGATCATCGCCGTCTGGGGCCTTGTCGAAACGTGGCAGGCCCGCGGAGAACGCGCGCTGGCCCTCGCGCTCGTTGCAGGTATCCTCGGCGGTCTGGCTGTCCTCGCGCGAAACACGGCAATGGCGATCCTCATGCCGGCGGCACTATATGGAATCGTCGTGCACTGGCGCACCCATCGCATCGCGATGCTGGTGTGGGCAACCGGGGTACTCGTCACGATCTCGCCATGGGCATGGGCCACCTACCGCGCGTACGGCGAACCGTTCTACAGTTACACGCGCTTTTTTCAATACACGTTTTCGTGGACCGTCCACCATTATCAGACCGGCGCACCCACGGCAGCCGGTTTCTACACACTCGCGAACGCTCCTGAAATCATTCGAGTCAAGCTCAAATCGCTTCTGATCATCGTCGTGTACTCAACGATGATTCTTGGCTTGCCGCTGGTGCTCGCGCTTCTGTGGCAGTGGTCGGGAAGAAACAGTCGAGAACCGCAAGGTGCGCGCGAAATGGATCGACTCGCGCTCCTTCTCGCGCTCGTCTTCGTGCTCGCCACTCTCGTGAACATCGCCGACGTGACGCAGGTCGCGCAGCTCGGTCGATACTACCTTCCGCTGTACTGCTTGATTCTGCCGGCGGCGGTCGCGGGTGCCGTGGAATGGCTGCGGCAGGTCTCGACGTGGACGATTCGGCCAGTCGCCTTCGCCACGCTTGCGGCGCTGCTGTGGGCGAATCCGACATGGGCGTACGACGCTACGTGGCTGACGAGTCCGTTTCAGCTTCATTGGCCGGCGCTCGCCGCCGCAGGCGACTGGATCCGGCAACATCCCGAAGCCGTGTCGCCGAATGCGCGCGTGATGACGTGGTTTCCGTGGGAGATGCGCCTTCTCAGCCAGCGCACCACCATTCTGATGCCGCGCAGTTTCGACGCGCGCAGGAACCTTGAGACAATCGGCGACGGACCGTTCGGCTATCACGTGACGCACGTGCTCTGGGGATCGTTCGAGCCGCCGCCGCACATCGATCCCGAGGAGTTCGGTCCGTACCTCGAACGCGTCCGCCAGATGACCCGCTTGACCGAGGCGCAGGAGATCTATCGATCGCCGCCGGGACTGCTGTTTCCCGTGCGCCTGTACCGAATACGGGACGACCCGCGATGATCGATTCGACCAATACAACGCCGCACAACCGTGGACGCCGACGTGCGTTTGCAGCGTCGCTAGTTATTTCACTCCTGATCGCACAGGAGATCGTGTTTCGCGCAGCATTTCCCTTGCCCGACGTCGAGGGGTTCAATCGCATTCGCTATCAGATGCTGGCGGGCGCTCACCCGAACCTTGCACAGGCCTTGCGCCGCGGGCTCGTGTACGACAAGCTGCTGATCGAAAGCACACCCGACGGGTTTCGCGAAATCCACCGGCTGAATTTGTACGGTTTTCGCGGCGATGATTTCGCGCTCGCCGCGCCGGCCGATCGCGAGCGGATCCTGCTGATTGGCGATTCAGTGACCGAAGGGCAAGGAGCCGCGGAATCGTTCACAATCGCCGCGGGGCTTGCGCGGCTCCAGGCGGCAAGTGGCGAAGTGACTGAGGTCCTCAACCTCGGAGTAATCGCCGCGGCGCTGCCGCATCTCACCGCGTTGACGCGCGACGCGATCAGCCTGCTCGATCCGCAAGTCCTCGTGCTGATCCTCTACGCCAACGATTTGCCGGCGCCGGTTTACCCGCCGCAGTTGGAACTGCCGGCGCCAACGTTTCCGCGCCGTCGCGTTGCAGGGCTATTTCCGAGAGCCCTGGAGTTGCTGGCACGCGTCGCCCAAAACAAGCCCATCTACCGGCGATGGGGCCATTCGCCCATGCGTTTCTTCGCAGCCGTGCCCGACCCGTCGAACCCGTGGAGCGCATCGACGGGACCGCCGATCGAGGTCGAGCCGGCGCTGTATCAGGCGATGACTGCCGGGACACTCAATCCGTGGCTGGTCGAGCAAGCGCGAGCGATTCCTGACATGCTCGCGCACGATTTCTCCACCGGCGGATCGCCCGTCCGGTTTCTCGCGCGCATCGCTTCCCTCTGCCGGGGCACCGGCGCACGTCTCCTGGTCGTGTACGTGCCATTCGCCGGCGTCGTTCACCCGCGTTACGCGTCGTCACTGATCAAACTCGGCATGCCGCCTCCTGTCGCCGAAGCTCTCCATCAGGACCCGAGATACCGTGGTCAGAATCGAATCCTCGCGGAGGTGTGCGCAAGCCTCGGGCTTACGTTCGCGGATACCACCGATGATCTCGTGCGAGCAGATGAACAAGGCGTGCCGCAGTACTGGGCCTTCGATACTCATCCTCGACCTGCGGGGTACGCGACCATCGTGCGGCGAATTCAACGTGCGCTGCAGGATAGAGGTCGATGACGGCACGCGCGAGTCACTGGGCGGCTGTCGCGCTGACGCTGGCGGTGATCGCGATCTCCACGCACCAGACACTGACGCGTTATCGTGAGTTCCGCAGCGGCTTTTCGTGGGATCTCGCGTACTACAACCAATGGTTCTGGGCAGTGACGCGCGGCGATCGGGTGATTACCGTGCGTCCGCTCGCTGCGTACGCGCAGGAAGGCCCCTCAGTCTGGAAGATGAATTACCTCGCGCCGATCCGCTTCGCGCTCGTGCCGATTTACGGGTTGTTCCCCGATCCGCGAACCTTGCTCGTCATCCAGAACGCGATCTTCTGGTGCGTGGTCGCAGCCGCGTACACGCTCGTGCGATCGGAGTCGCAGTCAGAGGGCATCGCGCTCTCAGCAGCTCTGTTGACGGTATTGACGCCTCTTTTCTGGCCGCTCGCCTGGAACGATTTTCGTGAGCTCCAGTTGGGTGTTCCGTTTGTGCTCTGGGGGATTCAAGGCTGGCGCACACGAAAACACGGTCTCGCCACATTCGGCATTGCCGGCATGCTCGCCTGCCGTCAGGAGTACGGGTTGCTCGTTGCGCTGTTCGCGCTCGTGCCGCCGAGGCATCCTGATGCTCCGGGACGGCGACAGGCGTGGATTTGGTCGGCCCTCATCGTGGGAGTCGGCTGGTTTGCCCTGGTGTTCCTCGCCTATCTCTCACGGCAGGTCGGCTCTCATGCTCCGGCGGAGTATCTGGTCCAGCTCACTGGGACGCGAGCGCCGATCGGAGAAACAGTCGCGTCGGTCCTCGAGTTCCTCTTCATCGGCCTTGGCTCGTTTGCCGTGCTCGCGTTGTTCGCACCGCGAATCGCTCTCGTTGCCGCACCGCTTGTTTGGAGCTTGTGCAGCGGACAGTGGGGGTTCCGCACCATGGAAACCGTCCACTGGCATCACGTTCGATATGCCGCGCCCGTTACAGCGCTGCTCGTTGCCGCCGGGCTCATCGGCTACGCGCGCGCGAGCGGGCTTCTGTCCACCCGATTTCAATCACGATGGGTTCTGGTCAGCTTCTCCGCTTTCGTCGCCGTCGGGCTCGTGGCGAGCAACGTGGTGCTGCAACACCGCTTTGCGCGCGTGCCGCGCCCGATTACTGAATCAGAAGCCGATCGCCTCTGGGTTTGGATTCACGAAGTCGCACCCGATGACGGCGTGCTCGCCGCTTATGAAGTCGCAGCGCCGCTCTCGTCGCGTCGATTGCTGTACAGTTACCGCCTGGACGAGAACAAGCCTGCCGGTTATCCGCGGCTCGCTCCGGAGATTCGCTGGGCGTTCGTAAGAGAAGGCGAGGTGCCTCCGCAGTTGTTCACGTACCAGGGATTCATCGACATGGATGCTGGACCGGCAATCAGAGTGTTTCGCCGCAACGGCGATCAGTCGATTGGCTCTCCTCCGTAGCGCGTGCGATGCGGACGCTGAAAAGGTGCATCTTGTCAGCAGGCAGTGCCGCCGTGGCGCTGCTCATCGTCGAAGGCGCCGGGCGACTCCTCCTGACACGACCGACGTTGCCATACGTTCCAAGCTCGAATCCGCGGCTGATCTACGAGCTCAATCCCGCCTATCAAGGCATCAACACGTTGGGCATGCGGCAGCCTGAGATCGATCGTGCGACCGTGCACGATCGGTTTGTGATTGTCGTCATCGGCGACTCGCATTCGTATATGGATGATTCAGTGACGGGCGCTGGGACGTTCCCCGCGCGGCTCGAACATCATGCCAATGCGGCGGCGGAGAGACCTGTGACGGTTCTCAACCTCGGAGTGCCCGGCTACAACATGATCCAGGAACTCGAGGTGCTGCGCGCGAAAGCCCTCGCGTTCGAGCCCGACTTGATCGTTCTCCAGTACTGCGTCAACGACGATCACATTTCCAATTTCATCCAGCCTGAATACCCGAGAGTGAACAGGGCCGTCCACTCGAGTGTCGTGCTCACGACGGCCTGGACGACGATCTTGTACTCGCAGTTCGGACGCACACATCTATTGCCGTTCGTCGAGGATCACGCGCCGGATCTCCTGCTCTTTACTCCAGGCCTCGTTGGCACTCCGGTCTCGCGCGAGCAGGACCCGCTGCACGGTCCGACACATCCGACGAGGAGCAAGGATTTGGTGCCGGTCAGGTATCACGGTTTTATCGGCCGCGACAATTTCGAGAGCGCCGTCCATACGTTTGGCGAGATCTGCAGGCGAGCACGCATTCCCACGCTGGCCACAGGCTTCATCGAGGAGCGTGACCGCGGTCTGTACGAAGCGTCCGGCTTCCAGGTGTATTCGTTCTTCGACATCTTCGCCGGCACCGACATGCGGCACTACGGCTACGATTCCCGCCACAGCGACGGCCATTTTTCCGATCTTGGAAACGACCTCATCGGGAAAGCGCTTGCAAGTTATGTTCGCGAGCATTTCTCGGTCTCCTCGCCCAAGGTGGCGCGCTCCACGCGCAGCCACGTTGCGCAATAAAAATAGTGGCCTGTAACAGCCCACTCGCCGGTTGAGACCGATGATTCGACATCGAGTCCGGTCCCCGGCGCTGATGGCAGTCTTGACAGTCGGCCTGATCGTCGGCGGGCTCCTTGTCGGCTACGAACCAGTCGGCGGCGATCCCGATCGCCTCTACCGTCCAATCAAGAGCGAGCTTGCTCGCTCTCTGCACGACGGCGCTCTGCCGCTATGGAGCGATCGCTTTGGCCTCGGTGTGCCGCTCGTGGCCGAAAGTCACGTCGCTGCGTTTTACCCGCCAAACCGGCTGCTCTATCGATTTCTCGACGTGTCGACTGCATATCGTCTCGCGATGTGGCTGCACTATGTCGCGTTGGCCGCAGCGACGTACGCATACGCGCGCCGGCTGGAACTCTCGCCGTGGGGGGCGGCTCTCGCGGCGGTCGCGTTCACGCTCTGCGGCTTCCAGGCCATTCATTCGAGCCACGAACCCTTCTACTCCGCGCTGCCGTTTCTGCTGCTTGCGCTTTGCTTCACCGAGGAATACGTCGCCACGGGTCGCTCGGTGTGGCTCGCATTGCTCGCGCTGACATGGGGCACACAGCTCACGCTCGGCCACTTTCAGATCCAGATGTGGACTGCGGTCCTCGTGCTCATCACCGGATGCTGGCGGGTCGTCCAGAGCGGCTCGCGTCTCCGCGCGCTCGGTCTGATCGGCGGGTTGGCGGCGGGAGCCGGCACTGCCGCGATCCAGATCGTACCGA
>WNGB01013934.1_pt1 | contig 16415 bp, 16 predicted proteins | sample 5400681 | NCBI WGS metagenome assembly WNGB01 (sample SAMN13153367, study PRJNA577476) | soil metagenome | isolation source: 115 cm soil or saprolite under grassland replicate 2 | place: USA:California | collected 2016-06-15 | reverse complement strand
GAGCGCGTCGACCAGCTGCGTCTCGGCGCTGTAGAGGTCCTTGAGCTGTTCGAGGTAGAGGTCTTTGAGGGATTCCAGTTTCATGGGTCCTCCTTGTGAGTGTCACAAAGTTGGAAGAATTCACCTCCGCGTTGCCGCGGAGAGAAGGACAACCGTCGGGGAAAACCCGCAAGATCCGTGCCGGTGGGCCCTCACCCCCGGCCCCTCTCCCGCAAGCGGGCGAGGGGAGAGGGTTAGCTCGCGCAAGCTCGGAATGCCGAGGACTGACTAACCTACACCCCTCTCCCGCTCGCGGGAGAGGGGCCGGGGGTGAGGGTCCCCGTCGCCTGCCGCATCTCCTTCTCGATCCACTCCAGCTCCTCGCGCGGCGCGCCGGGGAGGCAGACGTAGATCTCGTGACCGGGCATGGCGGTCACCTGGAGACCGGCGGAGCGGAGCATGGCCTGGACGGCGGCGTGGTTGGGGGCCCACCAGTTGGTGGGATCGCCGGCCAGCCGGTGCTCGAGGAAGGCCATCCTGGGCCAGCCGGGATCGAGCAGCGCCTCGCGCTCGTCGATCCCCAGGTCGGCCGGCGCCTCGCAGACCGCGTCGCCCGGCATGGTCAGCGTCTGGAAGATCATCCGCCGGCGGACCTTGCGCGCCACGATGTCGAGCCCGAGCATGGGGTAGCGCAGGTGATAGAGGACCCCCATGAAGAGGACGAGGTCCCACCGCTCGTCCGTGCGGGCGAGGTCGTAGACCGTCATCTCGCGGAACGCGACCTGGCCGTCGAGACCATACTGGCGGGCGGCCCACCCGGCCTGCTTCAGGTAGTGGGGATCATGGTCGATGCCGGTCACCTGGGCGCCGCGGCGGGCGAGCTCGAAGGCATAGAAGCCCGCGTTGCATCCGATGTCGAGCGCCGTCCAGCCCGCCAGGTCCTCCGGCAGATACCGGCGCACCTCCTCCCACTTATACGAAGGAAAGTCGCCGAGGAAGTGCTGGGGAGCGGTCTCTGTCCCATCCGGCAGGTGGAGGTTGTGGAACCAGGGGCCGAGGGCTTCGATCTCTTGAGCGAGCGTCGAGGCAGGGTTCACGGTGAGAGCGCTCATGGCTGAGACCGGGAAAACAGCAAAAAGCCTGCCAGAAGAGGCCCTCAGTCCCGGCCCCCGGAGGACCCTCACCCCCGGCCCCTCTCCCACAAGTGGGAGAGGGGTGTAGGTTAGCCAAGGTTGGCCACTTTCTCTGGCAGGCCTCTACGCCCTTCTAACCCGCTCCCCTCTCCCGCTCGCGGGAGAGGGGCCGGGGGTGAGGGCTCGGACCCGGGGCGAGGCTCAGTCCCGCCCGCCGTCGCCGGGCTCGTCGTTGAAGATACGGCCCAGGCCCTCGCCGTCCCCGATGGACGCTCCGCTGGCGTTCGTCAAATCGACGAAGAAGACCTCGGTCTCCTCCGGCGTGGTGTCGCCGTTCACCTGCACGGTGATCTGCTTCGTCACCTCACCGGGCGCGAAGGTCAGGGTGCCGGAGGTGGCGATGTAGTCGCTCCCGGCCTCGGCCGTGCCGTTGCGAGTGCTGTAATCGACCGTCACGGTCCCGGCGCTCGCCTCCGTCAGCGCGACGGTGAAGACGAAGGCCGTGGTGCCCGCGTTGCCTTCCGGCAGCTCGACGGTGTCGATGCCGAGGAGCAGCTCGCCTCCCCCTCCTCCGCCTCCGGTGACCTCTCCGAAGGTCTTGCAGATCGGGGCGCCGGTGTCGTCGAAACCCACCAGGAACCGGCTGGGAGGACAGGAGAGGCCGGCCTGGTCCGGAAGGCGCTCGAACGTGAAACGCAGGCCCACCACCCGCAGGTCGCCCTGCGGCGAAGCCTGGACGTGGAGGGCCACCACGTCCTGTCCGGGCGCCAGCGCCGGGAAGAGGGCCGAAGCGTCGAGAGCCGTCAGCTTGTCCGTGCTCAGGGTCGCGGGCAGGCCGGTGGCGTCGGCGTGAAAGATGTCCTGGCTCGCCCCGTCCCGGGAGATCGACAGGTGCAGGTCGTAGGTGATCGGGCCGTTCTTCTTGCCGATCACCATCACCTGGGCGCCGGTGAAGCGGTCCAGGGACGCGGGCACGGCGAAGGTGAAATGGGCATTGCCCGCCGGGGTGACGCCCCAGTCGCCCACCGCGACGCTGCTCTCTTCGCCCGGGGCGATCCAGATCTCGTCAGCGGCGGCGGGTATCGCAAGGACGGAGCCGAGGCAGAGGAGGACGACTCCCATCACCATGCATTGCTTGCTCATGACGGTTCTCCCTTTCAGAATCGGTCAAACCGGTGACAAATTTCGCGGCGTCCCGTCATCGTAGTACGGACCGCCCGAAAACACCAGGCGGCCCCCTCACACCTCAGGGTCCCGTCAACGACCCTCACCCCCGGCCCCTCTCCCGCGAGCGGGAGAGGGGTGTAGGTTAGCCAAGGTTGGTCACTTTCTCCGGCAGGCCTCTACACCCTTCTAACCCTCTCCCCTCTCCCGCTCGCGGGAGAGGGGCCGGGGGTGAGGGTAGGGCGGGCGGAGGCTCCGGGCGAGGGACCCCTCACACCTTCCGGTAGCGGCTCGGATGCCGCCCCAGGCTGGGCTGGATCTTGAGGCGTCGCTCGATGGCCATGTCCGTGAGGACCCGGTAGAGCGAGCCCCGGCTGGGCGTCCAGCCGAGGGCGGCGATGATGTCCTTCTTCTCGAAGGCGTCCGGCAGCTCGGGGAAGATCGCTTCGAGAGCGGTCCGGAGGTCCGGATTGCGCGGCCTCGGGACGGGGGCCGCCTGCGGTGCCGGGGCTGGACGTGCGGCGGCCGTCTCGGCAGCCGGACCCGGAGAGCCCGAGAGCCAGAGCGCCTCGAGCGAGCGCAGCCGGGCCTCGTGAGCCGCACGCACCAGCTCGAGGTCGGTCTTGTAGATCTCCTCCAGAGCCCGCTTGCGTCTCTCGTAGTCCTCGTGATCCATGGAGGAGAGCAGAGTAGCCGCGAGCGGGCCTTCCAGGCAAGAGGCGGCGCCGGCGAACCCAGGGCTCCGTCAAAGTCGCCGTTGAAGGCGCGGCCCTGGACCTCACCCCCTGGCCCCCTCTCCCATCGCCCCCCCCGCCAACCGGGAGAGGGGGAAACCCCCATAGGCGTTAACTTAAGCGGCCCGGCGCCCGCCTCGCCAGGGTTCAAACCCCTGGCTATCCCATGAAAAGGTCGTCCCCGAGGGGACGACCCCGCGCTTCGCCCCCTTCAGGGGTCGTTTTTTTTGTGGTAGCCAGGGATTTCAATCCCTGGCGGGAGCCGCGGCGCGGCCTAAGTTAACGCATACAGGGGAACCCCCTTCCCCCGCATTTTCAAGCCTTTGGGTGGTGGCGCCCCCTCTCCCGGGGGAAGGAGGGGCGATGGGAGAGGGGGTCGGGGGGTGAGGTCGGGCGGGCGGAGGCACCCGTTACGATGACTTTGACGGGACCACGCCGGCGAACCGCCCCGTGGGCGGTTGTGGGCGGTTGGGAGGTTGGGCGGTTGCGATCCCGGCACGGGCGTTTTCCGATCCGCGGCGAACGGTCCCGAAACCGGCGTGCCCCGTGTGGATTCCCGAGCGAGCGGCCGGCTCCGTGCGCCGAGCGGCCGGCGGACTCCCGGGAGCGGAGCGCATCGGGGAGCGGGCGGCTGGCCCCGCCACGCGAGCCGTTGGCATCGGGGAGCGGGCGGTTGGCCCCGCGACGCGAGCCGTTGGCGTCCGGAAGCGGGCGGCTGGCCCTGCGACGCGAGCCGTTGGCGTCCGGAAGCGGTCGATTCGCCCCGCGGGTCGGGCGGTTCCCGCCGTGGAACGAGCGGTTCGCCCCGATACGTGGGCGGTTCGCTCCGCGGAACGAGCGGTTCGCTCCGAGATTTGGGTGGTTCGCTCCGGGACGCGGGCGGTTCGCCCCAGAGTGTGAGAGGTTCGCCCCGCGACGCGAACCGTCCATGTCCCGGAGCGAACCGCCCGCGTCTCGGGGCCGATCGCTCCCATCCCGATGCGAACCGCTCGCTCCTCGACCGCGGAGGCCGGGGAACCGGGGCGGGAAGCGTGCGTCTCGGGTCGAACCGCCCGCCTCGCGGCCGCTGCCGGCGCCGCCGGACATCCGGAGACGCGGCTCCCGGCGGCGGTCTCGCAGGATCCGAGCGGAGCGGCCGCGCTCCTGGGGCGAACCGTCCGTAGCGGTCTGTGGCAGTCTCCGCCCGCTTGCGGAACCGCTCTCCCGGCAGACGCATTCCCCGCCTCGTACGTAGAATCAGCACGTGCCGTCAACCCGGAGGTCCTCACATGACACGCAGCTCGCTCGTCTGCGCTCTGGCTCTGCTCGCGACCCCTCTGCTGGCCCAGACCGCTCCTCTCACAGCTCAGGTCGAGCCGCTGGGCGACGAAGTCACCCTCGCCGTCGGCAAGACCTACTCGCATGAGCTCGTCGCCCCCAAGGTCGCGGTCCTCGCCCAGAAGGAGTTCCTCGTCACCTGGGACCTCAACTACATGAAGTACAGCGGCTCGCAGCTGATCGACTGGGGCTCGCAGATCTCCGGCCGGAAGGTCAGCCTCGAGGGACAGCCGGTCGGCCGCGGGGTCGACGTCGTCGGCGGCAAAGCCGTCCAGGTCCATCCGGCGGTCGCCGCCAATGCCGAAGCGCGGCGCTTCGTCGTGGTCTGGGACAACGACCGGCAGATCAGCGCGCGCCTCTTCGATGCGTCGGGAAGAAAGATCGGCCCCGTGATCCTCGTCTCCACCGAGAACGATCTCCAGGAGAGCTTCCCCGACGGCGTGCCGCAGGGGAGCGACTTCGTCGTCGCCTCGGGCCTCCAGGTCTACTTCAATCCTGTGTCCTCCGTCGCCCTGACCGACGCCGACACCTTCCTCGTCGCCTGGGAATCCGCCACCCTGGAGAATTTCCGCTCGCGGATCAATGCGCGGCTCTTCGGCGTGCAGACCCCGTGACCGGGCAACCCGCCGACCGCCCCTCCTCGGCGACGTCAACGGAGACGGCCGGGCCGACTACGTGGATGGGGTGAAGGGGGGCGGAAACCGCGCAGGGGACGCTCCAGACCGCGCGCGAGGCCATGTTGCTCGGCGCCTACGACTACATTACCAAGCCCTTCAATCTAGAGTTCTTGAAATCCGGCTACTCCAGGTCCATCTCTCCCGCCGACCGCAGGACCTCCTCGACCAGTGCCGGTCCAGCACGGAATCCGCCACGCCGGAGCCGATCGATCTCGGAGCGGAGGGACGGAATGGGCTGGAGTCGGCAACCCAGAGGCTCATCCGGCCAGCTCGCGTGCTGCCTGGATCTCGGCGTCGATCTGCTCGTCCCGGAGGTTGATCGCCGGGACTCCGACCCGATCGAGCTCGCGGAGGAAGGTCATTCGGTCCATGCCCGCCAGGCGTGCCGCCTTTCCGGAGGACAGACGACCGATTTCATAGAGCTTGGCTGCTGCCAGGAACGACAGCTCGCGAGCGAATTCAAGGTCCGACAGCTTCAGGAGCTCGGGAAGCCCGGACGGGTACTCGATCACTGCCTGCTTGATATCAGCCATACCCGAAGTATAGCGAGATCCGTCAAAGATATCGTGGGAGAAGGATCAGGGAAGAGAGAAAGCGCGGGAGGAGGCGACTTCACTCCCGACGGCGTGCCGCAGGGGAGCGACTTCGTCGTCGCCTCGGGCCTCCAGGTCTACTTCAATCCTGTGTCCTCCGTCGCCCTGACCGACGCCGACACCTTCCTCGTCGCCTGGGAATCCGCCACCCTGGAGAATTTCCGCCCGCGGATCAATGCGCGGCTCTTTGGCGTGCAGACCCCGTGAGCGGGCGAAGCCGGAGACCGCCTCTTCGGACCTCAGCTCGGCTCGTCGATGACCTGGGTACCATGAAGATTGCTTCTCAGGCTACTTTGAGAGCCCGACCCCCCGAAAGATCGAAACAGGATCTGTGCTCCAGCGCTCGTCGAGGGAAACATTGCTGGATAGCTTTCCGGGACACTTGCGGTGAGGGTCGAGCTTGGAAGGCAGCGCGAAGCGGAACTCCCACCGTTCGGTGACCGAGTGAAGGCAGGCGGCGATCACGTCGAAGTCCTTTGGGCTGTAGTAGCGGGAGCAGGGATCGCTCTTGGCCGCCCTTGTGCGCTGGAAGTCGAGTCTCACCAATCCTTCTCGGCTGCGAGCTCTCAACACGTTCTTGCACTCCACCTTGAGAATCGAGCCGGTATACAGCTCGACTTTCAGGTCGGGTCCATCGCCATCGAGCCGTGCACAGGATCGGACCTCAGGTAGTCTCTTGAGCTGCCGCGACAAGTGTTCCTCAGCCACCCACCCTCGAACGGCTACCTTGAGGCGCATCGCATTCTCGATCAGATCGAGGACTTCCCTTTCGGAAAGCTCGAGCTCCCGCGCCAGTGAGTGGGCACCAAACCGGCCCCTGAGCGCTTTCTCGGCGAGGAGTTGGCGATGTCCTTGATCTTCACCAAGCGCTTGTCGTTCGAGGCGTATGAAGGAAAGGAAATTGTCTGAGGTCCCTCCCACGAGCACCTCGACCGGCTCTTCAGCGTCTCTCTTACTCTCGCGCTCCCATGCAAACCAGCCTGAACGGATAATCGCATCTACGTGGTGCTGCTTGAACTCAATGGAAATGAAGAAGCGAGTCGGATTGTGCAGCGTCGGATCGGCGCCTACAAAGATTCCGAGCTCTGGGTTGATTCCGACTAAGAGAGTCGTATAAAGGCCGAAAGGGTCGTGCCATAAATGGTGCAGGCTTTGATGGTCGGACCCGTATTTGAGTTGAAACCTATGCTCGTCGGCTGGTCGATTCCTGGTCAGCCGTGAGTTGGCAAGAAAGGCGTAGGCGACGACTCCGAGACGCTCTCCTTCTGGGGTTTCGAACGTGATGCGAAAAGGAGCTTCCGTAGGAGGTGAGCTATAAAGGATGTGACAACCTTTATCCCTTAGAGCGTTGAGCATGAAGGCGAGGAGCGGCTCTCTGTCCTTGCGGCTGACCCTATAGGTCCGGCACTCGGCTGCTGGGGAGGGGGTCTTCTGTTTGCTCATGGTGGGTGGGGACGAGCACCCAGGCTCTCGCGCGAATCAGATGGAGTGAACGAATGCAAGTTGGGACGATGCAGTCTCCTCATCCAGCCGCATCTCCTGGCCGTGCCGCCGGCTGGCCGCGAATCCTTTGCCCGTCCCTGGATGTGCCTCATGGTTTCCTACTAAGTGGCGATACTTGCCTGGAACAGGACGTACTGGCTCTGGTGCAGGAATTGGCTGCCGCCGCCTTGGAATCAAGGTCGATTCGAGCTTGATTCTATGACCCAAGAGCTGTCGCCGCATTGCGCGTCCAATCACCTCTGCCAAGGCGGAAGGCACAGCATTTCCTATCTGGCGCTGAGCTGAGGAGAGACTCCCAAGGACCTCATAGCTATCAGGGACCGTCTGGAGCCTGCAGAGCTCTCGGGCCGAAAGCCTGCGGTTGTTCCAGTGAAACGGTCCGATCGCTGGACCGGGCTGCGCCTGGATCGTCCAGGAAGGAAGCTGTTTCGATAGCTTGAGGAGAAAGCTCCAGTATCGGCGCCTCCAGCCGAACAGGTGGAGCCCTTCCCCTCGTTCCGTGTGCCAGAGGTAGTTTTCTCCTTCGGGAATGGACGGGAGGAGATCGGCCCACTTACCCTTCAATAGGAGTGCCGAGCTCCTTTCATCCTCAAGGTCCCCAATAGCATCCCAGGCAGTTGTATAAGCCTGCATGCCTGCCGGGAGATCGCTTCCGTTCCGCTCGAAATGGGTAGCTTGAGGAAAGGAAAACTCCCTCCCCTCGCGGTGCCCGATCACAAGGACTCGTTCGCGAAGCTGAGGCACACCATAATCCGCAGCGTTGAGCTTGGCGACTTTGATCCGATAGTCTGTGCCGCAATCCCGGTTGATTCTCTTGATCGTACGCTGGATCAGCTCCAGGCCTTCACTCTTCTCGCGATAAGCAAGCCCTGGTACATTCTCGAGCAAGAAGGTTTTGGGGAGAGTATCGCGCAGGATCCGGAGATAGGCGGCCATGGTTCCGGCGCGGGGGTCGTCCAGCCGCAAGGTGTCGCCCGATGCCCAGTAGCCTGACTTCGAAAACGGCTGACAAGGAGGGCCGCCGATGAGCGCATCAGCCTCCCCAACACGGAGTGAGGCGGTGTCAAGCAACTCTTGAGAGCTGACTGAATGGATGTCTCGGTCAAGGACCGGCCATTCGCGATTACGTCGCAGGGTAGCGACCGCCTCGGGGTCCATCTCTACTGCCACCGCCGTCTCAAACCCTGCCGCCTCGAACCCGAGGTCGAGGCCGCCTGCACCTGTATAGAGGCTGATGAGCTTAGGCATCGTCTCTAGAGTCCGCGACGGTGTTCTCGTCATTACGCTCTATTTACGCAAATCCGGCTGGCCGTGTCAAGGGGCTAGTCCGGCTTGCCTCCGGTATATCCGAGCCCGCGCAGCACGTCAATGACTCTCCGTGCTAGGCCTAGAGGGTCGGCCCAGATCTCCGACTCCCAGAGCCGCAGCACAGTCCAGCCCATCTGCTTGAGCCGTAATGTGTTCTGCTGGTCGCGCTCGATGTTTCGTTGGATCTTCGCAAGCCAATAATCCGGGTTGCTGCCGCGACTGAGCTTCTGCCGACGGCTCTCCCAATCTCGCCCGTGCCAGAAGTCGCCATCACAGAAGATAGCGAGGCGGGCCTTCGGGAAGATGATATCCGGCCTTCCAGGTAGGGTACTTACGTCCTTCCGATACCGGCACCCGGCAGCCCAGAGGGAGCGTCGAAGGAGGACCTCGCACTTGGTGTCGGTCTTCCGGCTGCTGCCCCGGGCGGCGGCGCTGGCTTGGGCCGAGGCAGGCTTTCGGCCCTTGTAGCTTGGGGGCAGGGAGGCGAGAGTCTCTTTTGCAAGACGGCTTCGGCGGGGTGGTTTCTCTCGCACGGCTCAATCGTATCGTGACTACGTGTCCTTGGCGAAATCGAAGAAGGCCGGACCTGGACTTTGCTGGATCTTGAAAGCTGAAGTCCGCCGACTTTGAGGCTCGTGCGCTGGCCACCAAGAGCACCGAGGCCACCTCTTCTATAGGGAGCAGCCCCGCGGTATTCCACCGCAGCGGTCGCCGCGCCCGAAAGGAGAACAAGATGCTTCGCACCCTCTGGGGCTCATTCCGAGCCCTCTTCGCGGCTCTCGTCCTGGGGACCTACGCCGACGATCTGCCTTCTGTTGGCTCCGATCTCGGCAAGACCATCGACCCGAACGGCTAGTAGGCGGGTTCCCTGGTCCGGTGCCGGCGGGCGAAGGGAGTGGACAGGCAGTTGCGCCGGCACCTTTTCTTGTTATGCTTGTCGGTGCCCATGGACGATATTCATGTCTCGCGCGAGCTGTTCCGAGCTGTCGCCCGAGGAGAGCTTCCCCAGAGCTTCCTCGACGGGGTCACCCTGGAGCACCTCTTGAGCCTCTGTCCCCATTGCCGGGCGGAGGTTCACGCGTACGAGGGGGAGGTCCAGGCCGGGCCTTCCCTCTGGAGCCGGGTGCTTCAGGCCTTTTCGGTCCTGCTCGACCGGTTCCTGGCCCTCGGTTCTCGCGAGATCCGCCGCGCCGAGGAAGACCTCCAGGTGATCCTCTCTCTCCCCGCGGCAGAGCGCGCCGTGCGCATCGAGCGCGCCCGGACCCGGTTCCGCAGCCCGGCGCTCGTGCGGCTGCTCCTGGAGGAGAGCCGCCGAAGCATTCCCGGCCAACCCGGCGAGGCGCATGATCTCGCTGATCTGGCCAGGCGGGTCGCGAATCGGAATCCCCGGATGCAAGAGTACTTCGACCTCTATACCTTGGCGACGGCCCTCATGGCGAACGCCCGCCGGGCTAACGGCGATCTCCAGGGAGCAGGCCAGGTGTTCGAGGTGGTCCGCCGGACCATGTCCCAGCATGGAGTCACAGACCTGGAGGTGGTTGCCCGAGTCGACGACCTCATGGGCTCCTTGCGGAAGGATCAGCGCCGACTTGCGGATGCCGAGCGGCTACTCAAGCGCGCCGCTCAGCTGTTCGGCCTGAAGAGGAAGCCGGACGATGCGGCGCGCGTGCTGACCAATCTGGCGGATGTTTACCGCCTTCAGGGGAAGCTCGAGCAGGCAATCGAGATGAGCCGTTTGGCATTGAGCGTCCTGGGACCCGGTTCGGAGACCCTCCTTCACGTGGCCGGACACTTCAACCTGACCGTCTATTTCATGGAAGCGGGACGGTTCGAGGAGGCGGCCGAGCTCTTCAACCGGGATCAGGCCCTCTATGAAAGGTCCAGGAGCCCTGGCTCGAGCTACGGCTCACGTGGCTCCGAGGCGACATAGCCGCGGCTCAAGGCGACTTCGCCAGGGCGGAGCAGGCCTATCTGGAGGCCCGGCGCGGCTGTATCGGCCAAGGGATCGGCTATGACGCGGCGATGGTCTCGCTCGACCTGGCGATCCTCTATCTAAAGGAAGGGCGGATGGCCGATGTCCAGCGGGTGGCCGAGGAGATGCTGCCGATCTTCCAGGCCCAGGACGTCCACCGAGAGGCTCTGGCGGCACTCCAGCTGTTCCAGGAGGCGGCCCGCCAGCAGGAGCTGACGATCGAAAGGGCTCTGGAGGTCGCCGCCTATCTGCGGAAGGCTCGAACGGAGCCGGGTCTCCGGTTCGAATGGCGATAGCAGCCCTTCGGTCGACAGGACGCCATGACGGTCAAGAAGACGCTGGAGGAGTTTTCAGACATGTGGGTAAAGACTTTCGAGAAGTTCGAGCGCGAGGTGCGGGAGGAGGGTTGGAAGGCTGGTGAGCGGCAAGGGGAGAAGCAAGGCGAAGCAAGGCTCCTCCTGCGCCAGCTCGAGCGGAAGTTCGGTCCCCTCGATGCGCGAACCCGTGCCCGGATCCGCAGGGCGGGGCCGGATCGCCTGCTCGAATGGGGCGAACGCGTCCTCACGGCTGAACGCCTGGAGCAGGTGTTCGAGGGCTGAGGGGCGGATCGAAAAGACAGACGGTCCGGAAAGCTGGGTGACGCCGGTCGCCCAGTCGCCGCCCTGGTCCTCCGGAGGGAAGGACCCACCAGCACTCTCCCGAGTCAGCGCCCCCTGGGAACCCCCGGCATCTTCAATAGCCCCAAAATCCTCCCAGAGCGAAGCTCCTCCGAGACAGCATTTCAGGCGTACGAGAAAAACCCTGTCCCGCCTGCCTTTCCGACACATCTGCTCACTTCGTGAGCACCCCCTAGTGCAAGAATCGCCCCCCGTTTTCCGACTGGTAATGGGCGAATTTTTTTTAAGGGGGAGTGTGTGCACGAGCACGACCACAGCTATCGCCACCTGTTCGCCCGGCCCCAACTGATCGAGGAGCTCATCCGCGAGTTCGTTCCGGAGCCCTGGGTCAAGGACCTCGACTTCTCGACCCTGGAGCGGGTCAACGCCACCTACGTCTCCGCCGGTCTCAAGCGCAGCGAGGGAGACATGGTCTGGAAGCTCCGCCGGCGCGACGGGACTCCGGTCTACGTCTACCTGCTCATCGAGTTCCAGTCGCGAAACGAACGCTTCATGGCGGTGCGGCTGATGAGCTACGTGGCTTCGCTGTACCTGGACCTGATCGACCGCAAGGAACTGGCGCCAGGAGGTCGGTTGCCCCTGGTGATCCCCCTGGTCGTCTACAATGGAGTGAGGAGATGGCGGGCGCCTCTGGAGCTGTCGGAGCTGATCGAGCCGGTGGAGCCTGCCGCCGAGGCTTACCTCCCGCGGCTGCTGTATCGAGTCATCGACCAGGGGACCTACGCTCCAGAGGACCTGGAGAAGCGCGAGGGGTTGACCGCCCTGCTGTTCTGGTTGAAGTCGCAGGGGGCCAAGGGACCGAGGCGGGTGCACTCCAGGCTAAGGAAGCTCCTGGCCAGAGCGGATGACCCTGCCCTGTACCGAGCCGTACTGGTCTGGCTCTACGTGGAAGCGAGGCAGGATCCCAGCAGGATTCCCGAGATTCTGTCCTTGGAGGAGTTTTCAGACATGTGGGCAAAGACTTTCGAGAAGTTCGAGCGCGAGGTGCGGGAGGAGGGTTGGAAGGCTGGTGAGCGGCAAGGGGAGAAGCAAGGCGAAGCAAGGCTCCTCCTGCGCCTGCTCGAGCGGAAGTTCGGACCTCTCGATGCACGAACCCGCGCCCGGATTCGCAGGGCGGGACCCGATCGCCTGCTCGCATGGGGCGAACGCGTCCTCACGGCTGAATGCCTGGAGGAAGTGTTCGGGGGTCCGGTCACTCCCCCTCGTCCTTGACCAGCGGCTCGAAGCGGGCTTTGTTGATGGCTTTCATGTAGGCCTCGCGGGCGGTGATGCGCCCGGAGTCCACGAGGTCCATGAGGGCGTCGTCCATGAGCTGCATGCCCACCGACTTCCCGCTCTGGATGATCGTGGTGATCATCGGGGTGTTGCCTTCGCGGATCACGTTGGGCAGGCCGGGAGTCTTCAACAGGATCTCGTTGACCGCGCAGCGGCCCGCTCCATCGGCGGTGCGCAGCAGGAGCTGCGAGACGATGCCGGCCACGGATTCGGAGAGCGTGGTGCGGATCTGCGCCTGCTCGTCCGCGGGGAAGGCGTCGATCAGCCGGTCGATCGTGTTGGCGGCGCCGTTGGTGTGCAGGGTGCCGAAGACCAGGGCGCCCATCTCGGCGGCGGTCACCGCGAGGGCGATCGTCTCCAGGTCGCGCATCTCGCCCACCAGGATGACGTCCGCGTCCTGCCGGATGGCGGCGCGCAGGGCGGCGCCGAAGCTCTCGGTGTCGGCTCCCACCTCGCGCTGGGAGAAGATCGACTTCTTGCTCTTGTGCACGAACTCGACCGGGTCTTCGATGGTGACGATGTGCTTGGAGTAGGAGCTGTTGATGCGGTCGATGATGGCGGCGAGGGTGGTGGATTTTCCGGAGCCGGTGGGGCCGGTGACCAGGACGAGCCCGTGCTGGAGATGGGCGAGCGCCTCGATCGCTTTGGGGAGGTTCAGCGTCTCCAGGGGAACGATGTCTTCCGGAATGATGCGGAAGACCGCGCCGGCGCCGTTCTCCTGGCGCAGGTAGTTGGCGCGGAAGCGGGCCACCCCTTCGAAGCCGTATGCGAAGTCGAGGTCGCCCGTCTTCTCGTACTCCTCCCAGTCCTCGTCGCTCGCGATCTCGCGGAGGATCTCGCAGAGCGCCTCGTGGGTGAAGGAGGGCCAGCCCTCCACGGGTTCCAGGGAGCCGTGCTTGCGGATGCGGGGCTCCAGGCCGGCCGAGAGGTGGAGGTCCGAGCCTTTGTTGTCGCGCAGGTAGTGGAAGAGCTCATGCAGCCGGGGCATGCGGGACTCCGGCGGAGGACGTCGGCTTGGGGTTCAGGAACTTGGCGGGCTCGTCGGCGTTCCGGGCCGCCTCCTCGTTGGTGATGATCCCTTTCTTGACCAGATCGGCGAGGGAGGAGTCGAGCAGGCACATCCCCTGGCCGGCTCCGGTCTGCAGGACCGAGCGGATCTGGAACGTCTTGTTCTCGCGGATCAGGTTGCCCACCGCCTTGTTGCAGACCAGGATCTCGAGCGCGACGACCCGGCCGCGGCCGTCGGCGCGGTTGATCAGGCGCTGCGAGACGACGGCGCGCAGCGACTCCGAGACCATGGTGCGGATCTGGTCCTGCTGCTCCGGCGGGAAGACGCCGAGGACGCGGTTGATCGTGCGGATGGCGTTGCTGGTGTGGAGCGTCGCGATCACCAGGTGGCCGGTCTCGGCGGCGGTCAGGGCGAGCGAGATGGTTTCGAGGTCGCGCAGCTCGCCGAGGGCGATGATGTCGGGGTCCTCGCGCAGGGCGCCGCGCAGGGCACGGGCGAACGAGCTGGTGTGGCGGCCGACCTGGCGCTGGTTGACCACGCAACGGTTGGAGCGGTGGAGGTACTCGATGGGATCCTCGATGGTGATGATGTGGTCGCGCCGCTCTTCGTTCAAGATGCGCAGGAGGGCGGCGAGGGTCGAGGACTTGCCGCAGCCGGCCGGCCCGGTGATGAGCACCATCCCCTGGTGGTAGTTGCAGAAGCGGGCCAGGGTCCCGGGGAGGCCGAGGTCGCTCAAGGTCGGCGGTTCCGGCGGGATGGCGCGGAAGACGGCGTCGAGGCCGCGCTGCTGGCGGTAGGCGTTGCTGCGAAAGCGGCCGACGCCGGGGAGGGTGTAGGCGAAGTCGACCTGGCCATGGGCGTCGAGGGCGGCGCGCTGCTCGGGAGTCAGCACCTCGCGGATGATCTCGCCGGCGGTCCGGCCGTCGAGCGGCTCGCTCTCGAGATCTTCCAGTCTGCCGTCGATGCGCACCTTGAGCGGAGCGCCGGTGTGGACGTGGACGTCGCTCGCCCGGCGCTCGACGGCGGCGGTGAGCAGGGCGTCGAGGCGTCGCTCGGCCTGCCGCCAGGAGGGGCGCGGCGGCGACTCGGTGGCGGGGGCCGGAGGCGCGGTCGTCTCCGCGGCGGCCGGTGCCGGGGCCATCTGGGCCTGCTGCTTGGCGAGATAGTCGCGCTGGACGGCGAGGAGCTTGTCGAGCTGGCCGGGGGTGAGGAGCCTCTGGGCGACGAGGATCTCGCCCAGCCGGCCGCCCTCCCGGTCCTGCCGGGCCGCGGCCTGGGTGAGCTGGTCCTGGGTGACGAGCTTGTAGTGCAGGGCGATCCGCCCCAGAAGGAGGTCGTCTTGACCGAGGGCCATGGTGGATCGAGGGTAGTGGAGCCGGGGCTCGGGCGTCAACCGCCCGCGCTGCTAGAATCCTTTCCGCTTGTCATCCGTAGGTAATCCCTTTGGGAGGAGGTCGTGGCCATGGCGGACCAGATCGAGACGGGGAGCACGGGAGCGCAGAGCCGGGGCGGGTGGGGCCTGGTTCTGGCTCTCATCCTGCTGCTGTCGGTGCTGTGGATCGTGTCGGTGCGGCGGCAGCCGCCGGTACCGAAGCCGGAGTCCGCACCGGCTGCGGAGTTCTCCGGGGAGCGGGCGCTCGCGGTCTTGCGGGAGCTGGTTGGGGACGGCAGCCCGCATCCGATCGGCTCGCCGGCCAATGCCGCGGTGCGCGACCGGATCCTGGCGCGGCTCCGGCAGGCCGGCTATTCCCCCGAGGTGCAGCAGAGCTCCGTCTGCTCGCAGCTCTACGCCAGTTGCGGCCAGGCTGCAAACATCGTGGCGCGCCTGGAAGGGACGGCGCACGATGGCGCCATCCTCCTGATGGCCCACTACGACTCGGTGCCCGCGGGCCCCGGCGTCTCGGACGACCTCTCGGGAGTCGCCGCCGTGCTGGAGACCGCCCGCGCTCTCAAGGCCGGGCCGGCGCCGAAGAATCCGGTGATCATCCTGCTGACCGACGGCGAGGAGGCGGGGCTTCTGGGGGCCAAGGAGTTCGCCGACTCGCCGCTCGCCCGCGAGGTGAAGGTCGTCGTCAACCTGGAGGCGCGCGGCACGCGGGGGCCGAGCCTCATGTTCGAGACGATCGGCGACGACGGCTGGCTCGTCCCGCTGTTCGCGGCGGGGTCCTCGCGGCCGGTCTCCAGCTCGGTGTTCGTGACCATCTATCATCTGATGCCGAACAACACCGACCTGACCGTGTTCAAGCGGCGGGGCGTGGACGGGATGAACTTCGCGTTCGTCGAGAACCCGACCCACTACCACACGGCGGAGGACGACCTGCGGAGCCTCGAACCGGCCAGCCTGCAGCATCACGGCGACAATGCCCTGGGGACGGTGCGGAATCTGGCGCAGGCCGATCTCGCGCATCCGCCGCGGGGGAGCGCGGTCTTCTTCGACGTCCTCGGCGGGCCGGTCGTGCGTTGGCCGACGGCCTGGACCCTGCCGCTCGCGGTGCTGGTCCTGGTGCTGGTGCTGGCGGTCTTCTGGAGTGCGAGGTCCGGCCGCACGGTCACCGCCGGCGGGATGCTCCTGGGGCTCCTCGCCTTCCTGGCGGTGGTCGTGGTGACCGCTCTCCTGTCCGTCGGGCTGTTCATGGTCCTGCGCGGGTTGCTGCCGGCGCAATGGATCGCCAAGCCGGCACCCCTGGTGGCCTCGTTCTGGTCGCTGTCGCTGGTGGTGGCGGGCCTGCTGCTGCCCTGGTTCGGGCGGCGGGCGGGTCTGCTCGGGCTGTTCACCGGCGTCTGGCTCGGCTGGGCGATCCTCGGGCTGGCGCTGGCGGTGGCCGCACCGGGAGTCAGCTATCTGTTCCTGGTGCCCGGCCTGATCGCGGGCATCGCGGGTCTGGTGCTCGTCCGTGGGGGCTCCGCGACGACGGGAGCGGTGGCGGTGATGCTGCCGGTGCTCATCGGCGGGATCCTCTGGTATCCGATCCTGCTCCCTCTCTATGACGGTCTGGGCCTGGTGGCGCTGGTGCCGGTCGCGGTGCTGCGGGCGATCCTGGTCGCCGGTCTGGCGCCGCTGTTCCTGGCGGCCC
>WNGB01007839.1_pt1 | contig 16420 bp, 20 predicted proteins | sample 5400681 | NCBI WGS metagenome assembly WNGB01 (sample SAMN13153367, study PRJNA577476) | soil metagenome | isolation source: 115 cm soil or saprolite under grassland replicate 2 | place: USA:California | collected 2016-06-15 | reverse complement strand
ACCGCTGCCCCTGATGCTCGAGGACGACGACTGCCACCGCCCGCCACTGCCCGCTGATGCGGCCGCGCACCGACAGCACCCGCACAGAGGGGTTGAGCAACGCCGCCATGCGGTTGCCGACGACGCGCGCGAACCAGGGCGGTCTAAGCCTGGATCCACTGCGAGGATGAGCGTCGAGGCGCCCGCCCTGTGGGTCTGACCCTTGGAATCCACTGGCCTTGCTGCCTTGAATCGGATCTGTCGGCCGGTCGGGGCGGGCGTCCTCGGCACCACCGGTCTGACGAAGTGACCTGATAAGAGCCTGGCCCACAGGCCCCATCGCAGTGCTGTCCGCCGTCCGGCTGGTGCGTGCCACCGACCCCACTCGGCAAGGAGGAGACGGTGGCCCTGCCCACCCTGCCACACCCCCAGGTGCTCGTCACCCTCGGCGTCGACACCCACGCCGACAGCCATGTCGCCGCCGCGCTGGACCAAGCCGGCCGGCTGCTTGGCACCCGCACGATCCCGACCACCCCCGCCGGCTACGCCGCGCTGCTTGGCTGGGCGGCCACGCTGGGCACCGTGGACCGCATTGGTGTGGAAGGCACCGGCAGCTACGGCGCCGGGCTGGCGCGCTGGCTGCGCGCCCACCGTCAGTTGGTCATCGAGGTGGACCGGCCTGACCGTGCCGCCCGGCGACGCCAGGGCAAGGCTGACGACCTGGACGCTCAAGCGGCCGCCCGGGCGGTCCAGGCCGGCACCGCGACCGGGCAGCCCAAGGCCGGCGACGGTCGGGTGGAGATGATCGGTTCGCTGCGGCTGGCGCGCCGCTTGGCGGTCAAGGCCCGCACCCAGGCCGCCAACCAGCTCAAGGCGCTGCTGGTGACCGCACCGGATGTGCTACGAGCCCAGCTGCGTCGCCTGCCGCCAGCTGAGCTGGTCACCACCGCGGCGCGGCTACGGCCCGCCACCAAGCCGGCGACCCCGACCGACGCGGCCAAGCTCGCGCTGCGGTCGATCGCTCGGCGCTGGCTGCAGCTGACCCAGGAGATCACCGCGCTCGAGGTGCAGCTGGACCGGCTGGTCGCCGCGGCGGCGCCGGCGCTGGGGCGGTCAACGGCGTGGGCACCCAGACGGCCGCCGCGCTGCTGGTCGCGGCCGGGGACAATCCCGAGCGGCTGCGCAGCGAGGCCGCGTTCGCGCACTTGTGTGGGGTCGCGCCGATCCCTGCCTCCGCCGGCAAGACCACCCGACACCGGCTGAACCGGGGCGGCAACCGCGAGGCGAACTGGGCGTTGTACCTGATCGCGGTCGGGCGGATGGCCTGGCACGAGCCGACCCGCGCCTACCTCGAGCGACGCACCAAGCAAGGCAAGTCCAAGCCCGAGATCATCCGCTGCTTGAAGCGCCACATCGCCCGAGAGCTCTACGGCATCCTGGTATCCCGCCCGGCCACTTGACGAGCCATAAGAGCATCCGCTGTGGATTTCCTGGCCGGTTGGAGTGCTTGGCGGGCTGGTTTGATGAGGGTTGCGGGGTGCGCTGGAGGCAGGATCGGGGCGGCGTGGCGGCCGGTTGGAGGCGATCGGAGGACGCGAGCTGCTGGCCGGGCGTGCCCGGGCAGGCTGACGCTGGCCCGGTCGGGCCTGTGAGCTTGCGCGGTGCGCCGCGGTCGTCAGGTGGCGTAGGCCATGCAGCGCAGCCGCGCCAAGGCCAGCTCCAACCACGCCGCCCACGGCCAGCCGGCGGGCAGGTGCAGGATCAGGCGGCGGGCGGAGCGGGTGATGCGGCCGGGCAGGGCCAGCAGGGTGCGGCGCAGGGTCTTGGCCACCGCCGGCTCCCCGCGGGCGCCCAGCCCGATGGCAGCGATCCAGCGCAGCAGGTTGTGGGCCAGGGTGGCCACCAGCAGCCAGGCGGCGTTGGCGTTGAACTTCCCCGAGGGGCAGTGCCGCAGCCCGACCCCGGCTTTGAGGTCGCGGATGCACAGCTCCACCGTGGCGTGGCGGCGGTGATCGTGGTCCAGCCACACGGTGGTGCCGACCCGGTCGGTGACAACGGCGTGGTAGCGCCAGTTGGGGAACAGCTCTGGAGTTGACCCGGTTTCCCGGAACACCTACACGTTGGCAGGACGAGCAACGCGAGGTGGTGGTCTGGGATGCCAGGACCCAAGAGGTACCCGCCGGAGTTCCGGCGGGACGTGGTCGAGCTGGTGCGCAGCAGCGGCAAGACGGTCGCGCAGGTCGCCCGGGAGCTGGGGCTGAACCGCGAGAGGGTGCGCTGCTGGGTGCGCCGCGACCAGGCCGACCATGGCGAGGGTGACGACCTGCTGTCCACCGCGGAGCAGCAGGAGCTGCGGCGGCTGCGGCGGGAGAACGCCGAGCTGCGGATGGAGCGGGAGATCCTCAAGCAGGCCGCGGCGTTTTTCGCGAAGGAGACGACCAGGTGACCCGGTACCGGTTCATCGAGCAGGCCAAGCGGCAGCTCGGGGCGCGGCGGTGCTGCCGGGTGCTGGGCGTCTCCTTGTCGAGCTACTACCACTGGCGCCGCCGCGTGGTTGACCCGTGCGCCCGGCAGCGTGCCGATCAGCGGCTGCTGGGGCAGATCACCAGGATCTACAGGCAAAGTGGTGACGCCTACGGCGCCCCGAGAGTCCATGCCGAGCTGGGAGATCGCCTGCGGGGTGAAGGTGGGCCGCAAGCGGGTGGCGCGGCTGATGCGCTCGGCGGGGCTGGTGGGTTGCCACCGGCGCCGGCGGTGGCGGCCGGGGCTGACCCGCCGCGACCCACGGGCCACGCCGGCGCCGGACCTGTGCCAGCGCCAGTTCAGCCCACCCGCCCTGACCGCATGTGGCATGCCGACTACACCGAGCTGCCCACCGACCAGGGCACGCTGTAGCTGGTCGCGGTCGTAGACGGCTGCTCCCGGCTGGCGGTCGGGCACGCGATGGGTGAGCACGCTGATGCGGCGCTGGCGGTCAGCGCGGTCCAGTTGGCGGTCAGCCGCCGCCAGGTCGACCCCGACCCCGACCAGGGGCTGATCCATCATTCCGACCAGGGCAGCCAGTTCACCAGCCTGGCGTTCGGGAAGCGGCTGCGGGCGCTGGGGATCCGCCAGTCGATGGGGTCGGTGGGTGATTGCTTCGACCACGCGCTCATCGAGAGCTTCTTTGCGACCTTGGAGTGTGAGCTGATCGACCGGCGGCACTGGCGGACCCGCGACCAGGCGCGCATGGACGTGTTCTGGTGGATCGAGGCAACCTACAACCGGACGAGGAGACATTCTCGGCTGGGGTACCTCAGCCCGGTGGACTACGAGGCAATGCTGCGGAGGGCAGCCGCCACGAGCGAGCCAAGCAACCAACCACTGTTCCGTGAAACCGGGGCAGGTCCAGCTCGGCCTGGGCGCCTGTCAGGCGGTGCGGCGCACGACCAGCCGGTCGCCCCGATAGCGGGTCTTGGCGACCTGGGCCAGGCCACCATCGGGGTAGACGATGTCGACCCAGGTGTCCTCTGGGATGGTGGCGATCGCGGCGCGGATCGGCGTGGTCTGGCGGACGGTGATGGAGTAGCGGATCCGGTGGCGGCGGCAGGCCCTGATCGTCTTGGTCGACCAGAATCCCGAGTCCATGGCGCATGGTCAGCTCACCGGTCGCGCCGGCGCGGCGCACCCGCCCCGCCAGCTCGTCGACGAGGCGGGCGGTGCCGCGGGCGGTGTTGGCCCGCCCGGTGCGCTGGCGGGCGCGGGAGCACCTCGCCGCTATCGGCACGGGTGGCCAGCAGCGGATGGTAGCCCAGGGTGCGGGTGGAGCCGTAGGCGGCGCCCTGCTTTGCGTGGCCGTGCACCTGGCACACCGTGGAGTCCAGGTCCATGGTGATTGGCCCATCGCCTGGGCCGGCCCCGGCCGCCCACGCGCGCGTGAGCAGCTGCTCGCCCAGCCGGTCGAGTTGGCGCACGTGCCCGAAGTGAACGAGCGCAGGAACGTGCCCAGGGTGGAGGGCGCCATCACCCGGTGGCCGAGCACCTGGCTGGTGGCGCCGCAGCGCAAAAGGTCGGCGTCGTCAATACAGTCGGCACCCGCCAGCATCGCGTGCACCAGGGTCAACAGCTTGCGGCCAGGATGGGGCCGCGCCGGGCCGCTCGCCCAGGTCGATCAGCTGATCGGCGGTCTGCTCGATGCCCAGCGGCTCGGCCAGCGTGGCCGGCAGCAGCAGCCCCGCGTTGGCGATGGCGTGGGTGTCGTCAAAGCAGCTGTCGAGCTGGTCGGGGGTGTGGGAGGATGCCAATTGAGAAAGTGCCCTCCTGATCGGGATACGGCAGCTCTAGCAGGCGCCATTCCCCCAGGTCAGAGGGCCTTTCTCAGAATCCGGACCGGCATCATTTCCATTACCGCTACCGCACGGTGGATCCAGGCTGAGCGGTTGACCACCGTGACGGGAGGGCTTGGACGACGTCTCCAGCCTCTGTCCTCATTGGTCGGTTGGTGCCTGCTGCCGGTCCAAGAGGGGCCGCGGATCGAAATAGGCCACGCCTTCGCAGACCTTGCCGTCCCGCAGGGTGTACCGGTCGGCGCCGCGCAGCTCGATCGGGCCGCCCGGCAGCAGCGTGCCGGTCGCCACCCACTCGATGAGCACGTCGTCGCCCGTCGCTGCCCATCGGGTCGCGGTGATGCGATGGTCGGGCCAGATGGCGAGCAGCGAGTCGACGAATTGCGGCAGCTCCTCGCGCGACACCGGGCTGATCGGGTTGTCCAGGACGCAGTCCTCGTGCAGGAGCTGCGCGTAGCCGTGGCCGTCGCGGTCGCGCCAGACCCTGGACCAGTTGTCCACGAACGACTGGGCATCAGACATGGTGACGCTCATGCTTGCTCCTCCTTCAGATCAGCCAGACCGGTCTGTCTGGTGACGGGACTATAGACAGACCGGTCTGGTATCGTCAAGGCATGTCCACGACCAGCCCCGCACGCACCCGCCTGCTCGACACCGCGACCCGCCTGTTCTACGCCGAAGGCGTGCATGCGGTCGGCATCGACCAGATCATCGCCGAGGCGGGGGTGGCCAAGGCGACCTTCTACCACCACTTCCCGGCCAAGGACGAGCTCGTCTGCGCCTACGTGAAGGAGCAGAGCCAGCTCCAGCGGGCAATCGCCGCGCAGATCCCCCAGGCGCCGCCGCGCGACATGGTGCTGGCCATCTTCGACTCCATCGGCGAGCTCGGCCGCGATCCCGGCTATCGAGGCTGCCCCTTCGTCAACGCCGCGGCCGAGTATCCCGACCCCGCCCACCCCGTGCGCCACGCCATCGCCCAGCATCGACGCTGGTTCCGCGGGTTGCTGCGAAACCTACTGGCCGCGGACGGCCACCCGGACGCGGAAGGCACCGCGGACATCCTCGTCGCGCTGAAGGACGGCCTGCTGATCGGCTCCGACCTCGACGACCCGGCCCTCCCAAGCCTGATCCGCGATGCGGTCACCAAACTCCTTGACGGCGCAGCACGACCTCGGCGGCCGCATAAGCGTCAGGCCAGCGGGCCACCTGAGGCGGATGGCGCTTCACCTAAGGAGTGAGGTGCCCAAGTTGCAAGAAAGGGCTCTCTGACCAGCGTAACCGCGTCATACCACATGTGCGCTTCGATGGATCCAGGCTTAGGCGAGCTAGATGGCCGACCTCGGGGCCAGCCCGAAGGCCGGCCTCCTTTGACAAGGAGGAAGCACGATGCGACGAAGAAGCCTTCTCGTCGTGGGCGCCACGCTCGCTGCGCTGCTCGCGACACCATTCGTCCCGGGCGCTGCCGCCCAGACGGACAAGGCTCAGAACCCCCTGGAGACCCGGGTGCTGCGGGCGGCGGCGGGTCTTCGTTCCACAGCTGCCGACCCGGGCGCGAGCCGGCCGGCCGGCCGCCACACGCTCCAGCTCGGGCGGCTGCACATCCCGGGCGGGCTGCACGGCGACGTATGGGCGCACGGCAACTCCGCCTACGTCGGCACCTGGAGCGGGCCCTGCCCGGGCACCGGCGTGAAGATCATCGACGTCGCCAACCCCGCCAGCCCCAAGCTGGTGGCCACTGCCGCCGGCTACCCGAACACCTCCGCCGAAGACATGGAGGTCCTGTCCGTGCAGACGCCATCCTTCACTGGCGACCTGCTCGCGACCGGCTTGCAAGACTGCGGCCTTGAGGGCCAGGCCCCAGGGCGCACCGGCGTCGACCTGTGGGACGTGACCGACCCGCGCCACCCCGCCCACCTGGGGTTCTTCGACACCGGGGCCGGCGGCACCCACGAGGTCTCGCTCACCAAGCAGGTCCGTGCCGGCGCGCAGCGGGTGTTCGCGCTGGCGGCCGTGCCGTTCTCGGAGATCGCCTCGGGTGGGACGGTCGGCGACTTCCAGCTCCTTGAGGTCACCGACCCGCGCCACCCAGTCCGCACCGACGACTGGGGCGCCGGCAAGGACGGCGGACTGCCATTTGGGATCGCGGACAGCGGCCTGCCGGCCCCGTTCGACTGCACCCCACCCCCAGGGCAGGCGCCGCTGTGCCGCGGCCACTTCGCGGCGGTCTTCAACCACAGCGCCTCGCCGAGCACCGACGGCATGACCGCCTACCTCGCCTACTGGGACGCAGGCGCGATCATCGTCGACATCTCCAACCCCTCTGCCATCCGCATGGTTGGCCGCACACCCTACCCGGCGGGCAGCGAGGGCGACACGCACTCGGCGATGCCCAACGCGGCCGGGACGGTGCTGGTCACCACAGACGAAGACTTCAGCCCCGGCGAGCTGGTCGCGGCCGGCGAGCCGAAGGAGCCTGGCGACACGTGGGGCTTCGCGCGCATCTGGGGCATCGCCAATCCCGCAAACCCGGCCCACCTGAGCGACTTCGCGACGCCGCACTCGCTCACCAACTCGACGTCGGGCTTCTACTCCGTCCACAACCCGCAGATCCGCGGGAGCACGCTGTACCTGAGCTGGTACTCCGACGGGCTGCGGATCGTGGACATCGCCAACCCAAGTCGACCTCGGGAGGTCGGCTTCTACCGGCCCAAGCCGACGCTGGACCCGACCGGTGTCTTCGCCAGCTTCGGCCCGGGCGGCAGGCACCCGATCCCCTTCGTGTGGGGCGTCTACCCGCTCGGCGACCGGATCTACCTGAGCGACATCAATTTCGGCCTCTACATCGTCACCCGCACCAAGTAGCTCGAGTGTGAAGGGTTGAGCTGGGGAGGCCGGCACGTGGCGGCCTCCCCTCACCGGCTAGCCCGGGTTGACGATGAAGAACCCCAGCCAGAAGTCGCTCGCGTAGATGTTGCCGTCGGAGCCGAAGTACGCCCCCCACGTCTCGCGGCCCTGGAAGTAGCAGGCCTGGTTGCATGCCAGGCTCTTGTTCGCGTTGGGCAGGTAGAAGGCGGTCTCGGCGGGGCTGGTCTTGTCGGTCGTGTCGACCAGCCGGATACCCATGGTGTAGTTGGCCATCAGCAGTGTGTTCTCGCCCTTGACGTCGAGGTTGTGCGCGTCCCAGGTGAAGAAACGCTGGAAGACGCCGTTGATCGCCCCGCTGCCCTGACCGTTGATCGCGGCGGCCTGCACCGGGTGGCCGTTGATGTGCCAGAAGCCGACCTGAACTGGGTGGCAGTAGTGCGTCCCGTTGCAGTCGTGGGTGTCCAGCACGTGGACACCGCCCGTGCCGCCGGTGCCGATCTCGTCCTCCTGGTAGACCCAGTTCCCCGAGGGCGTCGCGGCGGCGTAGTGGGCGCAGCAGGTAGCGGGCAGGCCAGGGTAATCGAACGAGCCGACCTCGACCGGGTGCGCCGGGTCGGTGACGTCCACGATCCGCAGCCCGCTGTCCCAGTAGCTCACGTAGTCAAGCATCCGGCCGCTTCCCGGATGGCGCTGCAGGAATCCCTCGTGCGGCGAGTTGAACACGTCGCATTGCGCGTCGGACGGCTGGCAGCCCTGTGGCTCGGGCGACTGGTAGGTGCCAACGACCGCGCCGGTCAGGACGTTGACGACAAACACTTCGGTGGTGCCGAACTCGAAGGCGTTGGCGTAGGCGTAGGGGCGCCCCTGCTCCACCTCCGGATCCAGCTGGACCGTGTGGATCCCGCCCGGCAGCGCGACGCGACGCACCAGCGTCGGCTGGGAGGGGTTGGCGTTGGTGTCGTAGATCGAGATCCCCGCGAAGGCTTGCTCGTCGCTCCATGGCTGATGCGAGACGGCAAGGTAGTGGCCGACCAGGTCCAGGTCGGCGGAGTCGGAGGTCAGCGCGTCGCTGGTGATGTGGGTGGAGAGGCGGTCGGTCAGCGTGGGGTCGGTCGGGTTGGTCGTATTGATGACGGCGACGCCCTGGTCGTCGAAGGAGCCGAGGTAGGCGACGTGGCGGCTGGCGTCGGCCGCGACATTGGAGAACTGACCGTCCTTCCACGGATTCAGAGCCCCGACAAGCTTCATCGGGTTGCCGGCGGCGACGGCAGAGGGCGCGCCGCTGACGAGCGCTACGAGCAGGCCAATGCTGGCCACCCAACAAACGGCCCTCTTCATGTCCACACCCCCCTTGTTGAGCTTTCGTTCGTCAAAGCTCAGGGTGGGAATCTTCGCCGCAGCATCGGGGCCCGTCAATGCGTGCCAGGGCGGCCGGTGACTGGTGATCAGCCCCGAGGACTTCTCTCCCGGCGACTGCCCGGGCGTGTCGAAACTCGACGGCTGGGGCGATGCCGATGTGGACGACTGGACCGACGGGGTGGGCCGCACCTCCGAGCAGCTCCTCGCCGACCTGCGCAGCGGCATGGGTGGGATGGGCATGGGTGGGACCGGGACGACCATGCGGGACGCGGGCGGGATGGGCATGATGGCCAGCACGGTGGCTCGGCGGTGACGCCGGGGACGTGCGCCCGCTGTACCTGCTCAAACGGCCGCCACGCCGGCGCGCCGCCCATCCCAAGCGCACCAGTTGACTGAGAGGAGAGGCTGATGGTGAAGCAGAGAAGGGCGGCCGCGGTCGTAGGTCTGGTCATGGTGGCCGCGGTCGTCCTCGCCGCTTGTGGAAGCTCTGGGAACTCCTCGGGGACAGACACCGGCCGGACGCTGCGCGACAACGGTCAGCTGATGGCTGGCAATGGTCAGACGATGCGTGACGGCGGGCAGACGATGATGACCAACGGCCAGATGACGCAGGCCAATGGCCAGAAGATGATCGACGCCGGCAAGGCCATGATGGCCAAGGGCCAAGTCGTCAACGACGACGTTATGGCTCGCCTCGGCCAGGAGATGATGACCAACGGCCAGACGATGATGAACGCCGGGCGCCAGATGACCGACAGCGGTCAGACGATGATGAGGAGCGGGCAAGCAATGATGGACGCTGGCAACGGCATGATGGGCACGGGCACCCAGATGATGGACGGCAAATAGGAATAGGTGTCCCGCGGTGTGGCCGAGCCTGAAGGAGCGGGCCAGGGCCATGCTGTGGCTGCTCGCCGCCGACCGCCCGCGTCTGGTCGGCGAGTACAAGATCTTCCAGAACAGCCCGCATTCCAACCGAGCGTCGACCCGCCACCGAGAGCGTCACCTCCTACTCCTCCCACAACCCGATCCTGAGCCCTGACCTGGCGCTGATCGCGTGGCACTCCGGCGGGCTGCAGGCGATCGACATCGCCAACCCCGCGCAGCCCCAGCCCACTGGCAGGCATCGATGCAGGCGGTGGCGGTGTACTCGCTGCCGCGGTCGGCGTCGAAGATCGTGTCAGGCATGCGTGCCCGACCGCGGGTGGCGACCGCAGCCTCAAGCAGCACGGGTGACCAGTCGGGCGTCGTGATGGTCGCCCATGGACCAGCCGACCAGGTGTCGGGAGGCCAGGTCGAGGACGCTGGCCGGATACAGCCAGCCCTCGTCGGTTGGGACGTAGGTCACGTCGCGCACCAGACGACATCGGGCCGGTCGGGGTCGAACAGCCGGCCGACCAGGTCCGGTGCGGGTGCCGCTGCGGTGTCCACCGTGACAGCGACGGAGCCCGGGCCGACCGAGCCCACCCGCACGATGGAACGGCTGCTCAAGGCCCTGACAGTCCCCGCCCGATACTCCTATGGCCGCAGCGGTTGGCGTACCGCGATTCCACCACGGTCGTCGCTGTCGTGGTGTGCCGACGTGCACGCCGGGACGTTCGTCCCAAGCACAACAGGGCTTGCGGCTCATACCCCTCCGGGGTTTCCAGGGCATGCTGGTGCAGCTTGAGGAGAGCCTTCGAGCGGCGGCACAGCTCAGGCCGCCAGCAGCAGCAGGTCCTGGCTGTCGCGGGAGTGGCTGGCAGGTTGCAATGTCGGAGCCGTCGGCAGGTTGGGAGGAGGGTGCGATGCGCCCGCGATTGCGCGTGAACATCACCCCTAAGAGCGCGTGGCCCGCGTGGTGGAAGGGCTGACCGGAGTAGTCGGCGGGCTGCTGTTGCTGCTGGGCTCACCGACGGCGCTCAGCGGGGCGCTGGAGGTGCTGCTGGTGCTGGCCGGGCTCGACCTGATGGTCACCGGCGCACTGGGGCACTGCCCGCTGTACCACAAGCTCGGCTATGTGCCGATGTCGTTGCGGAGGTCGACATGACCCAGATCCAGCTCCCACAGCGTCCCGCCCAGGAGCCAGGTGACCATCACGGCGGCCACGGGCATCGTGGGCACCGCTGGATGATGCTGGCCTGCTGTGTGCCGATGCTGGTCATCGCGGTGGTGCTGGTCGCGACCGGGGTCGCCAGTGCGGGATTTCTGCTGGTGGTGGTCGTCTGCACGGTGATGATGGCGATGATGATGGGCGGCATGGGACACGGCGACGACGACCAGCAGGGCCGCTGACCATCGGGTGAGTCGGCGACCGGCGCACCCTCCCGATCCACCAGCAGCCCGCCCCGCACACCCTGCGCAGGGCGGCAGGAGCAGCACGGGGCTGGCACCTCCGGGTGTGGCGTGACGTCGGTTCGTCTGGTGTATCGGGCCCTCGTGCCGGAGGAGGCGGAGAACGCTGATGAGCAGCCAAGCGGTACTCATCGCGGGTGGGTACGGCGTCGTCGGTCGCCGCATCGCCACAGACCTGGCATCCGACTACCCGGACCGCGTCGTGATCACTGGCCGGAACCCCGAGCGAGCCAACGCCACAGCGGCAGCGATCGGCCATGGTGTCCGCGGCCGCCTGCACGCGGCGATCGAGCGTGGGCTGCGGTATACCGACATCACCCCGCACCTGACCGAGCTCGGGCGCGAGGCCGCCTACGAACAGCTCCACGCTGCGGCCAGAGCGTCCGGCTCGCGCGTCCTGCTTGGCGCCGGGCTGGTGCCCGGCATCTCCAACATGATCGTAACTGCCCTGGTGGGCACGCTCGGCGCCGCGGACACGATCGAGACGGCGCTGCTGCTTTCGGCGGGCGATGTGAGCGGGCCGGCGTCGTTCGACTACTTCTTGCAGGAGCTTGCGATGCGCTTCGACGTGCACGTGGACGGCGCCGACCGTCCGGCGCACGCATTCAGCGACCCGCGCGTGGTGGCGTTCCCCGCGCCGGTCGGACCTCGCCGCGTGTACCTGTTCCCCTTCTCCGACCAGGTGCTGTACCCGCGGACGCTGCATGCCCGCACTGCGCTGACCCGGCTGGCGCTGGACCCCCCGTGGCTGGCGAGGGTGCTGGCGCTGCTGGTGCGCACCGGGGCCGCGCAGCTCGTGGCGCGGGAGCGCATCCGCCGCGCGATCGCCTCGGCACGCCGGGATCGCAGGGCACCTCCGGCTGCGCCGTTCGCGCTGCGCTTGGACGTGACACACGGCGAGCGTTCGAGCCACGCGACCCTGGTGGGTCACATGCAGGCAGATGCGACCGCCGCCGGCGCGGCGGCGCTGGTGCGCGCCCTCTTGGATGGCGAGGTCGCGGAGCCCGGCGCGTGGATGCCAGAGCAGGTCATCGACCCACGAGGCTTCTTCTCCCGTCTCGCGCGACGCGGGCTCCACGTCGAGTTTCCTCACACGTGAGGGGTGCGCTCCGGTGGACGGCGTCGGTCGCTAGGCGTAGTGGCAGTACATGACCATCAGCAGCTTCTGCTGCGGCCACACGCGCAGCTCCCGGGAGGTCTGTCCCTGGTTGGTGTCGGTCACGAATTCCTGGCCGAACTCCCCGACGTGGTCGGGCTGGCCGGGTCGGCGACGTCGACGATCTGGATCCCGGGATGCGGGTGTGGGCACGAGTCGATGTTTTCGGCCCGGCGCGGATCGCCGACGCCGCAGCGGCTCGAGCCGTCGGTGCGGTTGCCGATGTAGACGTAGTGGTCGTAGACCGCGAGCGCGGCGTTCATACCGCGGCCAAACAGCGGGTTCGTGCCCACGAGCGTGAAGTTCGACGAGGTACCCGGTGTCCCACCGCCCGGCCCGACCCCTGCGGCCCCGCCGGCCACGGCCGGCGGGCAAGGCTCAACACGACCAGAGCCAGCGCAGCAAGGAACAACCTCGGCTTCATCGCAACCTCCCGGCGGTAGTCCTGGCACAAGGATCGTGGGGTGGGCGAATCCGTCGCCCACCCCACACGCGTTTCGGTCGCCTCGGCTCAACCGATGGTGAACTCCTGGGTTTGGGGGTTGAGGTGGCCCAGGACGCGCGCCCCTGCCAGGCGCGGGTCGCTGACCCGGAAGACGTTGAGGCCCTTGGTGATCTCGGACTCGAAGACGAAGTTGTTGTACCAGTACGACGACCAGGCGCCGCCGAGCTGGGTGGGCACCAGCGGCGGCGGGTCCGACCAGGCCACCGTGGCCGGGTTCGCCGGGTCGGTGAAGTCGGTGACCCACGTCCCGGCCTGGTAGTTGCCGCTGACCGCCACATACCGGCCGCTGCGCAGGGGCACGATGTTGTAGTTGTGGATGGTGCAGTTCTCCGCGGCGCTCTGCGGACGCGGGAGGGTCCACTGGCCGAGCTTGGCGCCAGTGCCGGCGTCGTAGAAGAACATGCTCTTGGTGACCGGCGGGTCGGTGGCCTGGCAGAACGGCGCCGCACCGCCACCCGGCTCCCAGCCAAGGACCAGCACGTTGCCGTCCCAGGTGAACCCGGCCGAGTGCCAGCGGCCTACGTGGCCGTCCACCCCCGGCTCGCTGACCGTGTACAGGAACACCGGATCCGCCAGGCTGCCGCCCGGCAAGGCGTTGTCGCCGATGTCGAACACGTTGGTGATGTCGGCGCTGGCGCAGGCCGCCAGGTTGACGTCGCCGAGGATCACGGCCGCGTCGTGGCAGCCGGTGCGTACGGTCGGGTCGGTCGGCCCGGCGAGCGGCTCACGGTGGATGAGGCTGGCGGCCGCCGGGTCGGCCAGCGGCACCGCGATGACGTCCATGAAGTCGCCCAGGGCGTTCTGGCCGGCTAGATCCAGGCCCACACCACAGCCAGAGCTGCTGGAGTTGTTGCTGTAGACGATCAGCCGGCCGCCTGAGCTGCCGGCCACCGTCAGCGTGTGCGAGCCGCACGGCAGCTCGACCGAGCCCACCAGCTTGGGGTCGGCCGGGTTGCCGATGTCGAAGACGTGCACGCCTTCCCAGCCGGCGGGCACGACCTGCCCGTCGCAGTCCCTGGCCTCGGCCCGCTTGGTGTTCCACGAGCGGATCAGGATGTTGTTCCAGACCACGATGTCACCCTGGTCGCCGTTGCAGTGCGTCCAGGAGACCAGCTGCGGGTCGCCCGGCTCGGAGACGTCGATGATCCGGAATCCGTCGTAGTTGCCGTTGAAGGCCAGGTTCCCCCAGAAGGCGATGTCGGAGTTGACCGTGCGCTGGCCGTCCGGCACCAGGAACGAGCCGGGCTGGGGGCTGTGGCCCAGCGCCTGGATGTTGCGGGTGTGCGGCCGTGTTGCATGGTCTGCCGACGCCGGGAGCGCGGTGCCCACCACCAGGGCCAGGGCCCCGACGAGCACCATCCATCGGATGTGAGATTGGAGGATACGAGATCGCACAGCACCCACCTCCTCGTGGGTCGAACGACACTGAGGCCGTCGACGTCGAGAGGCTGGTGGGCCGCGAGGGCTCGAGCCCGATTCGTATGGCGACCGGGCAGGGGTCGAGAGCTGCTTCATTCCCACTCGGTTTGCCATCTCAGGCGCTCTGCGTGCTGATGCACGCCGTGGCGGCACCGGCAGGGCTGGACGGCCCGACCGGCGGGTTATGGAGTCCCTTGGAGCGGTTGGGGAACTACGGGTGGCCTCGACGCAGGAACACAGCGTCAACACGCCATACCCGTATCTGAGCTACGCAAACATTGCAGAAACGCTTGGGATGCTCTTTCCGCCCTAAGCGGGAATCTCCTTCCTCGGGGAGATGGCTTGAAGGGGTGGGGCGGGTCAGGCTGCCTGGTCGGCGGTGCTGGGCTGCACGCTGCGACCCAGCGCCGCTGGCTGCGGCGGGCCTGCGTCTGTTGACGCTGGTCCTTCCGGGCACTAGGGTCATGGCGGAGCAGATGGGGCAATCCCGTTGTTCGAGGAGGACGGCGTGCGCAGGCTTTTCATCGCCGTGGCGGCCCTTGCGTTCCTGGCCACCATGTCATCGACCGCGACCGCGTTGGAAACGCCGCCGCGGACAACCGCCGTCAAGCAGCCGGTCGCGATCGGAACTGGCGGTGCCGCCGCCAGCGTCGACCCGCTCGCCACACGGACGGCAATCGACGTGCTCCGGCGGGGCGGGAACGCGGTCGATGCCGCCGTGGCGGCGGGGGCAGTCCTGGGCGTGGTCGAGCCGTTCTCGTGCGGGATCGGTGGCGGCGGCTTCATGGTCGTCTACCGCGCCGCCGACCGCAGCGTCACGACGATCGACGGGCGTGAGACCGCGCCGGCGGCGTTCCGCCCAGACAGCTTCGTCGACCCGGCAACCGGAAACCCCATTCCGTTCCCCGACGCCGTGACCAGCGGGCTTGGTGTCGGCGTGCCCGGCACCTTGCGCGGCTGGCAGGTGGCGCTGGACCGGTTCGGAACCCAGCCGCTCCAGCAGTTGCTCGCGCTTCGGCAAGTTCGCCTCCACCAGCGCCCTGTACCTGCCGGGCGGCAAGCCGCCGCCGGTCGGCTCGACCTTCCGCAACCCGGACCTTGCCGCCACCTACGGCCAGCTCGGCAGCCGTGGGTCGGACGTGTTCTACTCGGGCAAGATCGCCCAGGCGATCGTCGACGCCGTCCGGCATCCGCCGGTGAACCCGGGTGTGACCGACGTGCGCCCCGGCCTGATGACGGCGGCCGACCTTGCCGCCTACCGCGCTCCTGTGCGGCCGCCCACGCACGTCGCCTACCGCGGCCTTGATGTGTTCGGCATGGGTCCGCCTTCAAGCGGCGGCTCGACCGTGGGCGAGGCCCTCAACATCCTGGAGGGCTTCGACCTCGCGGGGCTGGACCGTGTACAGGCCCTCCACCTGTACCTTGAGGCCTCGGCGCTTGCCTTCGCCGACCGTAACCAGTACCTGGCCGACGCCGACTTCGTAGCGGTGCCGCTGGCCGGTCTGCTGTCCGACAGTTTCGCGGCCGAGCGGCGCGCGCTCATCGGCCCGGTGACCGGCGTCCCCTACCCGCCGGGCGACCCGACCGACAATTCGGGGCCGTCGACGACCCACCTCACCGTCTCCGATCGCTGGGGGAACGTCGTGAGCTACACGTTCACGATCGAGCAGATCGGCGGGAGCGGGATCGTCGTGCCCGGCCACGGGTTCCTGCTCAACAACGAGCTCACGGACTTCAACTTCCAGCCGGGCACGGCGAACTCGCCGGCGGGCGGCAAGCGGCCGCGGAGCAGCATGAGCCCGACGATCGTCCTCGCCGACGGCAAGCCGGTGGTCGCGCTCGGCTCGCCTGGCGGTTCCATGATCATCACCACCGTCCTGCAGATTCTTGTGAATCACCTCGACTTTGGCATGACCCTCCCCGAGGCGGTCGCCGCCCCGCGTGCCTCGCAGCGCAACACCTCAACCGTTTCCGCCGAGCCCGCCTTCGTCGCCTCGCCTGAGGCGGCCGCGCTGGCCGCCTTGCACGGGCACCGCTTCTCGGAGACCGCCGAGATCGGTGCTGCGACTGGCATCGCGTTCCTGCCGGGAGGCCTCCTGCAGGCCGTGGCCGAGCCGGTGCGCCGCGGTGGGGGGAGCGCAATGGTGATCGAGCCAATCGGCTCGGCCGCGAGCTTCAGCGCGCCCGCGACCGCCAAAAAGCCGGCGGCCGTTCGGTAAAGCTCCCGCGCCTGTGGCTGAGCCACAGGTCTGGATGACAGAGCCGACGGCGACGGTTCTCAGGGGCCGGGTCAGACGATGTTGTGCTCCCGAGTCACACAGCTTGGGGGCCGCCGTGACTGCCGCCGCAACCGGCCACCAGCACGGCAACCACGACCACGACCAGCATCACGACTCTGGACAGTCGTCCCATCGCCCCTCCACGCGGCTGCTGGACCGGGTGCGTCGTGGCCGCCGAACTGTGGTCCGGCGGCCACGA
>WNGB01006996.1_pt1 | contig 16425 bp, 15 predicted proteins | sample 5400681 | NCBI WGS metagenome assembly WNGB01 (sample SAMN13153367, study PRJNA577476) | soil metagenome | isolation source: 115 cm soil or saprolite under grassland replicate 2 | place: USA:California | collected 2016-06-15 | reverse complement strand
ACCGCTACCGGGTGATCCGACTCTGGCGGACCATGTTGATCCATCGGGGACAAAAGCATCACCTGACATGGGCGCGGATGCAAAAGCTGGCAGATCGGTGGATTCCACAGCCGCGTGTTCTTCATCCTTATCCCCGAGTTCGCTTTGACGCCACACATCCAAGATAAGAGCCTCATGCGGTAGTGCCGCTCGTGGGGATCTGTGCGGGGGGTGCTGGGTGACCGGCATCCCTACCGCGACCGTGGCGGACCTGAACGAAGATTACATCGCCAAGATGGAGGACGTGCTGGAAACGTATGAGCGACCGTATGATGTCCAGCACCCGGTAGTCTGTGTAGACGAGAAACCTGTTAGCTTGCACGCCGATGTCCGGCCGCCGTTAGCGGCGGCGCCGGGTCGGGAAGCCCGGCGAGACAACGAATACAAACGTTGCTGAACGGCCAACGTTTTCTGCGCCGTCGAGCCAAAAGCCGGACGCCACTTCACCTTTCCCACACCTGACCGCTCGGGGTTCGAGTTCGCCCAAGTTCTCTTTCGCTTGGCCCTCGCCTATCCGGCCGCTGAGACCATCCATTTGGTGATGGACAACCTAAACATTCATCGAAAGGAATCGTTGACTCGCCTCTACGGGGCCGAAATGGCGGGCGAAATATGGGATCGCTTCACGGTCCATTACACACCCAAACACGGCAGTTGGCTCAATCAGGCGGAGATCGAGATTGGACTGTTCAGCCGGCAATGTCTGGGTAGCCGACGCATTCCCGATCTGAAGACTTTGCGCCGGGAATCCCTAGCCTGGAATCGGCGAATGAACCGGAACCACGTCGAGATCAACTGGCAGTTCGACCGCAAACAGGCGCGCCACAAGTTCGGTTACAAATGGAACTCTTTTAAGCGGTCAAAGACCTAGTCGCCCAGCGGCGAGTAATCCGCAGCAGAATACGAGACGCCGGCTCCGCCCATTTTCGGTCGACACTACGCCGTTTATCTGGCCAATCATCGTGCCCGCGCGGCGTTAACTTCTCTGGAATGTAGCGCGTGCAGAGATTGGACCAGATAAACGCTTAAATACCGGCCAATCTGTCTGATTCTAGATCGCTTACGCTGAAAAATGCAGTGGAACAGATTGGCCGGTATTTAAAAGTTAGCCGCGATCTGTCCACTTGCTCCCGTCAACGACGGGCGCAAGACACAGGATCCGGCAGCACTACTCGGCGCGCAGTGCCTGAATCGGGTCGATGGAGGCGGCGCGCAAAGCTGGCAACAAGCTGGCGACAATCGCGACGAAGGCAAGCACCGCTGTAATGGCGGCGAGCCTGATTGGATCGAAGGCGGAGACTCCGTAGAGCATCTTTTCGACGAACCTTGCCGCGATTACCAGTCCAATTGCGCCAGGCACAAGTCCAGCCGCCAACAAGACGAGCGCCTCTGACAGGATCATTCTCAGCACCCCGCCGCGTTTCGCGCCCAGAGCCATGCGGACACCGATTTCTCCTGTTCGTTGCGCGACGCTCGACGACAGCATTCCGTACAGACCCAACCCGCTGAGCAACAAGGCAAGCGCGGCGAAAAAGCCGCTCATCAGCGAAAGCGCCCGCTGGCTGCCCAGGGCGGCTTCCATTTGTTCCCGCAACGTGACGAAGACGACAAAGGGCGTTGCGGGTGAAAGGTCGGACTTGGCCGCGCGATAGGCGGCGATGGCCTGCGCTTTGGTGGGCGCGTTCATCAGGAATACGAGATTGCCGGCGCCGGTTATCGTCTCGAGCGTTACCGGAAAGTAGACCGTGCGCGGCGGCGCGTCCTGCAGATTGGCGAACTTGGCATCCTGCGCGAGACCGATCACCCGGCAAATCACGTTCTGGGGCAATACCCCGCGTCCGGCTGGATTGGCCGTTGCTCCAGGCGTGCTTCTCACGTACTGGCCTATCGCACGCTGGTGCGGGAACAGGTAGGCCGCCGCCGATTGATTCAGGAGGCAAACGCTGCGGTCGCGTTCCGTGTCGTAAAACTCGCGGCCTTGGAGGATCGCGGTCTTCATCGTGCGGAAGTAACCGGGACCCACGTCGTTGTAGGCCATCCGCGGATCCTCGGGAGGATTGGGGCCGCTGCCGACGGCTTGAAAGCCCGATGTGGCTTGAAAGCTCGTCATGGGCGTGAACAGCGTGAAAGAAGCGGAGTTGATGCCGGGGAGTTGCTCCAGGCGGTCCTTCATGCGGTGATACAGCTCCATTCTGCCTTCAGGTGTTAGCTTCTGGAGGTCGAAGGGAGCGGTCTGGATGGTGACGTGGTCGAGATCGAACCCGGTTTGTTCCGTCTGTAGCCTGGTCAGACTTTGAGAGAGCAAAGTCGCGACGGAAACCAGGGCAAACGAGAGTCCGACTTGAAGGGGGATAAAGGCCCGGCCCAGGATGCGGCGTCGGGCTCCAGCGGCAGTGCGGGATTTCAGGAGACTGCCGGGATCCGCGCTGCCGGCTCGCCAGGCGGGGAGCGTGCCGAACAGGAAAGTGGTCAATACGGCGGACAAACCAGTCACGGCGAACACGGTCGCGTCCGGCTTGATGGATATGGGAGCCCCTTCCATCGGATGCCGGAAGAAGGGGAGCAGGTAGCCGGTTCCATACCAGGCCCCGGCCGCGCCCAGAGCGGCTCCGGCGAGGGCGATGACGAGGCTCTCCGTGAGGTACTGGCTCACCAGTCGCCAACGCGCGGCACCGATTGCGGTGCGAAGCGCGAATTCCTGCCGGCGCGCGTGGACCTTCGACATCATCAATCCCGCGACATTCACGCAGCACAGCAGGAGCACGATCGCTACCAGGCCTTGCATCAAGTAGAGGGGCGTTGAATAAACCTGGCCGAAGAATGTAGGCAGACCCGTTCTTGCGGACGACACCCGCAGATACCCGTTCCTGACCCGGAGACGGTCCTGAAGTTCCACGGGAATGAATTGATGGATGAGCGGTTTGTCGTATGTCGCCAGCTCAGCTTGCGCTTGACTGGCGGTGGCCTCCGGTCTGAGGCGGCCGATGGCGCTGCACCATCCGAGCCAGTTCGGCGCGTCAATGTCTTTACCGATCAGAACGGATAAGAACTGGAATGGAAGGTAAAGCTTTACCTCCGATCCCGGCCACAGGCCCCGGAAACCCGTAGGCGCAATTCCCACAATGGTGACCGTGCTATTCGATAGCTTGATCTGCTTGCCCAGAACTGAGGGATCGGCGCCGAAGTTGTCTTTCCAGAAGCCATAGTCCAGGACCGCGGGCCACCCTCCGGCTGAACCGCCGCGGACATCGTCGGCCGGTGTCAGCAGACGGCCCAGGTAGGCATTCAAGCCCAGAACCTCGAACCCATTGCCGCCGGCCAAACCGGCGCTGAGCATTCGTGGAACGCCATCTCCCGTGTCCATCGTGACGGTGCCGCTGGTCCAGCCGGAAATATCCGTGAACGACTTCTGCTGGCGGCGGAGTTCAAGAAGCAGTTTGTACGGCACTGAACTTGCGCGGGTTGGATCGCTGGTGGGGCTGACGACCCCGATGCGAACAAGGCTGGCTGCGTCTTTCACCTGAAGACTCCGGAGCAAAAGCCCATAGAGCAGCGTGAACACGATCGTGTTGGCCCCGATGCCGATTCCCAGGGTCAGAATCGCCGTTAGCGAGAAGACAGGGCTCTTGCGCAGGGCGCGCAGGCCGAACAGGAAATCGTGGTAGGCATGTTCCAGCAGCGTGATGAATTCCAGGTCGCGGACATTCTCGACGATGGCCGGAGTGCTGCCGAGACGGAGCCGCGCTCGACGCCGCGCCTCGGAGGGGGAAATGCCGAGAGCAGCGTAGTCCTCTTCCTGCATTTCCAGATGTGTTTTCAACTCGTCGCCCAGGTCGATGTCTGCGCGATAGTGGCGCATCCAGGAAAAACGCCTCGCGAGCCACTCTTTCATTTCTTGTCCAGCCATGTCTGATCTCCCGGAATGAGGTCGAGCACGCGAATTGAGGCCAACGCGTGCTTCCAGTACAAGGTAAGAAATGGAGCGTGCTGTGGCTCCAGGAACAGGTCCTGGCGGAAAAGATACCAGGGACCATGCCGGCCGGATACAGGATCGTCTTTGAGCGCCGCCTCGTAACCGAACGCCTGCAAGTCGCTCCCGACGCCCTTCTTCAGCACAATGGACCGACCATAAGGCGGCCGGTCGGGGAGTCGGGCGTCGTGATCGATGGTTCGCACGTGCTCGCGCAGGATCATGTCTGCCGCCGGATGGGACCGAGGCCGCACGCGGTAGCGGACAATCGCGAGCGAACCGCGAAATCCGGCGAGGCAGTTGCGCCCTTCCTCACCGGCGCCCGATAAGCAATACTCGCGCTTGGTCATCTGCTCGCCAAACCAGAAGCCTTGGCTGGCGTAGCCGTCGTGAAACTCGATCGTCATTTCTATTTCAGCATTCGACGTCCGGAACCGGTGCGCTTCCTCGTCCTTTGCGGCCGCCGGAGAGATCAAAGCGAATGCCGCGGCGCCGCCTAAAAACCGCCTACGATTCAGGTCCATCACCGGCCGCCTCCTGCGGGTGCCATCTCTTGGACGATCCAAGCCAGCGTCCGTTAGGTGTGATAGTGGATAATCTACCTGTAGACAATCCACGATCTGATGCTATCCTAATTGGGCCGCCATGACAAGGACACGAACGGAGAAGTTGGATCTGCTTCAGGGAACGTTAGACATGATGGTGCTGCGCACGATCTCGGCTGGCCCGGCGAACGGATACGAAATCGCACGCGCGATCGAGCGGCTGTCCGACGACGTCCTCGCCGTGGACCACGGCTCTCTCTACCCCGCGCTTCACCGCTTGGAGAAGAGCGGTCTGGTTGTCGCAAAATGGGAGACGTCCTCCACCAACCGTCGCGCCCGGTACTACCGCCTCACCGCCATCGGGCGCAAACGGCTCGCGGTCGAGCGCTCCAGATGGGAGCAAATGGCCGCTGCGATCACCCGCGTAATGCGGCCGGCTTGACCTACCGCTCTTTGCATCCGAGTCGCGACAAGTATTCGCGAACCGGATTCCTCCTGCCTTGTCGCCAAGTGGCGGGTAATCCACTGGCGGTTTCGTCTCCGGTCGACGGCGACGGATTACTCGCCCCTACGCCGTTTATCTGGCCAATCATGATGCCCGCGCGGCGTTAACTTCTCTGGAATGTGGCGTGTGCACAGATTGGACCAGATATACGCTTAAATACCGGCCAATCTGTTTGATTCTAGATCGCTTACGCTGAAAAATGCGGTGGAACAGATTGGCCGGTATTTAAAAGTTAGCGACGGTCTCTCCGTTCGGAGGCCACATCAAGCGGTTGAGGATAGTGCGAAGCAGTTTGAGAAGCTTCGCACAACCGACCTATTCATAACGCAACGCTTTCGTTGGACTTACCGATGCGGCGCGCCAAGCGGGCAGCATCGCCGACGCGATCGCCACGAGTCCAAGCAGCGCGCTGGCGCCCGCGATGGTTGGCCCATCGACGGCACGAACTCCGAAAAGTTGAGCATCGATGAAGCGGCTCAAGGCCCAGAGGCATGGAAGCGCAATAGCTATTCCAGTGCCAATCATGACCAGGGCGTCCCGAGCAATGAGCCACACGGCGGAGCCTCTTGTGGCTCCGAGTGCCATTCGAATCCCGATCTCCTGCGTGCGATGTGCGGCCACGAATGAAATCACGCCGTACAGGCCAACCACCGACAGGAGGAGAGCGATCACTCCGAAGCCGCTCGACAGCGTCGCGAGCATCCGCTCGGTCGCGAGCGACCGGTCGATTTGATCGTCGAGGGTGATCATATCGACGACAGGCAGCGCCGGGTCTACCTGTGCAACGGCGGCGCGGATCGAGGCGAATGCGGCTTCCGGTTTCCCGCGCACTTTTACATAGAATGTTCCGCCCCCCGACTGCCGATCCCAATAGGGCACAAATGCCTGCTCGATATCGTCTCGATCGTCGCGCAGGGTTCGGCGGCTGAAGCCTTTGACCACTCCGATGATTTCAACTGTCGTGCGAGTGTCGGGGCGGTTGCCGAAGCCAAGGCGGTAGCCGACCGGACTGCGATTCCCAAAATATCGTCGTGCGAAGGTCTCGCTAACGATAATCGAACGATAAGCAGTTTCGGTGCTCTCCGCTTCGCGCTATCGCGCTCATCGAAATTGCGGCCGGCGGCCGGGCGCGCTCAGTGCCATTCCTGCCACTCGCAGGCAAAGGATCGGGACTATGTCTTCAGTGCATTGCGGAAATGAGGCGTGCGGGGATTCCGGAACCTTTTCCGCGAGGATGCAAGATACGCGTATATGCGGAACGCGTCATCCTGGTGATCCCCTCAGTGTGATGCGTGCCGGGGCCGCGAATTTGCGCGAGACGCCGCGAAGGCCAACGATTTTCGCGTGGGTGCGGAAGGTCATTCGGGAATTGATGGCGGCCGCGGGCGTCGCTCCGTCGATTCGCGGTCCCGGTCGTGCGGAATCGCCCGAGTGTGTGGGAGGCGGGGTTCGACACCAACTCGACAACCCCCTGCTCGCCCTTGCGGACCCAACGCGAGGGAGGGTCCTCGAGTTGGTGAGCCGCTTAGACGATGTGGTTCAAGTCAGGACCGCGCGCACTGCTGGCTCGGCTACGGATCGTCTCCCCCGTTCCGACCCCGCTGCCGAGATCGTAAACCCTACGCCGTGAGCGAGGCTAATCGACTCGAATGCGGAGCGCCAAGGAGGACTCAACTGCTACACCTCACAAGAGTTCCCTATGCAGTGCCGCTGTGGTGTTGGCGGGGATTCCCACTGTGGGATCGCCCTTAGATAGCCGATGAAAGCGAGGAACAGATCGCTTTGCCGGAGCACAAGAAGGTGACAGACATGGCGAGTCCGGGAAGCGATTGAGAATCTCCTGATCAATCGTGGTGATCGTGGTGGAGTTGCTTGACATCGCGAGAGAAGCCCGCTATCATCCATCGATAGACGATGGGAACGCCTCAAAAAGCATCCGAGCTCCTTCCCGGAACACTCGACCTTCTGATCCTGAGGGCGCTGGTGCCGGGCGAAATGCATGGTTATGGAATCGCTTCTCGATTGAAACAGGTGTCAGATGATGTGCTGCAGGTGGGCGAGAGCTCGCTCTATCCGGCGCTACAGCGGTTGCTGCTCAATGGCTGGGTGAAAGCCGAATGGGGCGCATCGGAAAACAATCGCCGGGCGCGGTTCTATTCGTTGACGGCCGCGGGTAAAAAGCAACTCGCGTCGGAGCGCGAAGAATTCGCGCGCGTGGTTGAGGCAATCCACAAAGTTCTGAATATGGCATGAGTGGCTCATTCCAAACATTGTTCAGCCGCGCATGGAATCGGGTGCTGTTTCGATGGCGGCGGAATCAGCTCGACGACGAGCTGCGGGAAGAGCTCTCATTTCATCTCGACCAGATACAAACGGAACGCAACGGCGCGGGACTGGCTCCGCAATCGGCAGTGGAGCAGAGCCGCAGACAGCTCGGAAACCTCACCCTGGCGTGGGAAGAGTGCCGGGAAATGTGGAGCTTTATGAGTCTCGACCGATTTTTACAAGACCTGCGGTATGCGATCCGCATGTATGGACGCACACCCGTGTTCACCGCGATTTCCGTTGTCTCACTGGCGTTAGGCATCGGTGGAAATGCCGCCATATTCAGCCTGGTGAACGCCTTGCTGGTTCGCCCCTTGCCGTATACGCAACCGGAAAGCCTGGTTCGGATTACGGGGACGTATCCGCGCGCGGCCGTGCCGTTTTTTCGAGAGCGGTCGCGGGCCATGGAGATTGCCGCGGTCAGCATCGGGTCAGAGATCAACCTCGCGGGCCAGGGTCCGGCGATTCGCGTGACGGGAAGCAGCGCCTCTTCGAATTTTCTTTCCGTGCTTGGGGCGTCCGTTGCCAGAGGAAGGAATTTCAAGCCGGGAGAAGAGTCTCCCGGGCGGGACAACGTCGTCATCCTGAGCCACTCCTTGTGGAAACACCGATTCGGGAGCGACCCATCGGCGGTGGGCCGGATCATCCGGTTGAATGGCGCCGATCGCGAGATTGTGGGCATCATGCCGGCGGGTTTCAGCTATCCTTCCGCCCGCGTCCAACTATGGATGCCGATGCGCCTGGATCCATCGAACTTTGTGGAATACTGGGGCACTGAATATATGCCCCTGGTGGCGCGGTTGCGTCCGGGAGCAGCGATTGGCGAGGCGCAGGGGGAGGTCCGGAAGCTGGTATCGGATCTAAGGGGTGTGTTTCCGTTCGCGATGGCGCGCGACTGGAATGCCGATTCCACAGCCATCCCTCTGCAGCAGGACATCATCGGCGATGTGCGCGGCAAACTGATCATTCTGCTCTCTGCCGTGGGACTCGTGTTGCTGATCGCCTGCGCCAATGTCGCCAGCTTGCTGCTCTCGCGCGCCACAACACGGCGCAAAGAGATAGCGCTGCGTGCCGCTTTGGGCGCCAGCCGCTGGCGGATAGTCCGGCAGTTGCTCACCGAAAGTGTCGGACTCGCACTCACGGGCGCTGGGCTGGGGATCCTGCTGGGAGCGGGTGGACTCTCCATGTTCAAGGCCTTGCTGCCATCCTCGCTGCCGGGTTTGGCGGAGGCGGCGATCGATTGGCAGATCGTGGCCGCAATCAGTGCGCTGGCGCTGTTGACGGGCCTCGCATCAGGGATCGCACCCGCCTTGAGCGCGTACCAAGTCAGCGTCACGGAGACCATCAAGACGGGAAGCCAGCGCTCCACCTCAGGCTTCTGGACCCGGATGAGGGGTGTGATCATCGCCGGTGAAGTCGCACTCACGCTCGTGTTGCTGGTCAGCGCCGGACTGCTGATGAGGAGCCTCTACAAACTGTCGGATGTGAAACCGGGATTTGATTCGGTACGCATACTGACGGTGCAGATCAGCCCCAACGAGTCCTTATGCGCGCAACGGGCGGCGTGCATTGCTCTCTACGACAAGCTGCTCCAGCGGTCGAGCGCCGTTGCCGGTGTGAAGGAGGCGGCGATCGCCAATTCAGCGCCGCTCGATGGCCAACTCCCCACTATTCCAGTTCTTGTGGACGGGCAACCCAACACGAAGGATCATCCCTCCGACATGCTTTTGCTGGGAGCTGTGAGCGCCGGCTATCTGGAGATGATGCGCATTCCACTGCTGGCCGGACGCTACCTGATGCGGTCCGACGGAGCCAACGCGGCGGGCGTGGCGGTAATCTCGGCATTCGCGGCGAAGCATTTCTGGCCGGCGGAGAGCGCTATCGGAAAACACATCAGGCCAGCGGGCGGCAAGCAATGGCGCACTGTGGTGGGCGTTGTGGGTGACGTGCGTCACGCAACACTTAGCAAGGGGCTTCCGGATTGGATTGCGGGGGCGATCTATTTGCCCTACCCGCAGGCGGTGACGGAGGACGGCAAGCTTCCGGCGGCGATGACTCTGATGGCGAAAGTGGACGCGAACAATGGCCGCACGCAATCCGACATCCGGCAACTGGCAGTGGACCTTGATCCCAATGTGCCGGCGGGCCGGGTGCAGGCGTTGGAAGAGATGGTGTCGGGGTCCATCGCGGACTTCCGTTCGATGATGCAGGTCTTCCTCAGTTTTGCCGGCGCAGCCATCGTGCTCGCCGCGGTGGGGATCTATGGATTGATGTCTTATTGGGTCAGCCAGCGGACGTATGAGATCGGCTTGCGAGTGGCCATTGGAGCTACCCGGGGGCAGATTGTTTCCATGATCCTGGCACAGGGTCTGAGAGTCTCGCTGTACGGCGTGATCGGCGGCATTCTCACTGCGATCGCGCTCACTCGCTTTCTGGAAGCGCTGCTGTATGGTGTAGCGGCAACCGACTCGCTGACATTCGCGATGGTGACGGCACTGGTGCTCGGGGTGGCGGTTTTGGCCGCGGCGTTTCCGGCGTGGAGAGCGACGCGGATCGATCCCGTGAAGTCGCTTCGAGCGGATTGACGCCTCATTGCTTTGCGCAGAGGGCGCGGGAGTCGCTAACTCGCCGTTGTTCGGATGAACTCGAGTCCGGAATGCATTCCGCCTGCGACCGCACGGTTTTATTAATAGGTCCTGCCTGGTCGCCAAGGGGCGAGTGATCTGGCGTTGAACGTCTGAGCTGGGCGTCGGTCCACCCTGCGCCGTTGCGAACGACGTCGTCAGCAAGGAGTCGGCTCTATTCCCGCCGTATCGCAGCCAGCGGATCGATATTCGCGGCACGCCTAGCCGGAGCATAGCAGGCGACAAAAGTGACAAGGCCTAGCAGCGCGACCACTCCGCAATAGACAACAGGGTCGTTGGGCTGCACCTGGAACAACATGGATGAGATCAAGCGCGTGGCGGCCATAGAGATGACCAGGCCCAGAGCCAACCCAATAGCGGAAAGAGCCATCGCCCGCTTGAGGACAAACCGAAGCACGGAACCCTTGCTAGCGCCCAGAGCCATCCGCAGCCCGATCTCGCTGGATCGCTGACTCACCGCATAAGCCATCACACCGTATACGCCTGCCATGGCGAGACACACCGCTAATCCCGCGAAAAGGCCAAACAGCGCCGTTCGGAACCGCGGCACGACCACGCCCTCCGAGAGGGCGGCTTCCATCGTTGTGAACCTCACCGGAACATCGGGAGACCTCTCCGCTGCGACCCGCCGCACTGTTTCCGCAAGAGCGGTAGGATTGCCTACCGTCCTGACGACCACACTTAGTGTAGATCCGTTGGACCCGTGCTGCTGGTAAGGCATGTAGCATTCTGGCATGGGGTCGCTTGCCGCACCGCGTTGCCGTACGTCACCTGCTACCCCAACAATGGTCATTCCCTTAAGAGAATCGAAAGAACAGAAGATGGTTCGGCCGATTGGGTTCTTGCCGGAAAAGGACCGGCGGACGAGCGCCTCATTCACAATGGCGACGAAAGGTTTATCCGAAGTGTCGCTGTCGCTGAAGTCCCGCCCGCGCGTCAGTGGAATTCCGAGCGCGGCAAATGCTCCCGGCGTGAACACGGACAACACGACACCAGGAGCGAATGGCCAATTCGGTTCCGCCGGCAAATTGTCAACATAATATCCCCCAGTGGCATCGACGCGTCCAGGCGGGATCATCGTTGCCCCGGCCGCCCGCACCCCGGGCAGCATTGCGGTTTGAGAAAGCACATCCTTGAAGAATTGATTGGCCTTCGCGCGCGGAGCAGTAGCTTTCATCAGAAGCACGTTTTCGGGCCGGAAGCCCAAGGGCACGTTTTGAAGAGTATCGAAGCTTTTCATCAAGAGGCCGGCGCCCGACAGCAATACAACCGCCAGCGCGATCTCCGCGACCACCAACCCTGCGCGCATGCGGAGCATTCCACCGCCGAGCACGGACCTCGCTCCGCCCTGCTTCAGCACGTCGTTCAAGTCGACTCTGGATGCGTAGACTGCGGGCGCCAGACCAAACAACAGACTCGTGCCAATTGAAACAGCCAGAGCAAACGCAAGCACCCATGCATCCAGGCCGGTTTCCTCAAGGCGGGGTAGTTTGGCCGGCGCCAGCACCACCAACACCTTCGATCCCCAATATGCGAGAGCAAGTCCCGAGGCGCCCGCAAACACCGCCAGCAACAAACTCTCGGTAATCACCTGCCTGACAATCCGGCTGGGACTGGCCCCCAATGCCGTTCGAACTGCGACTTCTCGTGTCCGGGCCGTGGCCTTGCCCAATAGCAAAGTGGCGGTGTTGGCGCAGGCGATCAACAGGACCAGAGTCACCGCGCCGAATAGGAGATAGAGCGTCAGTCGGATGTCACCGACCAGTTCATCGCGCATCGTGGTTATCGACACGGTCCAGCCCTTGTTGCTCTTGGGATATTGCTGCTCAAGCCGGCCAGCGATCGCCTTCATCTCAGTTTGGGCCCTCTCGATGGCGACGCCATCCTTGAGCCTCCCAACAGCGAGATAGTTTTGCGCTCCGCGATATTCCGCCGTGGGTTCGCGGAATGTCGTGTTGGCGGGAAACCAAAGATCCGTATTGCCGGGGAAGCCGAACCCGGCAGGCAGCACACCGGCAATTGGGATCGCACCGCCAAAGACTCGGATTGTCTGCCCCAATACGCGTGGACTGCCGCCAAAATGGCTCTGCCAGTATGCGTAGCTGACCATCAACGCGCCGCCCCCACCCTGCTTCCATTCTTCGGTCGTGAAGAAGCGCCCGACGCTCGGTTGGATGCCAAGAACCGGAAAGAACTCCGGGCTTACCCTGGTAACCTGTGCATACTCCGCGGTGGAGCCGATGACGACGGCGGTCTCACGCGACGTGTAGTAGGCCATTGCTTGGAATGAGGAACTCTGATCGTGCCAGTCCCGAAAATTCGGGATGGACACCTGCCTTATGAGTGAAGCTGATCCCTCGGCCGTGATTGAAGCGCTGGAAAGGGTCACAATCCGATCTGGATCGCGATAGGCAAGCGGTCTCAAGAGTACTGCGTTCACGACGCTGAAAACGGCGGTGTTGGCCCCAATGCCGAGCGCCATAATTGATACGGCGAGGGCGGCAAACCCTGGACTTCGGCGTAAAGACCTGCAGGCGTAGAGCATGTCTCGTGAAAAATCCTCAACCAGGTTCACTTTCCGCATATCACGGCACTCCTCCTGAAACTTGGTAACACCCCCCATACTGCGTAGCGCCTTCCACCGTGCCTCCTCCTGAGCCATTCCCGCGGCAACGTTTTCTTCCACGAGTTGATCCAGATGAAATCGGACTTCGTCTTCAAGCTCGCGGTCGACGTCACGGCGGTGGAGCAGGGAACGGATCCGTAAACGGATTTGGTCCAGTTTGCGCATCTCAGACCTCCTGGATCACCAAATTGATTGCGGCTGACAAACGGTTCCAGCTTGCCAACTCCTTCTCCAATTGAGTCCGACCCGAGCGCGTGAGCGAATAGAACTTCGCCATGCGGCCAGTCTCGGTGGGCCGCCACTCGGATTTGATCCATGCCTGTTGCTCGAGACGATGCAAGGCTGGATACAGCGAACCCTGTTGGACCTGAAGAGCCTCTCCTGAAACCTGCTGAATCCGTTTTGCGATCGCCCAGCCGTGTTTCGGTTCAAGCGAGATCGTCTTGAGGATCAAGAGATCGAGTGTTCCTTGAACTAGATCGGTTGGTTTTGCCATAGATCTAGATTATCCACAACTGTAGACGGTCATGGCGTCGTTCGGTTAGGTGGCTTCCTTGGGTTTAAGAGGCTGAGTTGCGATTGGTGCGAACAGGAGATCGCGCCTCGCCGCTGCCCGCAGCAAGGCCGACGGTTAGTTTCTTTTCCGCTCGAAGACGACGGCGTGTTCTGGCCCCTGTCGGTCCAGCCACACTCTGAGCAGCTCTCCGCGGAGTTCTCCGGAGAGCGTTTCTGTCTGATCGCCAAGTGTGGCTTTGAAGGTGAGAGTGTTCTTCAAAACCTTCCCCTCAGCGATCGTGGAGGGCTGTCCATTGCGAGTGAGCGTCCCGGCCAACGCTGTTTTGTTGGTGGTCAGGTCAAGCACAATCTGCGATCCGTTTTTCGTTTGCCCCTGCCACTTGCCTGCCAGCGCGGCCTGTCCATGAAGAACTGCCGCCAACACCAACACAGCAAGAACGACTCTCGTCATCGTGGTAGCTCCTTTCACCGCGCGATCATCCGGCATCAGTCGTTCCGTAATGCGGCAATGGGATCAATGCGGGACGCCCTGCGCGCGGGAATGTAGCTGGCCGTTACCGCAGTGACGCTCATCAGGATCACTCCCATCGCGACGGTGGCGGCGTCTGTAGTTTTCAATCCGTATAGCAGGCTCTCCAATGGCCGCACCGCGATCAGCGCCGTTGGAACTCCGGCGCCGACGCCCACTGCTACCAGCAACAGATTGCGGCGCAGGATCATCCAGACCACCGAGCCTGGTCCCGCGCCCAGTGCGATACGGATCCCGATTTCCGTAGTACGCTGCTGCACGATGTGCGCAATGAGTCCGAATAATCCTACGGCCGAAAGCGTCAACGCGAGAAGTCCGAAGAAACCGGAGAGAGTGGACAGGAGCCGCTCCTGGCGCAACGAATTCTCCAACTGTCGCTCGGCTGTGGTGACGTCGCTTACCAGGATGTCCGCGCCGATCTGCCGCACTTCGCGCTCCACGGATGTCGCCAGAGCCGGCGGGCTACCGGACGTCTGGATCGCGAGCGTTAACCGGCGCAACGGATCGCGCCGCTGAGCCAGTGGAATGTATATGAAACGCGGCGTCTCCTCGCGAAGAGTCAGGTGCTTTACGTTGCCCACCACGCCCACGATTTCGTAATCGTCTACGCGGCCGCCCCGAATCTGGATACGGCTTCCAATCGGACTCCGATCACCAAAGTAGAATTTGGCCGCGGCCTGGTTGAGAATGGCAGCTTTAGGCGCGCCCGCGCGATCCCCGACGGCGAAAGTCCGTCCAGCCAGCACCCGAATCCCGAACGTCTCGAAGTAGCCGTCGGAAACATGGTTCAGAACAATGTCGGGATCAGCATCGGTGCCCGGCACCCTCACCATAACGCCACGATCTCGGCCGCTCAGAGGCGTCAAATAGGCCAGGCTGGCCGATCTGACTTCCGGCATCGCACGGACTCGCCGCAGCAGTTCCGCCCATACGATGTCCGTGCGTTCGTCCGTGTAGGATAGGCCGGAAGGGGTCATGTAAAGAACCGGCGCAATATTCAGCATGAGCACGCCGCGCGCTCGAAAGCCCGGATCGAGGCTATCCAGGTTGGCAAGGGTTCGCACAAACAACCCGGTGCCGATGAGCAAGATTAGAGACAACGTCACTTGAGTGACCACCAGCATTTGGCGGATGCTCATCCGTGCCGGCGAATCCGTAGTTCGATTCATGGAGCCGTGCAGCGCTGCGTGCGACGCACCGCGTACGGCACCCAGGACGGGCAGAACGCCGGCAATGAGTGCGGCCAACAGCGTGACGCAGGCGGTGAATACCATCACCCCGGCGTTCAAGTGCGGCTCTATAACAACCGGCCCGCCGTCAACGGCCATGAACCGCGTCACCAGCCGGGTTGCCCAAAGCGCGAATCCGATTCCGCAAGTCGCACCGAAGGTGAACAGGAGCAGGATTTCGCTAATGAGTTGCTGTAGCAGCCTCAGGCGGCCGGCGCCGATTGCGATTCGTACGGCAAATTCGCGCTGCCGGCTGTCGGCCCGCGCAATCAATAGACTGGCGAGATTGGCGCACCCGACCAGCAGCACTAGTCCCACCAGCGCCGTGAGCGCCAACAGCGGCTTGGAGAATCGGCTCCGAAGGGTATTCAGGCCTTTTCCAGCCGCGGCGAGAGCAACGTGATTATGCGGATCGCGGCCTGTCGCCGGTGAGACTTCGGCCAGGTATGTCTGAAAAACGGCATCGACTTGAGTTTGGGCTTGCTCGATGGAGGCTCCGGGCCTCAGCCGGGCAACAGCGTCGTACCCCCAGTTCCATCTTTCCCGGAGCATACGTGGACCTTGCACGGTGAACGGAAGCATGACATCGGCCGCGCGTCCCGGAGTCATCCCAGTAAAACCCTCTTCCACCACGCCGGTGATCGTCAACTGGAGTTGCTTATACGAGATGACTTTCCCGATAACGCTTGGATCGCCGCCAAAGTGTCGCTGCCAGTATCGGTGGCTGATCACAGCTACAGGAGGCTGAAGTTGGTCGTCGGCCGCAGTCAGCAGTCGTCCAATAGCGGGCTTTACCCCGAGCAGATCGAAGTAGTTGCTCGAGGCAAGCTCACCCGGGATGTGCTCCGCCCGGCCATCGACAATGACATCCAGTTCCATCGCGACAAATGCTGTCAGACCTTCGAAAGCCTGCGTCTGTTCTCGCAATCTCTCGAAACAGGGGTAGGGTGGTGCCCATTTGGGCAGGTTCGAACCAACACTTTTGAGGAGAAACAGCCGTTGTGGATCGCGAACCGGGAGGTCCCGCAGCATCACTGCCTCCACCAGGCTGAAGATTGCCGTGTTCGCTCCGATTCCCAGTGCCAGAGTGAGCACAACGACGGCAGTAAAGCCAGGGCTTCTGTGCATACCCCGCAATGCGTAACGTACATCCTTGAAGAAGGATTCCAACAATTGCAGTCCCCGTTGATCGCGGACTTCCTCTTTTGCACAATCGCGGCTCCCGAACCGAATCATAGCCATCCGGCGAGCCTCCTCGGCGCCCATTCCGCTGCGCAAGTTGTCTTCAACCGCCATGTCGATGTGAGCCGCAATCTCGGCTTCCAAGTCGCGATCCGGCTGCCGCCAACGCATCACCCCCAGGACGCGTTCGCACCATTCCCGTACGCGCCCGGTCATTTTGTTGTTCCCCCTGAGGGTGCCAGCACGCGTCCGATAACGGCGGCAAGCCGCTGCCAGTTCGAGGTCTCCTCGGCGAGTTGTTTCCGTCCGGCTCG
>WNGB01006995.1_pt1 | contig 16425 bp, 15 predicted proteins | sample 5400681 | NCBI WGS metagenome assembly WNGB01 (sample SAMN13153367, study PRJNA577476) | soil metagenome | isolation source: 115 cm soil or saprolite under grassland replicate 2 | place: USA:California | collected 2016-06-15 | reverse complement strand
GCACCCGCAGCCGCCGGCAGCCAAACAGCCAGGCGATCGTGCGCTCCGCCTTCCAGCGGTGGCGGCCCAGCCGCTCCGACGATTCGATGTCGCGGCGGGCGATGCGGACCTTGATCCCGCGGCGGGTGAGGTAGCCGCGTGTCCGCGTACACCTTGATATGTCGTTTGGCGTACGGCTTGACGTGTAGGTCGGCGGGGGCGAGCTGTTCAGTCGGCTCGTCGTGAGGGCCATCCTCCGACTGGTAGGGACCAACCTGCCGAGTCGGAGGATGGCAGCTCATGATCCTCTCGCAGGAGCAATGGATGAACCTCCGTGCGTTCAAGGCGCTAGCCGATGCCGGGGCCACCTGGGCGGAGATCGCCAGGGAGACCGGCTATGACTGGCGCACCGTCAAGCGCTACCTGGCGGCGGAGGCGCCGGCTGCGCCGCCGGCGCCGGCCAAGCGGGGATCCGGCCCGCGCAAGACCGACCCGTACACCGGTCTGATCGACGCGTGGCTGCGCCGGCAGCCGAAGCTCAAGGCCAGCGTGATCCATGAGCGGCTGGTTGCCGAGCATGGCTTCACCGGCCACTACCAGCGGGTCAAGGTCTACGTGCGGGAGAACCGGGCTCGCCTGACGGAGGCTGAGCCCGAGCCGGCCGGCTTCCACCGCCGGTTCGAGGTGCTGCTCGGTGCCCAAGCCCAGGTCGACTGGGGCGACGAGGGCGAGATCCAGACCGCGACCGGGCCGCTGCGGGTGTCGAGCTTCCACCTGACGCTGGCGTATTCGCGCGACCCGTTCTGCTGCTTCACCGCAGCGCAGGACCTGGGCACGTTCTGGGACTGCCACCGGCGGGCGTTCGCCCACTTCGGTGGGGTGCCGGGGGTGATCGTCTATGACCGGACCAAGACGGTGGTGCGCCGGCACGTCGGCCGCGGACAGCAGGCCCCGCTGCACCCGGAGGCGGTCGCGTTCGCCGGTCACTACGACTTCGCGATCTGGCTGGCTGCCCCCTACCGAGCCCAGACCAAGGGGCGGGTGGAGCGCCAGGTTGAGATCGTCCGCAGCCACGTGCTGGCCGGCCGCAGCTTCGCCTCGCTGGGTGAGCTAGACGCCGCGTTTGCCACCTGGTTGCCGATCCGGCGCGCGCAGGTCCACCGCACCCACGGGGAGGTCATCGGGGTGCGGGCCGAACGCGACCGGGCGGCGCTGCGTCCGCTGCCCGAGCAGCCCTACGTGGTCTGTGACCGGCACACCCGCCGGGTCGGCAAGGACGCCCTGATCAGCTTCGAGGCCAGCCACTACTCGGTGCCGTGGCGGCGGGTCCGCCCCGGCGCCCGGGTCGAGCTGCGCGTCACCCCGGCCGAGGTCGCGATCTGGTCACTCGGCCCCGGGCAGGAGCTGTTGGCTACCCACCCCCGCGCCCTGCAGCGCGGCGGCTGGATCGTCGACGAGACGCACTGGGACGGGCTACCCGACCGCGTCACGGCCGAGCCGATCCCGCCGTGCACCAGCGACTGCGAGCTCACCCCCGCACCCGAGCCGGAGCCCGGCCAGCTCGAGCTGCCCGGCATCGCCGGCTGGACCCAACTGCCGGCCGCCCGGGTACTGGTCGCCCACCGCACTCTGGCCACCTACGACCATGCCGGTGGTCTCACCGGAGGCTTCGATGAGTGAGCTGGTCGCCACCCGCATCCGCGAGCACGCCGAACGGCTCCACCTCGCCAACCTCACCAGCAACCTCGACGCCCTCGTCGCCCGGGCCGAGCAGGCCACCATGGGCTACCTGGACTTCCTCGACCTGCTCCTGGAAGAAGAGGTCGGCGTGCGCGAAGGCCGCCGCTTCCACAACGCCCTCAAGCTGTCCGGGCTGCCGCACCACAAGGGCCTAGACGGCTTCGACTTCGCCTTCCAACCCGACCTGGACGCCCGCAAGGTCCGCGACCTCGCCGCCCTCGGCTTCGCCGAGGCCAAGGCCAACGTCTGCTTCCTCGGCCCACCAGGGGTCGGCAAGACCATGCTCGCCGTCGGCCTGGCGATCGCTGCCTGCCAGGCCGGCTACTCGGTCTACTTCACCACCCTGGACGACCTCGTGCGCAACCTCAACGAGGCCGAGGCCTCAGGGCGCTTTGCCAAGAAGCTGCAGACCTACCTCAAACCCGCCGTCCTCGTGGTCGACGAGATCGGGTATCTGCCGCTGTCCCGCACCGACGCCAACATGGTCTTCCAGCTGGTCGCCCGCCGCTACGAACGCGGCAGCATCCTGGCGACCTCCAACAAGGCCTTCAGCGAATGGGGCCAGGTCTTCGGCGACGACGTGCTCGCCTCGGCCATCCTGGACCGCCTGCTGCACCACTGCGACGTCATCGCCATCAACGGGCCCAGCTATCGCCTCAAGGATCGCCTAAAGCCCTCGGATGGAGGTGGTGCCCTCCAGTGACCTCGCTTGCCCTGCTACCTACATATGAGCCCGTACCAACAACGACATCAGCACTTGACCCCGGACACCTAGGGCCTGCCAGTCATGCAGGACCGCATACGGGCCGTCGCCGGCAAGCAACCGCTCGGCCGCCTGGCGTAGCAGCGCGGCCTCGGTCTGGTTGACGGTGAGCTTGTCGGCCTCAAAGCCGAACGGCCGCAGCCCGCCGCCCTTCGGCCGGCCGGCCCGCGCCTGCTCCTGGAACTTCAGCCGCAGCCGCTCGGCCCGATGCTCGGACTCGTAACGGGCGATCGAGCCGAGCATGCGGAAGTGCAGCCGGCCCGAGGGCGTCGCGAGGTCATGCTCGCCGGTCACGGTGGCGAGCTGGATGCCGTACCGCTCGGCCAGCGCGATCAGCGCCTCGTTCTCGATCGGCTGGCGGGTAAGCCGGTCAGCGTGCCAGGCGACGATGACGTTGATCCGTCCGGCCTTGGCGTCGGCCAGGAGCTGCTCGTAGCCAGGCCGGCGCTTGCCCGAGAACGCGCTCAGGTCGTTGTCCTCGTAGACCGGCTCGACCAGTGTCCAGCGCTTGCGGCGAGCCAGTTCACGGCAGGGCGGCACCTGGCGTTCGACCCCGAGGCGTTCCTTGGTGCCGTCCTCGCGGCGGACGTAGGAGATGCGGGCGTAGATCCCGGCGGTGAGCTGCGGCTTCGGCATCCTGCCCGGATCGGACAGCTATAGCCATAGTTCAGCAATTGTCCTGCTCACCGTGGTGCCCACGGTGGCGGGGGCGCTCCGCTCGCTGGCGCCATAGCAACCCGAAAGGAGCCCGAATGTCTTCGGAAGCCGGCAGCCAGACCACCGAGTACGCCCTGATCATGGTGGTCACAGTCACCAAGCTAAGGGCGTATGATGGCCCTCCGTTGCCCTCCGACCGGCTGGAGTTGGCCCATGCGAGCAGGGATCTACGTCCGGATCTCCCGAGCTGCGGACGGCTCGACGCTCGGCGTCGAGCGCCAGGAGCCGCCCTGCCGGGCACTGTGCGAACGCCACGGCTGGGAGGCGGCGGAGGTTTACTCGGACAACGACCTCTCGGCGTTCAACGGCCACCGGCCCGGCTACCAGCGCCTGCTCGCCGACGCCAAGGACGGCCGCATCGGCGCCATCGTCGCGTGGGACGCCGATCGGCTGACCCGCCAGCCGATCGAGAACGAGGGCCTGATCGACCTCGCGGAGCGGTGCGGGACCAAGCTCGCCACGGTGACCGGCGAGTACGACCTGGCAACATCGAGCGGCCGGCTCCACTTTCGGATCAAGGGCGCCGTTGCCAGGCACGAGAGCGAGCACCGGGCTGAACGGCTCCGCCTCAAGCACGACGAGATCGCCCGCGCCGGCCGCCACCATGGCGGCCCCCGACCGTTCGGCTTCGAGTACGAGCCGGTTGTCCTGCGGGATGGGAGGACCGTCTATCGGTTCACCGGCCGGCTGGAGGACACCGAAGCTGAGCTAATCCGGGAGGCGGCCCGGAGGCTGCTGAACGGCGAGAGTGTCTACGGCATCCTGGCCGACTGGCAGCGGTTGGGCATCCACTCACCGAAGGGCAACCTGTGGCTGGCCACCTCGTTTCGCAACATGCTCACCAGCCCACGGATCGCCGGCCTTCGGGTCCACCAGGGCGAGGTCGTCGGCCCCGCCGCGTGGCCGCCGATCCTTGACCGCGGCACGTGGGAGGCGGTCCGGAGGATCTTCGCGGACCGCGCTGGGCGGCGCCGGCTCGGGCGTGGGCGGACGTTCCTGCTCACCGGCGGTATAGCCTGCTGTGGGGCGCCGGGCGAGGCGAGCATCGGCCACGTTGAGGACATCTGCGGCAAGGCGCTCGTCTCCTGCGTGAACAAGGCGCCCTCTTATGGTTGCCGCCCGGAAGCACCGCACCACGGATGCGGCCGCGTCTACGCGCAACGCAACCACCTTGAGACGTTCGTGACCGAAATGGTGATCGTGGCGCTCTCCGGCCCGGGGCTCGCCGCGGCCCGGCGGGCGGCTGCCGGAGATGACCAGGATCTCGCCGCCCTCGCGGACCAGCTCCGGGTCGACGAGCAAGCCCTGACCCAGCTCGCCCGGGATCACTACGTCGACCGGCTCATCTCCCGCGCTGAGTTTCTGGCCGCCCGGCAGGCGATCGAGGCACGGATGGACGCCACCCATCGAGCCCTGTCGAAGCGGCCGAGCACCGGCATTCTGCTGGACGTGCCCTCGACTGAGGCGGAGCTCCGGAAGGCGTGGAAGACCTGGACCGTCGACCGACGCCATGCCGTGGTCGCGGCGGTGCTACCGGCGGTGGTGGTGGGGCCGGCAAGGCGAGGCAAGCGGTTTGACGCCGATCGCGTCACGCCCATCTGGCGGGTCTGACACGCGCGTGCGCCCCGGCCTGTCTACCTGCCATGCTGGGCACTATTCCCGAGTGGGGGAGCCCAGGCGAGGTGACGACGTGTCGCAGAACGGCTACTTGCAGGTGATCACGGCGATCGATGCGGAAGATGGGGCGCAGCGACTGGCGCAGAGCGCGGTTGAGGCTCGCCTCGCTGCCTGCGTTCAGGTCATCGGGCCGATCCGTAGCACCTATTGGTGGCAAGGCGCAATCCAGTCAACGCAGGAGTGGCTATGCCTGATGAAGACGCCTGAAGAGCGGTTCGACGCGCTCGCGGCTCACATCAAGTCGAATCACCCTTATGACGTGCCAGAGATCACGGCAACGCCGATCACGTACGGCAGCCGCGACTATCTGGGCTGGATCGAGGCCGAGGCGACCGGGAAGAGCGGCTAATCGCAATGACGAGACGGGTGGTGACCGTGGTGGGCGACCTCGGCGGGCGTAGTGGCATCGACGGCATCGGCTGGATCGGGTTCGTCACGATCGACTGCGCCGACCCTAAGCGACTGGCCGCATGGTGGGGCGAGCTGCTCGGGTTGAAGATCGGCCGCCGAGGCGGACCCTACGTCGAACTGGAGCGGCCTCAGGCTGGCGTCCCCAGGCCGACACTGGTCTTCCAGCGGGTCGCGGAACCGAAGGTGGGCAAGGCCAGAATCCACCTGGACATCGTCGTCACTGATCTTGCAGCGGCCACTCGCCGCGCACTCTCGCTCGGCGCGTCGATCGCTGAGGACTTGGCGAGCGAAGACCCCTGGCTGGTGATGCGAGACCCTGAAGGCAACGAGTTCTGCCTGATCCCCACGCCGGCCGGGGCCGACCCCCTGGCCCCTCGCGACTGGAGCAGGGAGGCTCGCCAACGCGCGTAAGGGTAGGCGGCAGTCCCGGGGTATTCAGTTTGTTTGTGTCAGCCAGGCAGCCTGGTTGCCTTACCTGGCTTCAGACCGCGACGACCACTCAGCTCCGCTGGACCGTTCTGAGCTGCTCAAGGAACGCCCGGATACCCTGAACGTCCTTGCTGCCGTTCAGCCTGGCACCCAGCGCGGCGAGCTGCTGGAGCGCGACCGATGATTCCGTCTCCACGGCCATCGCGAGCGCTTCCCTGCCGTACTGGCCCGCTCCCTCAAGGTCGCCCAGCTCGGCACGCGCATCGGCGATCCCTGCAAGGACGATCGCCTTGCGCTTCTCCACCGGTGGCATGCACCGCAGCGCCTCGGCCGCCGCTGCTTGCATGTTGTCGCCCCGATGTAGGCGCGCATGAGTGGCGATTTCGATGCTGCCCAGCCGCCCGCGGTCGAAGAACGCGGTCCAAGCCCGTTCCTCGGTCGGCTTGGCGTAGTCGAACGCCCCGACGGCATCGTCAAGGGCCCTGAGCGCATCGGTGGAACGGTGGGCGAGCGCGCTCACTTCGGCCTTCCGTCCCCGGAGCCACGCGTAGGTCGTCAAGTACGGCGTGCCAGCCACGTACGTCTGGGCTTCCTCCAGCAACTCCTCAGCCTCTATCGGCACCGCCGGATAACTGCGGTATCCGAGCACGTTGGCCTTGAGCGCGAGATCACCAGCGTCCTCGGCCGCGTCGACCGCAGCCTCGTAATAGCGCTCAGCCCGCGACCGATCGCCGGTCTCGTGCGCGAGCCAGCCGGCCAGCGCGGAGGTCTCTCCGGCAGTGACTACCAGGCGTCGGCACAGCCGCGACGACCTTGGCGCGCTCTCGACCAGGGTAGTGAGCAGGTTGAGGTGACTGACCGTGTCGGCGAACACCTGCCTGGCCGGGAAGCACTCCTCGCGGCGGTACAACGCGACGGTATCGGCCTCCAGGTCCTCGATCGTCGCTAGGTCGATCGAGCTGGGCCGCCTCAGGGCACTGGAGAGCCGTTCCCACGGCTCCAGGTCGGGTAAGACTGCACCCACACCGAGTCCAGCAAGAAGCCGCAGCAGGGCACGCCGCTCCATGTCCGTCCCCCCCTTCAGACGCTGGAGCGCCGCAGCGATCCTTGCCAGTAGGCTCCACTGCGTGGTGCTGATGCCCTTCGCGCCGACCACCACGAGCGTACCGTCCGTCGGCTCGAACAGCTCCTCCTCGGCGATGTCGAGCACCTGGGCCAGCAGCCAGCGATGGAATGGTTCTGGGAGGTGGTCGCCGGCCTCCCAGCCACGAATCATCCGTACGAGGCTCTCCCGCGCAGGAAGGGTCCGGTCGGTTGCATCGGCGCGCTCTTCGAGCTTCTGTGCGAGCTTCCGCTGCGACCAGCCCTTGCTGATGCGTGCTTGCCGGAGCCGGCGTGCCCACGCGGGACGGTCGTCGTAGGCCATCGCTGCGCCTCCTCGCCGGAGGGAGGACACGGCGTGTCCTCTGCTCTCCTCCGCTGGCCTCTACCGCACGTAAAGCATAAAGCGCTCTACTCGGCTCAGGCAGAGGACGTCGCTAATCCCCTAGTAACGGGCGATGCGCTCCGCTTGCGAGGAAGGGAGGCCCGGGTGCAGCGATCAGGAAGGGTCGACGGCCTGCTCATGCTGCCGAAGGAGCTGCCGGTACATGGTGATGAGCAGCTCCTGACCGTGCTCCCCGAGACGAGGATCGCGGCGGATGGCCTCGATCACGTCGAGGCTGGTCTTGTCGTCGCCAGTGGCGATAGGCAGATAGCCGAGCAGCCGCGACAGGCCGCCGGGCTCCAGGTCCAAGGCGCGCTCCAGGTCGGGCATCTTCGTCGGGACCGGCAGGGACCGGCCGGTTTCCCACTGCGAGACGGCGGCCTTGCTGACCCCAGCGGCCTTGCCCAGATCGCGCTGCGACAGCCGGCGCTTGGTGCGAATATCGACCAGCACCCGCCGGAACTCGGCTTTCTGCGCTGCGGTCGGCAAGGCCGGTACTCCTTCCAAGGGCAACGTTCCCTCCGGAGTATGGCGCACCCACTTTCCTCACTGTTCAGGCCGCTCGACTTAGCGCCTAGACTACTTGACCTATCGCCCACAACGCTTTACGGTCGCCTTGTGCCTGACCAGTACAGGAGTGCTCATCGTGGCTGAGCCTCACGCCTCGCCTGCGCCGACCGAACGGCGCGGACACCGGCGCCAACGGGCGGGGGAGGCGTCCCACATACATCGCCGTGGGCGATCGGAAGCGTCGGCTGCGTCTGCCGCGCGGGAGTTGGCCATGCGGTCCAGGCGGGCTCAGGGTCTTCCCGACCACATAACCGACACAGTGACGCTCGACTACGTGGCGCGTCTGATCGCATCCACGAACGAGCTACCGCGTGCCGGAGTTCCACCGTAGCTATTGAGGGTGGCCCGGGGCGTGTCACCGCCCCGGGCCTGCATCCGAGCAGAGAACCCCGGTGAAAGGAACCCGTCAGATGCACGACCAGACTAACCCTGCGCCGCCTGCGCAGGCACGAACCCACAAGCGGTGTCCGGCCTGCGGTATCAGGAAGCCGCTGTCTGAGTTCTACACGGCCCCGAGCGGTGCGCCGTCCGGCTACTGCAAGAGCTGCCAGCGGGCCGCCTCGCGACGCTCCCGGCGACGGCGTAACGCCGCGCTTCGCGCGCTGATCTCCCTGCACCCCGAGGAGTGGCGCGCCGCGCTCCAGCGCGACCCCGGCCAGGGCGAGCCGACGGTGGGAGGTGGTCCGGATGTGGCATGACGCCTGGCCGCCGCTGCCGCCCGGTGGGCACCGGCCGCCCGACATGCCGCCGTTCACCAGCCCCGGCGACCAGCTCCTCGCCCTCGGCCTGGGCGCCAGCGCCGGCGCCGGTGCGCTGGTGTGGGCCACCGGCCAGCTCGCCGGCCTCGCCTTCGGCCACACCTGGCTGGACGTGTCGCCGGCCGACGTCGCCCACGTCATGCTGCACCTGCCCCACCACTGGAGCGACCCGGCCCTGGCCTGGCCGGCCGATGTGCGCGGCCCGCTGCCCGGCCCGGCCGGCATGTACGCCACCTTCACCGGGCTGGTCGGCGGCCTCTCCGGCGGGACCGCCGCGGCGCTGCGGCACCTGCCCGGCCGTGCCGCCGGCCACCGGCCCGGCCACCCACGGCCGGCCAAGCATGCCGGCGCCGTCTGGGCCGGCGGCCGGGAGCTTCGCCTGCTGACGGTGCGCGAACCCGAACCGGGCCGGGTGATCCTGGGCCGCACCCCTGGCCTGTGGGGGCGGCTGCTGGCCGCCGAGGACTGCCACTCGGTCCTGGTGTTCGGCCCCACCGGCAGCTACAAGACCTCCGCCCTGGTCATCCCCGCCGTCCTCGAATGGTCGGGGCCGCTGCTGGCCACCTCGGTCAAGCCGGACCTGCTGCGGGCCACCATCGCCCACCGGGCGCGGCTGGGCCAGGTGCTGGTGATCGACCCCCTCGGCGCCTCCGGCGTCAAGGCCGCCAAGTGGTCGCCGTTGGCCTCCTGCAGCACGTGGGCGGGCGCTCAGCAGATGGCGGTGATGTTGGCCAACGCGATCGAGCAGACCCCCACCGAGGAGCAGCGCCCCGAGCATCGTTTCTGGAAGACGATGGGCACCAAGTTCCTGGCCCCCATGCTGTTCGCCGCCGCCGTCAAGGGCCTGGGCATGGCCGAGGTGCTGCACTGGCTGGACAGCCGCGAGGACCAGCAGATCAAGGACATCCTCGACGCCGCCGGGGTGCCGGCGGCGCTGGATGCCTGGGAATCCAGCCAGTACCGCACCGACCGGGCCGTTGACAGCCTCTACGCCACGGCCGAGGAGGTCTTGCACGTCTACGGCAACCAGCGGGTGGCGGCCTCCACCGAGGGCCACGACCTGGACCTGGAGCACTTCCTGAGCGGGGATCACACGATCTACCTGTACGCGCCGGCGCATCAGCAGCGGCTGCTGCGGCCGTTGTTTGAGACGATCACCCAGCAGGTGGTCGCCGCCGCCCAGGAGCAGGCCGCCCTGGCCCCGGACGGGATGCTGTCGCCCCGGCTGGGGCTGTTTCTGGATGAGGCGGGCAACTGCGCCGCCCTGTCGGACCTGGACGTGCTGGCGACCACCGCGCGGGGGCAGGGCATCCAGCTGGTGACCGTGTGGCATGACAAGAGCCAGTTGGAGGCCCGGTATGGGACCAAGGCGTCGACGATCCTCAACAACCACCGCGCCAAGCTGTTCCTCTCCGGCCTGGCCGACCTCTCGGCGTTGGAGCTTGGCGCCAGGCTGATCGGCGACCAGGCGCTGGTGGACCGCAACCGGTCGATGGGCTCCGACGGCCGCCACAGCCTGAACGAGTCCACGCAGTATCGGCCGTTGCTGCCGGTGGAGGACTTGCGGCGGTTGCGGCCGGGGGAGGGGGTCCTCCTCTATGGGCACCTGCGGCCGACCCCGATCCGCCTGCGGCCGTTCTACCAGCCGCGCGAGCAGCACCGCCGGGACCGTGCCGAGCAGCGCGCGGCTCGGCGGGTGGCGCGGGCGCAGCGGCGGCTTGGCCGCAAGACCGAACGCGCCTTCACCCGCATGCAGCGCCAGCGACTGCGTGAGCAGGGCCAGCCGGCGGCGGCGCGCGTGGTGTGGCCGCAGCGGGAAGGGGGCCGGCGATGACCCCCAGGCCCGACCCCGTCACCATCCCGACCCCAGAGCAGGAGGGGCCGAGCGACCCGCGGCCGGCGTGGGAGCGGATCGCCTACACCTGGCTGGCGCGTGAGGTCGACCAGGGCCAACCCGTCGACCCGGCGGAGCTGGCGCGCGAGGTCAGTGTGGTGCCGCAGTTCGCCTATGGCCTGCTGCGGGTGCTGCGCGCCCAGCGGGACCGCGACCCGACGCTTTCCGAGCTGCGGGCGCGGCTGGTCCGTGACCAGATCACCGACGTCTACCTCGCCCGCGAGCTGGCAGGCCACCAGCGGCTCGACCCGGCCGAGCTGGCCCGCGAGGTCGGCACGACGCCGGCGGTGGCCCGCCAGTGGCTGGCGGGCCTGCGCGCCCAGCACGAAAGCCCGCAGGGCCTGGAGGTACTCAGCGCGCCGGCTAGCCACGGCCGCCCGACCAGCCAGCAGCTTGCGGGGTTGCAGGCGCACTTCGCCGCAGGCGGCCACCAGCACGCCGCCGTCTCCGGCCGCCCCACCGACCCCGAGCAGATGGCGGCCGAGGTGGAACGCCACTACTGGACCCGGGAGGTCCGCGGTGGCCAGCGGCTCCGCCCGAGCGCGCTCGCCCGGGAGCTGGACGGTGACCAGCGCGTCATCAGCGAGCAGCTCGCCGAGCTGCGCGCCGGGCCGGTCACCGCCGGCGAGCGCATCGCACAGTTCTGGCTCCAGCAGCAGCAGAATCCTGGCGCGCGGCCGCTGAGCTCCAGTCAGCTCGCCTGGCGGCTGGGTGTCTCCGACAGCTACGTGCGGCACGTCACCTGGCAGCTCCGGACCCGCTCGGGGCAGCCGCCGCTGGGGGAGCGGCTGGCCGCCACCCACCAGCAGCTCACCAGCCCGCCACCGCGGGTCGAGCGGGCCGACGGGGAGCGGGACTGGCGCCTGGACGCCGCTTGCCGGGACCTCGACCCGGAGCTGTTCTTCCCCGACACGGGCCAGGTGCCCCAGGCAGCCCAGGCCAAGGCGGTCTGCGCCGGCTGCGCGGTCCGCGGCCCGTGTCTGGAGGCGGCGTTGCACGGCCCCCAGGCCCGCGACGACCACACCGGCATCTTCGCCGGCACCACCGCCCGCCAGCGTGTAGCGCTCCGCGGCCGCGCCTCGTACGCGGAGGGGACCCGCTTCTTCCACGACCGGGCAGCGGCCGAGGAGGCGCTGGCATTGGCCAATCAGAAGAGCATCGACCAGGCCGCCCGCGAGCTGGGCGTGTCCAAGCAGGCGCTGCGGCGCGCCTTCGACCACCACGGCCTGCCCCAGCCGCAGGTGTTCCACGGTGGGCCCAGGCGCACGCGGTTCTACGACGACCGAGCAGCCGCTGAGCAGGCGTGGCGGCGCGCCGCCGAGGTTGGGATCAACCAGACCCGCAAGGAACTGGGCGTCTCCGACCGGGCGCTGCGGAACGCCTGGCGGCGGCACGGCCTTGGCCTGCCACCCCGCCCCACCACCCGGCAGCCGGCCGGGCGGCTGGACGCGGCGTTCCTGAAGCTCAACCGCAAGCTCCTCCCCGCGCGGGCACGCTCGGACCAGGAGCTGGCCGCGCGGGTGCGCCGCGCCGAGGAGTACGCCACCCTCGGCGCCGACGTCGTGGTCGAGATGGGCAGCGAAACCTACGGCAAGCGGCCAGCCGCCCGGGCATGGGCGATCACCCGCCGCGCCCAGCGCGCCCACCGCCGCAGCAGCGACCGCGACCGCCGCGGCGAGCGCCGCCAGGCCGACCGTGCCGGCCGCACCGACCGGCCCAGCCGATCACGGGCGCAGGTCCAGGAGCGGGAGGTGACCGCCGACGCCCGCTGACCCGCTGCCCATACCCGCAGGCCCCGGCGACTGGCGGTGGCGGGTGGGGGACGCACCTTCGGCGTGCCGCTTGGCTGGCAAGCTCCGCAGCCCTGCCGGCCCGGCCCTAGTCCACGGTGGTCGGTGCGGTTGGACCTACGCTGGTCTCTCCGCGCCAGCGGCGTACCCCTCACCGGCTGGGCGGCCGATCACCGCTGGTCATGCCCTCGTGGGGGAGTGGTGCGGCCGCGCCGAGTGGTGCGCTTCGCGCGCTTGCTGCAACGGCGCGGCCGCGATCTTGGCGGACCTTCGGCCCACGCCGCCTTCGGCGGCGATTTGAGCCTGTCCTGGTTGCTACTCACAGTGGTGCCGCATTGAGTGCCGCTGCTGCTGGCCGACGGCGGCCAAGTCGATCAGGACCGGCGAGGATGCGGCGCCGTTCGTAGGGCGGCTAGCGTGCCCGCGGTTGGGGTTGCCGCCCGGCCTTGACCGCTCGGGACCGGCTGGGCTCTGGTTCCTCGGCGGACTGTGTGCCCTCCGGACGAGCGGGCTGCGCGACGCCCGGGCTGACGGAGCCGCGATGGACACGCGAGGGCATCGCGGAGGATGCTGCCGGGGGTTCGGACGGAAGGGGCGGGCATGCGGTACAGGGTCGGCGCCGAGCAGGTCGAGCAGGTCCCGTCGTTGGCCCATCGTCCCGATGGGGTCTTCAGGTTGGCCAGGAGCGCCCCGGTCGGCCCCACCCACGCGGTGGCCGCCACCACCGGCGCGGTCGCCTGCGGGATCAGCGGCCACCGGCTGGAGGTGCTGGACCAAGACTGGGAAGCGGCGTTCTTTGTCGAGAAGTGCCCCGGCTGTTTCGCCGCAGTCGTCGCCCACGGCGAGCCGTGACCAGCAGTTCAGCGGGCCAGCGTCCCCGCCGGCCCGAGCTGCCGACGCAGCGTCACCCGGGTCCCGAGCCGGACGCGCTCAAGCCGCACCTCATCCACCAGCCGGCCAAGCAGCCACAGCCCGCGGCCGCGAACAGCCAGCGCGTCGGTATCGGTTGGCGGCTGGGTCGGCAGGTCCGGACCGTGATCAAGCACCGACGCCTCGATCACCTCGTCGTCGACGTGGACCACCACCTGGACCGGCTGCCCCCCACCTGATCCGTACAGGATGGCGTTGGGGGCCGCCTCGTTGAGGGCCAAGACGACGTCGTCGGCGGCCTCGCTGGCCACCCCCGCAGGCACGCCCGCGCGGCCCGCCGCAGCCCGACGAGCCGGGCCGGGGACGCAGGGAGAGACAGCTCTGTGGGCACACCCTTCCGACTGCAGCGCGCATTACCCTCCGTGGGGTTTCGCCGAACGTGAGCAAGCCCAGGCTGCCAGTGCGGGTGTGCTCAGGCGCAGCCACCAGGTGGCGACGGTCCGACCGACCTCGGCACTGACGAAGGCACGAGCGGTGGGGTTGGTGACCGGGAACTCTGGGTAGGGTCATGTAGGCGAGGCGGGACGGCGCGACGATGAGGGGGTGGGTGCCGCCGGTGTGACTCCGACGACCGGGGATCGTCGTAGCAGTCCCGGCGGTCCTAGCTCGTCCTCCCGCCTCGCCGGTTGCGCAAGGTGGCCTTGCTGACATTCGCAGCCGTGACGGGTGCCCGTCCTGCGAGTAACGCCATGGGCCGCTTCGACATTCTTGGTCGGCTGGATCTGCGGGCCCGTCCACGATGCTCGTGACCTGACCGACCCTCCCGGGCCGTAAGGGCGCCAGGCGGACACGGCAGGGTCCAGGCGACGCGACAGAGACGCCCAGACCGAACAAGCGAGCGCCGTCAACGGACGATAGTTCGTCGTGAGCGTGTTGCCAGAGCCCAGTTGAATTCCAGAAGATCGGTCGATGACGACGGCAGGGAGTTCCGGTCATCTTGGCGTGTCGTGCCGCGATGGCTCCCGGTCTCCCTGCGAGCACAATCGCGCAAGTTCAGCGCAAGTTCACCTGTTGGCTTTTGACCTGGATATGTACAGGTCAGGAGGGCCTTGACAGGGATACGTGCAGGTCAGATGGGCCTTGACCACGGGTAGCGGAAGCCGGTAGCTCTCCCGGTGGAGGCCGAACTCGCCCTTCGGAAATCACCAAGGAAAGGAGTACCGCGGTCCTCTATCGTTCGGCGATGCAGCAGCCTTGCGTGCCGCCACGCCGAAGCCAGCTACGCCATTTGCCCATGGATGCACTATCCGCGGATGCCTCAACGAGGGAATAGATGGTGGACTTGACCTCATCGGGCCAGTCACGACCGGACCCACCCACCGCCACCGCGCGAGGGCCTCCGCTCGCCCTCACGCGTCAATCAGGCAAATGAGGTTCCTGTTTCCGTAGGAACCGCAGGAAGGTATGCTTGCCTTGCCTTCCACCTGAACACGAACAGGTACTCGTCTTCACCTGTTCGAGGAAGGGGAAGTACATGCGACGACGAGTAGTCGCGGTCGCGACCGCGGCGCTGGTCTTCATCCTGACGATGGCGATGGCGTCCACCGCGCTGGCGGCCAGCGTCCACTTCAAGAAGGGCAGCCCACGGTTCGCCGACCAAGGGGTCGTGCTCAACACCTCCGGAGCCCTGGCCGGACTCGGCAACGGGGACGTCCTGATCACCCTGACGGCCACCGCCGACCCGACCACCACCTGCACCAACCAGGGCGGCAACCAGGCGCCGGGGCAGAACCCCGGTGAGGTCACCGTGACCGGCAGCGAGTCGTTCCCGGCGACCGAGATCAAAAACGGCAACCTCGCCTTCAACGTGACCACCAACCCGCCGGCCCAGCCCACCCCCGAACAGGCAGGCTGCCCGAGCGCCAACTGGACCGCGGAGATCACCGACCTGACCTTCACATCCGCCACCATCACCGTCGTGCAGGGCGGCGTGGTGGTGCTACAGCAGACCTTCCCGCTGTAGCGCTCCGGTACAGCCTGCACCCAGACGGGGGTCCCGTGCAGGGACCCCCGCCGCGTTGCTCCTGGCGCGTGCAGGGCTGAGGCCCTATGGCTGCCGCCGGTCGCCGACCGTCCTGTACGCCCGCCGGCTGCGGCCGTGGGCCCAGGCCGCCGCCTGCGGGTCCGCGGCGGCAGCGGAACCTCCACCCCACCGGGTGTCCAGACCAGGGTGTCCGCCGCACGGCACGCCGCCGCCTGCCGACATTGCCAGGGTGTCCGCGGTGGGTGCGGACCTGCGGCACCTGGCGATGCCGTCCGGACGGCTGGGTGGTCGTCGTGAGGCGGTGTCCAGGCAGCTTGCGGAACCGGACGCTGCGGCAGCGTCGGCTGTCCGGCGGCGCTTCCGCCACCGCGGCCGCGTGTCCATGCTGGCCGGACGGCCGCTTTCCGCTGCGGACACCGGCGCCAGGGTTACCGGACGTCCTCGCCCGGCCGTCGTCTGCCGGCATGCCGCCACTGTCGGGATGCCTGGCTGAGCTGGCGGGCGAGCCGGTCGCCAAGCCAGGCGCGCGCCAAGGCCATCGCCGGCCGCTCCAACGCCAAGGCCTCCTCGTCGCTCAGCCCACCGAACCGGCGGCCTGGGAGGTGGCCGTCCTGCCAGCAGCCGATGACCGCGCCGGCGGCCGCCTGCGGGGTCGACCCCGACCTTGCTCCAGGTGTCAAGGGGCCAGGCGCGCAGCTCCACCGCCAGATCGGCAAGGAACACCAGCTCGCCGGGTGTCCGGTCGGGGTGGCCGGTCACCAGCGCATACACCACGGTGCCGTCCGGCTGTGGGACAGCCGGGTGCAGCAGCCAGGCCGGGGCGACCACCAGCACACCGGCCGGCTCGCGCTGGCCGGGCGGGTCCAGGCGCAGGCCCAGGTAGCAGTCCGGCACCCGGCCGGGCACCAGGATCTCGCCGTGGGCGTTGGCGCCGAGTTGGTCCACTGCCGCTCCGCCTTCCTCCCGATGGACGCTGCCGGATCAGGCTACCCGGCACGACCTTACTGCTGTTGTAGTTTTCTTCGGAGTGCGGTCTCGCCCTATGAATGTGCTGCCGAGGGGCTAGTCGGAGTCCTGCCGATCCGATAGCCTCATCGTCACGTTTGACCCGGAAGCTGGTGGTAGGTGCTCGGGACCGGGGGGGGAAGCAGGACAGGGTCAGCCGAGTCGGCCTGACCGCGGCTGATCTGGTTGCTGCGCGACGCCGCGAGCCGGCCGCCGTCACCCGCGTCTACACCGCCTACGCCCCCGCCCTATTCCGCTTCTTCCTCGCCGCGGTTGGTGACCGCCCCACCGC
>WNGB01006994.1_pt1 | contig 16426 bp, 13 predicted proteins | sample 5400681 | NCBI WGS metagenome assembly WNGB01 (sample SAMN13153367, study PRJNA577476) | soil metagenome | isolation source: 115 cm soil or saprolite under grassland replicate 2 | place: USA:California | collected 2016-06-15 | reverse complement strand
AAAACGTCGCGGAACATCCTGAGATCGTCGCGCGAGCCGCGCGGGAAGGCCACGAAATTGCCAACCATAGTTGGTCGCATCCCAATTTCGGCAAGATGTCGGACGAAAGCGTTCGCCACCAACTCCAGCAGACCGATGATGCAATTAAGAACGCAACGGGCAAGCGTCCCACGTTGCTGCGGCCGCCTTATGGATCGATCACGGTCCGCGAGAAGCGCTGGATTCACGATGAATTCGGTTACGACATCGTTCTTTGGGACGTCGATCCGTATGACTGGAAACGGCCCGGCCCGGCTGTGGTCCGAGCTCGCATTCTTAAGGAGACGCGGCCAGGCTCGATCGTGCTATCTCACGACATTCATCCCGGAACGATTGAGGCGATGCCTTCCACTTTTGACGAACTCGAGGCAAAAGGGTTCAAATTCGTCACGGTATCGGAATTGATTCGCATGGCGGCGGCTCGACCCTCGCATCCGAGCGGAAGCATTCCACCGAGCGCCACTGGATCCCCTTCTCCGACTCCCTCGCCGGCGTCTTCGCCAGGCGGTTAGACTGGCGTCTTAGAACTCTACTTCTTTGCGGCGCCTAGGCTGCGGTCCGCCATCCGCTGCTCGTTCTGACGACGCGCGATGACAAAGTGGTTATTTTCGCCGTAGCTCCGCCACGGGCCCGGTGGCACATCACGAACTTCGAGGAATTGCCAATCGGTCACGTCGGTTGGCGCCAGTGCCAGGTAATCGCGCACGGCCGGTGAAACATCCAAGCCAGCCCCGTGATTGAGATTCGGTTTGGGACGCTCATTTCCAAACACGTACTGAAAATGGTCTGTGCGAAACGGGCCACAGTCCTCCCATTGCGCATAACACGTGCGATTGCCCCTACGAATCGCAATCCAACGGTCTCGGCATACCGACTGCCCCGGTCCCCTATACTCATGTTTAAACCACGGAATCACCAGCGGGGCTTCCGGTTTGAACTGACCATGCGTTACATCGTTGTATGGCAACGCACAGTAAAAGGGGTTTTGCTTGGGAATAAACGCTATTGGAATGTAATTGCGCCGCGCACCGGAATCTGGCGTATCGGTTCCGCCATAATTCTCCGACCAATTAAAGTCCCAGGAACTTTTGTAGTTTGGAACCGGATTATTGCCTCCGGCTTGTTCTCCAACCCAAAACACCGTGGTCACGATATTGGTCTTCCACGGATAACGCTGGACCGCAGGACGCGAGCTGGTCGGGATAAAAACCTGCGGCTCAACTTTGAGCAGGGCCTGCTCGCGCAGTTTCATTGCATACTTCGCAAAGTCGGCCGCCGTGGCATAAGGCGAAGTGGATTGCTCGTCCCCGAAGATTTCCGGGGCGCCGGCAATCGCGAGAATGGCACAAGCCGCAAGAAGTCTCCTCATCTTCAAACGCCGCCATCTTCTATCCGATGTTGCGCTCTTAGGCAAGGCGAATTTCCGGAATCCGATAATGAGGTACTGTTGCATGATCCGAACCGTGGGATGGCCGCAATTCAGAGAAACCGCCTAGACTACCCCAGCTATAGCATTAGCCGCGACTCAGGATTGTATCGCGTTTAAAGTGTCGATCGTCTTTATTTGGATAATCCAGCGTGTAATGGAGCCCGCGGCTTTCTTTGCGGTACAGCGCCGAATCGACTATCAAGGCGGCTACGGCCGCGAGGTTGCGCAACTCCAGCAGATCAACCGATACTTTGAAATTCCAATAGAACTCACGAATCTCGCGCTGGAGATTTCGCAGGCGCGCGCTGGCGCGCTGCAGGCGCTTGTCCGTGCGCACGATTCCCACGTAATCCCACATCAAGCGTCTGATCTCATCCCAATTGTGGTAGATCACAACTAGTTCATCTACGTCCTGCACGTTTCCCGATTTCCATTCCGGCAACGGAACCTTGTGTTTCGAAGCGCGTCGTGTTTGCACGGCCGCGGCCGCCGCCCGATGCGCCACCACCAGACCTTCCAACAGCGAGTTGCTCGCAAGCCGATTCGCGCCATGCAACCCAGTGCACGCGACTTCGCCAATCGCATAAAGCCCGTGCAAACTCGTCGCGCCATTCACGTCCGTTTTGATTCCACCGCATTGATAATGCGCAGCGGGTACCACCGGAATTGCCTGCTTCGACATATCGATTCCAAACCGCAGACATGTCTGGTAAATATGGGGGAAACGCTCTTGAACGAATTCCGGCGATCTGTGTGTGACATCCAAAAACACACACTTAGCGCCCGAGCGCTTGATTTCCGCGTCGATTGCGCGTGCTACAATATCGCGCGGCGCCAGTGAACCGCGCGCGTCGTAGCGCTTCATGAAATCTTCGCCGCGATTGTTACGCAAGATGCCCCCCTCACCACGCACCGCTTCTGAAATGAGAAACGATTTCGCCAGCGGATGAAAAAGGCACGTCGGATGAAACTGGATGAACTCCATATTGAAGATCTCAACGCCCGCGCGCCATGCCATCGCAACGCCGTCTCCGGTCGCAACGTCCGGATTGGTCGTGTACAAATAAACCTTCCCGCAACCGCCGCTCGCGAGGACGATCCGATCCGATCGAATGGTTTCAACCTCTCCAGTTTTTTCATCCAGGACATAGACACCAAGACAGCGATCTTCTGCCGCGAAACCGAGCTTGGCGGCGGTGATCAAATCTACCGCCATGTGATTCTCCATTAGCTGGACGTGTGATTGCCGGCCCAGCTCGCGTAGCAAAGTATTTTCGATCTCCTTCCCGGTTACGTCTCGTACGTGTAGGACGCGACGCTTGGAATGACCGCCTTCTTTACCGAGATCAAGCTCACGGTGTCCCGAAATCTCACGCTCATCGAACTGCAGACCGAGCTCTACGAGCTCGCGGATGCGTTCCGGACCTTCGGTCACAATTGTACGCACAACCACCTCGTCACACAGGCCGGCGCCAGCTTCGAGCGTATCGCGCACATGCAACTCGAACGAATCTTCATCGCTCGTCACACAGGCGATCCCGCCTTGCGCCCAGGCGGTATTTGTGTCGGAGCCTTTGCGTTTCGTTATAACAGCTACCGATCCGTGCTTTGCCGCTTTCAATGCAAAACTCAGGCCGGCGATACCGCTGCCAATCACCACGAAATCGTATTCCTTCATCCCAACCGGATATTATCGATCAAGCGAGTTTTCCCGAAGAACACAGCAAGCGCGAGCAATGAATTCGGTCTGACCGTTTCAATGGGTTGCAAAGTTTCCGCATCAGCAACCTCCACATAATCAATCCGCGCCACCGGCGCTTCGCCGATCACTTTGCGGACAAGATCGACAATTTCTCTCGCTGATTTGTTGCCGGCATTTGCCGCAGCCAACAAAGCCTTATGCAAAACTGGTGCCTGCTTCCGTTCTTCGATATTCAAATACTGATTGCGCGAACTGTATGCCAGGCCGTCTTTTTCGCGCACCGTAGGCACTGCAATGATGTCGATCTTGAAATTGAGGTCGCGTACCATACGGCGAACGATGACTAATTGCTGAAAATCCTTCTCACCAAACAAAGCGGCGTCCGCTGAAAGAATGTTGAATAACTTTGCGACGACCGTGCAAACACCGCGGAAATGTCCGGGGCGCGATTTGCCCTCCAGCGTATTTGAAAGAGAGGATTCCTCGACAAACACGGAGCGATCGTCAGCGTACATCTGTGCAACACTCGGGCGGAACAAGAGATCGACTCCGGCGTTCCGACAAAATTCTTCATCCGTTTTTTCCAAACGTGGATAGCGTTCGTAATCGCTTCCCGGTTCAAACTGCAGCGGATTAACGAATATGCTCAACGCCACCTCGCCATCGTGGCCAGCATGCTTGCGTGCGACCAGGACCATTTCCCCATGCGCCTTGTGCAACGCGCCCATCGTGGGAACAAGTACACGGCGTTTAGCATGCGACTGCGCCTGTGCCTCGGCGATCGTGGTAATGATCCGCATCGTAGAAACAGTGTTGATCATGGACGCAAATATCCGGAGATTCCTCCCAGCCTCCGCACAAAACTACGGCGGAGCAAGCGCCTCCGGTCGGAATGCCAAATGGCGTCACGCCGCCTCGAGCCAGATCGCCTGCCGGCCAAAACGGGATTTCTTGTGGCCGAAATTTTGCCAACCGGCTTTTCCTGCCAGCTCGCGCATTTCTGAAAACGAAAACGCGCGCGCGGCGGAAAGACGCGCATCGTAACGCGTCATCGGCTCGCGGAAAATCAGCGTGGTCAAAAGGTAAACGCCTGCGATAAGGGAAAAACTACGTCGCAAATCCGACACCAGGACAAATCCTTTGGATACCTCGCGACATCTGCGCAGGATCTGTGCCGCATGTTCGTCGCTGAAATGATGAAGCGCCAGCGTGCAAAGGGTGATGTCATATGTTTTGATAGAGTTCCATTCGAGAATGTTGGCCTCGCGGTAGGAAATCTCGGGATAGTTGACGCTCAGTCTTTTGGCGATTTCCAATGTGGCAGGCTGCCAATCTAACGCATCGATCTCTACGTTTGCGCTGATCCGCCGCGCATAATCGACAATCAATCGCGGGATATCGCCCGATCCCGTTGCCAAATCGACGACGCGCAATTTGTCTGCCGGTCTGATCCAGCGGCGAATAAAACCCAACACAAGACGATAACTTCCGAACCAGCGATTCAATAGCCGGATACGTTCCAGATCGCGCTCCAACTCGGCCGAGACCGGCTGCGGGCGGTCCATCATTTCCAGCACTGCCGGATCGAAACTTCGCTTCATTTACTGTAGCGGCTCTCTATGAGAGCCGGAAGCTTGAAGCAGCGGTCATCGACCGCCGCTACAGCGATAGGAATTTTCGCCACGATTCTGGGAGCGCGGCGGTTTCCACTTCACTCGCAATACGCCCTTCGAATTCGAGACGGAAAACTGTGCTCGTCCCATAAACCATGACCACGTCTTCTGTGCCTTCAACACGAATAGCGTGTGCGACGCCTGGCGGAATTATCAGGCCGACATTGTTGTTGCCGCGATGATTATCACCGTCCACAAAGAAACGCATCACCCGCCGGGGCAATCCGGCGCGAATATCGTACAGAATTATCTCGACGCGGCCCTGAATAAAAAACATTACGTCCCATTGCTCTTCGTCATAGCTCCGCACTGAATAATTATCCGGCTCATCGATATACAGCCGGCGCAACCAATCCACTGCATCGGTATCTTCCGGAATACTCGGCGGATGCACGTGAAAGCCCTTAGCAGTTCCCGAAAACATTCTCGCAGCCGCCCATTGCCTGGGCCAAAGTCCAATCCGCGTGAGAATGCCTTCGTCGCGCCGTACAAACTCGCCAAAAACTCCACGGTGCCGCTGCGGATGAACTTTCCGCGCAAAAATTTCAACGCCCGGGATCCACGCGTCCTTAATCTCGCGCTGGTTCCGATCCGCTGCTGCGAGATCGCCGGCGTCTACGCCACGTTGTGAAAGCTCCTGGGTAAAGGATGCAGCGCGGTAATCTCGGGTGCCTAGGCTCCCGCACGCTCCACGGTCGATACCTTCCCAAATATTTTCTTTGTGCTTGCTCATTTCACTTCAGCTTATGGTTTTATTTGCCTACCGGGAAATTGGCCCGTTCGCGAGAAAGATTTGGTCGACGGAGCTTTTTCCAAATCGTCTTCGCCAGTTTTTCCGGAAGACGATATGGCGCGAGCAATATCTGGCCCAAGCGGCGCTCAGGCGATTTCCGTAGAGTTTGCTTCTGCTCTTTCAGCAATTTCAACTCGCGCCGGTATTCTTTGAGTTTGAGCAATTTTTCCTCCAATGCGGCGATATAGCGGTGCGCGCCCTCCAATTCAGAGCCGCGGATCTGAAGTGATCGCTTCAAGTCGCTCAACGCTCGGTTGAACCTGGCAAAAGCCGTCTCCACTGTCGGCGTTAGTTCGCCGGCGCCTACGCTTGGTTGGTGCCGAAGACACACGGCTGCCGGATCCAACTCCATCAGGTCGCATTCGTAATCGGGGAGTAGCCCGAACCGCTCGAAACACTGAACGAGGCACGGGCGACGCCTGGCAGCGTCCGCGCCGGGACCAGGGACGAGCACAATGCTCGCTGCGCAAACCGACAGTACTTCCGCCATGCGATCGTCATCGTTTTCTCCCGAAGGATAAAACCAAACAGCTGCCTCAAAACGTGCTGCGGCCTCACCGTGCCCCAGCTTCATCATCAGATCATCGGGAGACTGGAGGACGGCAGCGTCTCTTTTCACTTCAGCAAACTGGCCCTCAAGTTCCTGAGAGTTCGCGCCGACGATAAGAAATCGGCCATGTACGAACTTTCGCCAGATTATGCGCGCGAAATCGGCGTCAGCGGAATGGGAAGAGGATGGCAACACCGAGCACATTATATTGGTTGAAGCAGACCGCAGGCAAATCTACCCTGCGGCGCCGCGCTGCGATACTGCCTGTCCTGCAATGCTCGATTTCGTCGTTTATCTCCTCTATCGCACAGGGTTAGCAGTTGCTGTCGCAATACCAATGCCCCTTCTCTTTGCCGTCGGACAGTTTCTCGGTTTTTGTGCCTGGCTCGTTTCCGGGAAATATCGACGCCTGGCAAAACGCAATGTTGCTATTGCGTTTTCCAATGAAAAGACCCCGCGAGAAATGCGTCGGCTCGTCCGCCGCCATTTCCAACGACTGGGCGCTAACCTTCTCTGTAGCGTTAAACTCACCGCGATGCCGCCGGAGAAAATCCTGCGGCGGGTCAAGGTTGACAATATCGAAGCGATGGACCGGGAATTTCGCGCCGGCGTTCCCGTGGTGCTCGTTTTGAGTCATCTCGGAATATGGGAATTGTTCGCGCAATTGATGCCGAAGTTCGTCGGATACGTACGAAATGCGAGTGTCTATCAAAAACTTGGCAATCGCTTCATTGACGCGCATGTGCGCCGGACACGTGGCCAAACTGGCCTGGAATTGTTTGACCGCCAGCAGGGATTTCAACCTGTGACCGATCTGCTGCGGTCCGGCGGTGGCGTTGGTGTTTTGTCCGACCAGCATGCTGGCGATCACGGGCTGTGGACACCCTTCTTTGGAAGGCTGGCATCCACTTCACCCCTGCCAGCCTTGCTTGCCAAGAGGACCGGAGCGGCGCTGATCGCTGCGGGGGTTTACACAACCGGTCCGGCGCGCTGGCGCATGGTGTTTACCGAGCGCTTTGAGCGGGCGGGCGCCTCTGTTGTTGCGCTTACTGCAGAAATAAATCAGATCATCGAACAGCAAATTCGGGTCGCACCGGAAGATTGGTTTTGGGTGCACAATCGCTGGAAAACGCCCCAGCCTAACTTCCTTCTCGCGCACTATAAGCGTGGCGTCTACGTACCACCGGGAGTTTCACCCCAAAATCTAAAGCCTTTCCAAATTCTCATTCGTTCAAGCAACTGGCTTGGTGACTCCGCGATGAGCGTCCCCGCTGTCCGCGCAGTCAAGGCTGGCCGTCCCGATGCTCGAGTCACTATTGCCGCCCCGGAAAAGATTGCACCGATATGGAAACTGGTTCCCGAAGTGGATGCGATTATTCCTCTGCCAGGGAACCGACTCCTTTCAGCTGTGCGGTTACTTCGACGCGGACCGTCTTTTGATGTGGCCATCCTTTTCCCAAATTCGTTGCGCGCTGCTTTGGAGTCGTCGCTGAGCGCCATTCCGCGAACAGTTGGTTATCGCGGCCATTGGCGACACTGGCTGCTTAACCAAATCGTGCCGGTTCCACGAAAGCCAGGCCCGCCGGAACATCATTGCCTCCGTTTTCTCCGTATCGCGCACGAATGCGGCGCAGATACATCTAAGTCCGACAGATCGCCAGCAGGCGTCCCACAGTCGACGGACAGTCTCCAAACGGCCATCGATCGCCAACCGATCAAAATCGGTCTTTGTCCGGGTGCCGAATACGGGCCCGCCAAACGCTGGTTACCAGAGCGTTTTGCCGAGGCAGCCGAAAGAATTAGCGCGCAATCGCGCGTCCAATGGATGTTGTTTGGAACGGCGCGCGACACCTCGGCTGGCGAGCAGATTGCGGCCGTGCTGGGTGAACTCTGTGTGAATCGGATTGGTCAGACTACGCTCGACCAACTAATCGACGAACTGCACGAATGCCGTTTACTCCTTACGAACGATACGGGCACAATGCATCTTGCCGCATTGTTGGGAATACCTGTCGTTGCCATTTTCGGCTCAACGGAGCCCCGACTCACTGGCCCAGTTGGCAACGGTCACATCATTCTGCGGCACCATGTCGAATGCAGCCCCTGTTTTCTTCGCGAATGTCCGATTGATTTCCGCTGCATGAAGGCGATCAGCGTCGAGGAAGTTGCCGATGCTGTGCTGTCGATCCTCCGCAACCAATCAAGCGAATTTGAAATTTGAAATCCGAACTCTCAAATCTCACACTCGCGGGCATGAGCCACGAAACCGCCGAATTATCGTTTTACGTGTGACGAAGCAAAAGCGAGCGGATCTAAGCCCTCAAGTTTGAAGTCCTACCATGGCCGTTTCTCCGCGCATTCGCACACAAGTGCAGGTGATGTTTTTCGATACCGATTGCGGAGGTGTCGTCTCGAACATTGCCTATCTGCGGTTCATCGAGATCGCGCGGACGCGTCTTGCTGAAGAGCTAGGCCTGGCTCTCACGGAAATGGCCGAGAATCGGAGGTATCCGGTAGTCGTGCGAACCGAGATTGATTATCGCCGGCCGGCTAAGCTTGGAGATCAACTCGTGATTGAAGGCCGACTGGACAGGGTGGAACGCGTGCGGTTCTGGTGTGCATTCCAAATTACCCGACCCAAAGACGATACGCTCATCGCCCAATGCCGCCAGATGCTTGCACTGATCGAGATGCCAGAAGGAAAACTGCTTCATTTGCCGGAGCACTGGGAAAAATATCGAACCGAGGATTCCGCCGAATTCCAGCGCGAATCGCAAGTTCCAATTTCTGGCAAGAAATACACTCAATGACTGCTGGCGCCCGCAGCCTAAGTCTGGAAGAAACTCTGCTCGAGCCGCCGGCGCTGCCGCCGCCGCCTACGCGCCATGCCTTGTTCGTGATTCTGATTGCGTTGGCTGCGCTGCTCCACGTGGTGACGATCGGTTCCGGCGATCTGTACAGCCAGACGGAAGGACAATACGCAGGAGCGGCCCGCGAGATGGTCGAGACGCATCACTGGGTTCTACCTACGAACAATGGCGCGCCGCGGCTGCAAAAACCCCCATTGCTCTACTGGCTGATCATCATGTCGTTTAAGCTCTTTGGCATCAATGCGGCAACTGCCAGGCTTCCACTCGCTCTTGCGGTTGTCGCCTCTACTGCCCTTATCTTTCTGATCGGCGAAAAGCTCACGGATTACTGGCGTGGTTTTATCGCTGGTCTGATTTATCTGAGTCTGTGCGGCACATTTCTGCTCGCGCGCATCGTCATGCCCGAACCGCTGGTCAGCGCACTCATTGCGGGTGCGATTTTTTGCGCGATTGGCGGTTATCAGCGCCGGCGTGACCGTCGCATCTGGTTCGCCGGCTTTTGGATTTGCTCGGCTTTCGCCTGCCTGACCAAAGGTTTGCTCGGCATCGCTTATCCGGCCGCGGTTTTTCTTATCCTCTCAATCTTCTACCGCGAAGCACGCATACGATTTCGTGGACTGTTGCGATGGGAATATCTCGCGATTTTCGTTCTGATCGTCGCGCCATGGCACATTTGGGCACAATGGCATTTCCCCGGGTATTTTCGTTATCAGATCAGCTCGGAATGGCTGGGCCATCTGCGCGGACTTACGGATGAAACGCATGATTTCCTCGGCATGCCTGCGTACCAGTTCCTGGTCATGCATCTCGCCTGGTGGTTTCCATGGTCGATTGCGCTCTTGCCCGGCGTTATTTTTGCCTGGCGCCGTGTGATTCGACCGCGGGAGATCAGTTTCGCGGACGCACTGCCTCTTTGCTGGATGGGCGTCGTTTTTATTCCGCTGCTGTTTCTGGGACAACGCCAGGATTATTATTCAATGACCATGTGGAGCGCATTCGCGCTCTGGGCAGCCGTTGCATGGGAGCGGATACCGCAGCGGTTACGTGCCGCCGGTGCAATCGCTGTCGGACTCGTCGGCATGATGATCGCGTCGGCGGTATTCTTTCTTGCGGGCGCGGCCCGCGCTCTGAACGGAAACTGGGGGACAATGGACGCGCGCTGGACGGCTTGGAAGGCGTTGCACGATATGCCAGTTTCAACGTGGCTGGCATTTCGACCTTTGGCTGCGGTCCTTGGCATCTCGCTCATTGGTTCGTCTTTGGTAGCTCTGTACTTTATTTCCAAGCAACGCGAGAGACTTGCGGCCATCGCCCTAGCCGCATCAATGATCCCGGGCGGCCTCGGCATGATGGAAGCGGTCGCGCAAACCGCCCCTTATTTTTCACTCGCTGATATGGCGCGATTTCTAAATCCACGGCTGGATGCAGGCGGCAATACAATCTTTGAAGGACCGCTCGACGATGGTAGTAGCCTAATTTTTTATCTGAACCGGAAATTTTTTCTAGTTAATCAGAAGCCCGAGAAAGAAACTCCAATGGGCAATCCCTCTATTGACATGTTTTTGAACGAAGTCGCGGTGTTGGAAAAATGGGGCCAACCCGACGCTGTTTACCTGATTATCGAGGAAAGCCGGGCCGATCATTGGAAACAAACCTTAACCAACAACTTTCACATCTACCATCAAATCACAAAGTGCGGAACCTACGTGGTGCTTAGTAATCAATTATGAGGAGTTGTTGATTTGTTGAGTTGTTAAAAGGTTACAAGGTTAAAAAGGAACGACGTGTTCACCTTGAAAAATTCCTGAGCTGAATTAGTGTTCGAGCTCTTTTCCCGTTTAACTTGTAACATTTTAACTTTTTATTTACCCATGTCGCAACATCGCAGTTTAAAAGGAGCCAGCACAATTGCCGCCAGGCGCAATGTGCTAAAGCGCTTCGAACGGGTCGAGCTTTTGAAAAAGCGCGGTCAATGGAAGGAAGGCCAGAAGGTCATCGGCCTGCCCAAAACGAAGCCAGATGTCTAGGCGTGTGAAGCGTTGAAGGGTTGAAGCGTTGAAGGGGATCCGCTTAACGCTTTAACAAAAGCGCCATGCGCTTGAACCGCTTCCTTGCTGCTGCCGGTCTTGGTTCACGTCGGCATTGCGATGAGTTGATCGCTTCGGGCCGCGTCACAATCAATGGCAAGGCCTGCACAAACTTCAGTGCGCAGCCAGGGGCGCGCGACTACGTCAAAGTCGATGGTAAACTTGTTCGCGCCGCTCCGGCGCTTACGATTATGTTGCATAAACCCGGCGGATTCGTTTCGACTCGAAAAGATCTCCACGCGAGCGACATGGTCTTTGATCTCCTACCCAAAAAATTTTCTCGACTCTTCAATGTCGGACGTCTCGATGCGCAAACTGAAGGCTTGCTGCTTCTGACCAACGACGGTGAATTGGCGCAACGGCTCACCCACCCCCGTTTCAAGGTCGACAAGGAATATGAGGTGACGCTGGATCGACCGTGGGATCCGACGCTTGCTCCAAAGCTGATGCGCGGAATTGTTCTTGATGGCCAACGCGCGAAAATTGCGCAGCTTCGTTCCCTCTCGCCTACGCGTCTTCGCGTTATCTTGCGGCAGGGAATAAATCGGCAGATTCGGCGCATGTTCCAGACCGTCGGATGCCGCGTCAAACGTCTTCTGCGCGTTCGAGTCGGCAATCTTCGTCTCGGCGATTTGCCTTGCGGGCATTGGCGGGCATTAACACAAAGGGAGCTCAAGGACCTGGATTTGATGAATACCAGCGACGCTCTAGTCGCGGGCGTTGATCGCGGAAAACAAGAAGCTGGCCACGTTAGCAAGGCGAGGTCAACGCCCTCGGCTACAACATCAAATGAAACTCGAAGGCTGTAACGCGCTGCTCACCGGCGCTTCCGCTGGTATCGGTCGCGAATTTGCGCGCCAACTCGGCGGTCGTGCGCGATCGCTCATTCTAATCGCGCGCCGCGAGCAAAGGCTCTACGAACTGCGCGACGAACTAAATCAACAGCATCCGAAGCTCGCGATTTCGTTTCGCAAAACTGATCTCGCAGATCTTGCACAACTGAATGCATTGCTGGCATGGCTGGATCATGAAAGGATTGATGTCGATCTCTTGATCAATAATGCCGGAGTAGGCGACAGCGGCGCCTTCGCGACGAGCAATCCAATTCGCAACGAGGAAATGACGCTCGTAAACATTGTCGCCCTGACCACACTCACTCGCCATTTGCTTCCACGAATGATCGCCAGAGGACGTGGCGGCATTCTGAACGTGAGTTCGTCGGCTGGATTTCTCCCGATTCCCGGCTTCGCCGTTTACGCTGCAACCAAAGCCTACGTTACAAGCCTCTCTGAAGCACTTCGGGCGGAACTTCGGGGGACAGGCTTAAGCGTCTGCGCCCTTTGTCCGGGGCCGGTACACACGGAATTTCAGGAAGTCGCCAAACGCCCGGGTGCCCAGCCGGACACTGGCCCCGAGTTCGTTTTCGTTCCCGTAGAACAAGTCGTGCGTGATGCGCTTACTACATTGGAAACGGATCGTCCGCTCGTTATTCCGGGCTTACCAATCAAACTCGGTATGTTTCTCGTCCGAATCACGCCGATGCCAATCCTGCGTCTGCTCTCGCGGCTCTCGCCAAGGCGGGGCCCTGCATAGGCTGTCCGAAATCTCTCAATCCGTCGGCAAGTTGTGGAAATCTTCTAAGGATGCAACAAGTTGTGCTCGCTTGGGAACACAACGCGAGTGACTACGATTTCGGATGTTGTGATAAGCAGCAAGATGACGCCGAGGACCAGAAGAGGCAGAGCAGGATTGATCCGGCGGAGCAGCCAGCCGATGCCATAGACATAACATAACGCGAACGGAATCATTGCGCCGCTAAGCAATCGGCCCGATGCAAAATATGGACGCGCGCGCGAGGGATTAATACAATTGCCGAAATCAAACTGAACGGACAGTAAAGCCAGAAATCCAACCGATGCGAAGAAACATAAAGCCGCTACGCCAATCGCTTGCCGCTGAAACGTTGAGAGGTCGGTTTTCTTTCGCAATCCAAGCAGCGCAGCGGCGAGCAAGACTGGCGTGGAAGCTGCATACAATCCGTCGGTAGCTGGACAACTAAGCGCCTGACCGCGCCATTTTACTTCGCCGCGCCAGAAACTAGTGATGAGGTCCCACCAAAAAACCCAAAAACCCCGCAGCGTAAAAATTGGATGCTGCCACCAGTCTGAAAACGGTTTGTGCGTCCAACCAAGCAAAGTGATTTTTGCTGCTGATCCGGTGAGATCGCCAAACTGATATTTTGTCCAAAAAATCCAACTCCCAATCGGAATAGCCGCGCAGAAGGCAAGCACTGCATATGCGATCAGGGCGGCCTTTGGTTTCTGCCGGATCGCGACGGGCAACTTCGCGATAATTGCAACCAAGACCACAACGATCAGCAGCAAGTTGGATAGTTTTGTCAGATACGTAGCCGCGATTGCCAGACCTGTGAGTGCGCCAAGTAACGGAGTCGGTCTGCTTGTACGCAACCATTGGAGAACGCAAAGAAACAATCCACCGAAACACACAGGCGACAGAACATCATTATTAAGAGAGTAAAAAACGTTCTGAGGAATAAACGCGAGCAGTAACGGCAAGCCGACGCGCAATTCCAGCCGATCAGGCGCGACTGTTCGTCCGACCAGATAACCGAGCCACACAGTGAGTGCCATCAGAAGGCCATTCAGGAAACGGATCCAGTAAAGCGATTGAAGGCCAGCTAGTCCGAGGCACTGTCCAACGCGCCACCAAAGACTCGCTACGAAGTAATACAGCGGCGGCTGAGAGGATTCGAAATTAGTTTCACTGCTCCAGGCGGCTCTTGTGGCGGCGATCTCTGCGTCTGCGCTAGCACCAGATTGTTTCCACAAAGGAGGCGGAAATTTCGCACCCGGGAATTGATCCGGTGTAAACAGAAACTCAGGCGACGCATAAGGCACAATCCAGCTAAGGGTTTCCTCTTTTAATCGATCGAAAGTGCGCGGGACATGGCCGTGTGAATATTGCGTGATGAGATCAAAATGCAGGTCTTCATCGACATTGCTAAAGAACGGGAACGCGGCCGAGAAAATAAAGACCCGAGTAGCCGCCGCGACACAAAGGAGTAGGATCAGGATGCTTTCGCCCTTATTCGCGAAGGTTTTTGGGTCACCGGTGCTGTTCATCAAAGCGCTGGGAGCCGCAGAGCGAGAGCAGTTCTCATACATCTGGCTGAACAAGTCATGCCTGGAACAAGGCCCTGTCTCTCATCTTTAAGATGCAATTCGGGTCACGTTGCACCGAACTTTTAGGACCGATGATATAAAGAGAAGCGGCCGTCGTGTCCGACCGCCGCTTCGAAATCCTGTAGCCGGCATCTGGTGACGCCGGTCGGCTGTGTTCAGTGACCGCAGCTACAAAATTACGAGGATTTATATTTAACCGAGCAGCCGTATGGTTTGGTTTGTGGCGTGGAGACAGATTTGCCCGCCAATGATTGATCCAACGCTGCTTTGACATAGTTCGTCGAGCTGGGGATATCCGCCGGGTTGGGCGTCGCCTTGCTGTCGATCGCCCCATGGTAAACGATTTTTCCGTCCGGATTGATGATCACCATGTTTGGCGTGTTCTTGGCGCCATAGGCGCGGCCCACTTTGCCGTCCGGATCGAGTAGCAACGCAGTCTCATGCGTCTTCCAGGAACTTGCGACTTTCTGGGCCTGTTCCGGCGTCAAATTGCCTTCGGTACCGGGTGCGTTGGAATCGATGGTCAGCCAAACCACGCCCTTGTCTGTGTATTCTTTCTGCAATTTTTGCATGTTGTCGGTGCCGTAATGCTTCTTCACAAACGGGCATTCCGGATTAAACCACTCGAGCACCACGTACTTCCCCTTGTATTGGGAAAGTGAATGCGCCTGGCCTTTCGCGTCGGGTAGCGAAAAATCCGGCGCAGCGCTGCCCACTGGCGGCGGCTCGGCAAAAATTGCAGTAGCGATTAACGATGTGAGAACGGTCAAAGTTATTTTCTTGTTCATAAACGGATTAGAAAGCGAAGTTGCTAAGGTAGTTCAATTTTCCTGTAATCAACATATTGGCAAGAAGCGCCGGAAACACAAATTCAGCGGTGGTAGTGGCGCGACCAGCGGAAGCCAGCGTCCGGAAAACGTTATTGTGCGGCAACCCTGCGCGCGGCGGTTTGGAGTTTTTCAAGCACCATGCCCTTGGTGAGCACTTCCGGAAAGACAATCGGTTCTTCGTTTTTTCCAGGATAGAGCACGTAGAGCGGAACGCCGGGTCGGCCAAACTTTTGCAACAATTTCGTGATCGTTGGATCGCCGTTGGTCCAATCGGCCTTCATTTTCACAATCGCGTGACGCTGAAACGCCTCTCGGACCTCTGAGCTCTCGAGCACATTTGCCTCGTTAAATTTGCAAGTAAGACACCACGCTGCCGTAAAATCGACAAACACAGTGCGGCCCTGGTCCAGTTCCGCTTGCAAACGTTCCGGTGTAAACGCCTGCCAGTCTCCGCGAAGTCGCGAATCGGTTAACGCGACATTGCTAGATCGAAATTTGCCGCCGATGAAATAAATACCGCTTCCGATCACGAGCACGAGCATGAGCCCAAGCACGACAGATCGCTTCATCGCTGATGCAGTTGGCAGAACAAACGCGCCTTTCATCCAGCAGGCGACACTAATCACCAGAAGAAAGCAGCTTGCCCAAATTGCTCCTTCCAAGCCGCGCTGAGCGCCCAGCACGTAAAGAAGAAACAGCAGCGTGGCGAACAGCAGGAAGCCCATGAATTGTTTCACATGCAACATCCACGGACCCGGCTTTGGCAGAAATCGCAGCCAGGCGGGCTGAGCGCTTAAAAGCAGGTACGGCGCGCTCATTCCAGCAGCGATCGCAACGAACATCGCCAGGATAACTGCAGGCGATTGCGAAAACGCAAAGCCGAGGGCGGTTCCAAGGAACGGCGCAGTGCACGGTGTCGCCAGAACAGTCGCAAATATGCCCTGGAAAAATGAGCCCAGATCGTCTTTGCGCTCGGTGGTTGAAAGCAAACCGCGTGTCATGCCTTGCGGCAGCGAAATTTCGAACACGCCAAAGAGGTTCAGCGCGAAGACGAGGACAATTACGCTCAGCGCAAGGACGAAGTAAGCGTTCGTGAATTGAAATCCGCCCCAGGTTACGTCGCGTCCGGCGCTCTTGAGCACAATTAGAAGCAGCGCAAGTCCGACGAACCACGCGAAAATTCCCACCGCAAACGCAATACCGCTCCGCAAAACTTTCCGCCGGCTTTGGCCCGCCTGTTGAATGAATCC
>WNGB01010087.1_pt1 | contig 16429 bp, 16 predicted proteins | sample 5400681 | NCBI WGS metagenome assembly WNGB01 (sample SAMN13153367, study PRJNA577476) | soil metagenome | isolation source: 115 cm soil or saprolite under grassland replicate 2 | place: USA:California | collected 2016-06-15 | reverse complement strand
CCTTTGCCACCGGTTCGCGATGCCTTGCACAATCGTGTCATCTTTCTCCAGCCCGAGCGCCTCCACGATAACGTGCGCAGTTTCGCGGATGAAATTGCTCAGCGGCACCTGCAGCTCGGACACCGCTGCGGTCGGCTCCGCGGGGGTGAGCTCGCTCGACGCGGGAGCGATCGTCCGCCGCGCATCATCGAAGGAAATGTCAGCAGTGAGCTCGGTGAGTGTTTTCACCTCACCGACGCCGTATTGCGGGTGCCGCACGTGCATCCCAATGTGAAGGCTCTGAATTGGCATCGACATGGCTCAACCTGCACCAGTCGTACGAACTCCGCCATTGCTGCCTGTAAAAGATCGACGGGTCGATTGTCGCACGCATGATAAGCCGCTCTTCGCACGCCGTAGCGAGCCGTACGTGGCGAAGGAGACTACGATGCATGAGCTAAACAGCTGTAGAGGCAGGCGTGTCGCCTGCGAATGGAGCGAACGGGATGAGCGACATAGAACACGTCGCGATCGGGAATCGCGCGGGTAGACGGCAACGCAGCTAGGGTAGCTGGCGCAAGCACGCGGGCAGTGCGAGTGATCAACGTAAAGCTGCGAGGGAAGCGACGAGCGAACGGAGCCGCGGGGACGCGAGCGACATAGATGGGCAAAACCGAGAGGTCGAAATGGGCGGGAGCACATGAGTCAATGCGGGCAAGGAGCGAGTTTCAAAAATCCGTTAGTAGCGTCGCCGTGCGACGCTCGACTCGGAAATTTGTAACCGCTGGCGGCGACTGCGGTTTCCATGAACTCGAAAGCGCTGGCGCAACTTTAGCTATGTGCGAACATGAAATCTTGTATGAAACAGTACGCTAAAATTCTATTTTCGATTCTCTCAGCGATGATCTGCGCGATTGGATTTGCGGCAGATCAACCTGCTTGCAAGACTAGCGGCAAAAATTGCCCGATGAACAACGGTGGGGCATGCAATTGCGGCAAGAACTGCGATTGTTAGTGCACGTATAGCGGCGCTGCGTGACCGCCGACTGGATCGCTCACGCTGTCTCAGGAAGAAACGTCACTGTACCTGGCTTGATATTTGGGAGCAACGCGACCAAAGCTGGCATTAGCGGACGAGTATCAGCCAATCGATTCGAAGCCGCCCCGTAATGCGACGACCGCGATGGCATGTCTCTCGATGTTTTGCTGGTGCACCATGTTACGGTCCATTGTCACGAGCACATCGAATCCAGTCTCAACTGCTTGCGTAACAGTTCGCCATTCTCGATTCCGGCCCATCCGATCAGCGGCACAGACTCCACCTGATGATCGACCAAGTCGTGACGCAATCGCCAGTCGAGATTTTCGTCCAGAAGAAGGCGCATCTAGGATGCAGAGAGTGCATGTTCTCGCGCTTCTTCCAACAGAGCGATCACCTGCTCGCGCTTTACGCTGGGGAATCCCTCGAGGAATTGCTCGATCGAATCACCAGCCTCCAAATGATCAAACAGACTTTTCACCGGCACGCGCGTCCCAGTGAAAACCGGCTCACCGCCCAGAATTTGAGGGTCTTGCGACACGACGTTGCTCATGCGGAGCAGAATACAGCATGACCCGATTCGCCGCAAAATCGATGTTCTTCTCGGATCTCTTAATTGAACGTTGGGCGTTGGACGTTGAGCGTTTTTTTATGCTTCTCTGTCACGTTGTAGCTACACGCGATGCGGATCTCTTTCCTACTTTGAAACTCCGTCGCTGCCCGCGCTCCCTCGCTGCTACCCTCGCGACTTTACCTTCTATCTCGGTAATCCCTTTCCTCGGTTCCTGGCTTCCTGCTTAGATTCTTCTCGCCGTTAATAAACAAACGGCACCAGCCGTTTAGTGCGCCGCATGTAATCGGTGTATTGCGGGCCAAGCGCGCCCGAAAGGGCATTCTCCTCCACGTTCATGCGGTGAACGAATGCCGCGCCAATCGGCAGAAGTATGACAAGCAGCGCAGCCCAGTTGCCCAGAGACAGAGCGAGACCCACGAACGCCAGGAGCACGCCGGTGTAGGAAGGATGACGCACCACGCGGAACGGTCCGCGCTCGACCAGCTCATGATCTTTTTCAATCGTCACGTCCACGGTGAAAAAGCGGCCGAGTGTGATGATGGCGCACCAGCGCAGAAGCAGCCCGGCGACAAAGAGCACCACGCCGGCGAACGCAAAGCTTCGATGATGCGGCAGTGCCGCCGCCGGCAACTGTTTTGCGACATAAACCCCCGCCGCCACACTCACGATGATTACGAGCCACACGACGCGCAACGTACTGCGATCCTGCTTCGTCCCAGTGCGGCTGCGCGAGCGGCGCGTCACGGTCAGCAGCAATTCCGAGATCAGATAAATCAGTCCGAGGAGAAGGGAGACTGACATTGCGCTGAGCACTCTCTTATATCCAGCGACTGATCAATGGAGCTGATGGGATCAGCGACATAGAAGGTAAAGCGACAAGGGTAGGAGCGAGTGAGCGTGGGCAGCAAACGAGTTTCAAACCATTTTTGCGACCTTTGCTTCGAGGTGGGTCTAGAAAGCGACACAGATAGGCAGGTCGAAATGAGCGGCGAGCGAATGCTTTAGCAGCTGGCGACTTGTCACGCTGTAGCGCTTGGCGAAAGCGGATGCAAGTTCTGGCAAATTTCATTTGGGTTTCTACCATCAGCGTCACCGTATGCACACTAGACCCGACCCCGGCTTGGCTCGCAGCTATTTTAAGCTGAGGTTTTGATTAACGAATCTTGCTCGTAACAGGACGTTCCTGGAATGGCGGGGCGGTAGTAGATGCCATTTAGATGAAGTGGCTTGTACGAAATGTGCGAAGTGGCTCTGGTGCCGACTTAAAGGCAGTCCCTAAAGTGTCGTCATAAAAAATTCAACAAAGGAGACAAAAACATGACAACACACCTCACAAACACCTTCACGTCAGCCCGCCTGCTAGCTGCCGCGATGACCTCGATCTTGCTACTGGGTGTCCTCGCACCCACTGCCTCCAGCGGCACGAGCGATGGCCTCCTGAATTTCAGTAACACGCCCCTTATTGGCCCGCAGCCTACCATCACCACATTCGATGCTCCGGGCGCGGGGACAGGCCCCGGCCAGGGCACACTGCCGTTCGCCATCAACCCGGCAGGGACGGTGTTGGGATACTTCATTGACGCCGGCGATGCGCGTCATGGTTTCCTGCGCACACCGGACGGCGCCATTACCACATTTGACGCGCCGGGTGCGGGGACAGGCCCCGGCCAGGGCACAACCGCGTTCTCCATCAACCCGGAAGGGACGGCCGCGGGACGCTACATTGACGGGAGCGATGTGTTTCACGGTTTCCTGCGCACTCCGGAAGGTGCGATCACTACCTTCGACGTCTCGGGTGCGGGGACAGGTCCCGGCCAGGGTACCCGCGCCGGCAACATCAACCCGTCGGATGCGGTCGCGGGACGCTACATTGACGCGAGTGATGTAAGTCACGGTTTCCTGCGCGCTCCGGACGGCACCATCACTACGTTTGATGCTCCGAACGCGGGCACCGGCCCCGGCCAGGGCACCATTGTTTTTTCCGTCGATTGTCTCAACCCCGCAGGGGCGATCGCGGCAACTTCCCTTGACGCGAGCAATGTGTACCACGGTGTCCTGCGCGCTCCGGACGGCACTATGACCACGTTCGATGCTCCGGGCGCAGGCACAGGGCCTTTCCAAGGCACGCTTACCTTTGGCATCAACCAGGCAGGAACGATTGAGGGAGACTACGTTGACTCGAGTGATGTAAGTCACGGGTTCGTGCGCGCCTCGGACGGCACGATCACCACGTTCGATGTTCCGGGCGCGGGCACAGGCCCCGGCCAGGGCACCGTACCCGAGAACATCAGCACGCCCGGGGTGGTCGCGGGAAATTACGTAGACGCGAGCGATGTCAATCATGGCTTCGTGCGTACTAAGCAGGGCGCCATCACCACGTTCGATGTTCCGGGTGCGGGCACAGGCCCTGGCCAAGGCACTATCCCTTTTTGCAACAACCCGGTGGACGCGATCACCGGAGTCTATATTGACGCGAGCGATGTGATTCACGGTTTCCTGCGAAGCCCCCAACACTCTGCCGCACAATTACGCGTAGGCCTAGCAGTGATGGCGTGGGGCGCAGTTGACGACTCGCCCCAAGCGCTCGGCACAATAACGACCTGCACCTTAGACACGGTCGCCAAGGGGACGGGCGGCTGACGGCGTGGTGGGCAAAAGATCCTCGCTCGCGAAGTCTCCTGCTCGCGAACGGAGCCGCGGGGACGCGAGCCACATAGATGGGCAAACCCGCCTGAGGCGGGTCGAAGTGAGCGGGAGCACATGAGTCAAGACCTTCGAAGTTCGAAGTTCGGAGTTCGGACTTTAAATACGACTCGCTGTTTCTCTCACGCATCGTAAGCGGCTGATGATGCATGAGGCGATTCGTTGTAGTGGCGGCTGTGTCAGCCGCAAGACTGTAGCGGCAGGCGTGTCGCCTGCGAAAAATCTGTAGCAGTGTCGCTATGCGACGCTCCACTTGCAAAAAAACCGTGAGCGCGAGCGGCGCGGCGGAGCCTGCCTTGAGCTTGTCGAATAGGTCAGCAGCAATTCCGAGATCAGATAAACCAGTCCGAGCAGAAGGGAGACTGACATTGCGCTGAGCAGTCTGTTATATCTAGCGACTGATCAAACCAATTTTGCGACCTTAGCTTCGAGTTGGGTCTGAAAGCGACATAGAGGGGCAGCCGCGATCACGCCGCCACTGCAGGTTCGTGTTTGAGAACCAGAACTTCAGAGCGCTTCAGCTCCGTCAGTGCGATCGTTTCCCCTTTGGAATCAAGAAACTCGACCTCATAAACATCCGGCGCCAATACCTCGACCACGGTGCCCACTTGCCCGACGACCAGCCCTTCTTCGGGTTTATCGACGAGCAACGCCACCACATCGAGCAATTTCACCGGTGTCGTTTGCATGGACCAACTATAACACGTAGCAGGTCACCAATCGAGGGAGATTCTCGTCTCTTCGGACGATCCAAACACTGCGGAGTCGCGCTGATTTCTGTTCGCGGGTAAGCTCAAAATCAACCAGATACCTCTGCCCAAACTCCGTTTTTCTTCCGAGCCGGCAATCCTTGGCTTCGCAGCCGCCAATAGTTTCTCGCGTAGCCATTCGGCGTGATCGACGGTCAATCCCAGGGCAACTGCGAAAACGCGTGCTTTATGTTTTCCCTCCTCATGCTCAGGGCTTAGCGAATAATCGCGGAGCTTGACGATGTCCACAAAAGCACTCTCGGCATTTGGAATCTTCATCGTCGAATCTCGTGAGATCGAAAATGGTTAGCGCGCTCGCCTCGCGCAAAGAACTGAAAAAACATTTAATTCTCACGCTTGCACGATGTGATCAGCTTTGCCATGAGCAAATCAAGACTCGCTGCTCGGGAAGACTCCATTTCTCTCTGACGCATCGTAAGCCGCTTACGATGTATGAGCTCAACGGCTGCTTGCCACGCCGTCTTGTCACGTCGGAGCTTTAGCAAAGACGGAAGCTCATGCGAAGGCGGGTAGCAGTGTCGCGATGCTACGCTCCACTTGCAAAAACCGTGAGCGCGAGCGACGCGTCGAAGCCTGTCTTGAGGTTGTCGAATAGGTCAACAGCAATCCGAGATCAGATAAACCAGTCCGAGCAGAAGAGAGACTTACTCCGTAAAGGAGCATGGCTCCACGGAGCTTTGCTCTCAACCATCAACTATTAACCGCTCTCAACTCCGTAAAGGAGCGTGGCTCCCACGGAGCTTTTACGTCTCCCCGGCACGTGGACGAAGTCTTTACGTCCTCAACTATCTCCTGTATCGACTGATCAAACCCCACTCAGAAAAGCTAACGGGGGAAACTAAAACCGAAGGTTGACCGCCATAGCCTGTTTTTTTGTGCGACGTGTCGTAGCGGCCTACATATCTTCGATCCTTCTGACCTCTGATTCGATTGGCGCAGCCGGACAAATGTGGAAAGTGAAGATCCGACCCTGATTTCTGATTTCATCAGAAGTTGTTCGTGAATACGCTTTGCCCAGCAATGCTGGAGGCGCCAGTTAATCTTATGTGAGTGTTGAATTTTCCATCGCCCGTTATTCTTACACTGATCCAACCTCGATAATTCTCGTCGCTGGTTTCGATATAGATAGCTTGCCTGACATTGTAGTTGCCGGCCGGAAGATAGACAGTGCCCCCGAATGAATTGTTGCCCGGAAAGCCGATGTGTATCGCCGTCTCTACTGCTCGCTGAATAAGCGGAGCATCGTCCGCAGCGCCTAGTCCGGCGCCGAACCAACGAACGTTGATCGCGCCGGCATAGTCACGCAGCCATCTGCCCGGATCCGCTGGTGGAATGCTGTTCGGTCGCACCACCGTTCCGCCATCATTGTTAGCGGTGGAAGTCGCTCGCCATACGAAGATGCCACCCCCGCCGTCGTTGGCTGAAGCAAAACCAGCAAGGAGAACCAAGAACGAATCAGCGATATTGCTGGTATCGATCGCCCGCAAAGTCGCCATGCTATTCACCGAGCGAACCGCGGTTCCTATCATAAAGAGACGCTACGAGTATCCTGAGACTTTACTCTAATTGGCCGTTGGCTTTCAATTCGGTGGGAGCCTATTCTTCGCGTCCCAATTCCTCGAACGATGGAACACGAACGCTTTCGAAATCAACTTCCGCGCGGCCGCGTTGGCCTCCGGAAACTATTTCGAGAGTGGCGCGATGCCGGCCTTCGCGTGGGACAGTGACAAACGCGTCGAGTACATTAGCGACCTTCTTGCCGTCGATAGCCCATGTGACTTTCGCTTTGGAGTGATCTTCCTCCACGCGCCCAGTCGTCACTGCGCCCCAAAGCCGCATTGTTTGGCCGGCTACCACCGTTCCACCTGGTCGGGGCGACATAATGCTCACCGCCAGGGCCTGTAGGGGGATTTTGACCGAAGTCATCTTCCCACGCGCCGTGTAGAAACCGTCGCTGATTAAGAGACGCAGATCCACTCGACCTGCTGGGAGAGACCCAACGTCGACAGTCGCCGCGCCGCCGCGTAAGAGGCTGCCTAGCGCATACCAGTTTTTGCCGCGGTCGGCGGACCACTGAACAACAGCTTCCGATTCGGTTTCGCCGGAGCATCGTGCTTCCCAGTTTAGATCAAGAAGGAGTCGTGCGGGCATCTTCGATCGTGCAGTTTCACGTTGTCGACGAAGCTTGGCGGTGAAGCCAGAAACCCGTGGCCGGGTCTTCGGGGCAGATCTCTGCCACAACATCTTATCGCCCTCCATGAGACGCAATGCTGCGCCTTCGTCTACGTCGGTCAGGAAGACCTGAAACATCAAAGGGTAAGAAACACCAGCCTGGTCTTTGCATCCGCACGTTCCGCACGCATACGCACGAAGCTCGTACACGGCCGATTCGCTAACCACGCGTCCGTCGGAAGCCACGAGCTGAGCCGAGATATTCGACTGCCGGCCTCCGCGAATAGTTGGCTCAGCATCGATGCGCATGACGCTAGTAATCTCTACACGGCCGGGCCGGTGGATGACACCGAGAATAGAGATCACGCGTTCCATGTGAGGCTTCACCCGATCGCGCAGCGGATCAGGCGGCGGATCCGGCAGCCACTTTTCCGGGATAACAAAGGGATCCCATTTTAGGTATTCGCGCCACCAGATATTGTCTTCGCATATCCTCCGCGGATCGAGTGCGACATTGTCCGTTAAACGTCCATAGTTATATAACGAGATCCAGCGCGGCCCGCAATACGACATCATGTCCTTGAACGTAGTCGGAGAGAGGATACTACCGTTCGTTATATTAAGTCCGTATTCACCGATCGATGCCTGCGGTGTCGCCGTGGGGTCGTACGGTTCGTACGCCGGATAATTGGGATCGCCCGGTGTGCCGCAGGGTGCATGGGGAAGACCACATGCGTGCCCGAGTTCATGCGCCATTGTCATGCCATTGTTGGCGGCGCCGGTGCTCACGCCACCTGTATTGCAGCCAATGATCGGCCCCATCGGGATTCCAACAGCCATCAATCCGTAATACAATACGTCCGTTCTGTTGCCGTCCGCGGTCCGCTGTGCGTCGACGGCGGTATTAAGCGCTACCCAGTTTGGCGTGCAACACCCAGGGCAGGATGGAGCATCTGTGAGCGGAAGAGTCCAGGCGACGCTACCCGCCGTTCGATATGTGCCTGCGCTTCGCACAGGAAACAACGTCAATGTTGTGGCCGCGCAGGTTTGCAAGTCAGCCAGCGTCGGTGCCGCCAGTGTCAAGGTCGGTGCACCGGGTGCGCTACTGGCGGGACCGTTATAGGAGACCATGATCCCCGCCAAACGCAGCCGCTGCTCGAGCGTTACATCGAGAAAAATCGTCATGACATCGCTTGCCTTCCCGGGCGTAGGAGCGGTTGCACGGAAACGCAGATGGCCGCACATCGAATTGGCCGGGACGATGAAGTTCAGTGAATACGCCAGTGTGCCTCTCTCCGTCGCATAGGCAGGCGCACTTCGTGCCGTTACGTTTCCGGGGGACTCTGGAGATAAAACGAGCCCGCTTCCATAGAAGAATCCAAACCTTCGCCGGCTTACTTCTAACGTCCCGGTCACGTTCGGGATGTCGGCTGCGCGCCATCCAGCACGGACATACACTCGAACCCACGCGGGTTTCCCGGCGATCAGCCGGACGGCATTATCAGCGCCGCGGTCTGCCGGGTCGGTCAGGTGTGAAGCAGCTGAGTAGTACTGGATCGCCTGCGTGACTTCTATCCCAACAATACGGAAACGGAAACGATCCAGGATCCAGTCCGGCGCCAATAACTCGTCAAGTCTGCGGTCAAACAACAGCTTCCCCATTGATTCTTCGTTCATCTGTTTGTTCTGTCTCGTTAGGTTGCTCCTTGCGACTGCTTAGGTCTGAAAGACCAGAAGAAAGGACCGAGAGAAGGTCTTCTTTGGCCTGACTCCGGATTCAGACCTTAGCAAATTTTTCTTAGGGCAATTGAATGGCCACTGTCAAGAAGGATTTTTTATTGATCAACTGATGACGCATGTCCGCGACTTCGTCGGAGCGAACTCAAAAAGGAGACAGCGGATTGACAGGCCGTGGCTCAACGGCCTTCACGTCACATTTTTCGTATCGGCAGTTCGAAGCCTGCCGTTTCGTTTTCGCTCGCAAGAGCACCAATCACACTGCAAAGCATAGCGCACTCGCATAACAGGCACCCGTTTTCCGCGCCGGAAATCGCCTTAGAAATCGCTTTTACGGACGCGGATCTTTTTGCTCTGCGTCTTTCCCGCGAGTAGATGGGTCTCCGCGACTTTCCCTTTACGCGTAGGGTGCTCCACTTTGATCCATTAACAGGGAGGAAACGGGTAACTACTTTAGGAAACGCGAGCTTGGGAATTGGCAGGGGTGGGAGGCAGTTTGAAAGACTTCTCAAGATCCTTCTGTTTCTTGCGTATTTCCCGCCAAAATTGTCTGTAGTCCTTTTCCGCTTCCCTGTTGAAGTACGCCGTGGTGTCCTGTTCCCAAAGACGGAAGTACTGGTCTGCCATTGTTTTCTTGAGTACCATGATCAGATTCTGTTCACGGTCACGGATGCCACGGGCTGAATCTAGGGAGATTCCCACAATCTTGGCGACTTCTGTCGCGGGGAGGTTCTCGGCAAAGAAGAAGATTGCGGTTGCTCTTTTAGACAAGGGTATGCGTGAGCCGGTCAGGAGTCGGTCACGAATGGATTTAGAGGCCATGAGACGGTCATCCTCCTCGGTCCCGGATCGCGGCGACAGTGTTGCGGCTTACATGAAGTGCGCGCGCGATTGAGCTGATGGACTTGTTCCAGACGAGTCCGTTTATAATTTGCTCTCGAACGCGAAACAAGCAGCGGTCGGCGCTGTGACGGCGCTTTGGCATCTCTTTACGGCAACCTCCCTTTGATGACTGACCCTTTGGGGATTGCATGATGCTCAAATGAACGTATAGGCTCGATTAAGCTGAAACGCAAAATAATTACCCGTGACAGTCATCGAAATCAGGCCATTCCGAAACGGCTGGCAGGTCTATGAGAGCGCCGGTGTGCAGCCTGTGTTCCTGAATCAACAGGATGCGATCGACTATGCGACTGGGCGCGCGTGCTGCCGTTCTGGCGAGATTCGCGTTTTCGGTTCAGCCGGCATCTGCGCGAAGTATTTTCGGTTGATGTTCAGATGCAAAATGCTTGTCATTAATCAGCCCTTGGCGTTCCTGATTCGCTCCAACAAAACGGAAGCGGGTTCATCGTTCGGGTCTTGAGGGACGAGTTCGCCGTCGAAGGCTTTGGCGAGAATTGATTGGGTGAGTTTCTCGACGTGCGCTACGGCTTTCGCGTAGCGCACGTCAATCTGATCTGCCAGCGCAAACAACGCTTCTGCCCGGCGCACGATTTCCTTTTGTTCGGCAAGAGGACACATTCTGACTTTCAACCTGCGAAGTTGTGTTGTGTTGATTCGCGGCCGCGTCGCACCGTGAACATTCTCAACCAGCGCATTGTAGGACTCCTGACTAACGAGTTGGAGAACCAGGTATTTCCGGTGGACCAAATCTTTCTTCGGTCGCAGACAGAAGCAATCTGCTTTGGCGATTGCCTTTGTTGACAGCTTTGGCAATACGCGGGCACGGATTTCCTCAGCGATGAACGATGCGAAGATGATATCGCCCTCGCCGACCGTGTGCTTCTTTAGCGCCTCGTATTTCTCGCGGCTGACGAATGTTTCCTTTTCGCCGATGAATCGAAGGTGTCCGATGTTTTCAAGCCTAATCACCCGAACACCGGATGTCGTGTAGTCGGATGTTTTGAGGTTTGAACCAAATGGACCATCGAAAATTCCGCCCGCCGGAAGCAAAGCCTCGAGCTCTGTCCAACGCCATCCAATCGGTAAGTCGTCTTCATAGCTATCGTCCTCCCGCCAATCGGCGGTGAGGCGGCCGGAGCAGGCGGCGGCGAGTACGGATTGGCGAAAGCGTTTGAGCAGAATGGGAATCTTCGCCAGCCGCTGCTGGCAGGTATCAGCGCGCCGTCGAGCGCGGTCTGGCTGCACAGGGCCACGTCGGGGCCCTGATTGGCGATTTCCAGCAACCCCTCGCGAACAGCTCGCCGCTCGGCTTCGCTCAGCTTCGGGAGTTCCTTGATGATTTCAGATGCGCTCACGACGAAATTATAGCGTCGGTCGGGGGAAACAGTAGCGGAAACTTTTTCGATGAGAAGGGCGAAAGCGCGCAAAGCGCAGGGGAATTAAAGGAAGAAGGCAAAATTAAGAATTAGGAAGCGACAAAAGGTTGAAGGAAGAAGCGCAGCTAAAGTCAGAAGGATGAAGGAAACTGGATGTTTGATGTCAGAGGTTTGAGGTTTGATGTGAAGCACAAGAGAAAAAGAACTTGAAAAGGTCGCACGAATTTAGCGGTATCGACGCATGCTGATTGCGCAGGCCGACCAATTCACCCAAGCCTTGTTTGGGAAAATCGAATCGATAATCATTGTTTGCGCCATTCTGATTCTAGTCGTTGGGATACCGTTGTATTGGCTCAGGCTGAAACTTGAACGCACTCTCATTCGCGTCATTCGATCGGCTCGGGAGAGACGCCAAATGCAGAAATCCGCGCTTGATAACCAATTCGTCTGAGACAGTTCCGCACTGTCCCGTTTGCAACGCGTTGATGGTAAAGAGGCTTGCGCGCCGCGGTGTGAGTGCGGGTTTGACATTTTGGGGCTGTAGCAATTATCCCAAATGCCGAGGCACGCGTGCGATTTAGTTGGCGGCTAGGTTGTCTATTTTAGGGGTGCGATCTTCCCGTTCACTGTCACGCTGAACGTTGCACCGCGTTCTGACTCCATTGCTTGTTCAATAATTTCCGGAAAGCATTTCGTGAACTTGTTGGCCTGTTCCCAAAAAGTGAGATCAGTCCATCCTGGCTTGAGAAAGAACACTGTGTGTCCCGCTTCTTTCCAAGCTTTGACTTCGTGCGGGTTACGACTGATCGCTACATCCGCGGTGACGATGACGAGATCCTCTTGCTTGGCCAACGCGTGCATCCAGATCGCATCTTCCACGTTGGGTAGGAACTCGTCCCGCAGATGCACGACGCGGTGGTGCGGCGACACCATTTGATCGAGGCCGTGAGCGAGCTTGATCGCGAGATTGTTGTCGAAAAAGAACTTCACGCCGCCAGCGCTTGCTCAAAATCAACCGCCTCGCGAACGGAAGCCGGACTGATTTGGAACCATCGGGCGACTTCATCGACCGAATCGTTTGCGCGTGCGCTACGAGCCAAAACTTTGGTAGCAATGCCCTCTCTGAAGATAATTGGATGGCCAAAACTGCGGCGTGGATCGAGAGCAACTTGTCGGCTCTTTCCGAGAGGCCACCATCGGCGCGGAACTTTGCCGCTATCAAACTCAACATTTTTTAGGAAAGGACGAATGACTTTGTCGAATACGCGTTGGATCTCGCGCATGTCCCAAAGCATGACTCCATGATTTTTTTCCCGGAGTTCCATGAAGATAGTGTGACCATCCGTGGCAAAACGATTTGTGCAGAAAGGATGTGCGGTGCCGAGCCACCGGCGGGCTTGGCTATGAATTCGCCGCAAATCTTTCCAGCTGACACCCGCGGATATGAAGGCGTCGACGGCGCGGATTTCCAGCATATCAAGGAAGCCGAGGGCCATCGCGTGATCGATTGGGTCAAGCTGGCTATTCCAAACGGCAGGCGAACGGTGGCGCCCGTGCTTGACTCTAAATTCATAGCCTTTCAGCCACCGACGAATTCGCTGAGGTGAAACGTTAGTCAGCCGCGAAGCTTCGGAAACTGTGTAGATCCCAGTCTGCAGTAATGGTGTGGTCACAGGAGGCGCGATTCGACTCTAGTCTCTTAAGAGGACGAAATGCAAACGCGAAACGCTAGTCCCAAACTCCTCGCGGCGCAGGGTTGCGATCACACCGTGCTTCCGCAGGATCGATTGAAATTTTTCCTGCCGCGCGCGCGAGGGGCGTGACCATTCCAGGCCTTCGACGGTGTTGTATGGAATGAGATTGATCTTGGCCGACAGACGGCGCGCGATTTTCGCCAGCTCGCGTTCGCTACCCCTGGGCCATGGCGCCCACGATCAACACGACGAAGATCGTCGCCACCGCGATCGCCACTTTCGCTTCGACGGATAAGTTCATAATTTTCCCTTCAATTATGGCGGCCACCCCGATGCCCCCCCGTTTTTGAATTTTTCCTTTTTTTGATCGCTTCGAATTTCAGCGCGCTGATGGATGCCAGGCGCAGTGTGAGGAGAACGAAGAATGGAGCGATTGGGAGAAGCGACATAGAACACGTCGCGATCGGGAATCGCGCGGGTAGACGGCAACGCAGCTAGGGGTAGCTGGCGCAAGCACGGGGCAGTGCGAGTGATCAACGTAAAGTCGCCAGGGTAACAGCGAGCGATAGTGGGACTGAGCGAGTTTCAATGGAGGAAATGGGATTTCCGACATAGAAGGTAAAGCCGCGACGGGTAGCGGCGAGGGAGCGAGGTAGCGAACGAGTTTCAATTAGGAAGGAGGGCGTGGAAAAGGATGAAGGAAGAATTAAGAAGGAGGGAAAGCGCGCTGAGCAGCGCGGTGATCCGTGATCGGTGATCAGTGAACAGGGGGAAGAAAGGATGAAGGGAGAATTAAGAATTTAGGATCGGCCTTGGTCAGCCAGCCTTCGCGCCTGGAGCGGCCAGGTTTATTTTTCGATTGGTCATTCTCCTGCCGCTGCGTTCAGCGTATCGCAAAGGAAAGATCGAGTACAAGGAAACGTGGTCGATTACATGTTTTCGACTAAAGGTTATGCCGCTCACTCGGCGCACGAGCCGTTGAAGCCGTTCTCATTCGAACGGCGCGAGCCGACCCCGACTGCTGTGCCAGATCACAGGGCCTGTTTACTTACCCGTTGTCTTCCTATCGCCTCGTGGGCGCGGGCTTATATCCAGCCTGGATAGCGTCCTGCTCGGTCATGTATTTGCCCTTCCTCGTCGTGCCGTAAAACCGCGAGCCTTCCCTGTGGTAAACACCTGTCTCGGTGTTCACCCATACCTGGCCATGGCCTCCGCCGGTCGCCGGCGGGTTGGTCGCTTCCTCGGTCGTGCGCCCTGCAGGCGCTGGAGTTGCGGCCGGACGCGCTTTCCTCTCAGCCTTCGCTTTCTTGGGAGTCGGTTTTGCTTTAGGGGAAGCCGCTGGTGACTTGGCGGGTGAAGGCGATGCAGCTTTCTCAGCCGGTGAAGGCGACGCAGCGGGCGACTCGGCCGGGCTGGGTGATTGAGCTTGCACAACGCAGACGGTGGCAAGTCCGATTACAGAAATGAGAGCAACAAATTTCGTAGTCATAATAATAAGTGTAGCGAAGCGGTAGGATTGTAGTCAACGCATTTCCCTTACGAATAAGCTGAAAAGTGACGAATGGCGTAGCGGGAAAAAGTAAGAAGGAAAAACTACAAATTAGGAACATGCGCTGACGCGCTGATGATTGATGTTCCTGTTTCTGCGATATTCATTGGTTCCCGAGAAAAACCATGATTCAAAGCGTGCGTATACACGGCGTGCTGGCGTCGGTGTTTTATCCGCCGAGCGTCTGTAGTCGTAAATGACCGCAGGCGGCGGCAATGTCGTGGCCTTTCTCCCGGCGCAAGGTTGCGATCACACCGTGCTTCCGCAGGATCGATTGAAATCTTTCCTGCCGCGCGCGCAAGGGGCGTGACCATTCCAGGCCTTCGACGGTGTTGTATGGAATGAGATTGATCTTGGCCGACAGACGGCGCGGAGCGCGCGATGAAGTTCTGCTGATGGTCTGCGCGATTCCGATCATTGTCGTGGCGCTGCTGTTCTACTTAGTCCTCAATGCTTAACTGAGGTGCCGGACGGAAGGGCAGCCGCCTCCGCCGAGGCTTCCAGTCTTGGTTAAACTACGACGTGACAAGCTGGCGTGACAGGAGGCGACGGCGGTCCCCCCACGCCGTGTTGCGGAATTGGTTTTCTGGGCGATAGTGGGAGGTCCTCGAACCCAGACGTACGAAGGAGGAAAGTCAGCCTCCGGTGTGCGCCAAAGCCGGTGCGACGTGGGTGCCGTAGAGAAGTCAGAATCAATTATGAATGCCGATCTCGTTAAAGCCGCCTCTGAAGTAATCACTAATCAGCAAATTCTGGTGAACATGGTCTCACGCCGCGTGCGACAGCTTTCGCTCGGTCATCGTCCTCTCGTAGAACATGCTCCGGGGCTCCGTGAAGCCGATATCGCGTTAACCGAGATCGCCGAGAAGAAACTGACGTTCGAGTCGACCTTCGGTCAGAATGGAGCTACTGAGGCTCCCGCCCGGGTCGTGCTGTTCCCCGGTGTCACGTCGAGCAAAAAAGCGATGGCGAAGAAAAAAGCGGCGTGATCCGCTTTCGGTCGCCGCGGCGACCTACGGCGAGCTGGTCGAACGCAGAGAAGATGGTTATTCAAATAGGGACCGCGGAAGTCCGCTTTGACGAATTATTCATTCGCTCACCTCCCGGCTCACTCTCCGCTACCCTCGCGGCGTTGCCGTGCATGTCGCTCGTCCCAGTCGCTTCATTCCGCCTTGACAGTGTGCCGCGGTCGAGTTGGCGATGCAGCGGAACTGGAAAAGAAACTTGGCCGCGACGAAGCCGTGTTCGCTCAAGAAATTGCACAACTCCGCGCCAGAAAAGACGCGCAGCTTAGGCATGCGTCACTTCAAGTTCTTTGACGGCAACTTTGCGTTCGTCCAGCCTGCGACGAACCTCCGACTCGTCCGCGCACTCCAGCCACAGTTCGACTGCTTCTTTGATCATTTCTTCCGCGTGCTCAGGCGTTTCACCCTGACTGACGATGCCGAGTTCGGGGCAGTTCGCCACATACCATCCATCCTCTCCAGGCTCGATCACGGCGGTAAGTTTTGGAAGTTTCATCATCAAGAGTTTACCTCGCTCTGCCACTCTTCGCCAATAGTCACGCTCAGAGCGCGGATTTAGCGGAGATTTTGCCGAGCAGAGCGCCCGTCGTTTTTATCCGCTGAGCCGGAAAAACTCTAACGGATTCAGACTGAAAGCCGGACTTGAAACTCGTTCGTTGCCCACGCTTTTCGAAAAGTAAGAAGGAAGAAGTAAGAATTATGACGTGCGCTCGGCGCGGTTCGTCTGTAGTCGTAACTGACCGCAGGCGGCGGCAATGTCGTGGCCCTTCTCGCGGCGCAGGGTTGCGACCACACCGTGCTCCCGCAGGATCGATTGAAATCGTTCCTGCCGCGCGCGAGAGGGGCGTGACCATTCCAGGCCTTCAACGGTGTTGTATGGAATGAGATTGATCTTGGCCGACAGACGG
>WNGB01008576.1_pt1 | contig 16431 bp, 13 predicted proteins | sample 5400681 | NCBI WGS metagenome assembly WNGB01 (sample SAMN13153367, study PRJNA577476) | soil metagenome | isolation source: 115 cm soil or saprolite under grassland replicate 2 | place: USA:California | collected 2016-06-15 | reverse complement strand
CGACACCGCAACAATTAATTTTTCAGGAAAGATTCCCGGAAGTCTTAGCGCGCGACACGTAATCGTCGATCGTAAGGCCGATATTCACTGCTTCCGGCGGTTCCGGGTTGGAAGCATCGAAATCAGAGGGAAAATGTCCGGCGAGATCGTTGCTCAAACACTGGTTACGGTTCACAAAAAAGGTTCGCTTGAAGGCAACGTTACCGCCCGGGCAATTTCGGTTGAAAAAGGCGGAATGTTTTCCGGCCAGCTAATTATCGGCCAGGCCGATTTGACGCAGGGAGAATTATTGCCGGAACAAAAACCAGCGGCCGGGAGCATGCCTGAGACCGATATCTCGGGAGCCGCAGCCCAGCCATTGCCGGCGACTTAATCGTTCGTCTCAATGCAAAGACTGCATCCACGCAGTCCGTACGAAAAACTTGGCGGATACGTGCATCTGCCGCGTTTAATCGACAAGGCCAGACTGCATCGCAAAGGACTGCTCGATGGCTACAACTATAAAACTGTTGGCTTCGACAAGCATTTGCTGGCGTTTCTAAAAATCGATGGCGATGCGTTTGAAGACGTCGCCAATAGCTTGGATGACGATGGCGCAATTCTAAACTGGATACAGAAGAACGGAGTGAGACATTCCGCGGAAGCGATCGAACAGTGGAACCAGGCGATGATCTCCCGTCATCCTGACAACGCCGCAAAAAAAGCGCGTTTTATCCATTTTCTCAAAGAAGCAGGGGGTGAAGGGCGTAAAGATATCCGAACGTATTTCGATCTGATCGAATTTGATGAGGGGCGATCGAAATGACCCGCCTTCGCCAAGGCTTCGGCGTGGCAGGCGAATGACGAAGCCATGTCGAAGTGAAGAGAACTGCAGCCGCGCTCTTAAGACTTAAAACTTAACACTTAAAACTTCCGAGGATTTGGTTTGCCTGCTCCAGCGTTTCTTTGCTTCCGATATCGAGCCACTTGCCCTTAATCTGGAACGTTTTCACGGGTCTGCGCGTGTAGAGCCATTGCACAAATCGGCCCGGTTGATCCGGATTGTTGCCTGCAGCAAGATACGTCGTCAAAAGGGAAAGCACTTCGGGTGAGTAATAGTAAAGTGCGATTGCGGCCAGAGTCCCCCGAGGTTTCTGCGGCTTTTCTTCGAAGTGGGTGATGATTCCGTCAGCGTCGATCGCGATATTGCCGTACTTTTTGATCGTCTCAATATCGCCGACGTCGTAAACGGCAACTGTTGCTTCGCTTTCTTTCGCGCAGGTGACAAACCCAGTTAGCGATTCAGTAAACAAGTTGTCGCCCGCAATAATTAGCAAGCCGCTCCTGGTCAGATTTTCCCGGGTAACGACGAAATTAATATCTCCAATCGCACCCAGCTTATCTTCGTCGCTTTTGGAGCCGTCGTTGATGATCTTGAATTTGAATTTCGGCTGCCGGCTCTGATAACGCTCGCTCCACGCTTGGAAGTCAGATGCGAACTTGTCATTCGTTACGACATAAACCGTTTCCAGACTTGGAACATCTACGAGGCTATCGACGACCCATTCGATAATCGGTTTGCCCCCCACTACCAGCAGCGGCTTTGGCTTGTCGAGCGTCAGCGGATAAAGACGTGTTGCGTATCCCGCGGCGAGAATTAATGCGTTCATGAAATCAGGAATAATGTGCAGAGAAGACCCTTGGGCACGTTCCTTTTGGTTATGTTGGCTTCCCCGCGCCTCCACTCAGAATTGCGCTCGTAAGATGTTCGTGGATTGCCCTGATGCGATGCGAATCGGTAATTTTCGCGTGCGTGGAACGATCCACGACATACAAGGTATCAATGGCTGCGCCATCCTGCGTGTTAATACGAGAAAGCGCGATCGAAACACGGTCACGATCAAGGCAGGTCAGAATGTCATAAAGCAAACCGAGTCGGTCGGGAGCCTGGATCTCAATCAGCGTGTAAGCCGGATGCGTTTTGTTGTCCAAGGCAATGCGGGTCGGAAATTCCATCCCTGGCGTGAGACGGTGGCGGCTCTGACGTTTTGCTTTTTCGATTAACGGAAGAAAATCAAAATTCTCATCATCGAGCGCGCTTTGCAAAGTTTGCTCGACCAGTTCGAAGGTACGCGGGTCGGTGACAGCCTGTGCTTTCGTATTGCACACGCGAAAAATGCTCAGCACGACGCTGTCTCCCCGCGGAAAAATATCCGCGCTCAAAATATTAATCGGCACGACAGAAAATGATCCGGCAATTTTAGCCAGCAACCGCTCACGCTCCCACGTACAGAAACTGACAACACTGTGGCCTTGCTCCGAGAGAGCCTTCCATTTGACCGCCGAAGCCAGCGGATACTCGCCACGGCCGGAGACGTTTTCAACGAACGAACGGAATAGTTTCAGATGCTCGACAATGTCGGGGACATCACTGCCGCGAAAATAATTGTCGGGCATGAACTCAAAATGCGCGTCGATTTCATCGGCATAATCGGGCGAAAGATTTTCCGCGACGGCAGCCTGCAGGCTATCGCGCTCGATTCTCGTTTGTTCGTAATAGGACTTCTGGTCCGCGAGATAGCGGGAGGTCTCGTGAAACAATTCCCAGACAAGCGATTCTTTCCAATCCGACCATGCCTCTGCGCTTGTCCCCTGGCCGTCAGCCAGAGTCAGCAGCATCAATGCGTTCAGGTTTTTCTGATTCTTCACGATGCCGGCCAATTCTGTCACCGTGGCGGGGTCATCAAGATTTCTCTGTTGCGCGATCATGGAGAGCGTGAGGTGGTGGTCGACCACCAGGATGAGCGATTTGCGCTGCTCGGATGATAACTGCAGGCGGGTGGCGACGCGTTGGGCGAACAGCGCGCTTGCTTCAGAGTGCCGCCGCGCGCCAACGGCTTTGCCGCTGTCATGCAAAAGCAGCGCGAGATAAAGAACGAATGGGTCCTCGAGCCGCTCAAATATCCCGCGATAGGCGATCAACTTCGGATCTTCCGTCGTCGCCAGTGCATCGAGTTTGTCGATGCACACCAGCGTATGCTCGTCCGCGGTGTAACGATGCAGAAACTCGTGTTGCACCAGACAGGTGAGCTGGCCGAATTCGGGAATGTATCGACCCAGGAAATCAACCCGATGCATCATTCGAAGGATCCGGCCAACTTCTCCTTTCCGGGACAGAATCGCCTTAAAGATGTCGCGCGGTCCACGCGCATACTGATACGTGCGGGTGACCTGGCCGAGGCTGCGGCTTAAGAGATCCGCTAGTTCGGGACTAAGATCCAGGGCGCGTTCTTGCGTAAGCTGAAACGCTCGCATCATTTGCTCGGGGTCTTTGCGAAAAAGATCGCGTCGCGCCGGATGCAATTGATTATTGCGAACAAAAAAAGAGTCACCGATCGGAACCTTGTCCGGACGTACCAGCGGAAGAAAACTGAACAGAGAACGGGTCCTGCTCGTAACGTGGCCGCTTACAAATTGTTCCGTAATGCGCTCCGTCACGCGAAAAATATTGCGCGTATGCTCGAAATAATCCCGCATGAGGGTTTCACTGCGAAGCTGGCCATTCTGAGGAGAATAATTGAGCCGTTGGGCGATTTGGTCCTGTAAGTTCATGTGCAGAGTGTCGGTGGCGCGCCCTGTCATGTAGTGCAAATCAGTGCGCAAGCGCAGGAGAAAATCGTAGGCCCTCTCGATCTGCCGCTGATCGCTTTCGCTTAGCCAATCTTTTCCCACGAGTTGATTCGTGCTTAGTGAGCCCTCTTTGAAATACGTCATCCAAAGAAGATTTTGATAATCGCGGAGCCCGCCACATCCGCTCTTCACATGAGGCTCCTGCAGATAGACGCTGTCGCCGAATTTCTTGTGCCGCGCGACCTGATCTTGCATGCGCATTTCGACGTATTCCCGTTCGTGCCCCTCGACACACTTTGAACGAAATTGTTTCCGGAATTCTCGCGCCAGCTCTGCGTCGCCAGCGAGGAAGCGCGACTCGAGCATGGCGGTTTTTGTGCGCATATCGCGATTGGCCTGCGCAATCGCTTCTTTGATCGAACGCGTGGAATGACCAACCTTGAAGCCGCTATCCCAGAGGAGATAGAGCACCTGCTGGCCCATTTCTTCGAGATGGGGCGAGACTTTCTTGCTGCCTTGATGGTGCAAAAGCATGACGTCGATGTCGCTAAACGGATTGAGCTCGCCCCGCCCATATCCACCAAGGGCGATCAACGCGAGGGGAGTTCTGGACGCGCCGTTTCCGCGACTGGCGGTGGCGGCAGCTCCGAAAACGTATTGCAACAAGACATCAATAAGCTCAGCTCGCCGCGCGCAAATTTCCCGGCCACCTCCGCCAGCCTGGTGCTTCAGGCGCAAGCGATGTTCCTCCACGTTGAGGAATTTTTTGTAAAGCGGGAGGACCTCCGTCGGGCGTCTCGCTCCTGTGGCAGCGAGTTGATTCGCTGCGTGTGCCAGGACTTGTTCGAGGTGCCGGGATGTCGCCATGTCGGATTTTGGATTGCGGATCGCTTAGCCGCTTAACTTAGAATCTAAAATAGAAAATCCAAAATCTGCGCCAAGTGAATGTGTCCGCAAATCACCCAGCTTTCGCACGTTACGGAACGGCAGGCGCGAACGAACGCAAATGAATTGAGATCGAAGCCCTTCTTTCGCGTTAATTTGTGTGATTCGCGGGCTGTCTCTCAGATCTCGATCGCGTAACGCTTCATTTTGTTATAGAGCGTGGGACGCTGGATGCCGAGAAGTTGAGCCGCCTTCTTCTTGTTGCCGTGGCATTCCGCGAGCGCTTGGAGAATCGTGTTCCGCTCGACATCGTCAAGACTCTGCACGCCCTTTCGTCCGGCGGCCGCCAGACCACGCTCTGTTTGTTGAAGTACTGTGGGCAATTGAACCTCGGCCGGCAGCTCTTTTACGCCGATCAAGCCCTTCCGTGCCAGCACCACCGCGTATTCAATTGCGTTCTGCAACTCCCGTACGTTCCCCGGCCAGCTGTAATCGAGTAACTTTTGAAACGCATCCGGCGCGACGTCTGGTTCAGGTTTGCCGAGTTGTTGAGAAAACTGTCTGAGGAACAGAGCGATCAGGGGCGGAATGTCCTGCTTGCGCCCCCTGAGCGGCGGCACCTCAATTTGAAAAGTGTTTAGCCGATAGTACAAATCGGAACGCAGGCGGTTCTCGGCCAGTGATTGCGCGATCGGCTGATTGGTGGAAGCGATCACTCGAAAATCCGCCTTCATGGTGCGCGTGCTTCCAAGCGGCCGATACTCCCGCTCTTGCAGCACGCGCAAGAAACGTGTCTGTAAATCCGGCGGCATGTCCGAGATTTCGTCCAGAAAAAGCGTGCCCCCATCCGCTGCGGCGATCATTCCCGAAAAATCGTGATCCGCACCGGTGAATGCCCCTTTCACATAACCAAAAAGCTCTCCCTCGATCATGGTTTGCGGAAATGCAGCGCAATTCAGCTTTACTATTGGCCTTGCCGCGCGCCGGCTACGCGCGTGAATCGCGTTCGCGATGACTTCCTTGCCTACGCCGCTTTCACCAACGATAAGGACGTTTGCGTCTGACGGCCCCATCGCATTGATCAATTCATCGACCTGTTGCATCGGCTTACTCTTGAAAACCGGCGTAGCCCGCGTCTCGGCCATTTCCAGGCGTTTTTCGAGCTGCTCTGTCTTTTCCCGAAGTTTCTCGGCTTCTCGCACCAGGAACTCTTTTTCCAGCGCGTTCTCAACCAAACTGAGCAATTCTTCAGCCGCGTACGGTTTGCTGATGAAATGGTAAGCCCCGCGCTTGATCGACTCGATTGCATTGTGCAACGAGTCGTGCGCGGTCAAAATAATAACCTGCATGTCTGGTAGCTCGGTCTTGATCCGGTCGAGCATTTCCAGTCCTTGGGCGTCAGGCAATTGGAGATCGAGCAAAACAAGCGCCGGAGATTTTGATTTCAGCAATTTCAGTCCCTGGGCCGCGGTGGGAGCAGTGTCGACTTGATAACCATGCCGTTCGAGAAGCGCCTCAAGCGTCATGAGAATCGGCCGCTCATCGTCGATGATCAGGATGCGGCGGTTTTCTGTTTTCATCTTAGGGATCTGCGCTGCTGATGCAATTGTAACCACACCTCTGTGAGCCGTCGATTGAAAGAGAGAACCAACCGTGGCGAGGTGACTACAAGATCACCCGCTTGAGGCGGGCAAGGTGAGCGTCGTAGCAAGTGTAGCAGATTTTGGATCATATTGAGCATGCATTTCGCCGCCGTGAGCCTCAATAATGATACAGATGCGATTCAGCCCAAGGCCGTAATGCCCTTGACCGATTTTCCGAAGGGGTTCGCGCCCCCAATTTACGGTGGACAACTCGAACCGCTCTTTTGGCTCATGCAGTGTAAAGATGAATTGGTTTCTGTCGACCGTTACCTTGGCCACAAGTACACCTTCACCACGATCGTGCCGGAAGGCATTGGCAAAAAGTTCGATGATCGCCTCCTGTAAGAGTTGAGGATCGATATTCAGTACCGCGTTGCCCGACTTAACGTCCCAATTGATCTCGGACTTCTTGTTCGGGAACTCCTGCGCGATTTTCTTGCGCAAATCCTCGACGAAATCAGAGGCCCGATAGGAGATTAGATTGGGTTTAATCTCGCCTAGTCTTCCGGAAAGGTTTTGTAAAGTCGAAGTCAGTCGAGAGATCATTTCGCGCAGGCGCTTGATTTCGACTTTCAATTCTTCATTACCTTCGAACTCACTGATGTAAGCCGACTGTAGCTCGATTGCATTTAAGTGGTTGCGCAGATCGTGGCTGAGCTGCCGGATAAAGCGGACCGCGTCTCTCCACGGAATACTCAATGAATCACTTCGATCTTCGGGAGCCGCTTCTACCATATTCGCGAACAATTGGCCCGCTATTGTTCTAGCGAAACCTTGTCGTCTACCATCTCCTCGCCGGACGTGATTCGAATATGGGGATCATTGCTGGCCAGGTGCTGCAGCGCATGAAACACCTCTTCGGGGTCTGCGTCGATGGAGCGGGCAATCTCTTCGGCGGTTTTCCCGGCGCCGGCAGTGAGTTTTTCGCGCGCTTGTTTTTGAAGCTGCAACAATTTCGTGGCAGCCTTTTTCCCAGCCTCAACGCCAGGCTGGTCATAAGCGTTGATATTCACGAGTGATCCATAGAAGCCCACCGCACGTTCATAGAGCGCGATCAACGCGCCGATACTAAACGCGTTCGCCTCGGGAATGCTTATGGTGATTGATTCCCGCCCACTTTCATAGAGCGCGTTCCGAGTCCCGCGCAAAAACCCCTGAAGGTAATCGCCGCTTGTAATTCCCTCCTCGACCTCGAACCGCGCACCATGCCGATCTCTGCGAACTTCGATGAGCGTCACGAAAAAATTTAAGACGCCGTCACGCAACTGCTGCACGTAAGCGTGCTGATCGGTCGAGCCCTTGTTGCCGTAAACAGCAATGCCCTGATGCACAATATTTCCGTCGAAGTCTTTCTCTTTTCCCAACGATTCCATTACAAGTTGCTGCAGATATTTACTGAATAACGCCAGTCGATCTTTGTAGGGAAGGATAACCATATCTTTCTCACCTTTCCCATTGCCAGCGTAATACCACATGAGCGCCAGAAGCATCGCGGCGTTCTGCGCTGCATCGGCAATGCGCGTCCGTTGGTCCATGGCGGCCGCGCCAGCGAGAAAATTGTCGATGTCGAAGCCTTCGAACGCCATCGGAAGAAGTCCGAGCGCGCTCATCACTGAAGTGCGCCCGCCAATCCAATCGTGCATTGGGAATCGAGCGAGCCATTCGTTCTTTGCTGCATACTTGTCTAATTCGCTCCCCACACCAGTTACAGCCACTGCATGCCTGTTGAATTGCAGCCCTTTCTTTTTGAATCTTGCCTCCGCTTCCAACATTCCATTTCGGGTTTCTTTTGTTCCACCAGATTTGGAAACCACAACGACAAGCGTCTGCGAAAGGTGCTTGTTCGCCACCGCGAATCCGTCTTTTGGCGGATCGATCTTGTCGAAGACGCGATCGAAGCCGTCCGGGTCAGTGTTATCGAAAAAAAAGATGTCCATGGGATCATGCGATGACCCGAGCGCGTCCGCCACGAATTGCGGCCCGAGAGCCGAGCCGCCGATCCCAATGAACAAAACGTGTTTAAAGTGTTCCCCTTTTTCGTTCGTGATTTTTCCAGCGTGAACATCCGCGGCGAAGTTTTTGATGCGTTTGTTAGTCTCTTCGATATCTGCGCGAAGTTCCGCAGTTGGCGCAAGCGCAGGGTTCCGGAGCCAGTAATGACCGACCATCCGATTTTCGCTGGGATTAACGATTGCTCCCGATTCCAGCTCCCGCATCGCCGCAAACGCCTTGTCGATCTTCGGCTGTATTTTCTCCAGGAAATCGTCCGGAAATTTCATCCGGCTGATGTCGAGAGAGAAATCGAGATCATCGTAGTGCACGAAATACTGTTGAAAACGCTGCCAGAGCGAAGAGGAAGGCATGATTTACAACATAATAGAGGGACGATCTTTGTGTCGTCCCAATAATTTCATTGGACGGGACGGAGCCTGTCCCTCCATTACCTCGGCGGGGTGGGCTGTTTGCCGGGGACGTTGCTTTTCTTGCCCGGCACTTCCTCTTGCGCGGCGACCTCGTATTCCGGCTTCGGCACGGCCATCAGCCAATGGTCGAACCAGCCAACAATGTTTTCCAGCCGCTCGATCCGGTGCCACGGCTGACCGGAGCGGGAAAGCTCATGCGATTCGTTAGGGAAACGCACCATTACTGTCGGAATTTTGCGGAATTTTAACGCGCGAAACATTTGTTCTCCACCGGCGCCAGGCGGCGTCCGGTAATCACCTTCGCCGAGGATAAACATCATCGGCGTTTTCACATTCTTGATGTAGGTAAGGGGGGAGCGTGCTTTGAACTCCTGCTCGTCATCAAACGGCGCGGCCTTAAACCAGGTCGGCTGAAATAACGTCAAGTCAGCCGAGTACCACCAGGCTCCCCAGCTCGCGATGTCGCGCTGAGAGACGGCGGCAGCAAACCGGTTTGTTTGTCCAACAACCCAGTTCGTGAGCAATCCGCCGCCGCTCCCGCCGGTCACGCCGAGTTTTTTGTCGTCTACGTATCCGCGGCGAATCACATCGTCCACGCCGGCTATCAAATCCTTATAATCATCGCCGGGATAGTGGTACTGAATGATGTTTCCGAAATCCTGGCCGTACGTAGTGCTGCCGCGCGGATTTGGATAAAGCACCACGTAACCCTTGGCTGCCATCCATTGGAACTCGTGCTCGAAAATGTAACCGTAGGCCGCGTGTGGCCCGCCATGAATATTTAGAATAAGCGGATATTTTTTCGCGGGATTGAAGTCTGGTGGTTTCTGTACCCACGCCTGAATGGTTTTGCCGTCAAAAGTCTTGTAATGAATTTCTTCCGGCTCCGTGAGATTGAGCTTTGTGAAAAGCGCGTCGTTGATGTGCGTTAGCTGGCGTCCTTCGCCGCCGCTGCGATCAATTACAAAGAGATCGTTTATTCGCGTCGGCGTCGAGACCGTGTAAACGATTTTGGATCGATCTGCTGGGGCGCAAAAACGGAGCACCGCCTCGTTTCCATGTGTGACGTCGGTTTCTGCGCCGTTATCGACATCAAACGATGCGAGAACGGTCTTGCCTTCTTTCCCACAGGTCTCGAGCAAACTGCGCCCGTCGGGCGTCCATAATGGAATGTTTACGCCGCCAGCTCGTGGGGCCGCGTTGTCGCCGAAAACGCCGTTGCCTATATCGAAATCGAAGGTCGAAGTCAGATTTCGCGCTTTGGCGTTCGGCGTGAGATCTACGATCCACAAGTCCGGTTGCGTGTAGGAATTGATCGGCTGCGCTACCGACGCGATAAACGCGATCTGCTTGCCGTCCGGACTGAGCGACAAATTATTCATTTCCATATCGATCGAATTGAGTTTTGCCGGTGCTCCGCCACTGGCGGGGACCGAATAAAGCTCGGTCCTCGGCAGTTCGTAATACGGCTCATCGACGCGCAGTGAGGTGAAATAGATCCGCGCGGCGTCATTCGACCAAATGACGTTGCCTTCATCAAATCGGCCGGAAGTCAGTTGCTTTGGCTGCACCTTCTCATCCGCGTTGCGTGGCGCTGTCACAATCCAGATGTGCTGCGGATGCTTCGGATCGGCGTAGCCTTCGTTGTCTTCGCGATAAATTGCGCGCGTAATTACACGGATGTCGCTCTCGTGTTCCGTTTCGGTCTCCGCTTTTTTTGTAGCTGCTGTCTGCGGACCGGGATCAACGATCCCAGCTACAGATGTCGGACGCGGTGACGGGGAGCTTTGACCCACTGCCTTTTTCAGTTCTTGTTCCTTGCGTTTTTTCTTTTCCTGTTTTGCGAGATCGTCTGCGTTTGTTTCGCTCGTGAACGCGATCGCTTTGCCATCCGGCGCCCACACTGGATTGCTCGCGCCTTTCGGCAGATCGGTAAAAACAGATGAATCGCCACCAGCCATCGGCAGAATCGACAATTGAGGTGGCTCTGGCTTGCTATCCTTTTCGGTGGCGCGCAGGAAGAGCAAATATTTCCCGTCCGGCGACCAGCGGGGCGCGGTGTCGTGATCGCCTTTTGTCAGTTGATGCGGTTCTTCGCCGCCGGCGACCGGCACCGACCAGATGGACGTGCTATAGCCTTCCTTTTTGTCATTGACGGTGACGCGGACAAAAGCCACGCGCATTCCATCCGGTGAAATTTGCGGATCGCCGATCCAAACAAAATCGAATAGATCTTTTTCGGTGATATTGCGCTTCTGCGCGAAAAGGCTCGCGGTTCCTGCGATGAAAAACAAGGCGCAAATGGCGAAGCACGAATGACGAATGCCGAATGAATGACAAAGCACGAAGCTCAAGGGGGAAGATCGACATGGTTTCGTCATTTGGTGATTCGGATTTGTCTCGAGCTTCGTCGTTCGCATTTTCGTCATTAACTGCCAGTCCGGCTCGGACTCACATGTGTTCGATCACATTATCACCGAACTGCGAACATTTGATTTCCGTCGCGCCTTCCATCAAACGCGCGAAATCGTAGGTCACCCGTTTGCTTGCAATTGCGCCATTTAATCCTTTGAGAATCAAATCGGCGGCTTCCGTCCAGCCCATGTAACGGAACATCATTTCGCCCGAGAGAATTACCGAGCCGGGATTGACCTTGTCCTGGTTTGCGTACTTCGGTGCAGTGCCATGCGTCGCCTCGAAAATCGCGTGACCGGTGATGTAATTGATGTTTCCACCGGGTGCGATGCCTATTCCGCCCACCTGTGCTGCGAGCGCGTCGCTCAAGTAATCGCCATTCAGATTTAGCGTCGCGATTACATCAAAATCTTCCGGCCGCGTGAGCACCTGTTGAAGCGTGATATCGGCGATGGCATCCTTGATCACAATTCCGGCGCCCGATTTGCCCATGGGAATTTTGCACCAGGGGCCACCGTCGGTTTCCTCCACGCCGAAATATTGCTTGGCAATCTCATAACCCCAATCGCGAAACGCGCCCTCGGTAAATTTCATGATGTTGCCCTTGTGCACCAGGGTCACGCTTTTGCGGTGGTTCTTGATCGCATAAGAGATCGCGCTATGGATCAAACGCACGCTGCCTGCGCGGCTGACCGGTTTGATGCCGATCCCTACGCAAACTTCGTCGCCTTCGGGTGCGCCGACCTTTTTCCAGAAATCGGCCGCCTTTTGCCTGGTGCCAAAGCGAATTTTATCGAACTCCTTCGGAAATTCTTTCTGGAAAAAATCGAGAATCTTTTGCGCTTCGGGTGTGCCCGCGGCGTATTCAATGCCTGCATAAATGTCTTCCGTGTTTTCGCGGAAGATCACCATATTCACCTTCTCCGGATGCTTGACGGGCGAGGGGACGCCTTTGAAATACTGCACCGGCCGCAAGCATACGAAAAGATCGAGAAGCTGACGGAGCGCCACATTCAGCGAGCGAATGCCACCGCCAACCGGGGTTGTCAGCGGGCCCTTGATGCCAACCAAAAATTCACGGAACGCTTCTACGGTGTCGTCGGGCAACCATTCATCAAATTTGTCCTTTGCGGTCTGCCCCGCGAACACCTCAAACCACGCGATCTTCTTCTTGCCGCCGAAAGCTTTTTCTACGGCGGCATCAAACACGCGCACACTTGCCGCCCAGATGTCTGGCCCGGTGCCGTCCCCGCGGATGAATGGGATGATCGGCTGATCCGGCACCTGCAATTGTCCTTTATCGATGGAAATTTTCTCGCCGGATGGTGGCGTAACATTTTTGTAAGGCATAAGCAACAACTGTAGCGGCAGCTGTGTCGGCTGCAATCTTCTAGCAGAACAACCCGCTATCGCTGTAGAAATCTTTCTAGAGAAATGCTACTCCGAGAAAATGATGCAGGATCTGGTGATCCGCAGTCAGGAGCAGAACTCGTCGTTCACCAGCAAGGGGGACAATTCGCAATCATAGGCGGACCTGTTCGACTCGAAAACGATTCTGGAAGACAGGAAGCGAGAGTCTAATTACATTTTGCTCTTATGAAAACCGTTGCCGTTTTTGCATTATTAAATCTTGCCAGTTTGCTCCTCGTGTTCGGACAAGGAAGCGATGAAGAGAATGCCGTCCTGCAAACCGAGCGCGAGCTCGCCACTTCTTATCTCAGGAGCGATGCCGACGCCATCGCACGCGGCGTGATGGAGGATTACACGTTGACCAATTCAATGGGCAAAATAACCACGCGGGCAGATGACATCGACGAGGCAAAGAAAAACAATCCCAAATACGAGATGTTCGAAAATCACGATATGAAGGTGCGCGTTCATGGAGACACTGCCGTCGTCATTGGGCAAACGCACACGAAGGGGATTTCCAGTGGAAAGCCTTTCGATTCAGAATTTCAATTCACCGACACATTCATCAGGGATGGCGGACGCTGGCGTTTGCTTGCCGGCCATGTCTCAAAGCTGCCGACGGTGCGTTGACCAATTTCATTTCGCATATGCAACACAAAATTCGTCAAGAGGTCAGAGGCCAATTATCAGTAGCCGACAGGAGCAAGAGTCAGGGCCCGCCTAAAGGAAGAGGCTCGCGCAGGAGTATCTTAGCAATCTCCCGCCTAGAGACCGGAAGATGGAGGTTGCTCCGGAGAAACAACCTCCCCAGGGACAGAGTTCGCTGGATCGATCGAATTGAGTGTATGCGGTTCGACGAAAGCGTTCGCTTCTTGACAGGGCTGAGTGACGTTCGCTGCCGCCACGATGCAGTCACGCAACATGGGCGCGGCAGCTACAGCTGCTCTCACAATTTCTCTGGTCGCCGCCGGATGCGCGGCGATTGCCTCTCGAATGATGCAGTCAATTTCCTCGCAGGAGAGTTGTTTGCCGACCGGTTGTTTAAAATCCGACCGGCGGCTAACGCTCAGAGCGGCCACGACAATTCTATCCGCCAGATCAGGCCGAGCCGCTACTGCCGCGCCGACGTAATCACATACCTGGCGTGCATTTGAGCGAACCAAAAGCGAATTGAGCGCCCGCATGAATTGCTCAGACGTCGCTGTGCGTACGCTGCTGGCGCCAGCCACACTCACAGCACGCGTTAAATCATCGTTACCTCTGCCTTTGCCCACTGCTCCATGCTGTCTTTGAACTTCCTGCTCGATCAAAGGCGCGCTCGGCAAGCGTTTAAAGTCTTTTATGAGGGGCGAAGTGAGCATCTGGTTGAGATCGACATCAACCGGGTCTTCCAACCTGTTAGAGACTGGATCAAAGGTCAGCTTTTGCCCGGCATGCACCATAAGCGATTGCCCCACGCTCTCCAGATGGATGCACGCGGTTCCTTCCAACACCGTGAACGAAGTGGTTCCGTTGGGATTAACGTTGCCCAGCACCGTTGTGCCTGTGATGGCTGCCGTGACCGCCCCCATCTTCACTTTTGCTCCGCCTGATTTCTTGGGCACGTAGAGCAAAAATTGGCCGCTACTCAGGTCAATGGTTCGTGCGCCTTCGCCAACACTGAAGATCGTCTTCTCGCCCAGGCGCGTGATTGTTTTATCCTTGAACGTCAGCTCGCTCCGTGACTGGACACCGGTCTGCACCGCGGTGCCGTGGTGCACATTATCGTTTACTACGGCCGGATGCGGAGCTGCGTTCGATGGAAGCAGTTTAACGTCCTGGATGACTTGAGTCACCTTTGCTTCCTTGAGCTCGTCCGCACCGACCTGGTTTGGGAGCCAAATCGCAAGGGACGCAATCGGCAACATGAGCCGGAAGTTGATATTCATGGCGGTATCTATATGGCATTCTCTATCGCTTGTTAAGCTTTTTCTTTTGAAGCCTTTTTCGAGCCTGAAGCCCGAACTAATCGAATCATCCACGGCCTGCTTAAATTTGCCGCCGCAATTACGTCCATCCTGCTCTCGCTTGGCGCGTTCGCTAGTCCGCCGCCGGGTATCCTTGATGAAACGCATGCCGCTGTTCGAGCGATCATGGCCGTTCAAGGCGAACTCACCCCGGCCCTAATGCAGCAGCCAGAGATTTTGGGAACTGCGATCAGCCTCGATACGGACGACAATCCGGAACTAACAGTTTACGCCGATCAAGAGGCGGAGAACGTGGGCGAGGTGATTCGCAATCTTCCGCGAGAGATCCGCGGCATCCGAGTGCAGGTCCAGTTGATGGACGAAATCCAGGCGATGGGTTACACCGCCAAGCAAACGCCGCCGATTTCGCTGGGAACCTCTGGCGGCTGGATGTACGACCTCGCACACGGGTATTGCTGTACCGGTACCCTTGGGTCGCTCGTGCGAATTGGGAGTACACAGTACATCCTGAGTGCCTGCCACGTCCTTGAAGGAGACATCCTCCTCGGTGGCAACAATAGAATCGCCCAGACGGGGGACCCTATTATTCAGCCAGGGTTGGTGGATGAGAACTGCAACAGATATCTCGCACAAACCGTCGGAACGCTCGTGAAAAGGAGTTCCCTGACACACAGCAATGTCGATTGTGCCATCGCGAGAGTTATTGCAGGGATGGTGCGAACCAACGGCGCCATCCTTGGCATTGGAACGATTTCCCATTACATTTCCGCCCCATTCCTGAATCAGCACGTGAAAAAAAGCGGACGCACGACTGGGCTGACGCGCAGTTCGATTTCCGGCTTAAACGCAACGGTCAGGGTAACCTATACGAATGAGTGTCACGGCGGCACCTATTACAAAACCTTCTCCGGCCAGATCGTTGTGAATAATCCACCAATGGGTTTCGTGAAGGCAGGTGACTCGGGATCGCTGCTGGTCCAGGACATCTCGGCAAATCCGCGCGCAATTGGTTTGCTTTTCGCCAGCAACAGCACAGTCGCATTTGCCAATCCGATTGGCCAGGTCTTGAATTTCCTGGGCGCCACAATGGTGGGGAACTGACGGCAATGTGAGAAATGAGGCTCTGTCGAATGCGCTGGTTGCGATCCGGGGTCTGCTGCCTTCTTTTCGTGCTGGCTTTCGTCGTGAGTTACCACCAAAACATGGCTCAAAATAGTTCGCCTGCGCCGAAGCGAGATATCAACGCCGTCCTGGCGGCGCATGACAACGAGTTACTCGCCATAGAGGGGGTAGTCGGCGTGTATGTTGGCACCCTCAAAGATCAGCGCACGCCGTGTCTTAAGGTTATGCTGGCATTCAAGAATCCAGCGACAGAACGACGGATCCCGCCGGTTATCGAAGGTTACCCGGTTGTTACAGAAGTGACAGGGGACATTCGGGCGCTTGGTACGCCTTAGGTTTGGGCGAGGACATCAGTCGCTGCTAACCCGAAAAGAAACGCGCCTTCACTGTTCCGCCAAAGACGGAACAGAAAGGCGCGCGATGGAGACAAACAAGAGTGAATCTTAATCCTCGTCGAGGATCACGCGATCAACCATCATGCTGTCGCCTGTTCCCACGTAGTGGACACGGACTGGGACACCAACTTTGATTCTCGTTCTCACGATATTTTCATCCAGGACCCGACCGCTCCGAGTCACATAAGTGACGGTTTTTCCGAAGCGATAACGCCGCGGACCACTGCTTTCCCTGAGCACGATCGCGCTGCCTGGAGTGTACTCCGTAATTGTCCCGTTGCCTTCAGTGGTGGTCGTCGTTGTGGTGGTCTCCGAGACCTGTCCCCACGCAAACGGGGCCACGACTGCCAAGGCTATGGTCAAGAGCATCTTTCTCATATTTTCCCTTTCTTTGTGTTGCTGTGGCGACAAGTCTTCTGTTCAAGGTCACTTTTCTGGCCAGGCGAAGAGCTCGCCGCCATAGTTGATTCGCATCTCGGTTGCAGGGCGGATGTTTTTGACGAGCTTTTTTACAGCGCTTGAAGAGATCTCTTGCTCTGCGAATCTTGGGCTGAGCAGATCA
>WNGB01006991.1_pt1 | contig 16431 bp, 20 predicted proteins | sample 5400681 | NCBI WGS metagenome assembly WNGB01 (sample SAMN13153367, study PRJNA577476) | soil metagenome | isolation source: 115 cm soil or saprolite under grassland replicate 2 | place: USA:California | collected 2016-06-15 | reverse complement strand
AGTCGAACGGGGAGCCTCTCACCAGCACAAGCTCCCTAGAGGAGTCTGCGTTGGCCGGCTGGGAGCTGAGTACATTGGCTCCCTGTTCTGGCTCCCGTGGCCTGTCGGGCCGCGGAGGTAACCCATGGCTATCAAGATCAGCGACGACTTTATGTGCTTGAAGATCAACGGCAAGATCCGGGCCAGCTTGCACGCGGGCCGACTTGCTGCCCGGCCCGCGTGGCGGTCCCGGTGCCCAGGCACCGGTCCGGCAGTTTCAGCGCCACCGCAGGTGATCGAGTCGGCCTGGGTCATTCCGCCCCCCAGCATCGATGCCCCAGCGCCCGGAGCCTTCATTGCGAGACCATAGCGCCAGGTAGCGCAACGGTAGACTGCCGGGTGAGCACGAACGGCCCACGAGCCAGGACCAACTCGGCGGCTGTTCGCCTTCGAACTGGCGCTCGTGAGGTGATGACTGGTTTAAGTAGTCGTGATGGCGCTATAATGACTGTATGAATACGTCATCACATCACACGGCCATCTACCGTGCCCCTCCCCTAACACACGATGACGACGCCATCCTGAGCGAGATCCACCAGATGCGCAAGGAACTGCGTCATGTCCTGCGCACACCCAGGCGTTGGGAAGGAGGCCTGCGGCGCTCAGCGCTGGCCCGTGCCATCCAAGGCTCGAACAGTATCGAGGGCTACCAGGTCGCGGAAGACGACGCGGCCGCAGCAGTGGATGGCGAAGAGCCCATCAGTGCAGATGAGAAAACGTTCCTGGAGATCCGGGGTTACCGCCAGGCTCTGGGCTACGTCTTGGCGATGGGCGATGACGACTATGCCACATTCGACGCCACCGAGATCCGGGCCATGCACTACATGATGCTGAGCCACGATCACTCGAAGTCGCCCGGCCGCTACCGGAAGGGACCAATATATGTCCGCGATGAGCGCCGAGATCTGGTGGTCTACGAAGGACCGGACGCCGCGCAGGTTCCACGCCTCATTGACGCGCTAGTCGAGAGCCTGCACACCGGGGTAAGCGCTGACCCAGTGGTGCGCTCTTCGATGGCCCACCTGAATCTGGTCATGATCCACCCATTCCGGGACGGCAACGGACGGATGGCACGCGCTCTGGCGACATCGGTGCTGACCCGTTCGGACATCGGCGAGCCAGAATTCTCAAGCATTGAGGAATGGCTCGGGGCTAACACCGATGACTACTACAGCGTGCTCGCCCATACCGGCCACGGCTCCTGGCAACCGCGCGACGATGCCCACCACTGGCTGACATTCAACCTGCGCGCACATCACATGCAGGCTCAGACAGTAGCGCGCCGCGTCGAAGAGGCCGGCGCAACCTGGATTGAACTCGACCAGCTCGTCTCCGAGCACGATCTCCCTGAGCGCGTGATCGATGCGATGTTCGATGCCGTTCTCGGCTATCGCGTGCGCCGCGCCACGTATCTCAAGCGTGCCGAAGTCACCGACCAGACCGCCACCCGAGACCTGGCCGCCCTGGCGGCAGAGGGCATCCTAACCCCGCATGGGAACGGCCGTGGCCGCTACTACACTGCCGGCGAGCCGCTCAGCCAGATTCAGGAACGCCGCAGGGCCAGACGAGAACCACTGCGTGACCCGTACCCATGGATGCGGGCGAAACTCAGCCAACCTGCTGCATGAGCCGCTCCGGGAGCGCAGGCCTCAGTTGGGCCGGGCTCCCAGCGCAGTCCGTCATTGTCCTCGCAGATGATTGACTCGCCATCCCCGGCCACGCCGGTCATGCCCTGGTCGGAGTCGCGGCAGTACTCGCCGGGCTCGGTTACTCACCGAGGTACCTACCGCACGTGAAAGGCCACCTGCCAAGATCGCAAGTGGCCTCTGAGCTGGGGCGGGGTGGCCGGATTTGAACCGGCGGCCTCTTCGTCCCGAAGCCAACTAGCGATGCGGACTGCCAGGGCTGCGGTGTCCCTGACCAGGGAAGTGGCGTCCATCGACGTCCACTGGCGTCCGTCGCTGACGGCGACGATCGTTACTCACCTGGTTACTCGGTCTCACTGCACGCCGGGAGTAGTCCCGACTATCAGCTTGGGAATGATCGCAGCGGGTGGACCTGACCAGTCCAGCCGCAAGTCAACCCACGTCTTGGCTTGAACCACGAGTGACCGTGCAACCCCGCGTACGACCGGCCCATCGGGCACACAGCGGGCACGCAGCACCAGTGATCGTTAGGTGTCAGGCAGAGATATTCCGGTGGTACGAAACCGAGCTTCAATGGTGGCGATAAGTTCTTGTGGCACGGGGGTGAGTGATGGTGTTCCTGATTGATCAACGAGAGGGCTGAGTGCCCGGGCCGGCACGCGGCCTGCCGTGTATTCCACCGTGTTGCCCGTGGTGAGCAGTCCGACATCAGCAATGTGCTCGACCCGGTGCAATGTTCCCCCGAGTGCGGCGGCGTAGTCATGCCCCTTGCGGACAGCAGCCAAGATCGCGGCAGCACGTACCTGCGGCCAGGCCGGGTTGTCCCAGTCAACATGCCACGTCACCGCGTGCACGTTCAGGCTCCCGTGGTCCGCTAGGACAGCGCTGAGAGCTTCCAACGTGTCTAGGGCACGGACGGTAACCTGCAGCGCCGTCGTCGCAGTAACCTGCCCGGTCGACTCCAAGCGGCCGGTGTCTTTGTCGCGGTAGTGCTCCTCCCGCGTTGTCCAGGAGTGTGCAGCCCAGGTCAGCGGGCGTCGCTCGGTGCCTTGATCGAACGGCACTCCCCCACGAGCGGCCAGATCGCCAGTGAGGCGATCCAGGTTTGCGGCGACCGAACGCATCGCTTCCTGCTTCGATTGCCCGGTGTATTCGATCAGTCCTGCCAAGCGCGCGGAACCTCGTGGCGCCGCGCGACGTCCAAGGAGACGATAATTGCCCTGGATGGTCGCGGATGCGACCCCGCCGAGGTGATCGCATGATCCGGTGGTGGCTGCTCCTGGCCGCGGCTGGCGTCGCCGTGAGCGCGTGTTCGTCCGGCCAGGCATCGCTGGCACGTTCCTCCAGCCACCCCGTGGCCGCGGGCGCCGGGCCGGGTATCGATTCGCCAGTTCCGGGTGGCAGGGACATCACCTCTCCAGGCGGCATGGCCGGGTCAGCGACCTTGCCGCAGGTGACCTACCCATCGCTAGGCATCAACGTCTCGGCCAGGCCACCTGCCTCGCCGGGGAAGTTCGCCGCCGATGCCGTCTCGCCTGGTGTCGTCCTGGCCGCCTTCAAGTCCCAGGAGGATGCATCGCTTGTCGGCACGCCGCTGAGCACCGAACGGCCTGCGATCATGCTGAGAACCATTACCGAGCTGCATCCGACGGCGCCGGGAGTGCGGCCTCACGTTCCCTACACGGGCTGGGTGGTCATTTACCGCCATGTGCAGCTCGTGTCGTATGGGCTGCGTCCATTCTCGAAGAACGCCCGGGGGACGTTCGTGGCCATCATGGACACCGCGACGGGCCAGTGGACAAACTTCTTCAATCAAGGCAGCCTCTGATGGCGAAGGATAGGCGCATCGGCGAGGCCGGTCATACTAGCGCTGTGAACCCGGTCCTGCGGACTGGCCTGGTGGCCGCGATCCTGGCGGGAGCCCTCGCGGTAGTCGGCTGCTCCACGTCTTCCGCTTGCACCGCAGGTGCGTCGTGCGCGCCTCCACCGGTACCCCGGCTGACGTACGTCCTGACTATCAACGGGCAGTCCGTTTCGTTTCCCAAAAATGGCACTACACCCATCTATCATGTCCGCCTGGGCGAGCACCTGCTTATAACGGTTGCAGTGATCGTGCCGAGGCACCTCACGACCACGGCGCTATGGCTGGGCATCTCCACAGATACCTGGGGCAACGGACCGAAGGGCCGTCCAATTGGCATGCACCCGATCCTGTCTCACACCCGCCACCCGCAGGAATGCACACGTTCGGGCTGCGCTGGCGTGTCCCGGGAAGGCCGGGTCCTTATTGGCCATTCAGCTTCTTCCTGGTCAATGCCTGGACCAGCCGCCACCCGCCCGCAGCAGTCGCGGGACCCATCGTAGAGCTGGCGCTGGCCCCGCACGTTAACCGGCAGCTGATTTGGGGTGGCGGCTTGGCCTCGGAGTAGATCATGCGCCTGGTTGTCCCCCGTCTTCCGCGCAGGCGCCAAGATCCCTTGCGAGCGGACGCCGGGTCCAGGTTTGGCGAAGCCGATCGCATGCGACGCCCGCAGGGCGGCCTGGACGCGGTGACCGGGAGCGGGACAATTGGGCGATAAGGAAGACGGCTACGTGCAGCACCGATCCGTTGGCGAGTAAGCCTAGCTGATCAGTGGTGCCAGCAGGCCCGCCCGGCGTGCGCCGGGCGGGCCTCCCCCAAGGCTGAGCCCGGCGCCGACGCCTTGATCTTACGAACGGCTCAATTCGGCAGGAGGACGTGGCAGGTGTCGCGAGTGCCTGGCGCGCGGGTCAGGATTCGATTGGCCGGTGCCCGACCTTGGCGGCCGGGTCCGCGTGGCCGTCTTGGACCCGCTGCTGAAGGCCCGCCAGTGGGGGAGTCTTGGAGACGGTATCCAAGATCTTCTCCAGGACTTCTCCAGAGAGCCCCGAAAAACGGGATCAGGGCTAGCGTCCTTCAGAGGATGCTAGCCCTGACCTGGTGTTTCTCAGTCGGGGTGGCCGGATTATCGGCGGCCTGCGGGAGCCTCGCGTCGGAGCGCGGGTCGAAGCGCCATTCCAGAACGTTCCGCTCGACGTGCAGTGCACCAGGCACGCTCCCCTGGGCCGCCCGCTGGGCCTGGGAACGGGTGTCAACCAGCAGCGCGCCAGCCAGCACCGCGGCGCGGGCTTCGCCCGGGTGCAAGCGCCGCAGCCGCCTCCTGGCGTTGGCCAGGATCTTATCGATGGAACGTCCGCAGCTGGCCGCGGTCGGCTCCTGCCCGGAACCGGCCCGAGCCGCCGCCCCTCGCTCACCGTCAGTCGTCGATGACGTAGCTGCCGCGGGGAGTGCCGTGGTCAGGTTGCGGCTTCAGCGGCGGTTGTTCTTCCGAACGCGGCGAGCAGAATAGCCTGCTGGCCGGGGTGGGCGGGCAGGTTCGCGCGGGGGCCGATGGCGCCTGCCGCCCGGTACGCGTCCTCTTTGCCCGCGAACCACGTCGCGCATGCGTTCACCAGATCCGGGTCGAGATGGTCGTCTGCGCCGATGGCGCGGGCGAGGTCCCATCCGTGGATGAGGTGGTCGGCGAGCAGTTGCCACACGTACTCCTCGCCGGGCACGTCCGCGAAGGAGATGTGGACTGTTCGCTGCAGTGCACCGCCGCTCTTGACGGCGGTGACCGCATCCGCCGCCGCCTGGGTGTAGCCGGCAACTGGGTCGGTGCCAAGGACGTCTCCGTCGAACCGGTTGCCTACCTCGGTGATCGTGGCGCCAGCCAGCAGCGGCGGTGTCCACAGGTCTTCGGCGGCGACGTGGTTGACCAGGGCACGCACGTCCCAGCCTGCGCACGGTGTCGCGGCGGCCCATTGGCCGTTTTGTATCGCGCGGACATGCTCACAAAACCGGTCACATGCGCGCTGATGCAGCTCAACAATGTTCATAGTGGTCCTCTAAGTTCTCGGCAGTGCAGGCGGTGAGAATGCAATCCCCCTACGTCGCCTGGAGCGACGCGATCCGCTCGGCGATCATGACGGTGGGTACGTGGGTATTGGCCGATGGAATGTCCGGCATCACGGATGCGTCCGCGACCGATAGACCGCCGATTCCGTGGACCGCACCGGCGGCGTCCACGACGGCACCGGTTGCGGGGTTGGGACCCATGGCGGACGTGCCAACCGGGTGGTGATATGTCCACGCCTTACGGCGGATCCACTCACGAAGGCCGTCCCGGTCACCTGTCGCGACGTCTGGCCCTGGCGCCAATTCCACCCCGCGGGAGAGTTCTGCGATGGCACCGGAGCTGGCCGGTTCCCGGATCCGCATCAGGCCTGCGGCGAGCCGGTCGAGGTCGCCGCGCTCACGAAAGTATCCGAGATCGATGCACGGAGCGGCCGATGGGTCGGCGGAACGCAGCCGCACCGTTCCGCGTGACCAGGGCTTGAGCAACGCGACACCGACGAAGAACGACCCCGGGCCGCCATCGCCGAACGGCCCGCCCACGATGCACTGCAGGTCGGGTGGGCCATCCGCATCAGCGTCCGCGCTGCGCATGGTGGCGATCACCTGGAACAGCGGCGCCGGGCGAACTTCGCGGTGGTATCCAAAGTCGACCGAGACGGCGGGGTGGTCGGCCAGGTTAGCGCCGACGCCGGGCAGGTCCGCCAGGACCGGGATTCCGAGCTTGCGTAGGTCCTTGGCGGGGCCGATGCCTGAGCGCAGGAGCAGAGCGGGGGTACTGTATGCGCCCGCGCACAGGATGACCCGGGGGGCGCGGATCTCGCCGCCCACGGCCAGTCGCACGCCGGCCACCTGGTCCCGCTCGACCAGCAGGCCGCTGGCTTCGGTGTCGCAGCGCACCGTGAGATTTGGCCGTGCCCGGCCGGGTGGCAGGTAGGCAAGCGCGGTACTGATGCGCTCACCGTTGCGGGTGTTGGTGGGAAGCACGGCAAGGCCGACCGCGCCCGGCGCGTTCGCGTCCGGCACCGATGTGCAGCCTGCCTCCTCAAGCATTGTCATGCCGGCCCGGGCCACGTCGGTGAACTCGTCCTCGCCGTAGCGCCGGATCGGCAGCGGCCCGGAATCGCCATGCCACGCCGCATCGCCGAAGTCCGCGTCGCTCTCCAGCCGGACGAAGAAGGGCAGCAGGTCGCCGAATGACCAGCCCTGGTTCCCGGCTTGTGCCCAGGCGTCGTAGTCGGCTGGATGGCCGCGGAGCGCGAATGTCGCATTGGTCGAGGAGCATCCGCCCAGCAGTTTGCCTCGCGGGAGCGCCCGGGCGACGCCGGCGGCGTCCGGGCCGGCGACGTAACCCCAGTCGTGCAAGGTGGTGGGCCGCCAGCCGTCGCGCACGTCGGCGGGCACCTGTGCCCGGTGGTCGGGACCGGCTTCGAGCAGCAGTACCCCGCGGGCGCCGTCCTCGCTGAGGCGGGCCGCGACAACGCAGCCCGCCGCTCCGCCGCCGACCACGACGACGTCGTATTCGGCCTGCTCGCTCACCGCGGTCATCCGATCTGGGCAGGCTGGATGTTCTGGTTGAAGCGGAACAGGTTGCCGGGGTCGTAGTGCGCTTTGACCGCGGCCAGCCTCGCGTAGGTCTCCGCCGGGTAGGACGCGCGTACCTTGTCCTCGTCCGCCTCGCCGGTGAAATTGACATACATCCGGCCTGCCCCGTACCCGGTCATCGAGTGTCGGGTGGCGCGCGCCCATGCGCGGTTAGCCTCGAATCCCTCCGCGGTCGGTGTGCGCGCGATGCAGTTGATGACATACGGCGGCTGCCGCTGGCTGAACGCCGTCGCGTCGGGTGCTACCCGTGCCATTGCTCCGCCGAGCTGATGGATGTGCAGCTCACAGGTGGCCGGAAGCCCTGCGGAGCGCCTATGGGCATCAGCGAACGTCTCGATGGCCGCGTCGGGAAGCTGGTCGAGGAAGGCGGAGGTGAAGTAGTTCGCCGCACCCGGCCCCCACAGCGGGTCGACGAGTTGCTGCAGCGCAACGTAGGGGATCGGGCCGAGCAGGTCAACCAGCGGGGTGCCCAGGGTCCGCAGTGGCCGGACAGCCTCCTCGCCCTCTTTTGCGGAGCCCGCCCAGCACACGACCAGAGCGACGACCTTCTGGCCGTGCAGGTCCTCGGGCAGGAATGGCGCGGGCGGGGCAGTCGTCAGGTTGATCAGCGTGGTGAGCTCGTCTGGGGCGCCTGCGACCGCGTCCCGCCAGCTAGCCAGCACCTGCGCGGCCTCCGCACCGGGGTAGAACACGACACCGCCCAAGACGCTGGGCCCGACGGGATGCAAGGCGAGTTCCAGCTCAGTGACCACGCCAAAGTTTCCGCCGCCGCCCCGCAGCGCCCAGAACAGGTCGGCATTCTCGTCCTCGCTGGCACGCACCAGCTCACCTTCGGCAGTTACCACTTCGGCGGCGAGCAGGTTGTCGCACGTCAATCCGTGCTTGCGCACCAGGTGCCCGATGCCGCCGCCGAGCGTGAAACCGCCGATCCCGGTCGAGGAAACCAGCCCGCCCGTTGTCGCCAGGCCGCGCGCTTGTGTCTCGTGGTCGAACCGCCTCCAGGTCGTGCCGCCCTGCGCGAGCGCCCGTCGGCCCCGCCTGTCCACCCGCACTGCAGCCATCGCCGAGAGGTCGAGCACGACACCGCCATCGCAGGTGGAGAACCCGGCGACGCTGTGTGCGCCGCCGCGGACCGCGACTGCCAGTCCCTCGCTGCGTGCGAACTCCACGCCGCTGATGACGTCGGCGACGCCGGAACAGCCGAGGACAAGCGCCGGGCGCCTGTCGATCGCGTGGTTCCAGATCCGTCGGGCGGTGTCGTAGCCCGGGTCACCCGGGGAGATCACCGGCCCCAGCATCCGCGCCCGGAGTTCGGTCAGCGTCGCCTCGCCCAGAATGTGCGTGCTTTCCGATGCTGTCGTCTGCATGCCCCTCGCCTCCTGGTGTGCCGCGCCGGCGACAAGAAATTTACGGCCGTCGGCTTTGCACCCGCTTAGCATCGCGAGCCTGGCCAGACGCCGCGCTGGCCACGCCGGCCACCGTGCCGATCAGGGGCGCGACGTTGGCGGGGTGTCCGCCGGCCTGGCCGGAGAAGATGGTGGTGAGGGCTTCTGTCTGCGCAGGGTTGGCCCGGTCGTCGAGGTAGAGCGCGGCGGTCCAGTTGCCGTCGGTCATGAGCTTGGGCGAGTGCACCGCTAGCGTCACGTTGAGGCCGCTCAGGTCGACGCCCTCCTTGTCGCCCCTGGGTGATGTGCCAGCCCGAAGAAGACGCCGCAGGCATCCTTCGTCGCCGGGTTCAAAAGATGCAAGGGCAGCTGACCGAGCAGCTGCGCGCCCCAAGGTACTCACCTTCCACCTTGTAGGACACGGCTTCTCCTTCAGGTCGTCGTCGGGTAGTTGGGTGCTCACGTGGTCGGCACCTTCGCCTCCTGGGGTGCCGGGCGGCGACCGGAAATTTACGTCCGCCGGGTTTGCACCCGCTTAGCACGGCGATCCCGGCCAGAGGCGGAGCGGCGGCCGCGGGCGGCGACGGCCGCCAGGCCACGCCGCTCGCCGATCCGCTGAAAGCAGGCCCGCGCCGCCGTGAGCGCGGCGGCCGCTGCGGCGCGCTCCCCGGACATCTCACGCAGGCCCGCGAGCAGCGTGTACTGCCAGCCAACCGACCGGTGGGTATCAGGGACCGCCCGCAGGGCGAGCGCCCGCTCGACCGCGTCGATGGCCTGCACTGGCCGGCCAGCCAGAATCTCGACCACCGCCAGGTTGCTCAGGGCCCCGGCGTGGCCGGGAAGATCCCCCGATCGCTCCAGCATGCGGCAGGCTTCCCGGCCGAGCGCTCGCGCCCGGTGGAAGTCCCCGAGCGCTGCCTCGGCGAGCGCGACGCCGGTGAGCGCGATGGCGGTGCCGCGCTGGTCCGGAATCGCGGCCCGCAGGTCCGCAGCGCACCGGAAGCATTCCCGGGCCGCGGCAGGATCGCCCTGCTCACGGAGCAAATGCCCGCGCTGCACCAGGATGTGCGCCTGGCCCGCCCGGTCCCCGAGAGATTCGAACACACGCAAGGCCTGGTCAAGCAGTACGCTCGCGTCATCGGCACGGTTGGCCATCCGGGCCGCCAGCGCCTGGGTGGCGAGGGTGTAGCCGCGACCCTGCGCGGACCCAACGCGGCGGCCGGCCAGCATGGTCTCCTCGAAGACCGGAAGCGGAAGGTCACCAGCACAGTCGACCGAGTAGGCCAGCGTGCATACCGAGAAGAAGGGCGGTGCATCGGGTGGCACCTGGCCGAGTGCGGTGAGCGAGCTGTCGAGCAGCGGCTCTGCGACGGCAACGTCGTTGCGGCTCAGTGCAAGCAAAGCGCGCAGGTGGTCGTGCGAGGCCGTGACGCTCGTGATCTGCCGGGCCGCGGCACTTGCCTGGCGAGCGAGCCGGCCCGCCTCCTCCCACTCGCCCGCCATCCAGGTGAGCAGCGCGTGCTGGTGAAGCGCCTCTGCCTGCGCTTGAGGGTCGCCGAGTTGCTGCCCGAGTGCCGCGATCTCGGCACCGATGGCGGAGGCGCGCCACAGCCGACCCAGGCGGATCTCGAACACAGCGGTCGCGAACAGCGCCCGGGCCCGCAGCACCGATGCCGCCGGGCAGGCTTCCAGGGCTTGCGTCAGCCACCGAAGCCCTTCGGCGTGCAGCCCGCGCGCCATCCACGATCGCCACATGGAGACCGCCGTCACAAGGGCACGATCTGGCATCTCGCGCAAGGACGTCGACAGCGCGACCCGCAGGTTTCCGCCTTCCACGCCGAACCATGGGCTTGGCTCACCCACCAGGCCACCGCCGGTGTCAGGATCGAGGGACTCTGCCCTGTTGGCGTACCACAGGGCATGCCGGCGCCGGCGGCCGGCCAGCTCCCCCGACGAGACAAGGCGGTCGGCCGCGTACTGCCGGACAACCTCCAGCAGCCGGAAGCGGGCCTGGTCGCCGGCCGTGTCCGCGGCAACCAGTGACTTGTCCACCAGCCGTGACATCACCGCGGCGACCGGTTCGGACATCCCGTCGGCACACACCTCTTCGGCCGCGTCGAGCGTGAACCCGCCCGCAAAGACCGACAGCCGGCGAAACACCGCACGCTCGGTGTCCGTCAACAGGTCATGGCTCCAGTCCAGCGTCGCCGCCAGGGTGGCCTGCCGGTCAGGGACGCCGTGGATCCGCCCGGCCAGCGTGGCCAGCGCATCGTCGAGCCGCGTGGCTAGCTCCGCGGGCGCGAGATGCGCGATCCTGGAGGCGGCGAGCTCGAGCGCGAGCGGCATGCCGTCGAGGCGGAGGCAGATGCGCGCCACCGGCAGAGCAGTCGACGAGTCAAGCCGGAACCCTGGCAATGCACTTCGCGCACGTTCCAGGAACAGCTGGACAGACTCTCGGTGGGCCAGGCGGGCAGGGTCAGCGGCAAGTTCCAGATCTGGCAGCTCGAGGGAAGGAACCCGCCAGACCACCTCGCCTGGCAGGCGAAGAGGCTCGCGGCTGGTGGCGAGCACGGTCACGCCCGGACAGTACTCGAGCAATGCCATGACGAAGTCTGCGCACGCCCCGAGCAGGTGCTCGCAGTTGTCGAGCAGCACCACCATCGTCCGGTCAGCGAGTTGCTTCACCAGAGCCGCTGTGGTGGGCCGGGCGCCAGTCAGCGCCAGGCCCAGCGATGCCGCAGCGGCCGCCGGCACCAGCCGCCCGTCCCGGACCCCGGACAGCTCGATCAGCCACGCGCCGTCTGGGGCCGCGTCGGGGTTCGCGAGCTGACGCGCGGCCTCGATCCCCAGCCGGGTCTTGCCGATGCCGCCGGGTCCGCTCAGCGTGAGGAGCCGGGTGCGTTCGGCGAGCGCCAGCAGCTCTGAGATTTCCCGTCGGCGCCCGATGAAGCTGCTAGCCGGGGCCCGGAGGTTGGAGACGACGACCGGCCCTGCAGGAGCCTGCCCGGACAGGATCCGCCGGTAAAGACTCCGCGTCGCCGACTCGGGAACGGCCGCATACTCCTCGTCCAGCACGCGGCGCAGTCGCTCGTAGCTGTCAAGCGCATCCCATCGGCGCCCGGCCTGGTCGAGCGCATCCATGAGCACCCGGTGCAGCGGTTCGTCACCTGGGCGCTCCCCGGCCAGGGCCTTGAGCAGCGTGACCGCTTCCTGAGGATTTCCACGCTCCACGAGCGCCCGCGCCAGCCCCAACGCGGTCGCGTCGTGCAGAGCGGCCAGTCGTCCGCGATGGGATGCAGCCCAGTCGGCGTCGCGGTCCTCCGGCAACAGCTCACCGGTGTAGAGGTCGAGCGCAGCCCGGTAGTCCTCGACGGCGCGGGAATGCAGTCCCCGCTGCGCCGCCGCGGCGAATGCGTCGGCGTCGACGATGAGGCCGCCGCCGGGTGAAAGGATCACCAGGTCGTCCTGCAGGCGCAGCACGCCGGCCGTGGGTGGACCATCCGGTGCCAGCGCCCGGCGCGCCGCGTGCAAGGCCTGGTGCAGATTGTTCGACGCGGCGGCCGAATCCAGCCCGGGCCAAAGGACCTCGGTCAGCACGTCGCGGTGGGCCCGGTGACCTTCGGCGAGAGCAAGCAGCTTGACCAGAGTCTTGGACTTGCGCAGCCGCCACGCGTCCGCCACCGTGCGGCTCCCGACACGGATGCTGAAGCCCCCCAGGACCACCACCCGCAGTGTGCCGGATCCGGCTCCCGTGCTGGCGGCGTGCTCGCCCGTCATAGGTGGAGTGTCGCCCATCGTGAGCGAGCCGGCCCGTTCCGGTTCTTGAGCCGCTGACCGGCCCACACGGCCGCGAATGTCGGCGCCCAGGGGTCAGTACGTCGCCCTCGCTGCGCCGCGCACGCGCCGCGACGTGGCAGGCAGGCACCGAGCACTGCCACGATCAGGGTCCGCATCTGCCCCAGGTCCACGCTCTGATCTTAGGACCGGGCCGGTTCTGGCCTGCGGGGGTGCGGTGACTGGCAGGCTGAATGGCAACCTCTTTTACAGGCCGAAACGGTTCTGGAAAACCGAGTGAGGCGAACCGGCGATGAGTGCGCTTGCGCCGGCTCCCTGCGAGCGCGATGGCGCGCGCTGGCCGGGCCGTCCTGCCACCTCGCTCCGCCTCCGATGCAGCCGGTGACCTGATGTCAGCCAGCAGGCTGGCGTCGAGCCTAAGTCGGAGCGGACAGTCCGATGGGCCTGCGCAAGGTCAGGCAGGCATCGAACCTTCTTCTTACGGACGACAGGCGGCTGCGTCGTGTACACCCTGCATAGGACTAAAACGTCTCTATATGGCGATACCTCTAACAGACGGGTCGGTCAGGAGAGCTTCTGTGGAACTCAGATGGCACCCTTGGCTACAGTTCAGTCACAGGAAGTAGCGATGATCGAGGGGACCATGGCGGGCGATGCCTGACGTGACATCTGGAACCAACCTTCCCGACTACCGCAGACCGCCGGTAGTCGAGGTGATCTTTGCTGTCGCTGTCGCACCGCTTGCCATACCCGTTGTGGATCTAGCGCGGTTTGGTCTGGAGCGACTGGGCGAGGAGTTCCCGATCCATCAAGATCAGCCGCCGACCCGCATGCCGACTGAGTCTTTCGAGGATGCGGCAGCAACTATTATTCCAGCACTCTCGCTTCTAACGGGAGCGCCGCCGATACGTCTGTGGTTTCAATCCGAAGACAGAACCAGATTGGTGCAACTGCAACGCGATTGGCTGGCATATAATTGGCAGGGGTCTTCGGGTGATAGCCCGTATCCCAGATATGAGTCAATCGAGAATCGGTTCCTCCAGATATGGGATAACTTTTCAGATTTCTTGACGAATCTGAGTGGCGAGACGCTTACAACGCACCAGTGTGAGTTGTCCTACATCAATCACATAACCTCTGATGGGTTGTGGGAGCGAGTCGGTCAACTCGATAAAGTGCTCCGCCTGGTCGGCGTGGCAGGAGATTTTCTCCCTGAGCCCGAAGATGGTCAGATCGCTTTTCGGTATCGAATTAGGCGGGATGGCGTGGATGCCGGACGTCTTTATGTCCAGGCTACGCCAGGACAACGTCAAGCAGACCGCTCACCTGTGGTCCAGCTAACCGTAACCGCCCGCGGTGCACCTATAGGCCAGGGCCGTCAAGGGATGATCGAATTCTTTCGGCTAGCTCACGAGTGGATTGTCAGTGGGTTCGCCGCTGTGACGACAGAGGTAGCTCAACGGGGACTGTGGGAGAGGATAAGATGACCTACGCACCCGCCATCTCTCCGACATGGCTAACGCTCACTGCAAGTCGGCTTATGCCAAGACTATTCTCCCAGGCTGAATCATCTGGGCTACGGGAAGGGACAGGATCACGCGCCGCGACGCCGCCTGTAAGTACTAGGCAGCCCGCTAGATGGCTGATCTCGGCGCTGGAACGCCTCGACTTTCTTGCCAGCCTTGGACCTGGATGGGATGAAGTCGCAGCCCAACCGATCTCTCTTGATCTGATTACTGCGGCGGCTAACTTCCTTGCCTCTGACCCGGTGTCGGAATTGAAGGTTCAACCGGACATTGTGCCGACATTTGAAGGTGGGCTGTTGATTGAGTGGCACACCGAAGCCGTCGACTTCATCATCGAATCCAGCCCGTCCGCTGGTCCATCGTTCTATTTCTTGGACAATGAGACAGGCGAAGAGGTCGAAGCGCCTCTGGGCGAGCATCTTGAGGCCGTCGCGACGGCTTTCACCAAGCTGGCTTCTCGGTAGGCGCCGCAGTGCAATGGCGGAGGATCCAGTACTACCGACAGACACAGCCTTCCGTCGTATCCGCCCGGTTCATGTTGTTAGGGATCCTAAAGTCCCAGGCGGCCGTCGTGCGTCAGCTGCTGCCTTTACCGACGATTCTGATGGCTCGTCGATGTCTGTATATCTGGAATCCATCGTGCTTGGTCTTGGTTTAAGTGGAGTTGACGTGGTGTATGGCAAGCCAAGCAGTTGGGCTGTCGCGGCCATACCAGTGCAGGCACTGCTGGATGAAGAACAAAGTGTAGTACCGGATCCGATAACTGGCGCTGCGGATCCTCATCCGTGTGATCCAGCTCATGCTGTGGTTGATGGCGATAAGAAAGAGAAAAGACGCCGAGATCGCATCGCCCGGGCGGCCCCTCTTGTTCACATAGTTCCTTGAATTTTTTGGACCGCCCATGGCGACTCAAGGAGTATCTTCTTCGGGCGAATTAGCCTGACGGAATGACTCAATAAAATCGCGAATCCAGCCGAGACTCTCTACTGGGCTAGGCTAAACGGGTCAATCCATCAAAGTCTCCGCGTTTCACTGCGGCAAGAAACTCGGTCCACTCGGCGGCGGTCAGGTGCAGGACGCCATCGTCTGGATACCTCGCATCGCGCAGGTCTACGCATGCTGGCTGGGTGCAGGGGACGACCTCGATGGTCATGAGCTGGTGCCTTCGGCGTCGAGCTTGGCTGCCAGGCCAGCCAACGTGTGATCGACGACAACGTGCAGTGCAGTTGCGGTAGGGCGTTCGATGGCGAACAGACGCCGGTATCGGTCTCCTGGCCGACCTCCCAGCGGTTGCCGTGTGTCTGCACTACAGCTGCGAGGTTGGCGGCGTGGTCATCTGGTAACGGGGTGGAGTGCCTGTCCATGGCGGTAGCTTATGCCTAGCATGTGCTCGCATGCGAGAGCATGCGCGGTCTCGCATTTACATGATCATGCTAGCTAACGTGATCGCGTGCAGATTGATCATGATGCGGCCGAGTTCCCGTTCCAGCAGTTGGCCGCCATCCTGCGGGAGAGGATCGAGACCGGGGTATACCCGCCTGGGCGGAAGATCCCGAGCATCATCGACCTAGTTGAGGAATCGGGCTTGTCCACGATGACCGTCCGGAGAGCCGTCCAGGTGCTGGCGGACGAGGGCCTGGTCCGGACCGTCCCTGGTCGCGGGACCTTCGTGGAGCAACGGTAGGGACCCTCCCGCCTCTGCGCCGCACAGGACTGGGCGCCAGCAGGTTGCGGTAGTGCAGCAGAAGGCGCGGCGCAGATCGAACGGCTTGCTGTGATTGGCTACGGGCCCGAGAGCCAGTAGAACCCCGCGCAAGGCACTATGAAGAATTGGATGCCGGGCTCTGCTGAATCGCGCCGAACCGGCATGAACTGTGCCGCACGGAAATGAATTCTAGTCTTTGCTGTCTTGTCTTGTTGTTCGCTGGGCAGCCAGGTCGGCTGACTTAGCTCGGGCGCGTTGTGACGTCAACAGATGCGGTGTCGTCGCAGCTAGAGTCGCTCTTGGCATGCCTTGCCGCTCAAGCGGGAGGCGGCCGCCCCGGGATGTCAGCGGCAACCTCAACGCGGTGTTAAGCAAGATATCCACTTCGTTCCGATCGCTGTAGACCGCGCGCGGTCTACCGATGCATAATGGCCGCCAGTTCAGCTAATCGGCAATAAACAGAATGGCATCGGGTGGCATCAGATGACAGCGGACAGGTCGGAAAGCCCGCCGGGGGACGGGGCTGGCATGGCAACGGCACGGGTGGGACGCAGCGAGCGGGAACCGATCACGGAGGCGATCCGGCCAGGCGGCGGGGCGGGGTGCGCAGCGTGCGGTTCGGCCTGACTGAGGAGGAGTACAGCGAGGTTGCTGTCGCTGCAGCGTACGCCGGGCTGGCGAAAGACATCCCAGGAGCTTAAATGTCAAGCCGCAGCCGAAGATTGAGGGAGATTCTCCCGGTGACCCCAGGCGGTGGCCTCGTCGTAGAGAGTGCCGGTCTTCAGGCATCCGTGCAGGATTCCGACGAGCCGGTTCG
>WNGB01018322.1_pt1 | contig 16432 bp, 19 predicted proteins | sample 5400681 | NCBI WGS metagenome assembly WNGB01 (sample SAMN13153367, study PRJNA577476) | soil metagenome | isolation source: 115 cm soil or saprolite under grassland replicate 2 | place: USA:California | collected 2016-06-15 | reverse complement strand
TCGCCGCGCTGCCGCTCGGCCCATCCACGGTCGAAGAAGCGCGCAAAGCGCTGGTGGGGCGGATCGGCGAAAACATTTCGATCCGCCGCTTCGCGAGGATCGAGGCGAAGGGGCGCTTGTCGCACTATGTTCACGGCGGGGCAAAGATCGGGGTACTTGTGGACATTTCCGGCGGTGACGACCAGTTTGCGCGCGATCTGGCGATGCATATTTCGTGGGCCAAGCCTATCGCTCTGTCCAAGGACGAGGTGCCAGCCGATTTGATCAAGAAGGAACGCGATATAGCGGTCGCGACCGCGGCCAACTCGGGCAAACCTGCCAATATCGTGGAAAAAATGATCGAAGGTGGGGTGCAGAAATTCCTGAAGCAAGTGACGTTGCTCGGACAAGGTTTTGTGCGTGACGAGAAACAAAGTGGAGAAGAGATCGAGCGATTTTGCCGCCGAGGTCATGGCGCAGGTCGGCATGGCGAGATGATCCGCGATGGCGCCGAAATACAAACGGATACTGCTGAAATTGAGCGGCGAGGCCCTGATGGGGGACGATTCCTTCGGGATCAATCGCTCGACCATCGAGCGGATCGTCGGCGAGGTTGCTCAAGTCGCGGCCCTCGGCGTGGAGATCGCGATCGTGATCGGAGGGGGAAACATATTCCGCGGGGTGGCCCCGGGCGCGGCGGGAATGGACCGCGCGACCGCCGATTACATCGGCATGCTCGCCACCATAATGAACGCGCTGGCGCTCCAGGATGCCATGCGGCAGGCCGGCTTGAACGCGCGGGTGCAGTCGGCGCTCAATATCGAGCAGGTGGTGGAGCCTTACATCCGCAACAAGGCGATCCGCTACCTCGAGGAAGGCAGGATCGTGATTTTCGCCGCGGGGACGGGCAACCCTTTCTTCACGACCGACACCGCGGCGGCGCTGCGCGGCACGGAGATCGGGGCGGAAATGGTGCTGAAGGCGACCAAGGTCGACGGCGTCTATACGGCCGATCCGAAGCTGCACCCGGACGCCAAGCGTTACGACAAGCTCTCCTTCGACGAGGCCATGATCAAAAATCTGCGGGTGATGGATGCCACGGCGTTCGCGCTGTGCCGCGACCAGAAGCTCCCGATCACCGTGTTCAGCATACTGAAGGCCGGCGCGATGAAGCGGGTCGTCACCGGGGAAAACGAAGGCACGCTGGTCTACGTCAGCGCTTGAGCGCTGGAGGGATGGAGTGACTCATGAATACCGTCGCCGACGTCAGGAAAACCACCGAGCAGAAGATGCACAAATCGCTCGACGCGCTGAAAACCGATCTGGCCAAGGTGCGCACCGGCCGGGCCCACACGGGGCTGCTCGACCACATCACGGTCGACTACTACGGCACGCCGATGCCGATCCCCAAGGTGGCCAACGTGAGCCTGCTCGACGCCCGGACCCTGGGCGTATCTCCGTGGGAGAAAAAGATGCTCGGAGTGATCGAAAAGGCGATCCGTGAATCCGATCTCGGCCTGAATCCCGCCACCCAGGGCGACGTGGTCCGAGTGCCGATGCCCTCGCTCACCGAGGAACGCCGCCGCGAGCTGATCAGGGTGATCAAGCACGAAGCCGAAAACGCCAAGGTCGCGGTGCGCAATCTGCGCCGCGACGCCAATCATGCGCTCAAGGAACTGCTCAAGAGCAAGGCCGTGTCGGAAGACGAGGAGCGGCGCGCCCAGGAGGATATCCAGAAAATCACCGACAAGCACATCGCCGACATCGACAAGATGGTCGCCGGCAAAGAAGCCGAGCTGATGGCGATCTGATCCCCCGTCTCGAAGAACCTGCCGATGAAATCATTCTCCAGCTCCACCCGCGAGATCCCGTCCGCGGGCGAAATTCCCAGGCACATCGCCGTCATCATGGACGGCAACGGACGCTGGGCCAAGAAGCGCTATCTGCCGCGCGTGGCCGGTCACAAGCAGGGCGTCGAGACGGTGCGCCGGGTCACGCGCGCATGCGGCGAGCGCGGCGTCGAATACCTGACCCTGTTTGCGTTCAGCTCGGAGAACTGGCGCCGGCCGGCCCAGGAGGTCTCGACGCTCAAGCAGCTGTTCATTGCGGCCCTGGAGCAGGAGGCCGAGCGGCTGCACCGGAACAAGGTGCGCCTGAAGATCATCGGCGATATCGCGCCGTTCGGGGCGCGGGTGGTCGAGCTCGCGCGCCGCGCCCAGGACCTGACCTCCGCCAATTCGGGGCTTACGCTTACCATCGCCGCCAACTACGGAGGGCGGTGGGACCTGATGCAGGCCGTGGCGAAGCTGGTGCGCAGCGGACCGATGCCCGAGGGCGGCTTTACCGAGGAGCAAGTGGCTTCGCAGCTCGCACTCAACTACGCGCCCGAGCCCGACTTGTTCATACGCACCGGCGGCGAGCAGCGCATCAGCAATTTTCTCCTTTGGCAGCTCGCCTATACGGAGCTGTACTTCACCCCGACGCTGTGGCCGGACTTCGACGCCGCGCAGCTCGACGCGGCGATCGCCTGGTATCGCGAGCGCGAGCGCCGCTTCGGGCGGACCAGCGAGCAGCTGGAAAAAGCCAAGCGCGACGCGAACGGCCGGCGGAGGATCGCGTAAGGCTTCCTGCTCTCGCGGGGAGGCGAGAGCGCGGGCCATCATGCTGAAAACCCGCGTGCTGACGGCCGCGGTCTTGCTGGCGGTGCTTCTGCCGGCGCTGTTCCTGCTGCCCGGGAACGGCTGGATCGCATTCTGCGCTTTGCTTCTCGGCATCGCCGCCTGGGAATGGGGCGCATTGGCGGGGCTCGCCGCGGCCGGTCGCCCGATTTACACGGCATTCGTGATCGGGCTTTTCGTCTTGCCGGAGGTCCTCGAGGTTTCCCGGGCCGACGGCTTGTACGCGCCGATCTGGATTTACTGCGCGGCCGCGCTTTTCTGGATCATCCTCGTTCCGCTGTGGATGTGGCGACGCCCGCGGATGGATGGCCGGGCCTTGTTGCTCACAGCGGGAGCCATCGCGTTGGTGCCGGCCTTTGCCGCTGCGGTCGATCTGCGGAGCGTCCGTCCGTCCCTCTTGGTCGCCGTCCTGGCAACGGTCTGGATTTCCGACTCGGCTGCCTATCTCGTCGGCCGGCGCTTCGGCAAACGCAAGCTCGCCCCGTTCATCAGCCCGGGAAAGACCTGGGAAGGCGTCGCCGGAGCGCTGGCAGCGGTCGCGCTCTACGCGCTTGCCTGGGCAAGCTTGAGCGGCCCGGCCGGCCTGCCTCTCGGACCCGGCCGGGCGCAGTTGGGGCCGGTGTGGATTCTCCCGGTCCTGCTCGGGCTCGCCGTCGCCGGAATGATTGGCGATCTGCTCGAATCTCTGATAAAACGCCAGGCGGGAGTCAAGGACAGCGGCGCATTGCTGCCCGGCCACGGCGGCGTGCTCGATCGCATCGACGCGCCCCTGGCGATGCTCCCGCTCGCAGCGCTTGCGTTCGTGAGGTGACTACGATTCAGAACATCGCGGTACTCGGAGCGACCGGCTCGATCGGAGCGAGCACTCTGGATGTGATCGCGCGCCATCCGTCGCGCTTTCGCGTGGCGGCGCTGACCGCCAACCGGCAGGTCGACGAGCTGGCGGAGCTCTGCAGGCTGCACCGCCCCGACTACGCCTGCGTGGCCGACAGTTCGCGCGCGCCGCGGCTGCGCGAGCGCCTGGCGGGAGCCGGCGTGGCCTGCAAGATCCTCGCGGGAGAAGCGGGCCTCGTGGAGATCGCTTCGCTGCCCGAAGTGGATTGCGTGATGGCCGCCATCGTCGGAGCGGCAGGACTGCGCGCGAGCCTCGCCGCCGCGAAGGCGGGCAAGAAGCTGCTGCTTGCGAACAAGGAGGCGCTCGTGGTCGCGGGCCCCGTCTTCATGGAGACGGTGCGCTCGGGCGGCGCGACGCTGCTGCCGATCGACAGCGAGCACAACGCGATCTTTCAGTGCCTGCCGCCGTTCGCCGCCGGCGGGCTTGCCGCCAAGGGCGTCCGCAGAATCCTGCTCACGGGATCGGGCGGGCCGTTCAGGGCGCGAGCGCGCGCCGAGCTGCACCGCGTCACCCCGGAGGAGGCCTGCGCTCATCCGAACTGGGTCATGGGACGCAAGATCTCGGTGGATTCCGCGACCATGATGAACAAGGGGCTCGAGATCATCGAGGCGCACTGGCTGTTCGGCGCGAGCCCGGAACAGATCCAGGTCGTCGTCCATCCGCAGAGCGTGGTGCACTCGATGGTCGAGTACGCCGACGGTTCGGTGATCGCCCAGCTCGGACACCCGGACATGCGCACGCCCATCGCCCAGGCGCTCGCTTACCCCGAGCGGATCGATGCGGGGGTCTCGACGCTCGACCTTTTCCGGATCGGCGTTCTCAGCTTCGAGCAGCCCGATTTCGAGCGCTTCCCGGCGCTCGATCTCGCCTACGCAGCGCTCAGGAGCGGAGGAGCGGCACCGGCCACGCTCAACGCAGCCAACGAGGTCGCCGTGGCGGCCTTCCTCGAGGGGCGCCTGCCTTTCCTGCGCATCACGGCGGTCATAGAGGAAACCCTGGCGAGCGCGGCAGCCGGCGCGCCAGGCACGCTCGAGGACGTGCTTGCCGCCGACGCAAGCGCTCGCGGCCGCGCGAGCCAGATCGTCGCCCGGTTCAACTCCCACGCCGCATGAATCTCGCCATCGCCATAACGGCCTTCGTCGTCGCGCTCGGCGTGCTGATCGTGATTCACGAGTACGGGCACTACCTGGTCGCGCGACTGTGCGGGGTCAAGGTGTTGCGCTTCTCGGTCGGCTTCGGCAGGCCGCTGTGGAAGGTCCGGCGCGGCCGGGACCAGACCGAGTGGGTGATCGCCGCGCTGCCGCTCGGCGGTTACGTGAAAATGCTCGACGAACACGAAGGCCCGGTCGCGCCCGAGGAATTGCACCGTGCTTTCAACCGCCAGAGCGTCTGGCGGCGCATCGCGGTCGTCGTCGCGGGGCCGGCTGCGAACTTCCTGCTCGCCATCGCGTTCTACTGGGCGTTGTTCGTGGGCGGGGTGCAGGAAGCAAAGCCGGTCCTCGCCGCGCCGGAACCCGGAACGGTTGCGGAGGCGAGCGGGATCGCGCGCGGCGAGACGATTCTGAAGATCAACGGAGAGCCGGTCGCGAGCTGGCAGCAGGTGCGCTGGCAGCTGCTGCAGCTCGCGGTGGAAAGACAGCCGGCGCGGCTCGAGGTCATCGACGCAAAACAGCGGCTCACCTGGCGGACGCTGGATTTGTCGCGTTTCGACCTCGAGGGTTTCGACAGCGACCCGCTTGCACGCCTGGGGCTGCGGCTGAACCGGCCCGACGTCGCCCCGATCATCGGCACGGTCGTCCCGGGAAGCGTCGCCGAGGCCGGAGGGCTGCGCGCGGGGGACCGCGTAATCTCGATCGACGGCGGCGCTATCCTCGTCTGGGAGGATGTCGTAAAGGCGGTTCGGGCACACCCGGCCGAAACGCTGCAGCTGCAGATCCTGCGCGAAGGAAACAGGATTGAAATCCGGCTGCGACCGGAGGCGGTGCAGCAGAACGGCGAGCGCTTCGGCCGCATCGGGGCGGCGCCGCAGGTCGACGCCGGGGCGATGAAGGACCTGGTCGCGACCGTGCGCTACGCTCCGTGGCCCGCCCTCGTACTGGCGTTCGAGCGGACCTGGGAAACATCGGCGTTCAGCCTGAAGATGCTCGGCAAGATGGCGATCGGCGAGGTCTCCTGGAAAAACCTGAGCGGCCCGGTCACGATCGCCGACTACGCGGGCCAATCGGCGCAGCTCGGCATCGGCGCCTATGTCGCCTTCCTCGCGCTGATCAGCATCAGCCTCGGCGTGCTGAACCTTCTGCCGATTCCGTTACTGGACGGAGGGCACCTGCTGTATTATCTGGTCGAGATCTTCAAGGGCAGCCCGTTGTCCGAGCGAGCGATGGAGCTGGGCCAGCGTCTCGGGCTGACGCTGCTCCTCTCCCTGATGGCCTTCGCCTTCTACAACGACCTCAACCGCCTGTTGGCGGGTTGATAACTCCTTCAGTGAAAAACGCGCTGCGGGCCGCGATCTTCCTGCTCGTGCCCTGCGGGCCGGCGTGGGCGCTCGATCCTTTCGTCGTGCGCGACATCCGCGTCGAAGGCATCCAGCGCATCGAGGCGGGAACCGTCTTCAATTATCTTCCCGTCAAGGTCGGCGACACGATGACCGACGAAAAAGCGGCGGGGGCGATCCGCACCTTGTTCGCCACGGGTTTCTTCCGGGACGTGAGGCTGGAAGCTCAAGGGAACGTGCTGATCGTGACGCTGGAAGAGCGCCCGGCGATCGCCTCGATCGAGTTCACCGGAATGAAGGAATTCGAAAAGGACAAGGTCAAGCAGGGCTTGCGCGACGTCGGATTCCAGGAGGGGCGTATTTTCGACCGCGCGCTGCTCGACCAGGCCGAGCAGGAGCTCAAGCGCCAATACCTGACCCGCGGCCTCTACGGCGTCGAGGTGACGACCACCGTGACCCCGCTCGAGCGCAACCGCGTCGCGATCAATTTCAGCATCAACGAGGGCGAGGTCGCAAAGATCGCCCGGATCAACATCGTCGGCAACCGGGCGTTTTCGCAGGACGAATTGCTCGGCATCATCCAGCTTCGCACCCCCGGCTGGTTCACCTGGTTCAGCAAGAACGACCAGTATTCCAGGCAGAAGCTGCAGGCCGATCTCGAATCGCTGCGCTCGTATTACCTGAACGGCGGCTACCTCGAGTTCAGCATCGACTCGACCCAGGTCTCGATCACCCCCGACCGGCGCGACATTTACATCACCGTCAACATCACCGAGGGCGAGAAATACGGGGTGACCGAGGTGAAGCTCGGAGGCGAGCTGCTCGTCCCGGAGGAGGAGCTGCGCGCGCTGATCACGATCAAGCCGGGAGAGACGTTTTCAAGGGAAAAGCTCACCGAGTCGACCAAGGCCATTGTCGACCGGCTGGGGCGGGAGGGCTATGCCTTTGCCAACGTCAACGCGAATCCCGCCGTCGACAAGGAAAAGCGCAAGGTCGCCTTCACGTTTCTGATCGACCCGGGGCGGCGCGTCTATGTGCGGCGGATCAACGTCGTCGGCAACACGCGCACCCGCGACGAGGTGGTGCGCCGCGAGATTCGCCAGCTCGAGGGAAGCTTTTTCGACAGCCAGAAGCTGCAGCTGTCCAAGCAGCGGATCGACAAGACGGGCTTCTTCAGCGAAGTCGAGGTCGAGACGCCGGCGGTACCCGGGACGACCGATCAGGTCGACGTGACCGTGCGGGTCAAGGAGAAGCCCACGGGCGCGATCATGCTGGGCGTGGGTTTTTCGAGCGTCGATAAACTCATCGTGCAGGCGTCGGTTCAGCAAAGCAACTTCTTCGGCACCGGCAATACCCTGGGCGCGCAGATCGCCTCCGGGACGGTCAACAAGGTCGCCTCGTTTTCCTTCACCGACCCTTACTACACGATCGACGGGGTCAGCCGCGGGTTCGACGTTTACCGGCGCGACGTGAACGCGACCTCGCTCGGGATCGGCAACTACCGGACCAGGACGGTCGGCGGGGCGGTGCGCTTCGGCGTGCCCTTCACCGAATACGACACCTTGTTTTTCGGCTTGGGCGTGGAACGCGTCGCGCTGGCGCTTCAGGCCGACAGTCCGCTGCGTTATCTGGACTTTCAGAATCAGTTCGGGAGCACCTACGCGGCGCTGATCGACACCGCCGGCTGGGTCCGCGACACGCGCGACAGCGCCATCTGGCCGACCAAGGGGCACCTGGAGCGCGCGACGCTGGAGCTCGCTACACCGCCGGGAGATCTCGAGTACTGGAAGGGCTCCTACACCCACCAGTACTTTTACCCGTTCTCGCGCAGCCTTACCTTGCTGCTGACCGGGGAGCTCGACGCGGGGGACGGGTACGGCGGAAAGCCGCTGCCGTTTTTCAAGAACTACTACTCCGGCGGGATCGGCAGCGTGCGCGGATTCCGCAACGCTTCGTTGGGGCCGCGCGACATCGACGGCAGCTTCCTCGGGGGCAACCGCAAGGTCAACGGATCGGCCGAATTGCTGTTTCCGGTACCCGGCAGCGGGCTCGACCGGTCGATGCGGTTCGGCGCCTTCATCGACGCCGGGCAGGTCTACGGAGGGAGCGAAAAGGTGGATCTCTCGCTGCTGCGCGCCTCCGCCGGACTGAGCTTTGCATGGAACTCCCCGGTCGGACCGATGAAGATCAGCATCGCGCGCCCCCTGAAGCAAAAGCCGGGCGACGATGTCCAGCCCATCCAGTTCACCCTCGGCTACATATTCTGACGGCCCGGTATAATCGCGTTTTTAGAGGCGGGGTTTGGCGGGAGAGCGAATTGAAAGGAAAATCGACCGCCGTCTGGATCTTCGCGGCGCTGCTCGGGGCCGGCGGCCCGTCTCTCGCCCAGTCGAAGGTCGGATTTGTCAGCCTGGAGCGGATCCTGCGCGAGGCGCCGGCCGCCCAGCGGGCGCAGAAGAAACTGGAGCGGGAGTTCTCCAAGCGCGGGCAGGACGTATCGAAAATGGCGGAGCAGCTGAAGAAGCTGCAAGAAGACATGGACAGGAATTCGGTGACGATGTCGGAATCCGACCGGCAAAAGCGCGAGCGGGAATTCGGCGAGCTCAACCGGGATTTCCAGCGCAAGCAGCGCGAATTCAACGAGGACCTGGCGCAGCGGCGCAACCAGGAGCTCTCCGAAGTCATCCAGCGCGCGAACCTCGCGGTGAAGCGGATCGCCGAGGCCGAAAACCTCGACGTCGTGCTTCAGAACGAACAGGTCGTGTGGGCGAGCCCCCGCATCGATATCACCGACAGGGTCATCAAGGCGCTCGAAGATACCCGCGCGGGCAAGTAGCTCGTGACGCAATCCAACTCGCGCACTTACCGGCTCGGTGAAATCGTGGCGCGTCTCGGCGGGGAGCTGATAGGCGATCCCGGAGCCGAGATTCGCAGGATGGCCACGCTGGAGAGCGCCGGTCCCGGAGATCTGTCGTTTCTCTCCCATCCCCGGTACCGGCGGCAGTTGCGCGGCACGCGGGCCTCCGCGGTGATTCTCGCGCGCGACGAGCGCGACGCGACGGCGCTGCCGCGCATCCTCTGCGAGGACCCCTACGTCTACTTTGCCCGCGCCGCGCAGCTGCTGAGCGCCGAGCCGCGGCCGGCTCCGGGCGTGCACCCGCAGGCGGTGATCGAGGCCGGCGCGATCGTTCCGGACTCCGCGACGGTGGGCGCGGGATGCCGAATCGGCCGGGAAGCGCGCCTGGGCGAGCGCGTCATCGTCGATTCCGGCTGTAGCGTCGGGGACAGGGTGGCGATCGGCGAGGAAAGCCGCCTCTATGCTTCGGTCACGATCTATCCGCGCTGCGTGATCGGCAAGCGCGCCGTGATCCACTCCGGCGCGGTGATCGGGGCCGACGGTTTCGGTATGGCGCCCGATGGAGACCGCTGGATCAAGATTCCGCAGACGGGGCGGGTCGTCATCGGCGACGACGTGGAGATCGGGGCCAACACCACCATCGACCGCGGCGCGCTCGACGATACCGTGATCGAGGACGGCGTGAAGCTCGACAACCAGATCCAGATCGGCCACAACGTGCGGGTCGGCGCGCATACCGCGATGGCCGGCTGCGTGGCCGTCGCGGGCAGCACGCGCATCGGCCGGCACTGCGCGATCGGCGGCGCGGCGCGCATCATCGGCCACCTGGAAATAGCCGACCGCGTCACCATCTCCGCCGCCGCCGTGGTGACGAAATCCATCACCCGGGCGGGCGTGTACACCGGCGTTCTCCCGTCCGCGCCGAGCCGCGAATGGGCGAGGACGGTGGCGCACCTGCGGGGCCTCGATCGGTTGGTCAAGCGCGTGCGCGAGCTGGAGAAGCGACTATCCGAACCGCGAAAGAAAAAGAGGTAAGCGATGGACATCCGCGAGATCCTGGAGCACCTGCCGCACCGCTATCCCATGCTTCTGGTGGACCGCGTGCTCGAATGCGAGCCGGGCAAGCGGCTCCTCGCGATCAAGAACGTCACCATCAACGAGCCTTTCTTTGCCGGCCATTTCCCGCACTATCCGGTCATGCCCGGGGTCATGGTCATCGAGGCGCTGGCTCAAGCCGCGGCCATATTGTCTTTCCGGACGCTCGGCACCAAGCCGGACGATCGGTCCGTCTACTACTTCGCGGGAATCGACGAGGCGCGCTTCAAGCGGCCGGTCGTCCCGGGCGACCAGCTGCTGCTCGAGGTGACGCTCGAGCGGGAGACCCGCGGCCTCTGGAAATTCTCCGCTCAGGCGCGCGTCGGCGACGCGCTCGCCGCCGAAGCGAAGATCCTGTGCACGCTGCGCTCGATATGATCCACCCGAGCGCGGTGATCCACTCCGGGGCGAAGCTCGCGCCGGGCGTGTCCGTGGGCCCGTATTCGATCGTCGGCGAGCACGTCGAGATCGGGGAGGGGACCTCGATCGGGCCGCACGTCGTGATCGAGGGGCGAACCCGCATCGGCGCGGGGAACCGCATCTTCGGGTTCAGCTCGCTCGGCGGCCCGCCCCAGGACAAGAAGTACGGCGGCGAGCCGACCGGGCTCGAGATCGGCGAGCGCAACACGATCCGCGAGTACTGCAGCCTCAACTGCGGCACCGCGCAGGACGCGGGCGTCACGCGGATCGGGAGCGACAACTGGATCATGGCTTACGTGCACATCGCCCACGACTGCCAGGTCGGCGACCATACGGTCTTCGCCAACGTCGCGACGCTTGCCGGCCATGTCCGCGTCGGCGATTACGCCGTTCTCGGCGGATTCACCGGAGCGCACCAGTTCGTCTCGATCGGCGCGCATTCGATCACCGGGGTCGCGACGGTGCTGCTGCAGGACCTGCCTCCGTACGTCATGGCGGCGGGCAACACCGCGAAGCCGTTCGGGATCAACAACGAGGGGTTGAAGCGGCGCGGCTTCAACGCCGAGAAAATCGCGGCGATCAAGAAAGCCTACAAGACCCTGTACCGCTCGGGGCTCGTCTTCAAGGAGGCGCGCAGGAAAATCGCCGCGCAGGCAAAAGCCTGTCCCGAGCTGCAGGTGCTGGTGGATTTCCTCGACGGCTCGCGCCGCGGAATCATCCGGTAGCCGCGGTGAGCGACGACCCCATCGTCGTGGGCATGGTGGCCGGCGAGGCCTCCGGCGATTTTCTCGGGGCGCATCTTATCGCCGCGCTGCGTAAACGGGTTTCCAATCTGCGTTTCGTGGGCATTGGCGGCCCGAAAATGCAGGCTCAAGGGTTCGATTCCTGGTTCAGCATGGAGAAGCTCGCGGTGCGCGGCTATGTCGAAGTGCTGCGGCATTTTCCGGAGATTTTCGGGATCCGGCGGAAGCTCGGGCGCAGGCTCGCGGCGGCGCGGCCGAGGCTGTTCATCGGCATCGACGCCCCGGATTTCAATCTGGCGCTCGAGCGCAGGCTGAAGCGGGCCGGCATCCCCGCGGTCCGATCGCCGCGTCGGTCAGCAAGATGCTGGTGCTGTTTCCGTTCGAGGAGCCGCTGTACCGCGCCGCGGGAGTGCCGGTCGCCTACGTGGGCCACCCGCTTGCGGACGCGGCGCCGGAGGAGGACGGATCGCAGGCCGCAAGGGAACAGCTGCGGCTGCCCGCCGCGCGCAAGGTCATCACGCTCTTGCCCGGCAGCCGGCAGTCCGAAGTCCGCTACATGGCCTTCACCTTCGTGCGCACCGCCAAGCTGATCGCGGCGCGGCAGCCCGGGGTGCATTTTCTCGTGCCGCTCGCAAGCCGCGAGACCCGGGCGATTTTCGAAGAAGCGACGCGCGCGGCCGGTGCCGGGGATTTGCCGCTCACCGTCCTGTTCGGCCACGCGCGCGACGCGATCGCGGCTTGCGACGTCGCGCTCGTGGCGAGCGGGACCGCGACGCTGGAGGCGGCGCTCGCCCGCAAGCCGATGGTGATCACCTACAAGATGGCCGGGCTCACCTATCGCATCATGACCGGGATGGGGCATCTGCCGTGGATCGGCCTGCCCAACATCATCGCCGGCGAATTTCTCGTGCCGGAGATCCTCCAGGGCGATGCGACCCCCGAGAACCTCGCACAGGCCACGCTGAACTCGCTCAACGATCCCGCCGTCGGCCGCCGGCTTCCCGAGCGCCTCGAGCAGATCCGGCGGCTTCTGCGCAGGGACACGGCGGCGCGTGCGACCGAGGCCGTTTTGCCGTGGCTGCAGTCCGCCTGATCTGCGGCGTCGACGAAGCCGGCCGCGGGCCGCTCGCGGGACCTGTTTGCGCCGCGGCCGTGATATTCAGTCCAGGACGGCGGCGGCCCGCAGGCATCGCCGACTCCAAGGTCCTGAGCGTGTCGGAACGTGAACCCCATGAAGTTCTGCTCGACGGATCGCATTGCCCCGAACTTGCGTTCCCAGTCCGCGCGATCGTGGATGGCGACGCCAGGGTGAAGGTGATCGCCGCGGCGTCTATTCTCGCCAAGACCGAGCGCGACGCGGAAATGTGCCGGCTGCATCTGCGCTTCCCCCAGTACGGCTTCGACGAGCACAAGGGATATCCGACGCGCGCGCACCTTCGGGCGCTGCGGCGGCACGGCGTGTGCGAAGTCTATCGGCGCAGTTTTCGCCCGGTGAGGCTGCTCCTGGAAAACGGCCGCTGATCGAGAGCTAAGGAAGCTCTGAATAACCCCTGATTTCGTCATTCCCGCGCAAGCGGGAATCCAGGAATTTCAGCCGCTTGCTGGATGCCCGCTTTCGCGGGCATGACGTTAATCAGAGCTTCCCTAATCACTGTCCTCTCAGGAAAAACCTGAGGGACTATCAGGTAAAACCCAATTTCTGAAGGAACGCCAAACGCGCTTAAGGCAAAAATGGAGAGAGGCAAAGAATGAATAGCTCATATAGCGAAGATGGTGCAATGAAAGCAAACTCGGTACCGCAGCCCGTCCGACCAAAGCCCGGCAGGAAATGGATATGGGGTTTGGCGGTGATTACGGTTTTCGCCATTGGGGTTGGGGCGTGGTCTGTGGCGTTCATCAATCCACTACCGAGCGACGAAGAGATGATGACGCATTTCCAGGGCCATCGCGCCGATATTGAGGCGCTTGTTAAAAGCTATCGTGAATACCAATCACTATCGGATGACAAATCACGCCTTTGGGTTGAGGCATCGGAAACCAAGGCGTTGATGCAAAAAGCAGGAGTCAAGTATGTAAATGATGCTGGTGGCCTGTGGTTCCCCAATCCTTATTCTGTGGAGACGGCCAGACAGGCAGAGGACCTAAGAAGAAAAATGGGGACAAGAGTGTTCGATCTTTACCGAAGATATAGCTCACTCTACGTGCGGCTCGCTGACCCGCGCTACTTTACGAAGTTGCTGCGTTATCCGACCAGCAAGGCAATTTGGAAGGACTTCTACCACATTCCTGAAGTGGCGAAGATCGAGGATGGAATGTTGTTAGGGTCAATCAACATCGATGGAAGATCGAGTCTGCGCTATCGCGTGTTCGCTTCACTCAATAGCTATCCGCCAGCGTGGAAACAGGGTGAATGTGTTCTGCGGCGAATTGACCCTCATTGGTACATTGAAATGTGCCGGGCAGCTTAATTAAGGGGAATGACATGACAGACGTGATTACGTCCTATCTCGCGCCAGCGGCGAACGAGCAGTACGATTCGACCGTTTTTGCCTACATCGGCTCGGCTTTGCAAACGGGCTTTATCACCGATGTTTCACTGGCCTTGGGAATCTCTGCAACTGCAATAGCGGGCTCGATGGCTGAAGAAAATCAGGCATACCAACCTCAAGAGCCAGTTCCTCGAAGCCGACGGGGAGAAACACCGCCTCACCCCCGGCATGCAGGTGTCGGCCGAGATCCACCTCGGCACGCGCACCGTGCTGGAATACCTGCTGTCCCCGGTCACCAAGGCGTTTCAGGAAGCCGCGCGGGAACGCTGAGCTTGATCTAGGGAAGGTCTGAACAATTGCCGATGTTGAAGCGCGCGAATGCGAACAGACTGGCATAGACGCGATTTTCCTTCGGATCGGGGTCTTTTTCGATCCCGATCTGGTTGCTTTGCTGCTGCGTTGTCGTTCCAGGACCCATTACGTCCCTTGAGCTCTAAACAAATGCCTGCGCGCCATGAACAGATTGGCCAGTGCACAGGTCACGAACAAGCGATTGGCATTCTTCGCGATGCCGCGGTAGCGCACCTTGTCGAATCCGAAGATGCGCTTCAGAACGCCAATGGAGTGCTCGACCTTGGCACGAACGCACGATTTGGCTCTATTCTTCAATCGATCTTGTCGCGTGAGCTTGCGATAGCGCCCTGCTTTGGTTTGGGTGAAGTCGCGCGCGTTCGGGGCGAGCGAGCGAATCGTCTCGGTCTTGCCGCAGTAGGCGGCATCGCCATAGACGCGAGTCTCTCTGCCGTGCAACAAATTGGGCAGCATCACCGAATCGTGCACGTTGGCAGGCGTGGCCGCGGCCGAATGGATCAGCTTGGTCTTGCTGTCGACCCCAACGTGCGCCTTCATGCCGAAATACCACTGGCGGCCCTTCATCGTTTGCTTCATCTCCGGATCGCGTTCGCCACTCGCATTCTTCGTCGAGCTCGGCGCATTGATGATCGTCGCGTCCACGATCGTTCCCGAGGACACCTTCAGCCCTTGGCTCTGAAGATAACCGCCGACCTCTTCAAACAACCTCCTGCCCAGACCGTGCTCCTCCAGCAGATGCCGGAACTTGCACACCGTGGTTTCATCGGGCGCAGGCTCCCGGCCCAGGTCGATCCCCACAAACGTGCGCATCGACACCGACTCGTACAGCGACTCTTCCACCGCGGGGTCCGACAGATTGAACCAGTGCTGCAGGAAGTAGATCCGCAGCATGCGCTCAAGGCCAATCGTCGGTCGCCCTGGGCCTTCGGACTTCGGATACACCGGCTCAATGAGCGCACACATTTCCTCCCAAGGCACCACGCGTTCCATCTCAGCCAGGAACAACTCCCGGCGCGTGTGCTTCCTGTACGCTTCGAACCCAGAACCGGCAAACGTCGCTTGTGTCGGCTTTTTCATTCTCGTTCTCCTCGGCTCAATGCCCACGCATTAGAGCAGAGGAATAATTCAGAGTTTCCCTAGATTTTCATCTCTAAGACTCGAACTCGGCGATCAGGCGCCGCAGGCCACTTCTTTCGGTCTCCGGAAGGAACAGGGAACGGCGAGCGGCGATCAGCCGCTTGAGGCGCGCATAATAGGGGGAGTCAGTCGCCAAGCGGCGGATTTGCAGGGCAAGCCCCCGTTCGTCCGCCAGTGCGTAGTAACCCGGGTAACCGCGCCCCAGCATCCCTATATTTCCTGATACCCGGGAGGCTATGACCGGAACCCCGACCGCGGCGGCCTCGCAGATGACGTTGGCGCCGCCTTCCATTCGCGAGCTCACCACGAGCAGGTGGCTGCGCGAGAGCCAGCGCAGCGCGGCCCAGTGGGGCACGTTCCCAAGCCAGCGGTAGCGCGCATCGGCGCGCATCAGGCGCTCCGCCTCGCGAGCCATCTCCGGCGAAAGCGCTTCGCCGAGATGCACGACCTCGATCTCCGGCAAGTCGCGCAGATAAGCAAGCGCGAGCGCGGTGCGAAAAGGGTCTTTCTCCTCCCGCAGATGTCCTATCACGGCGACGCGAAAGCGGCGCGACGGCGGCTTGCGGGATGCGTGCATCTCGGCTGACTGGTAAATCACGCGGGTCTTGCGGCGAAATCGCGCGGGAAGCTCGAGCCGGCCCATTTCCTGGAGAACAACCAGACGGTCGGCAAGGGCGAGCGAGGCTTGCGCATTTCGATCCGTCTGGATGTCCCGGTACAGATCGGTGCCCGTCAACACCACGACCAAAGGCGAGTCGGGAAACCGCTCGCGGAACTGAACGATCGACGCGTGGCTGCGCCGCGCATGCAGCGCGATCATCACGTCGGCGGGCTGCCCATCCCAGCTCACCGACACCCGGACTTTGTGGCCAAGCGCGCGCAGCATCGCGGCCCAGCGCACGGCGGTATGCCGGTTGCCGCTGCGAGAGCGGGCTCCGGCCGGGGTGACGAGCGCGACTTTCATGTTATGTTTGCGTCATGAATTCTGAACCAGGAGCCGACGTTCTTTTTCATCAGCTGCAAGACGCGAGACGCCGCACCCGGGCGCTTACGCGGGATCTCGAGGGTCCGCAATTGTTCGGCCCAAAGCTGCCGATCGTCAACCCGGTGCTGTGGGAGCTGGGGCACGTCGCCTGGTTCCAGGAGCGCTGGTGCCTGAGGCTGCGCGCCGACGAATCCCTCTCGGAAAGCCTGCTCGACGGGGCGGATGTGCTTTACGACTCCGCGACCGTGGAGCACGACACGCGCTGGGATCTGCCGCTTCCCAGCCGGT
>WNGB01020343.1_pt1 | contig 16435 bp, 15 predicted proteins | sample 5400681 | NCBI WGS metagenome assembly WNGB01 (sample SAMN13153367, study PRJNA577476) | soil metagenome | isolation source: 115 cm soil or saprolite under grassland replicate 2 | place: USA:California | collected 2016-06-15 | reverse complement strand
ACTCGCCGAGCCCGGAGCCCTTGTCCCGCTTCGACAGCCGCCGGTTGCCCTCGCCCATCACCATCGGCAGGTGCCCGAACCGCGGCGCGGTGCCGGTGCCGACGCCGATCGCGCCGAGCGCCTCGTACAGCGCGATCTGCCGCGGGGTGGACGACAGCAGGTCCTCGCCGCGCAGCACGTGCGTGATGCCCATCAGGGCGTCGTCGACCGGGTTCACCAGCGGGTACAGCGGGTGCCCGTTGGCGCGCACCAGGACGTAGTCGCCGAGGTTCTCCGGCAGGAAGGTGATCTCGCCGCGCACCAGGTCGTCGAAGCCGATCGCCCGGTCCGGCATCCGCAGCCGTACGACGGGCCGCCGGCCCTCGGACTCGTACGCCGCCACCTGCACGGTGGTCAGTTCCCGGCAGTGGCCGTCGTACCCGCTGGACTGGCCGGCCTCGCGCGCGGCCTCGCGGCGCTGTTCGAGCTCCTCCTGCGAGCAGTAGCAGTGGTACGCCTTGCCGGCCCCGAGCAGCTTGGTGACGACGTCGGCGTAGATGCCGAACCGCTCCGACTGCAGGTACGGGCCGTAGTCGCCGCCGACGCCCTGGCCCTCGTTCCAGTCGATGCCGAGCCAGCGCAGCGACTCCAGCGTGTACGCCAGGCCCTCCTCGGTGTTGCGGGCCGTGTCGGTGTCCTCGATCCGCAGCACCAGGGTGCCGTCGAAGTGCTTGGCGAAGGCCCAGTTGAACAACGCCGTGCGGATGTTGCCGACGTGCAGCAGTCCGGTCGGCGACGGTGCGAATCTCAGTCGCACCTGCTCGGGGGCGAGATCGCCGATAACGGGGTCAGTCACGCTGTATCACCTTGTTCGTCAGGGTTCCGATTCCGTCGATGGTGACCGCGACCTCGTCGCCGGGCAGCATCGGCCCGACACCCGCGGGGGTGCCGGTGAGCACCACATCTCCAGGGAGCAACGTGGTGAAACTCGTGATGTAGGCGAGCACGCTCGGGATGTCGAAGATGAACTCCGACGTCCGGCCGCTCTGCTTCGGCTCGCCGTTCAGGGTGGTCGTCACGGCGAGGTCACTGGTGTCCAGCTCGGTGACGATCCACGGGCCGAGCGGGCAGAAGGTGTCGAACCCCTTCGCCCGGGCCCACTGGCCGTCGGACTTCTGCAGGTCGCGCGCGGTGACGTCGTTCGCGACGGTGTAACCGAAGATGACCTCGTTCGCGCGCTCCGGCGGCAGGTCCCGGCAGATCCGCCCGATCACCACCGCCAGCTCGCCCTCGAAGTGCAGGTCCTGGGTCTGCTCGGGGTAGACGATGCCGTCCCGCGGGCCGATCACCGCGGTGTTCGGCTTCAGGAAGATCAGCGGCTCCTTGGGCACGTCGTGGCCGAGCTCGCTCGCGTGCGCCGCGTAGTTGCGGCCGACGCAGACCACCTTGCTGCGCGGGATCACCGGCGCCAGCAGCCGGACGTCGGCCAGCGGCAGCCGCTCGCCGGTCAGCTGCACCGGCCGGTAGAGCGGGTCGGAGTCCAGCACCGCGACGGTGCCCTCGAGACCGTCGGGGCCGGCCGACTCCACCACGCCGTACCGGGGTTCGTCGTCGACGCTGAAACGAGCGATGCGCACGGGTGGGAGTACCTCACGGAGTCGGGGGCCGAACATGCCGAGCCTACCGGTGCGGGGGTGATGAGACAGTGGTGCCGTGACCCTCACCATCCGCCTGGCCTCCCCGGACGAGTACGACGAGGTCGGCGCGCTGACCGCCGGCGCCTACCTGGCCGACGGCCTGGTGCCCCCGGGATCGGGGTACGACGCCGTGCTGCGCGACGCCGCCGGACGCGCGGAGAAGGCCGAGCTGTGGGTGGCGGTCGACACCGACCGCCTGCTGGGCACGGTCACGTTCTGCCCGCCCGGGTCGCCGTACCGCGAGATCGGCACCGACCGCGAGGGCGAGTTCCGGATGCTCGCGGTCGCTCCCGAGGCGCGCGGCGTGGGGGTCGGCGACTTGCTGACCCGGCACTGCACCGAGCGCAGCCGCGAGCTCGGCCAGGACGCGGTGGTGCTGTCCAGCAGCTCAGCGATGGCCGCCGCACACCGGCTCTACACCCGGCTCGGCTTCGTCCGGCTCCCCGCGCGCGACTGGTCCCCGGTGGCCGGCGTCCAACTGCTCGCCTTCACCCTGGACCTGTGATCGAGCTCTCCCCGGCGCAGTGGCGACCACTGGCCGCCGCCCACCGCGAACGCGCCGACGCCCTGGTCGCGGGCCACGTCGCGCGGCGGCGGCGGCGCGAGGCGCACCCGGTGGAGGACTTCCTGTTCACGTACTACCCGACCCGGCCGAACCAGTTGCGGGTCTGGCACCCGGGGCCTGGCGTGCGGTTGCTGGCGGCACCGTCGTACGACGGCCGGCGCGGGTATCGCGCGGTGGACGGCGGGTTCGAGCTGGACCCGGCGGAGGTGGCGCGGCGAGCGGACGGCGTCACCTGGGTACGGCGGCTGCTGGCGGCGACGCTCGACCGGCCGGCCCAGTTCGGCTGTTTCGGGCTGCACGAGTGGGCGATGGTCTACCGGCAGCCGGCGTCGCAGATCCGGCACGACGGGTGGCCGCTGCGGCTGGGCTCGGGCGGCACGGACGCGGTGGTGGAGTCGCACCGGGTGGCGTGCTCGCACTTCGACGCGTTCCGGTTCTTCACGCCGGCCGCGCGGCCGCTGAACGCGCTGCGGCCGACCCGGCAGTCGCAGCCGGCGCTGGAGCAGGGCGGCTGCCTGCACGCGAACATGGACCTCTACAAGTGGGCGTCGAAGCTGATGCCGTTCACGCCCGGGTCGCTGCTGCTGGACTGCTTCGAGCTGGCCCGCGACATCCGCGAGCTCGACATGCGCGCGTCGCCGTACGACCTGCGCGCTCTCGGCTACGAGCCGGTGCCGATCGAGACCCCCGACGGCAAGGCGTCGTACGCCGCCGCGCAGCGCGCCTTCGCCGCCCGCGCCCGCCCGCTGCGCGAGCGCCTCGTCGACCTCTGCGACGCGCTGCTGGCGCTCTGACAGGGGGCCTTCCCGCGCACTTGACTTGGCAGGGAACGCGAGGGACACTTCGAACATATGTTCGAAGTAATGGTGAGGGGAGTCACCCGATGTCCGAACCATTCGACTGGGACCTCCTGCACCGGCCGTCGGCGATGGCGATGGTGCGCGGGCAGCTGGAGTTCAGCTGGCTGGTGCTGAGCGGGCGGCTGGCGTCGCTGACCGACGAGGAGTACTTCTGGCGGCCTTCGCCGGAGGCCCTGACCGTCGTACGACGCGGTGACCGCGAGCGGAACCGGCTGCGCCTGATCGGGTCCGGCGAATGGGTCTCACAGTGGCCGTCCGAGCCCGCCGACCGCACGCCGCGCACGATCGCGTGGCTGATCGCGCATCTCACCGAGCTGTTCTTCGAGCGCTGGGAGTGGACGTTCGGCGGCCACCAGCAGTACCGCACCGACATCACCCTGCACGGCAACGCCCGCGACGCCGTCGCCTGGCTGACGCACTGGGTCGACTCCTGGCGGGAGGCGGTGGCCGCGCTGGACGAGTCCGAGGTGATGACCGTCGGCCTCAGCCAGGCCAGCGACCTCGACGCCCTCTCTCCCTTCGGCCACCTGGTCCTCCATCTCAACCGCGAGCTCATCCACCACGGCTCCGAGATCATGACCCTCCAGGACCTCTACGAGTCCCGCGCCGCCTGACACCTCGTCGTCGGGCGATCAGCGGGTGGTGGTCACCTCGTGGATGCCGATGATCTTGGCCAGGCGGGCGGAGACGCGGTCGGCGTGGAAGCCGTTGCCTTCGACAACCACGCGGAGGGTGCGGCGGTCCAGGTCGAGGTGGAGCTCGCGGACGTCGTACGGGTTGAGCAGGACGGCGACGCGGGCGAGCAGGCCGTCGACCTCGGTGACGCGGGCCGTGTAGACGGTCGTGATCGCATGATCCGAACCGGATCGTGCGGGTGCGGGGCGCGGCGCTTCCGTGAGGACGGTGGTCATCGGGGGACCTCGCCGTGGCGGAGGAGGCCGAAGGTGACGCCGTCGACGAGGGCCTCCCAGGAGGCTTCGACGATGTTGTGGCCGACGCCCACTGTGACCCAGGAGCCTTCGCCGTCGGCGGTCTCGATCAGTACCCGGATCACCGCGTCGGTGCCGTGGCCCTGGTCGAGGATGCGGACCTTGTAGTCGATCAGGTCGAACTTGCCCACCACGGGGTAGGCCCGCTCGATCGCGGTCCGCAGCGCGTGGTCGAGGGCGTTGACCGGGCCGTTGCCCTCGCCGGTGACGACCTCGCGCTCTCCCCCGGCGACCAGTTTCACGGTGGACTCCGAGACCGCCTCGCCGTCCGCGCGGGACTCGGTGATCACCCGCCAGGACTCGACGTCGAAGAATCGCGGCCGGGCGCCGGACACCTCCTCGGTCAGCAGCAGCTCGAACGACGCGTCGGCCGCCTCGAACGTGTAGCCGCGCGCCTCCATCGTCTTGACCCGGTCGGTGACCCGGCCGACGAGCTCCCTGTCGGACAGGTCGAACCCGAGCTCGCGCCCCTTCAGCTCCACGCTGGCCCGGCCGGCCATCTCCGAGACCAGCATCCGCATGTCGTTGCCGACCAGCGCCGGATCGGTGTGCTGGTAGAGATCCGGGTCCACCTTGATCGCGGACGCGTGCAGCCCGGCCTTGTGCGCGAAGGCCGAGACCCCGACATACGGCTGCCGGTTCGACGGCGGCACGTTCGTCACCTCGGCGACGGCGTGCGCGATCCTCGTTGCCTCCGACAACTTCCCGTCGGGCAGCAGCGACTGGCCGCGCTTGAGCTCCAGGTTCGCCACCACGGCGACCAGGTCGGCGTTGCCGGTGCGTTCGCCGTACCCGTTGATGGTGCCCTGTACGTGCGTGACACCGGCTTCGACGGCGGCCAGCGAGTTGGCGACCGCGCAGCCGGTGTCGTTGTGGCAGTGGATGCCGAGCCGCGCGCCGGTGGACGACAGCACGTCGTGGACGACGTCCTGCAGCTCGCGAGGCAGGGTTCCGCCGTTCGTGTCGCACAGGGCGACGACCTCGGCGCCGGCTTCGGCGGCCCGTCGTACCACCTCCAGGGCGTAGGCCCGGTTGGAGCGGTAGCCGTCGAAGAAGTGCTCGGCGTCCAGGAACACCCGCTGGCCGTTGTCGCGCAGGTGCCGCACGGTGTCCGCGACCATCGACAGGTTCTCGTCGAGCGTGGTGCGCAGCGCGCGCAGCACGTGCTGGTCGTGGCTCTTGGCAACGAGTGTGACGACGCCCGCACCGGACTCGCGCAGGGCGGCGACGAGCGGGTCGGCGGCGGCCGTCGTACCGGGCCGGCGGGTGGCGCCGAAGGCGGCGAAGGTCGCGTTCTTCAGGTCCAGCTCGGTGCGGGCGCGGGCGAAGAACTCGGTGTCCTTGGGGACGGCGCCCGGCCAGCCGCCCTCGATGAAGCCGACACCGAGGTCGTCCAGGTGCCGCGCGATGGCGAGCTTGTCGGCCACGGAGAGGTTGAGCCCCTCCTGCTGGGCGCCGTCGCGCAGCGTGGTGTCGTAGACGTGGAAGGCGTCGGTCACGGTCGTCCTTCTTCCGCGGGTGTCGCAGGTCTTTTCTCGTTGTCGGGGGCAAACAAAAAACCTCCCGCAAGGTGCGAGAGGTCTGCGCGCTCAGGGTGCTGCTTGGCTGAGCGCGCCTAGCTAATGATGACCTGCTGGTTCGTCATGGCGATTTCGAGTGTGCCACACAGGGCCGCGCCAGCCGGAAAACGTCTCGGCACTCGAACATCCGGTACGGCGAGCAGTACTGCGGAGCCGTCAGGAGACCTCTTCGAGGGAGACGGAACGTCGCCCCGGACGATCGGGCGCCCGGGGCGACATTCCGGTTCGTCGTACGAAGTCAGCAGATGCGGGTCATCCAGCCGTGGGTGTCGGCGGCGCGGCCGTACTGGACGTCCAGGAGGGCGGTGCGGACGGAGCTGGTGACCGGGCCGGGCTCGCCGTCGGCGACGGTGACCTCGCCACCGTGCCACTTCAGCGCGGCGACCGGGGTGATCACCGCCGCGGTCCCGCAGGCGAAGACCTCGCGGACCTTGCCGGAGGCGGCGCCGTCGCGCCACTCGTCGATCGCGATCTTCCGCTCGGTGACGTGGTACCCGAGGTCGGTGACCAGCTTCAGGATCGAGTCGCGGGTGACGCCCTCGAGGATCGAGCCGGTCAGCTCCGGGGTGACCACGTTGCCGTCGTCGAGCACGAAGTAGAGGTTCATCCCGCCGAGCTCCTCGATCCACTTCCGCTCGACGGCGTCGAGGAACGCGACCTGGTCGCAGCCGTTCTCGTCGGCCTCCGCCTGGGCGATCAGCGACGCGGCGTAGTTGCCGCCGCACTTCGCCGCGCCGGTGCCACCGGGGGCCGCGCGGGTGTACTCCTCGCTCAGCCAGATCCGCACCGGCTTCACGCCGCTCGGGAAGTACGAGCCGGCCGGCGACGCGATCGTGCAGAACGTCACGCGCCTGGACGGCCGGACCCCGAGGAACGGGTCGGACCCGAACATGAACGGCCGCAGGTACAGCGACGTCTCGCCGCCGCTCGGCACCCAGGCCTGGTCGATCGTGACCAGTTCGCTGATCGCGTCCAGGAACGACTGGTCCGGCAGCGGCGGCAGCGCCAGCCGCTTCGCGGACCGGGCGAACCGCGCGGCGTTGGCCTGCGGGCGGAAGGCCCAGACGGAGCCGTCCGGGTGCCGGTAGGCCTTCAGGCCCTCGAAGATCTCCTGTGCGTAGTGGAACACCGCGGTGGCCGGCGACAGCTGCAGCGGGCCGAAGGCGGTGATCTTGGCGTCGTGCCAGCCGGAGTCCGCGGTCCACGTGGCGATGGCCATGTGGTCGGTGAACTTCTGACCGAATCCCGGGTTCGCCAGGATCTCGGCGCGCTGGTCGTCGCTGGCCGGATGGGTGGATGGCTCAACGGTGAACTTCAGATCGGCGCTCATGACCGCACCGTAACCCGGTGCCGGGTTTCCCGCCATCTCCTCAGCCTGCCGCGCGTTTGGCGATCGCGTCGCCGACCTGCGAGGTGGTGCGCGGGGTCGTGCGGCGCTCCTCCAGGTCCGCGGCGACGGCACCGGTGATGGCGGTCGCGGCGCCGGTCAGGCCGAGGTGCTCGCACAGCATCGCCGCCGACAGGATCGCCGCGGTCGGGTCCGCCTTCTGCTGCCCCGCGATGTCCGGCGCGGAGCCGTGCACCGGCTCGAACATGCTCGGCGCGGTCCGCTCCGGGTTGATGTTGCCGCTCGCGGCCAGCCCGATACCGCCGGTGATCGCGGCGGCGAGGTCGGTGATGATGTCGCCGAACAGGTTGTCGGTGACGATGACGTCGAACCGGGACGGGTCGGTGACCATGAAGATCGTCGCCGCGTCCACGTGCAGGTAGTCGACGGCCACCTCCGGGAACTCCCGCGCGACCGCGTCGACGGTCCGGCTCCACAGGTGCCCGGCGTGCACGAGCACGTTGTTCTTGTGCACCAGCGTGAGCTTGCGCCGCGGCCGGGCCTGCGCACGGGCGAAGGCGTCGCGCACCACGCGCTCCACGCCGTACGCCGTGTTGACGCTGACCTCGGTCGCGATCTCGTACGGCGTGCCCACCCGCAGCGCCCCGCCGTTCCCGACATAGGGCCCCTCGGTACCTTCCCGGACGACGACGAAGTCGACCTCACCCGGGTCCGCCAGCGGCGACCCGGCCGACGGGTAGATCCGCGCCGGCCGCAGGTTCACGTAGTGGTCGAGGGCGAACCGCAGCTTGAGCAGCAGCCCGCGCTCCAGCACCCCGGACGGCACCGCAGGGTCGCCGACGGCGCCGAGCAGGATCGCGTCGTGCCCGCGGATCTCGTCCAGCACACTGTCCGGCAGCGTCTCGCCGGTGGCGTGCCAGCGCCGGGCGCCGAGGTCGTACTCGGTCCTGCCGAACGTCACGCCCTGCGTGGCGGCGACCGCGTCGAGGACCTTGAGCGCCTCGGCGGTGACCTCGGGACCGATCCCGTCGCCACCGACGACGGCCAGGGTGAAGGACTGGTTGCTCACTGGGTGGGTTCTCCCCCGTTGTCACGGCGGTTCATGCCGGCCTGGACGGCCCGCGCCTGTGTCGCCTCGCGGTCGGCCTCGCGGTCGGTGCGGCGGTGCCGGTGCGCCCTGCGCTCGGAGTCGTCGACGACGCGCCACGATGCCGGATACATGTCATACATGCTGTTCTCCTGGGTTTCTTCGCTGTTCTTGCCGCTGTTGCGACTGGTCCGGCCGACGCAAGTGGCGGAGTACGCCGAAACCCGCACCGGGGAGTCGGTACTCCTGGTTACTCGGTGTCCGCCAGCATTCGGGCAGCCTGTCTCAGAGTCCGGGCATGCGTGCACTCGTGATGCACCTCGGTTGTGAGAGTGTCGGGCCGTGAGTGCGCCCCCAGAACTTCCGCCGCTGGTGTCCGCGGCCCTGAGCCTGTCCGGCCGGCGAGGATTCGTCAGCTCCACCCGTAGCGAGACCGGCCGGCTGCTGGCCACCCTGGCCGCGTCCCGGCGCGGCACCCTCGGTGAGCTCGGAACCGGTTGCGGTGTCGGGTCCGCCTGGCTGCGCAGCGGCGCCGCCGAGGGCAGTCACATCGTGACCGCCGAGCGGGACCCGGAGCTGGCCAAGGCCGTCGGGGACCTGTTCGCCGGCGACGACGCGATCGAGGTGCTGGAGGCGGACTGGACGGCGCTGATCGAGCGCGGCCCGTTCGCGCTGCTGTTCGTCGACGCCCGCGAGGCCAAGCTCTCCGGCCGCGACGTCGTCGCCGAGGCCGTCGAGCCGGGTGGGTTCGTCGTCCTGGACGACTTCACGCCCTCGCCGGGCTGGCCGCCGATGTATGAAGGCCGGGTCGACACCCTGCGCCAGGAATGGCTCACCGACTCGCGCTTCACCACCGTCGAGGTGATGGTGGCGTCCGACGCCTCCGTCCTCCTAGCCACCCGCCGCTGACCCAGCCACTTCCCTTGCGGGCACGCCGTCCCGGCCGCCGCCGTACCGCGTGTCCGCAAGGGAAGTCGGCAGTGGGTCAGTCCTCGAGGTCGACGGTGCGGGCGGTGTCGGCCTGGACGGTTTCGGCGATGTCGGCGAGGACAACCGGCGGGATCGTGGAGTCGACGGACAGGGCGACCAGGGCCTTGCCGCCCTTGCGGTCGCGGCTGACCTGCATACCGGCGATGTTGACGTCGGCGTCGCCAAGGATGCGGCCGACCTGGCCGACGATGCCCGGCCGGTCGACGTACGAGAAGAACGCCAGGTGCTCGGCGAGCTCGACCTCGACGTCGAAGCCGTCCACCTCGACAAGCCGCTGGGACTGCTTGACGCCGACCAGGGTGCCGGAGACCGAGACCTGCTCGCCGTCGGCGAGGGTGCCGCGCAGCGTGATCAGGTTGCGGTACTCCGGGCTCTCGTGGTCGGTGACCAGTCGCACCTCGACACCGCGCTCGGCGGCGAGCAGCGGGGCGTTGACGTAGGACACGTTCTCCTCGACGACGTCGGCGAACACGCCCTTCAGCGCGGCCAGCTCCAGCACCTTCACGTCGTACTGGGTGATCTCGCCGCGCACCTCGACGTCGAGCTGTTGCGCGACGCCGCCGGCCAGCGCGGTGAAGATCCGGCCGAGCTTCTCAGTGAGCGCGATGCCGGGGCGCACGTCCTCGGCGATGACGCCGCCCTGCACGTTCACCGCGTCGGGCACCAGCTCGCCCGCCAGTGCGAGCCGGACGGACTTGGCCACCGCGATCCCGGCCTTCTCCTGCGCCTCGTCGGTCGAGGCGCCCAGGTGTGGGGTGGCGACGACGTTCTCGAACTCGAACAGCGGTGAGTCGGTGCACGGCTCGGACGCGAACACGTCCACGCCGGCGCCGGCGACCCGGCCCTCCTTCAGCGCCGTGTAGAGCGCGTGCTCGTCGACGATGCCGCCGCGGGCCGCGTTCACGACGATCACCGTCGGCTTGACCTTGTGCAGCTCCTCGTCGCCGATCAGGCCGAGCGTCTCCGGCGTCTTCGGCAGGTGCACGGAGATGAAGTCGCTGACCCGGAGCAGCTCGTCCAGCGACGCCAGCCGCACGCCCATCTGCGCGGCCCGGCCGGCCTGCACGTACGGGTCGTAGGCGATGACGTTCATGCCGAACGCGGCCAGCCGCTGCGCGACGAGGATGCCGATCCGGCCGAGGCCGACGATGCCGACGGTCTTCTCGTACAGCTCGACGCCGGTGTACTTGCTGCGCTTCCACTCGCCGCCCTTGAGCGACTTGTCCGCCGCCGGGACCCGGCGGGCGGCGGCGAGCAGCAGCGCCACGGCGAGTTCGGCGGCGCTCACGATGTTCGAGGTCGGCGCGTTGACGACCATCACACCGGCCTGGGTGGCGGCCTTGACGTCGACGTTGTCCAGGCCGACACCGGCGCGGGCGACGACCTTCAGGCGCCGGGCCGCGGCGAGCGCCTCGGCGTCCACCTTGGTCGCGGAGCGGACCAGGATGGCGTCGACGTCGGCGATCGCCTCCAGCAGCTGCGCGCGGTCGGCGCCGTCGGTTGTGCGGATCTCGAAGTCGGGACCGAGCGCCTCGACGGTCGCCGGGGACAGCTCCTCGGCGATGAGTACGACGGGGCGGGCGGTGACAGGTGAGGTCATGTGACGTCCTTCGGCAGTCAGGGCGGTAGAAGCTCGACAGAGTTCAGAGCACCGCGCTGTGCCCGCTGGCGACCAGGGTACCGGGTCGGCGGAGCGCGGCGGCGGAGGGGCTCATCAGTCAGACCCGCACGGGAGCCACGACTGCTCGGTGGAGCGGGCGGTGGTCACCCACTCGACCCGCAGCTCGCCGTTGTCGCGGACCAGGAAGTAGCGGACGGCGTACCGCAGACACCGATACGGGATGTCCTTCCTGGGGGCCTGCAGGACGGTGAAGGTCATGACGGCCTGCGCCCCGTCGCCGTCCTGCTGGACGCTGCGGATGACGGCGCCGAAGTTGGCCTCGTTGCGGTACTGCTCCTCGTACTCACGCGGGGAACGGTCCGCCAGCCGGCCGGTGGTCGCGTCGAGAACCGCCTGCCCATCGTGCCGGTTGACCGCGGTCAGGAACGTCCCCAGCAGTTCCTGGACCTCCTCGGCGAGCGCGCCGGTCGGTCCGTCGAGACGTGGTACCACGGGGGTCTGCGGACCCTTCGCCTCCCGGCAGGACGGCTTGTCTACGTCCGTGGTCCTGGCGTTCGCGGCGTACTCGCGCAGCACCGAGAGCCCCACGGCGCGGGCACCGGCCGCCCCGGCCGATGTCACGATGCCGATGAGCCGGCCACTGCGGTCCAGCACCGCGGAGCCCGCCACGGAGGCCGGCAGCAGGCCGGTGACGCCGTTCAGGTCCGCGCCCGGGGACGGTTGGACGATCGCGTGCGGGTCGGCGGTCTGGGTGGCGCCGTCGAAACCGATCACCGCTACGTCGAGACCGTCCGACGGGGTCCCGGAGGCGACCTGGAGCGGTTCGACGCCGAGCGGGTCGCCGCTCAGCGAGAGCACCGCGAGGCCGGTCGCGGGGTCGACGCCCACGGTCGCGGGCCGCACCCGGCCGTCGGCGGTCTCGATCGCGGCTCCGACGGAGCCACGGACCGCGGGCATCACGGTCAGCACCCGGTCGTCGCCGATCAGCAGGCCGGTGGCCAGGCCGGTGCCCGAACAGGTCGATGCATGGACCCGGACCACCGCGGGTCCGGCCTGCCGGCGGATCGCCTTCAGGTCGAGCGAGCCGGTCGTCGTACCGGTGCCCGGGCCGGGGCCGAAGAGGTCGCCGCGCTCGCGGACCGCCCAGCCGGCGCCGGCTCCGGCGGCGATCACGGCGATCGTCAGCGGCACCAGATACCACGCCCGTGGCGGCCTCGCGACCCGCACCGCCGCCTGCCGGGCCTCGATCACCGTGCGCGGGATGCCCGAGTCCGCACCCGGCGGAACCCGGCGTGGCGGCCGCGGCAACCCGTCCGGCACCTGGTCGCTCATGGCGCACATGCTCTCACGCAGCGGGCCCTCGCGACCGGATGGTCACAAGGGCCCGATGATGCGCGACACGCCGGGTCACAAGGGCCCGATCATTGGAAGGATCAGCGCGCGGCTGTGCCCTCTACGTAGTCGTCGTCGTGGGACTTGACCCAGGCCATCAGGGCGCGCAGCTCCCTGCCGACGGCCTCGATCGGGTGCGCCTCGCTCTGCTTGCGGAACTCGGCGAACTCCGGCGCGCCGGCGTCCTGGTCGGCGATGAACCGGGCCGCGAACGAGCCGTCCTTGATGTCGGCCAGGACGTCCTTCATCCGCGCCTTGACCGACTCGTCGATGATCCGCGGGCCGGAGACGTAGTCGCCGTACTCGGCGGTGTCGGACACCGACCAGCGCTGCTTGGCGATCCCGCCCTCGTACATCAGGTCGACGATCAGCTTCAGCTCGTGCAGGCACTCGAAGTACGCGACCTCCGGCTGGTAGCCGGCCTCGGTCAGCGTCTCGAACCCGGCCTGCACCAGCGCCGAGACGCCGCCGCACAGCACGGCCTGCTCGCCGAACAGGTCGGTCTCGGTCTCCTCGGTGAAGGTGGTCTTGATACCGCCGGCGCGCAGGCCGCCGATGCCCTTGGCGTACGACAGCGCGAGGTCCCAGGCCTTGCCGGTCGCGTCCTGCTCGACCGCGACGAGCACGGGGACACCCCGGCCCTCGCTGAACTCACGTCGTACCAGGTGGCCCGGCCCCTTCGGCGCGACCATGAACACGTCGACGCCGGCCGGCGGCTTGATGTAGCCGAACCGGATGTTGAAGCCGTGGCCGAACACCAGCGCGTCGCCGTCGACCAGGTTCGGCTCGATCGCCTCGGTGTACAGCTTGCGCTGCGCCGGGTCCGGCGCGAGCACGACGATGACGTCGGCCTCCTCGCACGCCTCCGACGGGGTGAGCACCCGCAGGCCCTGCGCCTCCGCCTTCGCCCGGCTCTTCGAGCCCTCCGGGAGGCCGACGCGCACGTCGACACCGGAGTCGCGCAACGACAACGCGTGCGCGTGGCCCTGGCTGCCGAAGCCGAGCACCGCCACGTGCCGGCCCTGGATCACCGACAGGTCGGCGTTGTCGTCGTAGAACATTTCTGCTGCCACTGGGAGTTCGTCTCCTTGGTTGGGGTGATTCGGTGGATCAGGCGCGCCGGGCGGCCGGCCGGTGGCCGGGCGGCGGAGCGGGAACGGGGTGCGCGGGCGGAGCGGGTACGGCGCTACGCGGCTTGGCCGGCACGTCCGGCTGGTCCGTCGCGGTGCCCGGCTGGTGCGGACCGGCGACCGGTACCGGGACCGGGCGCAGGGTGCGGTCGGTGATCGAGCGGCTGCCGCGGCCGATCGCCACCATCCCGGACTGGACCAGCTCGCGGATGCCGAACGCCTCCAGCACCCGCAGCATCGCCTCCAGCTTCTCCGGGCTGCCGGTCGCCTCGATGGTGACCGCGTCCGGGGTGACGTCGACGACCTTCGCGCGGAACAGCTGGACCGTCTCCAGCACCTGGCCGCGGGTGGACGCGTCGGCCTTGATCTTGACCAGGACCAGCTCGCGCTGGACCGTGGCGGCCGGCTCGAGCTCGACGATCTTGATCACGTTCACCAGCTTGTTGAGCTGCTTGGTGACCTGCTCCAGCGGGTGCTCGTCGACGTTCACCGAGATCGTCATCCGGGACACGTCCGGGTGCTCGGTCGGGCCGACCGCGAGCGAGTCGATGTTGAACCCGCGCCGCGCGACGAGTGCCGCCACGCGCGCCAGGACACCGTGCTTGTTCTCGACCAGGACGCTCAAAGTGTGCTTGCTCATGCTCACAGCTCCTCGGTGTCCCACTCGGGCGCCATGTCGCGCGCGACCTTGATGTCGTCGTTGCTGGTGCCTGCGGCAACCATCGGCCAGACCATCGCGTCGCGGTGCACGACGAAGTCGACCACGACGGGGGCGTCGGTGACCGCCATCGCCTTCTCGATGGTGGCGTCCACGCTGTCCTTGTCGGAGCAGCGCAGGCCGACGCCGCCCATCGCCTCGGCCAGCTTGGCGAAGTCCGGGATCCGCGCGGAGTGCAGGTCGGTGTTGGAGTAGCGCTTGTCGTAGAACAGCGTCTGCCACTGCCGCACCATGCCCAGCGACTGGTTGTTGATCACGGCAACCTTGATCGGAATGCCTTCCAGGGCGCAGGTGACAAGCTCCTGGTTGGTCATCTGGAAGCAGCCGTCGCCGTCGATCGCCCACACCGTCTTGTCCGGGCGGCCCACCTTCGCGCCCATCGCCGCCGGGACGGCGTACCCCATCGTGCCGAGGCCGCCGGAGTTCAGCCAGTGGCCGGGCTTCTCGAACGGCAGGAAGTGCGCGGCCCACATCTGGTGCTGCCCGACGCCGGCGGTGTAGATGGTGTCCGGGCCGGCGATCTGGCCGATCCGCTGGATCACGTACTGCGGCGACAGGCTGCCGTCCTCCGGCTCGTCGTACCCGATCGGGTACTTCGCGCGCACGTTCTCCAGCTGGTGCCGCCAAGCTGAATAGTCGGGGTAGTCGGGCTTCGGACCGGTGCCTGTGTTGATTTCGTGCTTGAGCGCGGCGATCAGGTCGGTGATGACCTCCTTGCAGTCGCCCACGATCGGCACGTCGGCGGCCCGGTTCTTGCCGATCTCGGCCGGGTCGATGTCGGCGTGCACCACCTTCGCCTCGGGCGCGAACGAGTCCAGCTTGCCGGTCACCCGGTCGTCGAACCGCGCGCCCAGCGAGATCAGCAGGTCGGACCGCTGCAGCGCGCCGACGGCCGACACCGAGCCGTGCATGCCGGGCATGCCGAAATGCAGCTCGTGGGTGTCCGGGAACGCGCCGCGGGCCATCAGCGTGGTCACCACGGGGAGCCGGAGCAGCTCGGCGAGCTCGCGCAGCTCGTCGGTCGCGTGCGCCTTGAGCACGCCACCGCCGACGTACAGCACCGGGCGTTCCGCGGCGACGATCAGCTTGGCGGCCTCGCGCACCTGCTTCGGGTGCGGTCTGGTCACCGGCCGGTACCCGGGCAGGGTCAGCTCGGTCGGCCAGCGGAAGTCCACCTTCGCCTGCATCGCGTCCTTGGTGACGTCCACCAGCACCGGGCCGGGCCGGCCGGTGGACGCGATGTGAAACGCCTCGGCGATCGTGGTCGCAATCTCGTTCGGGTCGTTCACCAGGAAGTTGTGCTTGGTGATCGGCATCGTGATGCCGCGGATGTCCGCCTCCTGGAAGGCGTCGGTGCCGATCGCCATGCTCGGCACCTGGCCGGTGATCGCGACCACCGGGACGCTGTCCATATAGGCGTCCGCGATCGGGGTGACGAGGTTCGTCGCGCCCGGTCCCGAGGTGGCCATGCAGACGCCGGTCCTGCCGGTGGCGACCGCGTAGCCCTGCGCGGCGTGCCCGGCGCCCTGCTCGTGACGTACGAGGATGTGGCGGATCTGGGTCGAGTCGAGCATCGGGTCGTACGCCGGAAGGATCGCGCCGCCCGGAATGCCGAAGACGGTGTCGACACCGGCGTGTTCCAGGGCGCGGATCAGAGCCTGTGCCCCGGTCAGCTGCTCACTCATGACTGCCTTTCCTGGTCCGGATATTGGGTCCGAGAACTGAAAAACCCCCTACACCAGGGCTGGTGAGGGGGGCGCGCTCGACTCCTGCTTCGCGTCAGTCGGCGCGCCGCTGGAGTACGAGGAGGATCGATCGCATGGGGCAACCTTTGCCGAACGCAGCGCATTTGTCCACCCACGTGGACGGCGGTCTCATGGGGCGAGACCGCCGTCCTGACGGGTCAGACGCAGACGGCGCCTTCGGAGGCGGACCGGACCAGGCGTCGGTACTTGCCGAGCACGCCGCCGGTGATCGCCGGTTCCTTCGGGGTCCAGCCCTGCTTGCGGCGCTCCAGCTCGTCGGCGTCGACGTGCAGCTCGAGCGTGCGGTTCTTGACGTCGAGGGTGATCCGGTCGCCGTCGCGGACGAACGCGATCGGGCCGCCGTCGACGGCCTCGGGCGCGACGTGACCGACGCACAGGCCCGTCGTACCGCCGGAGAAGCGGCCGTCAGTGAGCAGCAGCACGTCCTTACCGAGCCCGGCGCCCTTGATCGCGCCGGTGACCGCGAGCATCTCGCGCATCCCCGGTCCGCCCTTCGGGCCTTCGTACCGGATGACGACCACGTCGCCCGCCTTGAGCGAGCCGTCCTCGACCGCGTCCATCGCGCCACGCTCGCCGTCGAAGACCCGCGCGGTGCCGGTGAACACCTCGGACTCCAGCCCAGCGGTCTTCACCACCGCGCCGTCGGGCGCCAGCGTGCCGCGCAGGATGGACAGCCCGCCGGTCGGGTGGATCGGGTTGTCGAGCGCACGCAG
>WNGB01006984.1_pt1 | contig 16443 bp, 15 predicted proteins | sample 5400681 | NCBI WGS metagenome assembly WNGB01 (sample SAMN13153367, study PRJNA577476) | soil metagenome | isolation source: 115 cm soil or saprolite under grassland replicate 2 | place: USA:California | collected 2016-06-15 | reverse complement strand
CTCAGCGCCGCGCTGCCGCCGAGACGGCTAAGCGGATCTACGACCGTTGGACGCGTTGGAGGCCCTCTTGCGCCTCCGCGTAATCGGGGAAGATCGTGAGGGCGCGGTTGAACATCTCCGCCGCCTTCTCCTTCTGCCCGCGGTCCTGATAAAGGAGAGCGCGGGAGTAGTACGTCAAGGCTTCCGTCGGCACCTGACGGCTCATCCGCTGGTCGGAAGCCTGGCGCGGCAGCGCCGGGAGACTCGCGTCCTTCATCAGGCGCGCCGCGACGTTGCGGATGATGTCGAACAGGTGATCGCGCTGCATCCGCTCCGACTCGGTCTTGACCACCTCGCTCGTCTCGGTGTTGATGAGCCGGACGTCCACGCGGAAGTCGCCGTAGAAATCGACGAACGTGCCCATCACCATGTAGCGGGCGCCGACCAGTTTCCCGATCTTCGCCGCCGTCTGGGCGTCCACGCGGCCTTGCGCGCCGAGGTTCTGCTCCTCGAGCAGGCGCTGAATCTCCTCGCGCTCGACCACGCGCGCCGCCGGGTTCGCGGCCAGCTCGGAGATCATCATGCCCGCGATACCGCGCTCCAGCGCATCGAAATCCTCTTTCCCCTGACCGTAGGAGCCGCCGTTGTTGAACGGCAGCACGGCGATGCCCGGCCGCGTGTCCTGGCCCCCCCCCCGCTGGGCGCCGACCACCGCCGCCCCGCCAAGCGTGAGGGCCAGCAATGCCACCATCGAACGCGAACGCATGTGCACTCCTCGGGTCACAGGGTCAGCTGCATGCCTTCTTGCGCGGCCGTCACTTCGAGCGGCCGGCCGCGGCTCTTCGCGTAGCGGCTGGCAGCCGCGACCAGACCATCCATCGCGTCGTCGCCGTGCTCGGGCTCGTGATGAAACAGCACGAGCCGCTTCACGCCCGCTTCCTGCGCCAGCGTCACCGCTTCCTCGTACGTCGAGTGGCCCCAGCCGCGGTGCGTCTCCAGCTCCGCCGGCGTGTACATCGCGTCATGGATCAGCAGGTCCACGCCCTGGAGAAACGCCACAAAGTCGCGCCGCCACGTGGACGGCGTGTCGTAGTGGCCCCCCGGGCCGAGCTCGTTGTCGGTCACGTAGGCCATGCCCGGCCCGCCCTGCGCGGGCGTCAGCCGGTAGCCCAACGTCGTCCCGGGATGCCGCAGCTTGATCGTCCGGACCCGGAACCCGGCGACTGAAAACTCGGCCGGCTCGAGCTGCTGCACCGTCAGCTCCGCCGACAGCGCGTCGAGCGGAACGGGGAAGACCGCGGGATCCATCTGCTGGCGCAGGATCGCCTCGAGCGACGCCGTCCCCTGGCGGGTTCCCCAGATGCGGACGGAGTTGCCGGGCGCGAAGAACGGCTTGAAGTGGGGCAGCCCTTGGATGTGGTCCCAATGAGCGTGCGACAGCAGGATCTCCACCTTCACCGCGCCGTTTTGCTTCTCGACCAGATGCACACCCAACGCCCGAATCCCGGTGCCGGCGTCGAGAATGACGAGCTGTCCGCCGCCCGCGCCATCGGCGCCCTCCACGGCGACACACGGCGTATTGCCACCGTAGCGCGCGGTATGGGCCCCGGGGGTGGGAATGCTACCCCTGGTTCCCCAGAAGGTCACCGTGTAGGCCATGCGTTCGGGCACGCCGGAAACTCGGGCTAAGTTACGGAAAATCGGGCACGTAGAACAAGCTGCGACCTCACCCGGGCTCCGTGACGCGCCTCACGAGCGGCCCGACGCCTGCTCGAGGACCCCGCGGTCGCGGATGACGATGTCCTTGCGGCTCACGTCGATCACGCCCTTATCCACGAACTCCCGCATCGTGCGCGACACGGTCTCCCGCGAGGAGCCGATCATTTGCGCGATCGTGTGGTGGGTGAGCCGGCGGGTGATGCGTTGGCCGTCGGTCTCGTCGGCCAGGTCCAGCAGCAGCTGGGCGACGCGCCCGTGCACGTCGAGCAGGACGAGGCTGCCGACTTTTTCGTCGACCCGCCGCAGGCGCCGGGACAGCTCGCGCAGCAGCGACAGCGCGATCCCGGGCGTGTGCATCAGGATGCCGGTGAAGTCCTCGCGGCGGAGGACGATGAGGCTGCTGTCCTCCATCGCGATCACGTGGGCGGAGCGGGGCTCGTCGTCGATCAGGGCCATCTCCCCGAAGAACTCGCCCTCGCCCAGCACGGAGAGGATGACTTCGCGCCCGTCCTCGCCGATCAGCACGACCTTCACCTGCCCGGTGGCGACGACGTACAGCGCGTCGCCGGGATCGTCCTCAAACAGGATGACGGAGTTCTTGGGGTAGCTACGCTCGCGGGCGACCTCGACGACCCGCTGCAAGTCGGCGGCGGCAAGCTGGCTGAACAGCGGGACCTTCTGCAGAACCACGGCTGCCGACACGCGTAGACTCCCCCTGGCCCCCGGGGTGATCGGGACGGGCAAGATTACGCGCCTGCGGCGCCGGTGTCAATTCAGGGCCGGGCCCGCGCCTTGCCGCCAACTTCCGGCGCCAGTTATATTTCCGCACTTCGCGCCGTTCGACTTTCAGGCAAGGATGCGAGCAGTGAAACCAGGGATTCACCCTAAATACCAGCGGGCCACCGTGCAATGCGCGTGCGGCAACAACTTCGTCACGCGCTCCACCGTGCCCGTCATCCACGTCGAGATCTGCGCTCGGTGCCACCCCTACTTCACCGGCAAGCAGAAGCTGGTGGACACCGCCGGGCGCGTGGAGCGGTTCCGCCAGAAGTACGGGGCAGGCCAAGGCACCAAGGGGAGCTGATCCTGTGGAGGCCCGACTCCGCCAGGCGCTCGCGCGGGCGGAGGAGGTCGCCCGGCAGCTGGCCGACCCCGAGACCGCGCGGAATCCGGCCAAGCTGAAGCAACTGGGCCGGGAGCACGCGCGGCTCGACGCGATCCGCCAGGTGCACCAGAAGCTGGAGCGCCTCGCGGGTGAGGCCGCCCAGGCGCGCGAGGTGCTCCAGGACAAGGACCCCGAGCTGTCCCAGCTCGCCCGGGCCGACGTCGAACGCCTGCGACCCGAGATCGAGCGCCTCGAAGCGGAACTCGCCGACCTCCTCACCCCCACCGACCCGCTCGACGACCGTGACGCCATCGTGGAGATCCGCGCCGGCACGGGCGGGGACGAAGCCGCCCTGTTCGCCGCCGACCTGTTTCGCATGTACACGCGGTTCTGCGAGCGGCGGGGCTGGAAGGTGGAGGTGCTGGCGCTCTCGGAGGGCAACCTCGGCGGCTTGAAGGAGGCGGTGGTCGCGGCGCGCGGTCCCAAAGTGTACGGGACGCTGCGCTATGAGTCCGGCGTGCATCGGGTGCAGCGCGTGCCCGCCACCGAGGCGCAGGGACGGATCCACACGTCGGCCGCGACGGTCGCGGTGCTGCCCGAAGCCGAGGACGTGGACGTGAAGATCGAGGACAAGGACCTGCGCATCGACGTCTTCCGCTCCGGGGGTCCCGGGGGGCAAAGCGTCAATACCACCGATAGCGCCGTCCGCGTGACGCACCTCCCCACCGGTCTCGAGGTCAAGTGTCAGGACCAGAAGTCCCAGCTGCAAAACAAGATCAAGGCGCTCGAAATCCTGCGGTCGCGACTGCTCGACCGTATGGTGGCCGAGCAAGAAGCGGCGCGCGCGCGCGACCGGCGCGCCATGGTTGGGACCGGCGACCGCTCGGCGAAGATCCGCACCTACAATTTTCCCCAGAACCGGGTCACCGACCACCGCATCCACTACACCGTCCACAATCTCACCGAGGTGCTGGACGGTAAGATCGACGACCTCATCGCCGCGCTGAAGCTCGCGGGGGAGAAGGAACGCCTCAGTGCCTGAGCGCCCGTCGATTGCGCAGGAGCTGGCGGAAGCCGAGGGGCGCCTGGAACGCTCCGGGGTGTCGGACGCGCGGCGTGAGGCGACCGCGCTGTGGGCGGCCGTCGCCCAGGTGACACCCGGCGCCGTCTGGCTGCGGCGTGCGGGCGAGGCCGCGCAGCCGCTGGCCGAGCGATTCTGGGAAGCGGTGCAGCGGCGCTCGAGCGGCATGCCGTTTCCCTACGCGGTCGGGCGGGTCGCCTTCCGATCACTTGAGCTCGCCAGCGACGCGCGGGCGTTGATTCCGCGGCCCGAGACCGAAGGCTTGGTGGACTTGGTGCTCGAATGGGGGAATGGTGGTGTCGCGGCGGACATCGGGGCCGGGTGCGGGTGCATCGCCCTCGCCCTGGCGACCGAAGGGCGCTTCGAGCGCGTCATCGCCGTCGAGCGGTCGCCCGGAGCGGCCGCCCTGGCGCGGGAGAACGTGGCGCTGGTGGGGCCCCGCACGCCGGTCGAGGTTCGTGAGGGGGACCTGCTCGAGCCGTTGGCGGGAGAGCGGTGCCGCGTTATCGTGTCGAACCCGCCCTATCTCACCGAGGACGAGTACCAGGCGCTGGCGCCCTCGGTGCGGCAGTTCGAGCCGCGGGAGGCCCTGGTGAGCGGTCCCGACGGGCTCGCGGCGACGCGGGCGCTATTCGCCGACGCCGCGGCCCGCCTCGAGCCGGGCGGCGTGTTGGTGCTGGAGATCGACGAGCGGCGCGGCGACGCCGTGCGCGCGCTGGCCCTGACTGAAGACGACCGGTGGGCCCGGATCGCGATTCATCACGACGTGTTCGGCCGGCCACGGTACGCACTGGCGTTTCCCCGGGAGGCGGAGTGATCGAAGACAAGGCGGAGGAGCTGGGGCGGCTGCTGGGCCAGACCGAGGAATACAAGGCGCTGAAGCGTGCGAGCGAGCGGCTGCGCGAGGACAGCGAGGTCCAGAAGGTCCTCGCCGAAGCGGAGCGGCTGGCGCAGGAGATCGAAAAGACGGCGCAGCAGGGGCAGGAGCCCGCCAAGGAGCACGTGGAGCAGTACGACCGCGCGCTGCAAAGCGTCCAGGGGAATCCGGTGTATCAGCAAATGGTCGCCGCGCAGGCCAACTTCGAGAAGCTGATGGCCAAAATCAACGCGCGCATCTACGACGGCATGAAGAAGGGTTCGGCGAGCCCGATCATCACCCTGGGATGACGTTCGTCGTGGTGGAAGGGCCGGAGGGCGCGGGGAAGTCGACGCTGGTCCGGTGGCTCGCCGCCCAGTGGTTGGCGGAGGGGCGGCCGGTGCTGACGGTGCGCGAGCCGGGCGGCACGCCGGTCGCCGAGGCGGCGCGCAAGTTGGCGCTCAAGTCGCGTCACGAGATGGCGCTGGCCGCCGAGCTGTTCCTGGTGCTGGCCGCGCGGGCCGACCTGGTGGAGCGGGTGATCCGGCCGGCGCTGGACGCGGGGCAGGTGGTCCTGGCCGACCGCTTCAATCTCTCGACGCTGGCGTACCAGGTGGCCGGCCGGGGGCTGCCGCGCGCGGAGGTCGAGGCGGCGCTGCGGCTGGCGACGGGCGGCCTCACGCCCGACGTGACGCTGGTGCTCGACGTTCCCGTCGGCGTCGGACGCGACCGGCAGCGCAAGGCGCGCAAGACGCAGGACCGCTTCGAGCGCGAGGACGACGCCTTCCACGAGCGGGTGCGCGAAGCGTACCGCGTGGCGGCGGGGCCCGGCCTCGTGCACATCGATGCGAGTCAATCGAAGAAGGCGGTGCAGGACGCCGCCTGGCTCTCACTCCGAGGGGTCTCATGATGTATCGCAAGGGATCGGTGGTCGTCGCCGTCGCCGTCGTCGCGCTCGCGACCGGCGGGTGGTTCCTCCAGCGCGAGACCGAGCCGGTCGGCTCGGTCTACCAGCAGGCGCGGCTGTTCGACGACGTGCTCGCCCACGTCGCCGACTATTACGTCGACTCGCTCGACGAGCGCCGGCTGTACCAGATGGCGATCGACGGGATGCTCGACCAGCTGGGCGACCCCTACTCGGTCTACCTGAAGCCCGAGGACTTCCGGGGGCTCACCGAAGCCACGACCGGGAACTACACGGGGCTGGGCATCTCGATCGAAGTGCGCGACGGCTGGATCACCGTCGTGGCGCCGCTGCCCGACACCCCCGCCGAGCGGGCCGGGGTGCAGTCCGGCGACCGCATTGTCGCCCTCGACGGCCGCCCCACCGAAGGGTGGAAGCAGGACCAGGCCGTCCGGGAGCTGCGGGGGCCCGCCGGTTCGCCCGCCGCGTTGACGATCCGGCGCGTGGGCGTGGACCAGCCGATCCAGTACAAGCTCACTCGGGCGACGATCCACATCCGCTCGGTGCAGGTCGCGATGCTGCTCGACGACCGCGTCGGCTACATCTCCTTGAACCCGGTGAACGAGACGTCGGCGGCGGAAGGGGCTGCTGCGGTGGACTCGCTGACCGGGCGCGGTATGAAGTCGCTGATCTTCGACTTGCGCGGCAACCCGGGCGGCCTGCTGGACCAGGGTGTGGCGGTTTCGGACCTGTTCCTCGATCCCGGCGATACGATCGTCTCGACCCGCGGCCGCGCGCCGGGCTCCACGCGCGCGTTCCGCGACTCGAAACCGCAGCGCTGGCCCAACCTGCCCATCGTCGTGCTGGCGAACGGCTTCAGCGCGAGCGCAGCGGAAATCATCGCGGGGGCCCTGCAAGATCACGACCGCGCGCTCGTCGTCGGGGCGCCCACGTTCGGCAAGGGCCTGGTGCAGTCGTTCTGGCCCCTCACGCCGCAGTCGGGATTGAAACTGACGACGGCGCGCTGGTACACGCCGAGCGGCCGCACGATCCAGCGGCAGACCCGTAACGAGGCGGAGCAGGAAGCGCAGGTCGTCGCGGCGCAGCGGGGGCAGGACGCCAAGGTGGACTCGACGCTGCTGTTCCACACCGAGGGCGGCCGCACGGTGTTCGGCGGCGGCGGCATCCGGCCCGATTTGTTCGTGGCGCCCGATACGTACACGGTTGCCGAGCGGGCGTTCACCCGCGCGCTGGGCGACAAGATCCCCGTCTTCCGCGACGCCCTCACGACCTACGCGCTGGAGCTGAAGGAAGGGCAGCGCCTGGCCGCGCCGAGCTTCACCGTGACCGAGGGGATGGTGGACGAAGTGGTGCGTCGCGTCCGCGCGAAGGGAGCGCAGGTGCCCGACTCGATCGTCGCGGGGGCCCGGAGCCTGATCGCGCAGGAGCTGTCGTACGAGGCGTCGCGCTACGTGTTCGGCCGCTCGGCCGAATTCCGGCGCCGTATGGCGGACGACCGCCAGGTGCAGCAGGCGCTGACGCTCGCGCGGCGGGCGAAGTCGCCGCGCGACCTCCTCACTCTCGCCGCCACCCCGGCGCCGGCGCGCAATCAGTGACCGACCGGCCGGCCGTCGGCATCATCGGCCCCGGCCGCGCGGGTGTGGGGCTGGCGCTGGCGCTGACCCGGGCCGGGTACACCGTGTGCCTGCATGGCCGGCACAAGAAGAAAGTGCCGGCGCCGCTCGCCCTCACCGTCGGCGAGGGCGACCCGCCGCCCGCGCCCCCGTGGATCGCCCAGTCGGGCGTGGTGGTGCTCGCCGTACGCGACGACGGGGTGCGGCCGCTGGCGGAGGCGCTGGCGCGGGCGCGCGCCGTCGGCGAGCGCCACGTCGTGCTGCACCTCTCGGGGGTCCACGGCCAGGAGGCGCTCGGCCCCCTGGTGTCGAGCCGGGCGGCGCTCGGGTCGCTGCACCCTCTCCAAACGATCGCCGAGCCGGAGCGCGCCCCCGAACGGCTCCGCGGCGCCTGGGCCGCGGTCGAGGGCATGCCGCGCGCAGTCGAGGCGGCGGAGCAGCTTGCGCGGGACCTGGGGATGCGGCCGTTCCGCATCGCCACCAAGGCGAAGCCGATCTACCACGCGGGCGCCGTGTTCGCGTCGAACTATCTCGTCGTCGTGGAAGCGGTGGCGCAGCGCCTGCTCCGGCACGCCGGGTTGTCGGACGCCGACGCCTGGGCGGCGCTGCGGCCGCTCGTGGAGGGAACGTTCGAGAACCTAAGCCGGGCGGAGCCGCGCGACGCGCTGACCGGCCCCGTGGCGCGCGGCGACACCGCCACGATCGTGCGGCACCTCGAATCGCTGGCGGTCGATGACGCCAAGCTGTACCGCGCACTGGGGCGCGCGGCGCTGGAGCTGGCGCAGAAGCGCGGCATGGATGAGGCGACGGCCGAGCAGGTGGCCGAGGCGCTGGCTACTGATGTACCACCCGTAATCCGGCCGGCGGCGCAAACGTAAACTCGCGGGAGGGCACGCCTCGGTTCACCACGAGGCGCGAGAGCGCCACGCTGCGGCGCTGCCCCGACGTCTCCACGATCTCGATGCGCCGCACCAACCCGTCGTCCCGGTCGATCCACACTACGGCTTCCGTGTAAGGCAGGTCGGTCGCGCGGGGGATCAGCGTGACCACGTCGGCGAGGCCGTCGGCGAGGGAATCGGTGCGCAGGTAGCGCGCCTGGTAGCGCTCGCGCGGCCGGTCCACGAACTGGCCGATGAGGTTCGGCCCGGTGGTCCCGGTCTCCGGAATCGCCGACCGAATCACCTGCCCGGGCGCGGTGCTCGGCGTGTACAGCCAGAGGTGGCGCCCGTCGGCCACGATGCGGTCGCCAGGCGGACTGGTAAATCGCATCGCGAAGCGGCTGGGTCGCATCTGGTACAGCTTGCCGCGCGTGGTGTCGGGGCCGCCGATGAGCGGGTTCGTCACGACCTGCGTGAACTCGGCCGAGAGGGTCCGGATCGTCTGGTAGGCGGCGCTGGCCCGATCCAGGACCGGACCGGGGTCTTGGGACGGAAGGTTGGAGTGTTGGAAGGTTGGTAGGAGCGCGATCATTCCAACTTTCCAACCGTCCAACCCGCCGATTCTCACGCTCCCACCGCCGCCGGCTCCGCGACCCGCCGGCCGATAGCCTCCGCGATGATCCGCACCTCGCGCATCAGCTGGGCGAACTGGTCGGGGAAGAGGGTTTGGGCCCCGTCCGACAGCGCTTCCTCGGGGTTGGGGTGCACCTCGATCATGATGCCGTCCGCGCCGGCGGCCACCGCCGCCCGCGCCATCGGGATCACCTTGTCGCGCAGACCCGTGCCGTGCGACGGATCGGCGATGATCGGCAGGTGCGACAGCTTGTGCACCACGGGGATGGCCGTCAGGTCGAGGAGGTTCCGCGTCGAAGTGTCGAAGCTGCGGACGCCCCGCTCGCACAGGATCACGTCGTGGTTCCCCTCCGCCAACAGGTACTCGGCGGAGAGGAGCAGCTCGGTGATGGTGGCGCTGATGCCGCGCTTGAGCAGCACGGGCTTGCCGCACCGGCCCGCGATCTTCAAGAGGGAGAAGTTCTGCATGTTCCGCGCGCCGATTTGAACGACGTCCGCCACCTCCGATACCCACCCCACACCATCCGGGTCCATCGCTTCGGTGCAGATCAACAGGCCCGTTTCGTCCCGCGCCCGGGACAGGAGCCGGAGCCCCGGCCTGCCGAGGCCCTGGAACGAGTAGGGCGAGCTGCGGGGCTTCCAGGCGCCGCCGCGCAGGATCACCGCCCCCGCTTCCTTGACGAGGCGCGCCGCCTCGACGATCTGACGCTCGGTCTCGACGGAGCAGGGCCCGGCGATCGCCACGACGTCGGTCCCGCCCACCGTCACGCCGCCGGGGAGGCGGACCACGGTGGGCTCCCCCTTCCACTCGCGGCTCACTTGCTTGTACGGCTTGGAGACGTGAATGACTTCCTGGACGCCCGGCAGACCTTCCAGGCGCGACGCGTCGACGCGCCCGTCGTTACCGACGAGCCCGACCGCGGTGCGCTGCGCCCCGGGCATGGGACGCGCCTGGTAGCCCATCTCCTCGATGACGGAGACGACCTTCTCCACTTCCTCCGACGTTGCGCCATGCCGCATCACGATGAGCACGACTACTTCCCTCCGATGGTGAACCGATCCCCGTCGCGGGCCGCGGCGATCGGCCCCTTGAACCGCGTGCCGGCGAGCTTGGCCGGGTCCGTAGTCTCTACCGGAGGATAGAAGTGCGTCAAGACTAGACGTTTCGCCTGGGCGTCGCGCGCCAAGTCCCCCGCCCGTTCCGGCGTCAGGTGAATGTCCATCGCCATCGCCTCGGGCAGGGAGCACTCGGCCAGGAGCAGATCGCAGCCCGCCGCCCAGCGCGCCAGCTCTCCGCTCGGTCCCGTGTCGCCTGTGTACACCAGACGGCCTTCCGGGGCCACGAGCGCCAGCGCCACGCTCTCCGTCGTGTGCGGGACGGGGAACGTCTCCAGGCTCACGTCGGCGTTCAGGGGAAACGGCTCGCCGTCGCGCACGTCGAGGATGCCGATCGGGAACCCCGGGTCGAGCAGCCAGGGGCCGTATCCCTCGGCGAGCGTCCGCAGGAGCTGCACCACGCCGGGCGGCCCGAGGATGACGAGCGGCTCGCTGCGCGGGGGCACGGTCGTGTACTTGAGCGCGTACACCAGCATGGGCAGCTCGCCCCAATGGTCGGGGTGGAAGTGCGACAGCACCACGTGGCTCACCTGGTGCCAGGGGAGCCCGAACTCGGCGAGGCGGTGCAGGGAGCCCGCGCCGCAATCGAGCAGCAGGCGCAGGTCGCCGCGCGCGACCCAATGGCAGGCGCACGTGCGGCGCGCCGAAGGCGCGACGGTGCCGGTGCCGACGGTGACGAGGTCCATGATCACTTTCCGCGGAACACGATCCGCTTGAAGAGCACGGTGCCGGAAGCCTTGAGCTTGTAGAGATACACGCCCCCCGGCAACAGGCGACCGTCGTCGGCGCGGCCGTCCCACATCAGGCGGGGGTCGCAGGTCGCGCTCCCCGGCTGGCCGCGCCCGTACCGGGCCGCAGGCAGGTAGCTGGTGGGGTAGTCGGGGCCCGGAATGAAGCGCCGAACGCGATTGCCGCGCAAGTCCAGAATCTCGAGCTCGACGAATCCCGGCGCGGCGAGGTCGAACCAGAGGCAGGTCGAGTCCCGGCCCCCGTTCGGGAAGGGATTGGGAAAGTTCTGATACAGGAGCGTCGTGGTCGGGAGACCGCCGTCCACCACCAGGAACGCCCCCACGCTCCGCAGCACGCTCGTGTCGCCGCCCGCGTGCGCCACCAGAGACCAGCGGTAGGAGTTGTTGCGCTCGAGCGGCTGCGGTATGCGGAAGCTCGTGCCCGTGAGTCCGGCCGCGACGAACTCGGGGACCGCCGCCGAGACGCGCTGGACGAGCAGGTCATACCTGAAGGGGCCTGGTGGCGCGGCGACGACGGGGGACGTCCAGGTAAAGGTCGGCTGCACCGAGTCGGTGACCACGCCCGCCGCCTCGTTGAGGGCGGTGAGCGTGGCCCATGGGGGCACCGTGAGCGGCCCGATCCGGCCCGTGCTCGCGGTGTCGCCCGTCGCGGCGGCCGCATCGACCCGCCAGAACAGCGGCGCGCCCGGCTTCAGTACGCGCCGCAGGTCGTACGTCTGCGCGTCGGTCAGCGTCGTGTCCACGAGCGGCGCGGCCAGCGCCGTGTCCCGGGCGATGCGCACGCGGTACGCGACCGGCGTGGCGAACGGCGGTACGGTGCCCGCCGTCCAGCTGAACGTGGGCGTGATGGAGGTGAGCGTCCCTCCGCCGGGGAGCGGGGCGTTCGCCGTCACGCCACCGGGGAAGACGGCGGCTCTGGCGACGTCGGGCCGGCCCCAGCCCTGCACCGAGTCGGGCGCGGAGCGGTTCGTCCCCGCGGCCCGGAACGCGTCGCGCAGCTGCATCGGCGCGAGGGTGGGGTGGAGTTGCTTGACGAGCGCGGCGCTCGCGGCCAGGAGCGGCGTCGAGAACGAGGTGCCGCTCATGCGGCGCACCACATCGGTGCCGGTCACTACGCAAACGGCGACGCCCGGCGCGGTGAAGTCGGGCTTCAACCGTCCGTCGGCCGTCGGCCCGCGGGAGGAGAAGGCAGCTATCACGCCCAGCGAATCTTCGGCCCCGACGGCGAGGACGGAGTCGCCGTCGGCGGGCGTTGAGATCGTGCGGAAGCCGGGTCCGTCGTTGCCCGCCGACGTGACGATGAGGATGCCGCGCCGGGCGGCGCTGTCGGCGGCGACCGTCGTCACCGCTACGTCGCCGTTCAGGTCGGCCGGCGAGTAAGGGCGGACCCCGCCGTCGAAGACGAGGTAGCCGAGGCTCGAGGAGACGATGTCCACGCCGATCGAGTCGGCCCACTCGAGCGCCGCGACGTAGTTGTCCTCCTCGACGCGCGTCTCGCTGCGGATGTCTTCGGTCTTGGCGAGGAGATAGGTCGCGCCGCGCGCGATGCCGTGCAGCCGGCCGGGAACGTCGGCGGCGAGCAGCGACCACGTCGCCGTTCCATGCGACTGGGCGCCGGCGACGTCCAGCGAATCGTTGCGCACGACCGAGTCGCCGAACACGAAGTCGTGCTGCGCCGTGACGACCACGCCCGCAAAGGCGGGGTTCTGGGTGTCGAAGCCCGTGTCGAGGAGCCCGATGCGAACCCCGGAGCCGTCCGTCCCGGCATCGGCGAGCGGGCGGAGGCGCAGCTGGTGGTAGGGCATTTCGGAGGGGCCGTATACGGGGTCGCCGCCCGCCCCGCACGTATCGCCCGGGGCCGTGGCCGCTCGCATGGGAATCAGGCTCGTTGGATCGGGCCGCCCACGCGGCAGCCGGAAGCGACCGAGGAGCTGGATGCGCCGCAGGCCGGGGTCGCGGGCCAGGACCCGAAGCGCGGCGCTGGGAGCGTCCACGCTGACGCCGTGCAGCCAGCGGCTGCGCACCCGGACGCGCGCGCCGAGGCCGGCGGCGCGGTCGGCCACGTCCGCGAGCGGCACGCCGGGCCGCGCGAACAGCCAGATGGAGAGCGTTGTGTCCCGGGCCGTCCCCAAAGCGCGGGACAGGGCGGGAGACACGGCGGGGCGCTGCGCCGCGAGGCTCGCGGGCAGGAGCGCGAGCCAGAACAACCGCCGCACGGCTGCTAGGCCGGTTCCATCTGGCCGAGCCGCACGCCCACGATCGTGGACACGCCCGGCTCCTGCATCGTGACGCCGTACACGGCGTCGGCCGCCTGCATGGTGCGGGGGTTGTGCGTGATCACGATGAACTGGGTCTGGTCCTTGAATTCGGCGAGCAGTCGCACGTAGCGGCCGACGTTGGCGTCGTCCAGGGGCGCGTCCACTTCATCGAGCAGGCAGAAGGGGCTGGGCTTGGCCAGGAAGATGGCGAACAGCAGCGAAACCGCGACGAGCGTCCGCTCGCCCGACGACAGCAAGTGGATGCGCTGCGTGCGCTTGCCGCGCGGCGCCGCGTGGATCTCGATTTCGCTCTCGAGGGGCTCGTCCTCGTTGGCGAGCCGCACGTCGCACTCCCCACCGCCGAACAGCGTCTGAAAGACGGTGCGGAAGTGCTCGCGCACCTTGCGGAACGACTCGAGGAACAGCGCCTTGGCCGTCTGATCGATCTCGCGGGCCGCCTGCTGGAGCGAGCTGCGCGCCGCCACCAGGTCGTCGCGCTGGGTCATCAGGAACTCGAGCCGCTTCACCTCTTCGGCGTGCTCTTCGACCGCGAGCGCGTTCACCGGGCCGACGGCGTCGATGGCGCCCCGCAACCGCTCGTTCTCCTGGCGCAGCCAATCGAGGTCGCCCGCCACTTCCGGCGCCTCGGCGAGGAGGCGGTCGAGCGGCTTGCGCCACTCGGTCTCCACGCGCTCCACCAGCCCGCGCTTGCGCCCTGCGACCTCGGTCCGCTCGAGCTGGAGGCGGTGCTCTGCGTCGCCGAGCGCGGCGAGTGCCTGGCGCGCCTGCTCGAGGGCGCCTTCCGCCTGCGCCAGGTCCGCTTCCGCCAGTCCCACGTGCGCCTCGGCGTCCTTCGCCGCGGCTTCGAGCTCGACGAGGGCGAGGCGGCGTTCCTGCATGCCGTCCTCCCATTGCGCCCGCTGCGTGGTGAGCGCGGCGCTGTCGCGCTCGATCCGCGCGATCTCGTCGGCCCGCGCGGCCGCTTGCGTGCGCGCCTCATCGGCGTCGCCGCCCGCGCGGGCGACGCGCTCCCGCGCCGCCGCAAGCCGCGCCGCGACCTGCGCCGCCTCCACCTGCCAGCGCACGCGCTGCTCGCGCGCCGCCTCCTGCTGGGCCTCCAGCCCTTCGAGACTCGCGCGGTCGGCGCCCAGCCGCTCGGCCGCCCGCACGCGCTCCAGCTCTCGGTCCTGCAGCTCCGCGTGCACCGCGCCGAGCCGGGCCTCCACCTCGGCGAGCCGGCGCGTCAGGCGCTCGACGTGCGCGGTCGCCTCTTCGGCTTGGCGCCGCGCGTGGATGACCGCCCGCTCCGCATCGCCCTTGGCTGCGCCCGCCTCGAGCTCGGCGTGGCGCGCCTGCTCCGCCACCTGGCCGGCGTCGGCAAACGCCGCGCCCGCGGTCGCCAGCTCCTGGACGGTCGCCTCCAGCGTGCTCGCGGCGCGATCGCGGGCTGCCTCCGCCTCGCGCACCTCCTGCTCGAGGGTCTCGAGCTCGGCGCGGCGCTGAAGCGGCCCGCCGCCCGTCGTGCCGCCGTCCAGGAAGACGGCGCCGTTGGCGCGGCGCAGTGCCCGGCCGTCGTCGAGCACTTCGTGGCCGGCAAGCAGGGCGCGCACCCAGGCTGCCGCGGGCCCCTCCACGCGCAGCTCGTCCTTCAGGGGCTGGCCGTCGGCGGCGAGCTGCGGGCCAGGAACGCAGGGGAGTAGCACCAGCGGGCCAGGCCGGGTCTCCCGGTGCCACGCCCGGATGGCGTCGATCGCCGCGACGTCGCGCACGAGCACCGCCTGCAGCCAGTCGCCCAAGAGCCGCTCGGCCAGCGCGGCGTCGCGGCGGCTGGTGCGGACGAAGTCCACGAGGGGGCCGAGCACGGCGTCGCCGAAGCGATCGCGAGCGTTGAGGAGGGCCTGCGCGGCCGGCGCGAGGCCGACCCGGTCGCGGTCGAGCTCGGTGAGGGCGTCGCGGCGGGCGGTGAGCTGCGCCAGCCCCGCCTCCGTCTGGCGGCGCGCCGAGCGGGCGCGCATCTCCTGCTCCTGCAACGCGGCCACGCGGCGCCGCGCCAGCTGTAGCGCCTCGACGGCGCGGACCGCCGTCTGCGCGCCGGCGGCGGCGCGCTGTGCCAGCGTGTCGGCCTCGCCCACGGCCGCCTGCGCCGCGCCTTCGTGCGCGTGCCGCTCACCCGTCGCGCGCGCCAGCTGCTCGCGCACCTCGGCGCCCTCGCGCTCCAGGGCCGCCCGCTCGCCCTCGAGCGTCCGCGCCGCCTCGGCCCGGCGCTGCAGCGCTTCCTCGAGCTCGCGCACGCCCGTGCGTTGCGCGGACAGGCGGCCGCGGACGTCTTCTTCATTCGCGGTGCGCGCGCTCAGCTCGCGCTGCACGGCCGCCAGATCGCGCTCGGCTGCGGTACACTCAGCCTCCGCCGCCTCGCGCTCCCGCTCCGCCTGTGCGGCGCGGCGCTCCGCCTGCGCCCGCTCTTCGGCGGCCGTCTGCCGTCGCTGCCCCGCGTTGCCGAGCCGCTCGCCCGCGATCGCCAGGTCGCTCTCCAGCCGGCCGACCTCGAGCTTGGCATCGGCCAGGCCGCGCTCCACCTCCGTGCGGCGTGCCTCGGCGGTATGTCGCGCCTGCACCCGGCCCTCGCGCGTGCGCTCGGCCTCGGTCAGGCGCGCGCGCGCCGCCGGCAGCGCCTCGGCCAGCTCGCGCCCCCGCACCCCCAACGCGCCGAGCGCGAGGTCGAAATCCTCCAGCTCGCGCCGCACCAGCGTCAGCGCGATCCCAAAGCGCTCCTCGACCATCTTCCCGTAGCGCTCCGCCTTCCCGCGCTGGCGGGCCAGGCTGCGGACTTGCGTCTGCACTTCACTGATCAGGTCCTCGAGCCGCGCCAGGTCCCCCGCCGTCTCCTCGAGGCGGCGCTCGGTGCTCTTCTTGCGGTCGCGGTACAGGCCGATTCCGGCGGCTTCCTCGAACAGCGCGCGCCGCTCTTCGGCCTTCTCAGACAGCAACGCCTCGATCATCTTCGCTTCCATCACGACGGCGGCGTCGGCGCCGAGTCCGGTCCCGCGCAGCATGTCCTGGATGTCCCGCAGCCGCACCGGTGACCGGTTGAGCAGGTACTCGCTCTGGCCGGAGCGCGACAGGCGCCGCGTGACCACCACCTCCTGGAAGGCGATCGGGAGGGTGCCGTCGGCATTGTCGAACACCAGCGACACCTCCGCGACGTTCACCGGCCGGCGGCCGGTGGAGCCCTGGAAGATGACGTCTTCCATCTTCCCGCCCCGCAGCAGCCGCGGCGACTGTTCGCCCAGCACCCAGCGGACGGCATCGGAGATGTTCGACTTGCCGCAGCCGTTCGGGCCCACGATCGCGGTGACGCCCTGATCGAAGGGCAGCTCGACCGCGCCCGCGAACGATTTGAAGCCCGTCAGCTCCAGCCGGCTCAATCTCATGGTCTCGTCCCCACCCGTGGGAGAAGGGTGGCGCGCACGCCCGCGCGCGCCAGTGCCGCCTTCATCAAGGCGGCTTGCTCCGGTGTCTCGAACGCGCCGA
>WNGB01040874.1_pt1 | contig 16446 bp, 11 predicted proteins | sample 5400681 | NCBI WGS metagenome assembly WNGB01 (sample SAMN13153367, study PRJNA577476) | soil metagenome | isolation source: 115 cm soil or saprolite under grassland replicate 2 | place: USA:California | collected 2016-06-15 | reverse complement strand
GCTTCGTGGCCCGCTCCGCGATCGCTTCCTGCCGCTCGGCTTCCTTCCGGCCCTCTTTGGCTAGTACCGCCTGCCGTACGGCCTTCTTCCGTTCGATCTGCGCGAGGGCGGCCTGATCACGGGCATTGCTGCGTTGGGCGAGCGCGTACGCCGTGACTGCCGCCATCACCGCGAGCCCGAGCAGCGCCGCCGCGCCGATCACGAGCAGCCGTCGCTGCCGCCGCTCGTGCGCTCGTCGTTGCTCCTCGATGCGCCGGTCTGCCTCGAAGCGCGTGCGCCACGCAAGGACGGCGTCGGCGAGCACGTCATGGAAGATCTCGTAGCGGGTCGTGCTGGGCCCGTTTTCGGAGCTCGCACGGACGATGCGCTCGGCGGTGAGTCGCTGCAGCACCTCGGCGGCCTCGCCCTCGTCGACCGCGGCATACCCCGCCAGATCATGGACGCCGTGCGCGATTTTCGTCCCAGAGGGGGTGACGAGGAAGTGGTACATCGCCGCCGCCGCGCCCTTCTCACGCGGAGAAAGCTCGGCCATCGCGTGCTCCAGGTGGTTCTCGACGATTCGCTCGGCCCCGCCAAGCTCGCGGAGCGTGGCGCGGCGCAGAGTTTGGGAGCCGCGCTCGGCTTCCATGTCCCACAGGCGCGCGAGCACGAGCTGCAGAAATGGCGCCTCGATGCGGTTTTCGTCGCCCTCGCCCGCGGCGAGGCCGCGTCCCGCAACGCTGAGCTCGACCCGCCCTACAGTCACCTCGTCGAGCACCTCGTCCACCAGCTCAGGCTCGATCGCGACCCGATCGTTTGGCGCAACGAGGGTGTTGTACCGCTCGATCGGACCGAGGATGGCCGCCTTTCCGGCCGCTCGGTCGAGGCGCTCGAGGCGCAGCCGATTCGCAAGCAAATTCGGAATCGCAGCTTTCAACGCGTCGAGTCGGGCGAGCGCGTCCTCGCGCATTCCGATCAGGACATTCACGCGGAGTCCGGGCCGCTTCACCACGTCCGCAAGCTGTGCAGCGAATCGTCCGCCACGGGGGTGATAGAGGAAGCACTCCTCGAACTGATCGAGGATCAGGTAGAGATCGCCGCCCGCACGAGCTGCGGCCTCTGCGAGAGCGTCCACTGGTGAGTCGCCGCTTCCGCCGACGGCCTCGATCAGCGCTGCGGAGGGGTCGCCCGTCCAGGTCGAAAAGACAACGACCTCGACCTCTTGCTCCTTGCGCAGTCGATGTGCAACCCCCGCGCGCAAGACGGAGCTCTTCCCGACCCCGCTGGGCCCGTACAGGACGGTGATGCGTGCAGCCATGAGGTTGGCGGCGATGACCTCGCTATCGATTTCGCGTCCGAAGAAGAGGAGCGCATCGAGATCCGAGTCTTCGAACGTGGCGAGACCCTTGTACGGAGAGGGCGGAGCTGCGACGGTCGCTTTCACGCGGGCACCTCGGCAGGCACTAGGCCGACGTAGCGCGCCAGTGTCTCCACGTACCGCTCGATCGGGATCTCCAAGACGTCGACGTCACGGCGACGCCAGAACTCGCGCTCGAGCGGCTTTGCCTGGGGTTGGACCGCCCACGAGCGGTAGCTGAGTGGCTGGTCGCTCCAGAGCCGGTTGAGGATGACGCGCAGGTTCCAGTCGGCCATCGTGTAGCCGACGAAAAGAAAGTGACTCCGGCGGAGCTTGGCGGCCAGCGCCACCGGGACGGCCCCCGCAACGTCGCTCTTCGCCAGGTAGTCGATGTAGTCGTCTTCCGTGACGACGAAGCTCTCCCACTGGCGCTCCGGACCGCGGTCGACCTGTCCGTGCAGCTTGAGGATCACGGTCCGCTGTTCAAGCGAGAGCTCGGTCGCATAGGTATTCGGGAGATCGATCATCCGCCCCGTCCCGTCCGGAGCGATGTGACAGAACTTCCCGCGGTTGGGACCGGCAGCGACATAGGAGACGACGTCGAACTCCTCCCCAGCTTCGAGGAACGCGGCCTCAAGGGCGAGGTCGTAGCTCGTCGTCACCAGCAGCTGGTGCGGGAGGCCGCGCCCCCGCAGCGCCGGAGGCAGCGACGCGAAGAAACGGTGAATCGGCGTTGGCACGGCGTCTGAGTCGTGCAGCGCATGGAGCTCGTCGTAGAGCGGGCCGGACCCCTTCATGACTGCGACGTACTGCGCAATGGAGACAAGGCTCGAGCCGTTTTCCGCATAGTCGAACCGCTGCGCGAGGCGCGTGGCCAGATCGGCGATCTCGGTCCCGAGCACGGCAACCAGACGACCTTCGAACAGCGCCCTACGAACCTGCTCGAAGTGATCCTCCGAGGGTGGAGGGGCACCAGGCGCCTGGAGGCCGACCTCTTGCCGGAGAATCGCACCGTGCAGCTGCTGCAGCTCGCGGCTCGGCTCGATCCCGAGCTGCTCGACGAGTATCCGCCGGCCCTCCTGGTAGGCCTGAAGTGCCTCGGCCTGGCGGCCTGAGCGGTAGAGAGCGAGTACGTACTGGCCGCGTAGCCGCTCACGCACCGGATGCTGCTCGACGAGCGCCTCGAGCTCGCCTACAAGCTCGCCGTGTCGGGCATCGTCGAGATCGGCCTGCACCCGCTCCTCGAGCGTCGCCAGTCGGAGCTCTTCCAGATGGACGATGTGTGACTGCGCAAACGACTCGAAGGTGAAGTCCGCCAGCGGAGGCCCCCGCCACAAGGCGAGCGCTTCACGGAGTTTCGCGGCCCTCGGCTGTGGCCCTTCGGTCCTCGCCTCCTCCACCAGCGTCCGGAAGCGGTCCAGGTCGAGCTCGCCGGGCCGCACGTTCAGCCGATAACCCGGCGGCTTCGTCTCGAGAACGCCCGCCCCCAGGATCTTCCGCAGTAGCGAGATGAAGTTCTGCAGCGACGTGGCCGCCGTGCGAGGCGGTTGATCTCCCCAGAGCGCGTCAACGAGGCGGTCGGTGGAGACCACCCGCCCTGCATCGAGTAGCAGGAGCGCAAGGACCACGCGCTGCTTCTGTCCTCCAAGCAGAAGCGGTCCGGCCTCGTCGGAAGCCTCCAGAGGTCCCAGGATCCGGAACTCAGGCATGTGACCTTTGTAACACGGTTTCTTTCATCTGAATAGGCGTCCCAGGTGACGCCTGTCAGACCGTCGCGGGCGGTTCTAACCGGCTTCTAATCGCCTGCGCCCGAGGTCGTTAGGCGGCCGTTAGTCCCGGCTGAGAGCGCCATTTGAGGGCCGCCGGACGGTGGCCGCATGGCTACCTTGAAGAATCACCTCAACGCCCGCGGCGGGCTTCGCCGCACGCTTCTCATTGTCCTCGTCGCCTGCAACACGGCGATCATCAGCGGGGGTATCAGCTCTGGATCTGCAGCAGTCAGCGCTCCTGGCGGTGTCACGATCCTCTCGGAGAGGCTGGGTTCGTCGGTCGCACGACCAACGTATGGCTGGCCTCTGAAGCCGTTCAATCGGCCGCACCCGGTCCGCGCCTATCAGTGCGGACGGGTCGTCCAAGTCGTTCCACTTCGGAATCGACATCGGCGTCCCGGAGAAGACGCCGGTGCCGGTCTACGCGGTCGAGTCGGGCACGGCCAGGCTCGTCAACGGGTTCGCAATCATGGTGTGGGGCACGCGCACGTTTGGCTACTGGCACGTCATCCCTGCGGTGCGGTCCGGGCAGTTCGTTCGCCGGCACCAGCTCATCGGCAGGTCGATGGGCTGGAACCACATCCATTTCGGCGAGTACTCCGACGGCCAGTGGATCAACCCTCTGCGCCCTGGCGGCCTCGGCCCCTTCTTCGACGGAACCGTTCCGACGCTGGAGAAGCTGACCTTCGAGCGGAACAATGTGGCTCTCGACCGCAACCACGTGAGCGGAACCTCCAGTCTCGTTCTGGTGGCGTTCGATACCGCCGAGTCCATCCTCCCGGCTCCCTGGCCGGTGGCACCCGCAGTCATCCGCTGGCGCGTGGTCCGCGCCGAGCGGCCGCTAACCGGCTGGCACACCGTGCTCGAGTCGCGGCAGACGTTTCCGAAAGATGCATTCGCCTCCGTCTACGGTCCCGGCACGGCGCAGAATCATCCGGGCTATCCCGGGCTGTACCGCTTCTCTCTCGCCAAGGCCTGGACGAGCAAATCACTGCCGAACGGCTCATACGCAATCGAAATCAAGGCAGCCGACATTCGGTCGAATACCATCGTCGGTCGGGTGAGCTTCACGGTCGACAACGCTTAGGGCATCGATTCAGTGGCACAACCGGCACCCTCGTGGTGCCGGTTGTGCTGCCGGACTAACCTGCGGAGCGTCGAAAGAGTCTCATTACCAGTGCGTCCTCGCGTTCTCCTCGTGCTGCTCGGCCTCGCCCTCGTCCACGCGGGCGCCGCGGGCGCGTACCCCTGGCCGATCAAGCCGTTCCACAAGCAGCACCCGGTCCGGGGGAACTTCGGCGACCCGCGTACACGCTTCTGGAACACGCTCCTGACCGCCGGCCTCGACGGGCCGGGCCTCTTTCAGTTCCACAACGGCATCGACATCTACGCGCCCGACGGGACGCCCGTCTATCCCGTCGTCTCAGGGAGAGCGTCGCTGATCAACGACTCGGCGATCTCGGTCCGCACGAACGACCACCGGACGTTCCAGTACTACCACCTCGTCTCCAGGGTGGCGAACGGCCAGCATGTGGTCGCCGGCCGGACCGTGCTGGGGTACGTCCTGCGACACTACGAGCACATCCATCTGACGGAGCTGCGTGGCCATACCGTCTGGAACCCTGTCGCCCGAGGCGGGATCAGCCCCTACCGGGACAACACTACGCCTGAGGTGGAATCGATCAGCGCGCGCCCGACCGGATCGCTCCTGCCGCTCGATCCCGAGAAGGTGTGCGGCAACGTCTCGATCGTCGCTGCGGCGCAGGACACGCGGCCGACGCTCGTCCCCGGGCCACTGGGCGGGTTCCCGGTCGCGCCCGCGCTTCTCACCTGGAGATTCGAGCGCGTCTTTGGCCGGGTCTACGTGCCGGACGTCACGGTGGCGGACTTCCGGACGACCTTGCCCCCGGTGCGGAACTTTTGGGACGTCTACGCGCGGGGCACGTTCCAGAATTCGCCGCGCTTCTCGAACAGGCAGTTCTTCATGCCGGGCCGCTACCTCTACAACCTCGCAAGCTTCGTCCACAGCCGTTCGTATCCGAACGGCGTCTACGAGGTGACGGTTCGCGTCACCGACATGGGTGGCAATTCCTCGGAGGCCAAGCAGCGCTTCACGATCGCAAACCACCCCGGCACCGAGACCGGCTGTCCTCAGGAACCGAGCTCCGGACCGTAGGCCCGGCGGTAGATCTTCTTCAGCTCCTCGACGCGGTCGACGTAGGCGCGGGTCTCCGAGAACTGGATTCCGCGGCCTGCCCGCCGCCAGCGGTCGACGTTGTCCTGGCCTGCGTTGTAGGCGGCCAGGGCGGCCTGCTCCTCGCCGTACTTCTGCATCAGGTGCCGGAGGTACCAGGCTCCGTACCGCACGTTGATCTCAGGGTCGTAGAGGTCCTCGACGCGGAAGCGGCTGCCCCCGGTGTGGAGCGCGATCCCCTTCGCGGTGTCGGGCAGGAGCTGCATCAGGCCAATTGCCCCCGAGCTCGAGCGCGCGCCGGCCTTGAACTTCGACTCCTGGTAGATGACCGCGGCGAGCAGCGCCGGATCGAGGCTGTAGTTGTGCGCGTGCCCGCGCACGATCTGCTCGTAGCGGAGTGGGTACCAGAGCCGCTCCCACCATCCCGGCTGCGACGTCTGGACGAACGCGAACGCCCCGAGCACCGCGGCGCAGAGCGCACCGAGTGTGAGGAGACGCTTCATGCGGTCAGATGCGCGACGACGTCCGCGACGAAGGCGTCCAGCTCTTCGAGCGTTCCGTCGTTGACGTACGCATAGTCTGCGTGGCGGACCTTCTCCTCGTCTGGAAGCAGGCGTCGTTCACGGGCGTCGGGAACCTCGCGGCGCCCTGCCCGGACCGCCGGTGAGGCGGTGATCACCACGACGGCGTCGAAACGGGACTCACCGCCCGTCTCGTACAGAAGCGGCACCTCCGTCGCCGTCAGTGGCGGCGGATTCGGCCCTTTGCCCACTTGCTCTCGCCATGCCGAGTGTTCTCGCACGACCTTCGGATGGAGGAGCTCTTCGAGCCAGTCGAGCTCGTCGGAATCGCTGAAGACGACCCGCGCGATAGCCGCGCGGTCCGCTCCGTCGGAGCCGATCACCTCGGGCCCAAACCGCTCGACGAGCTCGCGCCGGACCTCCGGATCCTCACGGAGAAGCCTGTGGACGATTGCATCACTGGAGATCGTCGCCGCGCCGTGACGTGCGAACGCGTCGAGCGCCTCGCTCTTACCGGCCCCGATCCCGCCGGTGATGGCGACCGCGAGTGGCCGCTTGGCGCTCGTCAGTGCTCGTCGGGGACGGACTCGACGGGCGCGACCTCATCGGCCGCAGCCGGATCCGGCTCGTCGCCCACGTTCACGGCCCCGCGCTCGACGGCGTCTTCGGCTCCGGCCGGAGCGTCCATTGACGCATGTTCTTCGGGAGCCTCAGCAGCGGCCGCCGACGCGTCTGAGAAGACATCCTCGGAAAGGTCCAGGTGCGGCGTGCCCTCGATCGGCGGCTCATTTTCGGCCCGTCGGTCGGCGTCCACGCGCTTCAGCGACAGCGACAGACGGCGGCGCTCCGCGTCGACTTCGAGAATCAGCACCGGCACCAGGTCACCCTGAGCCACGACCTCCCTGGGATTTTCGACGTGGTGCTGCGCCAGCTCCGAGATGTGCACGAGACCCTCGACACCCGGAAGGATCTCGACAAACGCACCGAAGGTGACGACCTTCGTCACCCGGCCCTCGACCACGTCGCCTTCCTTGTGCTGCTCGAGCACCTGCTGCCAGGGGTCGGATTGCGTCTGCTTCAGACCGAGCGAGATGCGCTGACGCTCGCGATCGATGTCGAGCACCTTCACCTTGACGGTCTGGCCGATCTCCAGCACCTCGGAGGGGTGGTTCACGTGCGACCACGAGAGCTCCGAGATGTGGATCAGGCCGTCCATCCCGTCGAGATCGACGAACGCGCCGAAGTCGACGATGTTCGAAATCTGGCCCTCGACCACGTCACCCGGGTTGAGCCGGTCGAGGATTGCCTGGCGCATCTCCTTGCGCTCGTCCTCGAGGACGGCACGCCGGGAGAGGACGACGTTGTTCCGCGAGCGGTTGAGCTCGATCACCTTGCAGCGAAGCTCTTTGCCCATGAACTCGTCGAGATCCTGGACGCGGCGGATGTCCACGAGCGAGGCGGGAAGGAACCCGCGGACGCCGAGGTCGAGGATGAGCCCGCCTTTGACGACCTCGATCACGCGGCCGTTGACCGGCTCGCCGGATTCGGCGGCGGTCTCGATCGCCTTCCAGGCCAGCTCGAACCGAGCGCGTTTCTTCGAGAGGATCAGCCGTCCTTCGGCGTCCTCCTTGGTCATGACCAGTGCGTCGATCTCGTCCCCGACCGAAACCTCGTCTGCGGGGTTGACCGAGCGCCTGATCGAGAGCTCGGCAACCGGGATCACGCCCTCCGACTTGTAGCCGATGTCGACGAGGACCTCGTCCTTGTCCACCCGGAGGTGGACTCGTAGTCCGGGATCAGCTCGCCGTCCGGACCGGTCGTCCAGACGCCGTCGCCTGCAATTCTCTGCTCGGTTTGCTCGGTCGCCATCAGCGGTCGATCAGTATAGCCAGGGGCTTGAAAGCGTCCTGGCATGGCTCGGAACAAGGAGAAGTGAGGCCCAGAGCGCGGTGGCGCCCGGGCCTCACGGCTCCCCTTAGAGGGTCGTCGAGAGCAGCTTCAGCACTGCCGCCTGCTCGGGCGTGAACGCCTTGCCGACCTTGGCGTCCACCTGGTTCCGGAACGCATTCAGGTGTCCGGCCCGTGCGGTCGCCGTGGATGCGTCGGCGGCATCCGCCAACTTGGCGCAGAGCGCGTCGGCGACGCTCGGGTCAGACGAGTAGGCGCGGACGAGCGCGCAGAGGCTGTCGAACGTAACGACTACCCCCACCGTCGCGCTGTACTCGCTGACGCTGCCGTCCTTGTCCTGGATCTTCGCGGCCACCGTGCGAGTCGCCGTGGCGCTGGTTGCGCACGAGGCCGACGAAGCACTGCCGAACGAGCCGTAGCCGCTGCCGTCACCGCAGTCGAACGCATACGTGAACCCTGCGGTGGTGTCGGCCGCGGATGGGTCGGATGCGCCGGTCAGCGCGATCGTGAACGGGAAGCCCGCAAACGTCGTCGCAGGTGCGGACAACGAGGCCGTCGGCGCGACGTTCACGATGGCAACGGCGGCCGCGTCGGTGTCCGACAGGCCGCCGCTGTCAGTTGCTTTCACATTGATCGTTCTCGTTCCGGGCCCGTCCAGACTCCCCGCCGCAAACGTCGCGGTCTGGCCAGGAGTCTCGAACGTCCCGTTATCGTCGAGATCCCACGCGTACGTGACGGCATCGCCGTCGGGATCGGCGGCGGTTGCAGACACCAGGACCTGACCGCCCTCGTCGACGCTGTAGGGTCCGCCGGCGTTCGGCTTCGGCGGGCTGTTGAGCGAGAGTCGGAGCACCGACGGATCGTGGTCCGAAGACTGGTCGGCGAACTCCGCGTTCACGTGCACCTCGTCGAACTCGAACGGCAGCCCGAGGATCGCGGTGCTGGCGAGGATGTGGTCGAGGCTCTGCGAGTTGCCCTCGAAGACGTAGCTGTAACGCTCCGCGGGCGGCAGTGTCTCGATCATGTCGTTGAGCACGCCCCCGGCGCGGAGTGTCTGCAGTGCCGTTGAGAACTCGAAGTCGTTGAAGTCCCCCAGGGTGACGATGTTCGCGTTGGGATCGACCGCGAGGATCTGGTCGACGAAGTCGTTCTCCACCTGGGCCTGCTGGTTCCGCTGCGTTTCCGAAGCTCGCTGCGGCGGCTGGAAGCGCCCGAACAGCGGCTGGTCGCCGCCCTTCGAGTTGAAGTGGTTGGCGATCACGAAGAAATTGCGGTTCCGGATCTTGAACTCGGCGGCGAGCGGCTTTCGGCTCGAGCTCCACGCCGCATTCGTCGGGTCGATACGGCCTGGGCTCGCAGACAGCTGCGGACCGCTCGGGGTCGCGACGACAGTCGTCGGAGTTGTCGGGCCCCCGCCGGGACGGTCGATGAACTCGACGCCCCGATCGGGGCGGAAGAAGAATGCGACCCGGATGTTGCCCCCGGGCTCGCCGCCGTCCTGATCGTCAACGGGGTTGATCTGCCGCCACTGGTAGGTGGGCCCACCGGCGGCCAGGACCGCTGCGGCGAGCGTGTCGAGTGTCACGTTCGCATCCGTGATCGAGTCGTTGGTCGCTCCGTTGTTGTCCTGGACCTCCTCGAGCGCGACGATGTCCGGGCTCCTCAGGTTGTTCACGATCAGACCCGCGAGCGTGTTGAACTTCGCGGGGCCGTCGGTCGGGTCGAGGTTCTCGACGTTGAACGTGGCAATCGCGATCTGCTTCGGCCCCTGGGGTGCCGTCGCCTCGCGGGCCAGCCCGCCTGAGACCGTTGTGAGCGGCGCCGTGAGGTTCAGCTCGAAGTTGCCGAAGTCGTAGGCGAGGATGCCAACGGCGTCAGCCGAGAAGTGGTCTCCGACGTTTGCCTGTGGCGTCGAGCCTGCCAGGATCGCGTCGTCGAGCTGGATTCGCTCCGGGTTGAAGTCGTTCGGCCGGATGACGATCCCGCCTCTCGCGGTTCGAACGGCCGCGTTCACGCCGTCGTCACCTAGGACTGTGATCTCGCCAAAGCCGTTGGTGGGGCCGACGGTCACCGGGTTGTTCACCTGGACGCGCATCCCCTCGAGGCTCTCGTAGAAGTCGATCCCGTCGGAGGCCGGGTCGAACGTCCCGCTCGTCTCGACGCTGCCCGCGGAGTCGTCCTCGATCACCTCTCCGGGTGGCATGCGTCCGCCGCTGGCGACGACCGTGGTCGCCGGGAGTGAGTTGCCACTCGAGAGAACCGTGATCGTCGGCGAGCTAAGCTCGGTGATCGTCAGGTTGGTGCTCGACGAACCGCCGGGTCGGAACTCGGTGACGGTTCCGTTCACCCGTACCGCATCTCCCACGTTCACCGACGCGGGCGCGGACGAGGTAAAGACGAAGATTCCCTCGGAAGTCGCGTCTTCGGCGTCGGGTGCGGGATCCTGCATGTAGAAGCCGTTCGAGCGCTTGGCGGTCACGATCCCATTGACGTTCGAAAGGGCCTCGCCGGCCCTCGGAGACGTGTGTGCCGCCCCTTGGATGTCGTGAATTGCAACCGGAGGCTCGAGCGGGGCACCCGTCGTGAAGGTGAACGTACGATCCAACACCATGTTGTCCGGCGGGTCGATCGCGTCCTGATCGGTCACCTGTGCTGCCTTGACGGTGACGGCACACGACTCGTTGGGACTGAAGTCGGCATCGGGATTCAGGATGTACGTCGTCGGTCCGCCGCTGACGCTCGCGGTGTGGCCGCCGCTCGGCACGCAGAAGATCCCGAACCACTCGCCGGCGACATTCACCGGCTCGCTGAACGTAATGCTCAGGTTCGCGTCGATCGCGACGTCCGTCGCTCCGTCGGCGGGAGTCGTGCTCGTGATTAGGGGAGCCTGGTCGTCAGGCGGGGGACCGCCCGTGATCACGATGTCGTCGACGCCGACCCACTCATCGCTGCCGCCTGCGTTGCTCGTGATCACGCGGATCTGCAAGAGCGGCTGGTCCCCTGCCTCGGCCGGCAGGGTGACGCTGACCGGAGTGACCTGCGTTGCGGCGCTGGGGCCGGTGGTCGCGTCGGCGACGTATCCGGCCGGGACATTCGTGAAGTCGCCGGTTTCACCGAGCCGGTACTGCAGCGCGACCTGCTGAACGGCGTTGTCCACACCGCCGTCGATGTCCCGCAGGTTGTAGGTCACATTCACGCCCTCAGACCCGGTGGTGTTCACCGAGATGACGATGTTGGGCGCGTCGGCCGTCCCTGACCCCTGGAGCGCGACAGTCGGATCCGCCAACTCGAACTCGGCGACGCCGCCATTCGTGATGCCGGCGTTCGTCTGATTTGCGATCACGTCGACAGTCGTCGAGAGCGCGGCAGAGGTCCTTGTCTGGGGATCCACATCACTGGCCGTGCTGCTCGCGTCGTCCCCGAGGTAGCCCACAACGCCCGGGACGCCCGACCAGTCGTCGTTCGTCGTGATCAGCCCCGTAGTGGCCCAGTTCTGGGCAAGCGGCAGCGTCTGCGGTGTTGTGGTCGCACCGGTGGGGAGCGATCCGACAAGAAGACTGACAAGCGCAAGTGCCAGGCACGCCCCCAAGCGAAAACGAGCGGCTCCCACTAATTCCTCCCCTGGTTACGACGTAGCCCGAACGGCCACGACCCGCGCGGGATGGTAGCGCGCTCCCTTTGGCCTCTCAATGGGCCGACCCGGCCTACAGCGGTTACGCCTTCGCCTCGCTCCAGTCGTCGCCGACGCCGATTTCCACGGCGAGCGGTGGATCCAGAGGGTAGGCGCGGCACATCTCTTCGCGGACGAGCTGCTTCACAGGCCCCACTTCCGCCTCCGGCACCTCGACCAGGAGCTCGTCGTGCACCTGGAGGACGAGCCGCGCACCCCGCCCCTCGTCGCGGAGCCGCCGGTGGATCGCGATCATCGCCTTCTTGATGATGTCTGCGTTCGAACCCTGCATCACGAAGTTGACCGCTAGCCGCTCGCCCAGCGAGCGCGTTTGCCGGTTCGACGCGCGGATCTCCGGCGTGGGACGGCGCCGGCCGAGCAGGCTCGTCGCGTAGCCGTCGCGCTTCGCCTGCTCGATCGTTCGCTGGATGAAGTCCTGGACGAGCGGGAACCGGGCGAGGTACGCGTCGATGTACGCCTGCGCCTCTTCCCTCGGGATCTCCAGGTTCTCGGAGAGGCCGAAAGCCGAGATGCCGTAGACGATCCCGAAGTTGATCATCTTCGCGATGCTGCGGTCGCCGCTCGTGAGCTGCGCCGCGTCCTTCCCCAACACCTCCACGGCGGTTGCCGTGTGGATGTCGTCGCCGCGCGCGAACGCTTCGCGCAGCTTGGGCTCGCCGGACACGTGCGCGAGGATGCGCAGCTCGATCTGGGAGTAGTCAGCCGAGAGCAGCCGATACCCCGTCTCTGGAACAAAGGCTGACCGGATCTCCTTGCCGAGCTCCGTCCGGATCGGGATCGCCTGCAGGTTCGGGTTCGACGTCGAGAGGCGCCCGGTCGAGGCGACCGTCTGGTTGAAGTGCGTGTGCAGGCGGCCATCCTCCGCCGAGATCAAGCTGGGCAGCGGCTGCAGGTACGTGTTCAGCAACTTGGCGTACTCGCGCCACTCCTCGATCACCTCGACGATCTCGTGCTCGTGGCGGATCGTGCGCAGCACGCGCGTATCGGTCGAATAGCCGGTCTTGCCTTTGCGACCGGGCGTGAGCTGAAGCTTCTCGAACAGGATCCGCGCGACCTGCTGCGTCGAGCCGAGCATGAACTCCTCGTCAGCCAGCTCGTAGGCCTTGGCCTCGAGCTCCTCGAGCCTGTCGGCGAGCCGCGCTGTGATCTCGCCCATCCGGTACGTGTCGATCTTCACGCCGGCGTCCTCCATTGCGGCGAGGACGGCCGTCAGCGGCAGCTCGATCGTCCGGTACAGCTCCTCGGCGCCGCGTTCGCGCACGCGTTCGAGCATCGTGGGAGCGAAGCTCGTAGCCCGCCCGTCCGGGCTCGATCAGATAGGCCAGCAGCATCGTGTCCTCGACCGGCTCCATGGTCAGCCGCGGCAGCGCCTTGAAGTCATGCGCCACCACCTCGGCGCGCTCGAGCCGGCGCTCGAGCCCGGGCTCCCACGCACCGACGATGACGTCGCCGTCCTGGGCCAGCGCGAAGCGCCCGTCACGGATCGCGAGCGCGGCGCGGCCGCGCACTTCGGGCAGCTCTCCTTCGCGCCACGTGACCTCGGTACCGGGCACGCGCATCGGCTGGGCGGGCACTGCCTCGTCGAGGATGTCCACCCGGCCGAGCAGGTTGCGGAACTCGAACCGCCGGAACATCTCACGCAGCTGCGAGCGGTCGGGCGGGCGCAACATGAGCTCGGCGGGATCGCAGTCCAGGTCGAGATCGCGGCGCATCGTCGCGAGGTGCTTCGACTGCAACGCCTGCTCGGCGTGCTCGGTGACGTTCTTCCGGCGTGCGGGTGACAGCTCGTCGGCGTGCTCGATCACCTCCTCGAGCGACCCGTACTGCGCGATCAGCTGTCCCGCGGTCTTGTCGCCGATGCCCGGGATCCCCGGGATGTTGTCCGAGGTATCGCCCTTCAACCCGATGAAGTCCGGAATCTGGTCGGGCCGGATTCCGTAGCGCGCCTCCACGCGATCCGGGGTGTAGACGTTCACGTCGGCAACGCCCCGCGGAGTCATCATCAGAACGACGTTCTCGGAGACGAGCTGGAAGGCGTCGCGGTCGGTGGAGACGATGCAGGTCCGAATGCCGGCCTCGTCGGCCTGCGTCGCCAGGGTGGCGATCACGTCGTCGGCCTCCCAGCCCTGGAACTCCAGGTTCCGGTAGCCGAAGGCCTCGACGATCGGCCGGAAGTACGGGAACTGTTCACCGAGGAGGTCCGGCGTGGGCCGCCGGTCGGCCTTGTACGTTTCGGCGACCTCGAGCCGTTCGACGGGCCGCGTGTCCCAGGCGACGGCCACTCCCTTCGGCTTGTAGTCCGACAGGAGCTTGAAGAGCATGTTCGTGAAGCCGAGCAGCGCATTCGTGGGGAAGCCTTCGGTCGTCGCGAGCTCCTCAGGCAGAGCGAAAAACGCCCGGTACGCGAGGTTGTTGCCGTCGACGAGGAACAGCTCGGCATCCCGGGCGGGGCCGTCGTCGAGTTGGAGTTCAGCACCTGTGAGCGTCTTCGGCATTCACCCCAACGCTATCGTCCGGCGCCGATGCCGAAGCTCGAGATTCACCCATTTTCCGAGGAGCACCTGGATGAGGCGGCGCGCCTGCTCGCGCAGCGGCACCAGCGACACCGTGCCTTCGAGCCCCTGCTCCCGGGACGCTTCGAGGATCCCTCGGCCGCGCTTGGGGAGGTGGAGGCCGTTTGGGGAGCCGAGCGAGCTTCTGGCTCGGTGGGGTTCCGCGCCGGCGACCTCGTCGGCTATCTCGTCGGCGCACCTCGTAACACCGACGTGTGGGGCGAGAACGTGTGGGTCGACTACGCCGGTCACAGCGTCGTCGAGGCCGAAGACGTCCGCGACCTCTACGCGGCCGCGGCCGCGCGCTGGGTGGACGAGCACGCCACAAACCACTACGTCCTCGTCCCGACGTTCGACGACGCACTCGTGAACGCCTGGTTCCGGCTCGGCTTCGGACAGCAGCAGGGACATGGACTTCGGGAGGTAGCGACTGGCGCGGCCGATCAGCTCCCCGCCGGGCTCGAGATCCGAAACCCGACGGCGGCCGACGTCGACTCGCTGGTCGAGGTCGACCTCGCGCTCCCGAGACACCAGCGCAGCTCGCCGGTTTTCTCCACGCGGCCATTGCCGACGGAGCAGGAATCGCGCGCAGAGTGGACGAGGACACTCGCCGCCGGCGAGGAGGAACTCCTGATCGGCTGCCTCGACGGAAAACCAGTCGCATGCTGGTCGCTCGTGGAGGGCGGTCGCTCGTCGTACTTCCAGGGCCTCGCTCGCCCCGAGCACGCGTGTTACCTCGGCTTCGCCGCGACGGTGCCCGAGATCCGCGGGTCCGGAATCGGCGTCGCCCTGACGGAAGCGTCGTTCGCGTGGGCAGCAGAGTCGGGCTACACGTCGATGGGCACGGACTGGCGCGTGACGAACCTGCTCGCGTCGCGTTTCTGGCCACGCCGAGGGTTTCGCACCACCTTCGTGCGCTTGTACCGGCACATCCCGTGACGCGCGTCCCAATCCTTGCCGGCTCGCGTCTCGTCGTCGTGACCGCGGACGACGATGCGCTGGTCCTGCGGCCGCCGGCGCCGGTGGAGGGCGTCGCGGACGTCGGCGCCGCAGTGCGGGATGCGCTCCGTTTCCCGCTTGCCGGCGAGCCACTCGAGGCGCTCGTGGCTCGAGGCGCGCGCGCGACGATCGTGGTCGAGCTGCCGCACTTGCCGCTGCCCGGTGCGGAACGCGATCCACGGCAGGCGGCGATTGCGGCCGCGGTTGCCGAGCTCGAGCGGCTCGGGATTCCAACCGGGTATCAGACGCTGCTCGTCGCAGGTGGCCTCGCCCGGCGTGCCGGGCACGACCTGCTCGAGACGCTTGTCTCTCCCGACTTCGCCCGACACTTCCACGGCCATGTCGAGGTGCACGACGTCGAGCGAGACGATCTCGTCGAGCTTGGAACCGCAGGTGCCGTCCCGCTGCGTGTCCATCCCGCGCTCGTGCAGACCGACGTCGTCGTCGTGGTCACGGCAGCCGAGTCGGTGCTCCACGGCGGACCGGCCGCCCTTGTCGGCGCGGCGGGACCAGAAAGTCTCCGCGCCGCCGGCGCGTATTCGCTGCTCGAGACATCGGGGTCCCACGGCTGGCGGCTGGGCCTGGAGCTCGAGCGCGCACTGGTCCGCCGCGTCCCGGTGATCGGCGTCTCACTCGTCCTGAACCATCCGCGGCTCGGAGGGACGCTGGGCGGTTATCCGTACGAGGCCGAAGCGCTCGACCGGGTGGTGCGATCCCCGTTTCGACACGTGTTCGGGCTGCTCCCTGGAGGTCTGCGCGCCTATGTCCTTCGCTCCCTGCCATTGGAGCGCTCCGTCGCCGCGACGTTCGCCGGTCCACCCTCGGTTGCGCACACCGAGGCACTCCTACGCGGGATCGAGCTTCGCGGCGTCACGCTCGACCGTGAACTCGACGCGATCTGCGTGGGCGTCCCGCGGACGACCCCCTATCTCCCACGCGAGCGCCCCAATCCACTGCTCGGGGCATACCTCGGCCTCGGGCTCGCGCTGCGGCTCTGGCGGGAGTCGTTCCCAATCGCCGAGGGAGGAACGGCGATCCTCTTGCACCGCTTTCAGCGCCACTTCAGCCATCCGACGCAGCAGCCGTACCGCGCGTTCTTCGCCGGAACGAGGGCGGGCGGCCCCGACGCCTCGGCGCTGGCCGAAGCCGAGCGGGCAGCCTCTGCCGACACGCGCGCCGTCGAGGCCTACCGGGCCGGACGCTCGTGCCATCCTCTGCTGCCGTTCGTCGACTGGGACGGCTGCCAACCGGCGCTCGGGAGGCTCGGTCACGTGATCATCGCCGGCTGCCGCGATCACGCGGCCGCACGGCAGCTCGGCTTCGTCCCGACCCATGGAGTGGGCCCCGCCCTGTCGATGGCCCGCGGCTGGGCCGAACGCGCGCCGCGCGTTGGCTTCCTGCTCTCTCCGCCCTACTTCCCGCTGCGAGTCGAGAGCTCGTGACGGTTACGCCCCAAGGTCGGGCGCCAAGACGGAC
>WNGB01013163.1_pt1 | contig 16448 bp, 10 predicted proteins | sample 5400681 | NCBI WGS metagenome assembly WNGB01 (sample SAMN13153367, study PRJNA577476) | soil metagenome | isolation source: 115 cm soil or saprolite under grassland replicate 2 | place: USA:California | collected 2016-06-15 | reverse complement strand
TTGCTGGTGGATGGTTAGCTATGGTCGACGTGATCCAAGATCAATCTGGGGAGGTCTGGAGGGGCCTTCGGCCCCTCCAGACCTCCCCAGGGGTGGGGTGCGGGGGGCGGCTTCACCGCCCCCCGCACCCCACCAAAAGATGATTAATCAATCGAGGGTCTTGATGCCGCAGCCCGATCCAACCGCGCTCGCGGCCCGATCAACATGGGATGTCGTCGTAGCCGGCGCTGGCTCTGCTGGCAGCGCGGCGGCGTTGGCGGCACGCGCGGCAGGCGTGGCGAATGTCCTGCTGATCGATCTGGCGGATGGGGCGGGCGGCGCGCTCGTGGCAATGGGCCTGCGCGTAGGCGACGATGCGAATCTGGCCGAGGCGGGCGTGCGGCGCAGCTACCGGACGACGCTGCTCGCCCTTCGGGCCGGGCTTGAACTGCGGATGCTCAGCCCGAGCGGCCTCGCGCGCGCCGGCTCAACCGCGCTGGTGTTGGCCACCGGCGGTCGCGAGCAGACCCGCGGCAACCTGCTGCTGCCGGGCACGCGCCCAGCCGGCGTGCTGACGGCTGGCGCGGCGCTACGGCTGCTGGCCGCGACCGGGCGGCTGCCGGGGCAGCGCGCGGTGATCGCCGGCGCGGGGCGCTGGGCCGACCTGGCGGCGCGGGAACTGGTGCGCGCTGGGGCCGCGGTCGTGGCGCGTGTGCCGGAGGTGGCCACGATCGAAGGCTGGCCGCGCGTGACAGATACCGTGCTTGCGGATGGCCGGCGGATGGCGTGCGACCTGCTGGTGCTGGCGACTCCGCTGCTGGCGTGGCTGCCGCCAGCGCTGGCAGGTGCGGCTGGGCTGCCGGGGGTGTTAGTAGCTGGCAGCGCGGCGCTCGGCGAGATCGACGCGAACGAGGCAGCGGCGGCGGGTGAGGTGGTCGGGAAGCAGGCAGCCGCGTGGGTATTACGTGACAAGATGACAAAATGACAAGATGAAATGAGACAAGATAGTTCATCTTGTCACCTCGTCATCTTGTCATCTTGTCAGGAGCATGGGCGTGAGCGACTACATCCTGGCGATCGACCAGGGCACCAGCCAGACCAAGGCGCTGATCATAGATAGTGATGGCCGGGTGCTGGCGACTAACGCCGCGCCGGTTCACACCAACATTATCGGCGAGACGCGGATCGAGCAAGACCCGCTCGATATCCTGCGCTCGGTCGAGCTGGCCTGCGCGCCGCTGCTGGAGCAGTATCCAGCGAAGGTGGCTGGGCTAGATAACCAGGGCGAGACGTTTCTGCTGTGGGATGCAGCTACGGGTGTGCCGCTCACGCCGGCGATCTCCTGGCAGGATAAGCGCGGCGATGCGATCTGCCAGGAGCTGGAGGCGGCCGGCCATGGTGCGTTGGTACGCGAGCGCACTGGGTTGCTGCTCGACTCGTATTTCTCAGCCAGCAAGCTGGCCTATCTGCTGCGTGAAAACGCCGAACTGGCCAGCCGCGCTGAGTCCGGCGAGCTACGTTTCGGCACGATCGATACCTGGCTGATCTGGCGGCTCAGCGGCGGCAAGCTGCACCTGACCGACCCTAGCACGGCCTCGCGCACGCTGCTGTACAATATCCATGCGCTGGCCTGGGATGACGATCTACTGAAGCTGTTCAGCGTTCCACCCACCATCCTGCCGCGGGTCGTGCCGTCGGCTGGGCCGGCCGGCCAGATAGCCCTGGGCGGGCGGGTGCTGGCGCTGCACGGGCTGCTGTGCGATCAGCAGGCGGCGCTGTTTGGGCAGGGCTGCCTTTCGCCAGGAATGGCCAAGTGTACGTTTGGCACGGGCGCCTTTCTGCTGCTCAACACCGGTGAGCGCCCGGCGCTGAGCGACCATGGGCTGCTCAGCACAGTCGCCTGGCAGACGCCTGGGCTGACCCATTACGCGCTCGATGGCGGCGTGTTCGTGGCCGGCGCGGCGGTCGAGTGGCTGCGCGATGAGCTAAAGCTGATCGCCAATGCGGCCGAGAGCAGCGCTCTGGCCGAGGGGGCCGACCCGGCGACGACGCCATTGTTCATACCGGCGCTGGCTGGGCTGGCCGCGCCGTACTGGCAGCCGCAGGCGCGCGGCACAATCTTCGGGCTAAGCCGCAGCAGCGGGCCGGCCGAGCTGGCGCGCGCCACATTGGAGGGGCTGGCCCAGCGCGTGGCCGATGTGTTAGCGGCAATGCAACATGACTCGGGGCTGGCGCTGCCGAGCTTGCGGGTCGATGGCGGACCCGCGCGCAACCGCTTTCTAATGCAAACGCTGGCCGACGATCTGGGAGTGGAGGTGCAGGTCGCCGTCGAGGTCGAATCAACTGCCACGGGAGTGGCCCAAATCGCCCGTCACCACGCACACGGCGTTCCCCTCGATACGATCGCCGCATCGTGGCGGGCAGCGGAGGTATACGCGCCGACGATTGGTCACGATGAGCGAGAAGAACGGCGAGCACGCTGGCGACGTGCGGTCGCGCTGGCGATGGAGATGTACAACGTTGGAGGAAACGGCCATTAGGTAGAGGAGGCAGATCCATGTCGCTCGAACAAGCTGGAGTTTCTAAGGAAGTAGCCCAAGAGACCCTGGCGGAAGCGGTCCACGCAGCCGACGTCAAAGAGCTCCACAGCCTCGGCTACGCGCAGGAGCTTTCGCGACGCATGAGCGGGTTCTCGAATTTCGCGATCTCATTCGCGATCATCTGTATCGTCGCGGGCGGCATCACCGCATTCGGCAACGGCCTGAGCGCGGCCGGAGGCGCATCGATCGGCATCGGCTGGCCGATCGGCGCTCTGTTCGCGTTCATCGTGGCGATGGCGATGGGCCAGATTGCCTCGGCGTACCCGACCGCCGGCGGCCTGTATCACTGGAGCTCGATTCTGGGCGGCCGCGGCTGGGGCTGGGCAACCGCCTGGTTCAACCTGCTGGGCCTGATCTTCGTGGTCGCGTCGGTGGATGTGGGCTTATTCCTACTGTTTAATGGCTTGATCATGACCCCGTTCTTTGGCGTCGATCTCACCCAGATTGGCAATCTGGACTTCTTCGGCGCACCGTTCAACGTCCCACAGTTCATCATCGTCGCGCTGATCGTGATCACGCAGGCGCTGTTCAACCACTTCGGCATTCGTGTGACGACGATGCTTACGGATTTCAGCGGCTATCTGATCTTCGCCACGGCGATCGTGCTGACGATCGCGCTGCTGGCCTTCGCGCCCAGCCTGGACTTCTCGCGGCTGTTCACCTTCACCAACTATACCGGCACGACCGTCGGGAGCGGCGATACAGCGTACACTCTCTGGCCAGCGACCGACAGTATGCTCAAGGCGTTCCTACTCGGCCTGCTACTGGTGTGCTACACGATCACCGGCTTCGACGCCTCGGCGCACACCTCTGAAGAGACGCGCGACGCGGCGCGGATCGTGCCGCGCGGGATGATGCAGTCGGTGTTCTGGTCGGGCCTGTTCGGCTACATTATGGTCTGCGCGTTCGTGCTGGCGATGTCGAGCGTCGCGGACGGCGCCGCGCAGGGCAGCAATGTGTTCTACTGGCTGCTCGGCGATTCGGCGATGCCGAGCTTCTTGCGCGGCTTGCTCAGTATAGGCATCGTCGTATCGAACTACCTGTGCGCGCTGGCCGGGCTGACCTCGCTCTCGCGCATGACCTATGCCTTCGCACGCGATGGCGGCCTGCCATACTCGAATGCGCTCAAGACAGTCAGCCCGATCTATCGCACGCCGGTGGTAGCGATCTGGGTTGGCGCAGCGCTCACAATCATCGGGACGCTGTACGCGCCCGCGTTCTTTGTACTGGCGGCCGGCTGCGCGGTCTACCTCTACCTCTCGTACGCCATGCCAGTGGCCGCGGGCCTGCTGGCCGAGGGCAAGACCTGGAATCACAAGGGGCCGTTCAACCTTGGCGCGTTCTCCAAGCCGGTCGCGATCCTCGCGATCGTCGGTGGCCTGATCCTGGCATGGACCGGCTTCCAGCCGCCGAATGACAAGGTGCTGTACGTCGGCGTCGGCCTAGCGGTGGTGATGGCGATCTTCTGGTTCGCGGTTGAGCGCAATCGCTTCGCCGGCCCGCCGACCGGTGAGAAGATCGCTGCGCGCCAGACCGAGATCGCCGAGATCGAGGCCAAGCTGGCGCGGGAAGGCACGGCGCGTTAAAGGCTTCGCAAAAATAAAGCAGCGCGATGACAAGATGACAAGATGACAAGATGCAGCTCCTCATCTTGTCATCTTGTCATCTTGTCATCGCGCAATCCCTGCCTCACATACTCCTCCTGCCCAGTCGAAAGCCCAAACAGCACGGTGTTCAGCGGCATGACGCCGAGGTAGAAGCGCATCCGCTGCCGAAACGACGTATCTAATGCCCCCTGATAGTGCGACAGGACGCGCTCTACAAAATCTTCGCCATATGATGCGAGCAGCCCGGTGAAATCGATCGCTGGGTCGCCGATCGCTGCATCGCCCCAATCGATGACACCGCTGATCGTGCCGCGCGCGGAGTCGTACAGAATATGCTCGCCGTTCAGGTCGTGATGGATCAGCGTGGTCGGAAAGCGGTCGTCGTTCAGAAACGATAGCCAGTCGCACACGATCCGCGCCCGCGCCGCCTGGTCGAGCAGCGGCAGCACGCGGGATTGGATCTGCTCATATTGATTCTGGTAGCGCCGGCGCCACGCGCCCCATCGGGAAGCGGTGCAGCGCGGAGAGGAATTGGCCGAGCTGGCGGGCGATGCCGTTGGCGCGCTCCGGCGTCAGATGCGAGGAGCGCCCCAGCTAGAGGAACGAACGGCTGACCATCACGTGCTGGTGGCGCGCCGCCGTCCCTCAGACCGGGGCGACACTTATACTGTAGCACGGCGCGCTGCGCTTGTGAATAGGACGGAGGGCCGGATGGGCGACAGTACCCCATCCTGATCCGGTATGGCTCCACAGTCCTAGCCGTTGACAAGATGACAAGATGACAAGATGATCTGTTGCAATTCACAGCTCATCTTGTCACCCAATCATCTTGTCATCTTATCAGAATCAACGCTTGGCGATCGTCCGCGCCAGATCGGCTGCCCGCCCAACATACCCCTCGGGCGTCAGTGCGCGCAGCTCGGCCTTGACTGCGTCGGATACGTCCAGCGTGTCGACGAAGGCGCTCAGATCATCGAGCGTGAGCGTGCGGCCGCGAGTCAGGCCCTTCAGCACCTCGTATGGCTCGGGGTAGCCCTCGCGGCGCAGGATGGTCTGCACCGCCTCGGCCAGCACGGCCGGGTGGGCGCGCAGCTCATCGAGCATGCGCTGGCGATCCACGCCCAGCTTGCCCAGACCATTCAAGAGCCGGCGATAGGCGAACAGGCTGTGGCCGAACGCCACGCCCAAGTTGCGCATCACCGTACTGTCCGATAGGTCACGCTGGAGCCGTGATATCGGCAGCTTGCGGCTGAAGAATTCCAGCAGCGCGTTGGCCACGCCCAGGTTGCCCTCGCTGTTCTCGAAATCGATCGGGTTGATCTTATGCGGCATGGTCGATGATCCAACCTCGCCGGCTTGGGGCGCTTGAATCAGGTAGCCGTCGCTGATGTAGCGCCAGACATCCTGGCTCAGGTCGATCAGCACTGTGTTGAGCCGCTTGAGCGCATCGCACAGCTCGGCCAGCGTGTCATGCGGCTCGATCTGGGTGGTCAGCTCGACCGGATCGAGATCGAGGAAGCGTATGAATGCGCGGCCAAAGGTAGGCCAATCGACATTCGGCAGGGCAGCAGTATGGGCGGCGAAGGTTCCGCTAGCGCCGTTGAGCTTACCAGTCAGCTTGATCGCCGCCAGGCCGCTGTGCGCGCGCCGCAGCCGCCCCAGGAACACGGCCACCTCCTTGCCGAGCGTGGTGGGCGTGGCCGGCTGGCCGTGGGTGCGCGCCGGCATGGGTGTGGTAGCCTCGCGCAGCGCCAGCTCGTGCAGCGCCGCGCCCAGATCGCCCAGCGCCGGCAGCAGCACCAGGTCGCGCGCCTCACGCAGCATCAGCGCATAGGCCAGGTTGTTGACATCCTCGGAGGTCAGCGCGAAGTGGATCGCCTCCTTCCATTCGCCCAGGCCGAGCTTATCCATGCGCTCGCGCAGCCAGTACTCGACCGCCTTGACATCGTGATTGACCTTGCGATCCCATTCGGCGATCGCCTCGGCATCCTCCATACTAAAGGCACGGTATAGGCCGCGCAGCTCGGCGGCGGCCTGGACATTCAGCTTTGGCACAAACGTAACATCGCGTGCTCTGGTCAGAAAGATCAAGTATTCGATCTCGATCCGCGCGCGGTAGCGGAACAGCGCCGCCTCGCTAAAATATGCCTCCAGCGCCGCCACCTCGGCGCGGTAGCGCCCATCTAGCGGCGAGAGGGTGGTCAATGAATACGACATATAACCTCTTTATTACACGAGTTATGCAATAGTCGTCTCAGAGTGATATTTGCCTGCGGCAGCATGGTACTTCCGATTCTTTGTTTATGTTTTTGCGCTCGAAGAGCGCAAAAACATAAACGATAAAAGATAAAGTACCGCTCTGCCGAAGGCTAAAGCGGCGTTTAGTGAATGTCCGCCTGCGTTCTTATTGCCTGATACGATCCACGAAGGGACACGAAGTGGTCTTCGTGGATCATCCATAAAAATCAGTAAAGCCCTCGGTCTCCAGACGCTCCAGCATGCGCCGCACTTTTTCGGCCGCTTCGGGAAATGGCGCGGCGGCCACGGCCTCGGGCTCGATGGCGGCGGCCTTGCCCCAGGCGCTCTGCGGCTGGCCTAGCAGCAGCTCCAGCAGCGCGGCCAGCGCGCGGCGCAGCCGTGGCGTGTCATCGCCGCGCAGCTTGGGCAGAATCTTCTGCTTGATCTGCTGGTCGAGCGCCTGGGCTGGTGGCATTACGCCGCGCGCCTGCTCGATGTAGCGCAGCATCTCGGCGATCGCGCGGTAGCCGAACGGCTGGCCGGCGCGGGTCATGATCGCGTGGATCTGGGTGATGATCGGCCAGGCGGCCTGGTCGATCGGCTCGCGATAGGATTGGCGGAACGCTGCCAGATCGACGTCGGTCAGCTCGATCACATTGGCGCGGTCGAGCAGTTTGTCCGAGAGCGTGTGGCTGCTTTCATCCACATTGACCGTGCCGGTGATCCGCAGGTTGAGCGGCAGCCGGAACGGGTTTTGGATCAGCTCGCCGCTGACAGCCTCGACCATGTCGCCCGGCACGCCCAGGTCGATCAGGTGATCTTCGGTTTCTAGCGCCGAGAGGATCGGCGCCAGGTAGTATTCCGGGCGCGCCAGATTCATCTCATCCAGGCAGACGAAGAAGGGCGTGGCTGGGTCGGCGGCGGCGCGCTGGAGGAAGCGCAAAAACGGCGTGGGGTGGAAGCGATTGTTCAGGGCGTTGTAGTAGCCCAGTAGGTCGCGCGCATTGTGCCAATCGGGCTGCACCGCCACCAGCAGATAGTGCTCGTTGGCCTCCAGCGTGCCACCAAAGATCGCATCGGCGTACAGGCGCGTCAGGCGGGTCTTGCCGGTGCCGGAGATGCCGGGCAAGATCACCAGCGGCTTGGTCTGCAAGGCGACGTGATAGGCGCGGATCAGCGAGTCGGCCAGGGCGAAGCCGCGCGCGCGAATGCGCTCGACGATCGTCTCGATCGGCGGGAGCGGGAGCGGCGGGTAGCTGCCGGCACGGCGCTCGCGCAGCAGGGCGGCGGTGTGCGGCTCCAGCGCCTCGGCCTGCTCCATGATCGCCTCGTTCAGCGGGAATAGTGCCAGCACATCGTCGATCACTTGCGCGGCGAAATCGGGCCGTGCCACCCGCGCATCCTCCCAGCTGTAGGCGAAGCCGGCCAGCAGGTAGGCCGCGCCGCGGCTGGCCAGGTAGCGATCGATCCAGGTGTCGAGTGTCGGGTGTCGGGTGTCGGGTGTTGGGTCACTCGTCACCCGTCGCTCGTCACTCGTCACTCGTCGCGGCGCGGCGAAGCGAACCTCATCCACGCGCTCGATCAGCGGCTGCCAGATCGCGCGGCCTTCCTCCCAGATCTGGCGTAGATCATCCTTACGTTGGCGTGCGCCGATCTGTAGGGCGATCACGATCAGCCGCTCGGCGCCGCTGACGACGATATAGACGCCCGATCCGCGCGGCGGGCGGTCGAGCGCCATATGATAGTCGTCGATCGGCGCGCGCCCGCCGGGTTTATTGACATAACGCAAGCTTCGAAAGCTGAACTCGTACAGCGGCCAGGCGCGCGGGAACCGGCGCAGGCCTTCGGCCTGCAATGCCTCGGCGAGCGTGAGCAGCGCCGGGTGCAGGCCCTGCTGTACGGCGGCCCAACGCTCGTGTACACCGGCGACCCGCAGCGATTCGAGCAGTTCGGGCGTAAAGCCTTGAAAGTGTGGTTGTGGTTCTGTGGGCATTCGGGCGCGCTACATGCAGCCAATGGCACGCCATCGCGAACGACGGCGCCGGCGGGTTTCATCTGCGCACAGCCCTGGCGGATCTGACACCGCTGGCGATGCCTGGGCATGATACCACGAATGCGCGTACGATGGATGTCGTTGGGCGAAGGGCAGAAAACGGAAGACGAATGAGCGCCGTCCTTCGTCCTTCGTCATTTGTCGACCTCCAGCAGCGGCAGGCTGATCGTAAATGTGCTGCCCTGGAGCTCCTGGCTGGCCACCTCGACAGTCCCGCCATGCAGCTCGACTATCTCTTTGACGACATACAGCCCGATGCCCATGCCGCTGATATGCTGTGAATCGGCGTTGGGCGCGCGGTAGAAGCGCCGGAATAGCCGCGACAGCGCGGCGGCTGGAATGCCGATGCCCTGGTCACTCACGCGCACGTAGGCGTTGGCGCCTTGGCGCTCGACCAGCACTGCCACCGTGCCGCCGCTGGGGCTGTACTTGATCGCATTCTGAATCAGGTTTTGAACCACCTGTTCTAATCGTAGCTCGTCGCCCAGCAGCATGATCGGCTGGTCGGCCCCACTGAACGTGATCGTGTGTCGGTCCGTCGTTGGCTGAGCCTCCTCGACAAGCCGGCGCGCCAGGGCGTTCAAATCGACCAGCCCGCGCTCGATACTCAGCTGGCCGGTTTCGATCCGCGAAAGGTCGAGCAGCGCGCCAACCAGCTTGTTGAGCCGTGCGGCCTGCTCGCCAACCACTCGCATCGCGCGCTGGTCGCGCTCGGTCTGGTCGCCGGAGCGGGCGGCGCGGCGCTGCATCAGGTCGACATAGCCCATGAGCGATGTCAGCGGCGTCTTGAGCTCGTGCGAGGCGATCGATAAGAACTGGTCGCGCGCGCGCACTGCGGCCTGAGCATCGCGGTAGAGCCGGGCATTGTCGAGCGCGATCGCGGCGCGGCTGGCGAGATCCTCGCCCAACGCCAGCTCGGCCTGGCCATAGCGCCGGCCCGACTCGGCAGTTGCAAGCGTGATCGTGCCCAGTGTGTGGCCGCGCGCCACCATTGGGATGCACATATATGATTGAAAGACCAGCGTGCGCAGAGTCTGGAGGTGTTCGTCATCGCGCGCGGCTTCGACCAGCAGCGTGTCGGGCACGTCGCTGTACAGCTCGGGCTCGCCGCTGCGCAGCACCTGCGAAACAATATGTCGCGCACTGTGGTCGAGCGGGTAGCGCTCCGGCCGATCGCCCACCAGCGCTTGTTTCGCAGGGTCGCTGTGCGTGAATGCCAGCCGGCGGATGACACCATCTTCCAAGATATGGATTGCGCACCAGTCGGCCAGCCGCGGCACGACCAGCCGGGTCAGCTGTCTCAGCATCGGCTCGTAATCGAGCGAGCCGACCAGGAGCACGCTTGCCTCGGCCAGCAGGCGCTGCTGATCTTCAGCCTGTTTTTGCTCCTCGATGTCGGTGCCGGTGCCGACCCAGTAGGCGATCTGGTCATCGGCATCGCGCACTGCCAGGGCACGCCCCAGATGCCAGCGGTAGACACCGTCGGCGCGCTGCCAGCGGTATTCGATCTCGTAGGGCTGGCCGGTGCCGACGGCCTCATTCCAGCGCTGAACGCCATTCTGCACATCGTCGGGGTGGAGCACCGACTGCCAGCCCCAGCCTTGGGTCTGTTCAAGTGTCAGTCCGGTGTAATCGAACCAGCGCTGGTTGTAGTAATCCAGTTCGCCGTTTGGCCGAGCGGTCCACACAACCAGCGGCATCGCGTCGGCCAGGTCGCGATAGCGCTGTTCGCTGGCGCGCAGGGCCTTGTCGGCGCGCTGGCGCTCCGAGATATCGGTGCAGAAAGCCACCGCCGCCGGGCCATCTGGCAGCATAACGCGATCGACATCAGCCCTGTACGGAAACTGGACGCCATTCTTGCGGAGCCCGATCGTCTCATACGATTGCGGTACAGGCTCACCTTGCTCGCGTCGTCGGGCCTGGTCGGCCAGCGCGGCGCGCATATCGGGCGCGACAAGATCGGTCAACGGCAAGCCGCGCAGTTCGTCGAGATCAGCATAGCCGAACATCGTAGCTAAGGCTTGGTTGCCGTAGAGGATCTGGCCATCGCGACCGAGACAGATACCAATCGGCGCGTTCTCGAACACCAGCCGAAAGCGCTCTTCGCTCTGCTGGATGGCATCCTCGGCGCGCTTGCGCTCGGCGATATCGCGAAACACCAGCACGACGCCCACGATCTTGCCGCCCGCATCGTGGATGGGCGCGGCGCTATCGTCGATCGGCACCTCGGCGCCATGCCGGGCGATCAAGATCGTATGGTTGGCCAGACCGACCACCGTGCCCTCGCGCAGCACTTTGGCGATCGGATTTTCGACCTGGCGGCGGGTTTCCTCGTTGACGATCACGAACACCTGCTCAAGCGGCCGCCCTTGTATGTCTGCCTGTGTCCAGCCGGTCAGCGCCTGCGCTACCGAGTTGGCGAACGTCACCTTGCCGTGGACATCGGTTACGATCACGCCGTCGCCAATGCTGGCAAGCGTCACCTGGAGTCGCTCGCGCTGCTCGGCCACTTGGTCGGCGCGTTCACGCGCAACGGCAAAGGCCTGCTTGTAGCTGTGCGACAGCAGAACCAGCTGGCGGCGGCTGTAGAATGCCAGCAACGCGCCCACGATCAGCGCCAAGCCGAGGCTGGTGTAGATCACAATCCAGGCGGTCTGCTGCGCGTTCTCAGCCAGCATATCGCGCTGATCCGCTTCGCTCTGAATGAACGCGCCCAGCTGCGCGCGGATATCATTCATGAGCTGCTTGCCGGCGCCTGATGCGACAACCGACGTGTAATCGCCGCCGCTCTTGCGCAGCTGAAGCACGCCAGTGGCGTACTTCTGCCACTGGCCGAAAACCTGGAGCGTCTGCTTGAGCCGCTCGAGCTGCTCAGGTTCATCGGCAACGCGCGTGTTGAGCATGTCAATGGTTGGCTGGATCTGGGGAAGCGCCTGGTTGTATGGATCGAGAAATTCGTCTGCGCCGGTGATCAGGTACCCGCGCAGGCCGGTCTCCATATCCACCAGCAGCTTTTCCAAAAGGTTGGCCTGGGCGATCGTCCGGTCGCTACGAATGACAGCGCGGGTCGCCGCGCGATAGCCATCGATCTGCCAGAGCAAAACGCCGGCAAGCAGCGCCATAATGATTAGCGGCGCGACCACGGCGCGGGTAAGGATGTTTCTGAAACCGGGCTGATCGATACTCGGCTGTTCCATACGCTCTTCTTTTCTCGCCATGCATATTATCAGCTGCCACAGTCTTACAAAGCGCGAAAGATGCTGCCCGCGCGCTCTTTGCCAGACTGTCGGAGTTCAACTCTGTTATGCGGTTGGTGGCTTGAGGTAGCGCCGATCCTGGCTCGATTCCTCGGTGTCGGGCGTGCTAGGCTGGCTATCGCGCGGCTCAGACAGGTAGACTTCAGCCAGCGCTTCGAGGACATCGCGTAGCTCGCCGCATAGGTCGGCAAAAATGTCGCGCAACAGGTCGGCGTCGAACAGCGCATCGCCGATTGGCCATGTCTGATGTATCGCCAGCGTTTTGATGCGCGGTGCCAGCGCCTGCGGAAAGGAGAGCGCCACATCGATTCGCACCGGGTTCTCGCTAGCCGGTGCAACACTGGCGTGCAGCTCGTGGACCGCGCGGGCGATCTGGGGGAGGGTTGCCAGATCGCGCATTGGATCGGCGATCATTGGCAGGGTATAGCTTACTTCGATCTCAATGCCGACTCCGGCTGGTGAGGCCAGAATGCGCTCATCGACAATGCCGTCGAAGCTATCGGGTGGGCCGCCGCGCAGCGAGAAGACAGTGAACTCGGGCGACCAACGGAATGCGATCACCGCGCGTAGCGGCGGCTCCTCTGGCGCACGGTCGTCCTCGATCCCATGCGGCAGGCAGGTGATGCTGAGGCTGCGACCGAGCGCGTGGGTATCGAGTAGCTCCTGCGTGTAGGCAATATTCAGATCTGTCTGCTCAATCGCAGTCAGCAGCACTGCCACAAAATTTTCGTATGTCAACATATTTATCCTCATGTGATGGTTCAAAACTGGACTAGCATTATAGCACTGCTGGGGGGCGAGTGACGAGTGACGGGTGACGAGTGACGGGTGATAAGTGGCGAGTGACGGGTGACGAGTGACGGGTGATAAGTGACGAGTGACGAGTGACGAGTGGCGAGTGACGAGTGGCAAGTGACGGGTGACGATGACTCGCGTCTAGTCTCCAGTCTCCAGTCTCCAGTCTCCAGTCTCCAGTCTCCGCACATTTGTTTCGATCACCGCCCAAGATCTCTCAACATGTGGTATAATGAGCAGGTTGAAGGAGAAGCGCTTTGACCGTTACGAAGCCTCAAAACGCGACGCTGATTGATTCCATCAGCGAGGGGTATGCCGCGATCAATCGGCGGCTGTGGTTGGTGCTGGTGCCGCTGCTGCTGAACGTCTATCTCTGGTTTGGCCCACAGCTCTCGTTTGGCCCGCTATTCAATAGCGTTCACGGCGTATTGAAGAGCATCCAGCCGGGCCTGGTCGATCAGACTGAGATGCAGGTACTGTATGACCAACTGCTGGCGAATGGCAGCGTGGATCTACGCTCGCAGGTGACGTTTCTGAACTATGTGCCGACGCTGCGCCAGTATGTTATCGGCTCAGTTGATAGCGCGGGCAGTGTCTCGGGTGTGCCGGCGATCGTGGAGCCGCCGCGCCTGATCGACGCGCGGCGCACCGACACGATCGAGGTCGCGACGGTCGGCGGGGCGCTGCTAGCTTTTGTGACGCTGAATGCGCTGGCGCTGGCGCTAAGCGCGCTGTTTCTTGCGCAAGTTGGTGCGGCGGTGCGCAACCCCGGCGGCGCGCGCTGGCTGCCGCGCGGCGGTCTTGGCACTGCGCTGCGGGTGGGGCTGGCGATGCTGGGCGCTGTCGGGATCATGCTGGGGGTTATGCTGGCGCTGGGCCTGCCGTTTCTGTTCTTTGCCTATCTGCTGATCTTTCTGAGCCCGACGATCGGGCTGTTGGCGCTTGAGCTGCTGTTCGTGGTTGGGTTCTGGATCAACATCTATATTGGCTTCTACCGCGAGGCGATCGTGATCCACGATCAAGGGCCGCTGCGGGCGATCTACACCAGCTTCAATGTGGTTCGGCGGAACTTCTGGGGCACGCTGGGCTTTCTGTCGCTCTCGCTGATCATCAGCCTGGGCAGCGGGGTGATTTGGTATCGGCTGGTTGGTTCGACCGCCGGGCTGATCATCGCGATGGTTGGCAGCGCGTATATTGGTAGCGGGCTGCTGGCCGCGCGAATGGCGTTCTTTCGCGAGCGGCTCCGGCGCTGGCTGAGCGCGCCAGCTCAGCCGACGGGGCTGCGGGCGAGAAATTGAGTGAAATGAGTTGTCCGTTGTCAGTCGTCAGTGGCGCGGCGGACAACGGACAACAGATAAGAGTGAGCACACAACTATGACGATCGAAGCAACAAAAACTATTGACAATGGCGACTATACAGCTAGCCGAATTCAGGTACTGGAAGGCCTGGAGGCGGTGCGTAAGCGGCCAGGTATGTATATCGGGCCAACCGATATCAATGGCTTGCACCATATGATCATCGAGGTGGTCGATAACTCGGTCGACGAGGCGCTGGCCGGGTATGCCGATCAGATCAACATCCTCATCCACGCCGACGCATCGGTTACAGTATCCGACAACGGGCGCGGCATCCCGGTCGATCTCCACCCGACCAAGAAGGTTTCAGGCTTGGAGCTGGCCGCGACGGTGCTGCATGCCGGCGGCAAGTTCGACTCGGATTCATACAAGGTTTCTTCGGGCCTACATGGCGTCGGCCTGAGCGTGGTCAATGCGCTCTCGACTTGGATGCGGATCGAGGTTACGACCGGGGGCAAGCTCTGGCGTCAGGAATACCGGATTGGCAAGCCGCAGGGGTCGGTCAAGGTGGTCGGCAGCGCCGTGGGGCGCGGCACCCGCGTCGATTTCATGCCGGATGTCACGATCTTTAAAGATGGGATCGACTACAACTTCCGCGCCATAGTGCAGCGCTTCCGCGAGATGGCCTACTTGACCAAGGGGCTGCGGTTCCATATCGCCGACGAGCGCGATGGCAATGAGGTCAACTTCTACTTCGAGGGTGGCATTCGCTCGTATGTGCGGCATCTCAACAAAGAGAAAAGCGTGCTCCATAAGCTACCGTTCTACTGCGAGCGCGACTCGAACGGCGTGGCGGTTGAAGTGGCCTTGCAATATACCGAGGCCTACGACACCGACTCGATCTATGCCTTCGCCAACAATATCAATAACACCGATGGGGGCGCGCACCTGACCGGCTTCCGCAATGCCCTGACGCGGGTGATCAACAACTACGCGCGCGGCAAGAGCAGCATGCTCAAGGAGAACGAGGCCAATCTGACTGGCGACGATGTGCGCGAGGGCCTGACAGCGGTGATCAGCGTCAAACTGCAGGACCCGCAGTTCAGCTCGCAGACCAAGGAGAAGCTGGTGAGCCCCGAGGCCACCAGCGCAGTCTCATCGGTGTTCGGCGACGCGTTCAACACCTGGCTGGAAGAGAACCCCGCCGACGCCAAGCGGATTATCGAAAAGTGTGTCTCGGCCGCGCGCACGCGCCTGGCTGTGCAGAAGGTGCGCGAGACGGCGCGCAAGGGCGCGATGGAAGGTTTCTCGCTGCCTGGTAAGCTGGCGGATTGCTCGGATACCAACCCGGCGCGCTGTGAGATCTACATCGTGGAAGGCGACAGCGCCGGCGGTTCGGCAAAGCAGGGCCGCGACCGGCGCTTCCAGGCCATCCTGCCACTGCGCGGTAAGATTCTGAATGTCGAGAAGAGCCGGCTCGACAAAATGCTCTCGAATAACGAGGTTCGGGCGCTGATCACCGCGATCGGCGCCAGCGTAGGCGACCAGTTCGACCTGGCTAAGCTGCGCTACCATCGGATCGTGATCATGACCGACGCCGACGTGGATGGTAGCCACATTCGGACGCTGCTGCTGACCTTTTTCTTCCGCTACATGCGACCGATCATTGCCAGCGGACACCTGTACATCGCCCAGCCGCCGCTGTTCAGCGTCAAGCACGGCAAGGAGATGAAGTACGTCTACAACGAGTCCGAGCGCGACACCTACCTGCAAACATTGGCCAAAGAGGTGCGCGATCGAGCGCATATTCAGCGCATGGGCCAGGTCACGCTCGAAGATGCCCAGGTGGCCGACGAGACCTTCACCATGCTGATGGGCGATCTGGTGCCGCCGCGCAAGCGCTTCATCCAGACCCACGCGCTTGAGGTGCGGAATTTGGATATCTGACGTTTTTGTAGGTTCTCACACGGATTGCGAAGCCGGCAAGTGCAATGCACCTGCCGGCTTCGTCGTAATCACTAAAGTGCCCCATCCGGGCGTGGCCACGTATATCCAGCCTCGTTGAGCTTGATAGTCACAGTGCGGGCACTGTCGTTTCCGGTCGCATAGAGCTAAAATCCGACCTGAACCGCTTCGGGATCTGGCGCATGCGGGGCAGGCTGTCATTTTCCGTCGCTTCCTCGTATGTAGCCGACCGGAACCGGGCCGACATGCCGTCCCTGACGCGCCTCCGCGCGGCGCGTGTCACGCATCCGCTCACTCAACTGGTCAGAGTACGCCTCTGCGGCAAACGCCAGCATGCCAAAGGTCATCCGACCTGCGGCAGCGGCTCGTGCAAGATGGCACGTGCTCATAATCTCTAAGCCGATCAGTGATTTTTTCTCTCGCTGTTTGGTTTGCGATCGACCGGCGCTTGCACTATACTTCCGTCAATCAACCTTTTCCTCCAACACTCCGGTCCACGTTCCGAGGAATGCCTGGCTGACTATGTCATACCTGCCGAAGGTCGATCATGATTCGCCTCGCCCGCCAATCGCTACTCGTCCGTCTGCTCGGTGCGTACCTGCTGTTCGTCGCACTTGTGCTCGGGACCGGGCATGCCGTCAACCAGCTCATGCGGGAA
>WNGB01021697.1_pt1 | contig 16450 bp, 18 predicted proteins | sample 5400681 | NCBI WGS metagenome assembly WNGB01 (sample SAMN13153367, study PRJNA577476) | soil metagenome | isolation source: 115 cm soil or saprolite under grassland replicate 2 | place: USA:California | collected 2016-06-15 | reverse complement strand
CTTGCAGAGATTCGGCGAGCAGGGGGTTGGCCGCGACGAGGCTCGTGATGCATTCGATCATGAGAGACAGGCCCGAGCCTTTGGGGCCGGCCATCGGCAACGGAATCTGCGCGGCCTGGGGATCGGTCGTCGGCTTGCCGTCCTTGTCGAGGGCCCAGCCAGAGGGTATCGGCTCGCCCGTTCTCTTCGCCTGGTTCAGCTTTCCCATCGAAACGACGCTCGTGGCCATGTCGAGCACCAAGGGCTCTGCTCCCGGGACCGCGATCGAGATCGGGCTGGTGGACACGCCCGCTGCACGCGTGCCGTGATAGACGACATTGGGCCAGGATGCCGCAAGCGCAATCGCGGCCATGCCCTCGCGCGCGGCGGCGAGCGTGTAATAACCGAGCGCCGCGGTGTGCGTGGTTGCCCGGACCAGCGCGAGCCCGACGCCCGCGTCCCGGGCCTTGCGCAAAGCTTCGGCCGTTCCCCGCATCATCGCGATCGGCCCCGCCGCGCGATCGGCTTCGATCAGGACAGAGGCGGGCGTCTCGGTGCGGACCACGATTTCCGGCCTCGGATTCATTTCGCCGGTTTCGACCAGATCGACATAGCGCGGGATTCTCATGACGCCGTGCGTGTCCACGCCCCTGAGATTCGCCCAGACGAGGACATCGGCGACGACCGCCGCATCGGATTTCGGCAGGCCAACCCGCGCGAAGACGTCCGTCGCAAAGCGCTTGAGCCCCTCGGCCGGGGCGGTCGGCGCCGCCTGGCCGGCGTGCAATTGCGTCTTGCTCATTCCGGGATCAGACCCGCGGGAAAGTATTTGGCCAGCCAATTGCGCACCAGGTCGGCCACCAGCGTGTTCCCTTCCGAGAACATGAAATGGTCGACGTCGGCGATGAGGTGGAGATCGGTCGGCTTTCCGGCGCGCTCGAAAAGCTCGACCGACTGCTCGGTCGGCGTCACGGAGTCGTTCGCCGAATGCAGCAGCAGCAGCGGCCGCGGCGCGATCCTCCCGACGACCTCGTTTGCGTTGAACGCGTACATGGTTTCCACTACCTCGAACGGAAACTCCATGATCGAGCCCGGCGCGAGGTTGCCGCGCAGGCGCGGCGGGATGGGAACGATGTCGTAGCGCGGCACCGTCATCGGCTTGCCGGCGCGCTTGCGTCGCCTTCCCTCCTTCATCATGGCGGTGAACTTCTTCCAGGCCCGGGGCGAGGCGTGCTGCTTGCGGAACTTCTTCGCGCCGTCGCCCCAGCCCCCTGAGGAAATGCAGGCGGCGACCCTCCGGTCGACTCCCGCCGCGTATACAGCGACCGCCGCGCCGAAACTCTGGCCGACCACGCCGATACGCTCGGGGTCGATATCCGGGCGCGCGGCGAGGAATGACAGCGCGTTCCTCGTGTCTCTGACCTGCTCCTTGCAGATGACGCGCCCGCGCTCGCCTTCGCTCTCGCCGCACCCGCGGAAGTCGAAGCGCAGCGCCGCGTAGCCCAACCCGGTGAGCATCTTGGCGACGGTCGTCCCGCCGCCGCCGTCTTTGTTGCTGCCGAAACCGTGCAGGACGAGAAAGGCGGCGCGCCGCTCCGCCGGTCCCGCATCGGGAAGGTGGAGGATGCCCGCGAGCTTCAACCCGTCCGATACAAAGCTGACGCGTTCTTCCATTCCCTCGACCCTCTCGCAATTCGAGCGACTAATTATAAGTGCGGCGGTCTCCGCCAAGGTACAATCGCGCACCGGAGCCGCGATGAGCCACTACGCAGCGATCGACGTTCACGCGCATTACTTCCCGCAAAACTTCCTAGACCTGATCGCCAAGCACGGGCCCAGCCACGGGTTCGAGTACAAGATGGTCGAGGGCAAGGGACCGCAGTTCAAGCACGGCCATCTCATGACCGGGCCGGTCGGCCCCAAATTCGTCGACTTGGACGCCCGGCTCGCAGCGATGGGCGAACAGGGCGTGGAGGTCCACGCTCTGTCGCTGTCGCAGCCGATGGTGTACTGGGCCGATGGGGAGCTGGCTCAGCGCGTCAGCGAAACCTACAACGACGCACTCGCTCGGGCGCACGAGCGGCATCCGAAGCGGTTCGTGGGGCTCGCGACGCTGCCGATGCACGAGCCTGGGCTCGCGGTGAAGGAAGTGGAGCGCGCCCGCTTTTCCTGCATCCGGTCGAGGTGATCGGGCACCAGCGTCTGGGCGCCTACTACCTCAGCAACCTGCTCGGCAACCCTTTCGAGTCGGCGATCGCCGCTGCGCACCTCATCTTCGGGGGCGTGCTCGACCGGTTTCCCAAGCTCGTCGTCTGCCTTCCCCACGCAGGCGGCGCGTTCCCTTGGCTCGTGGGCCGGCTCAACCGCGGCTGGGAAAAGCGCGCCGACCTGAAGCACGTCAAGCACTCGCCGGTCGAGTACCTGCGCCGCTTCTACTATGACACGGTCGGGTATTCCGACCATGTGCTCGAATATCTGGTCAAGGTGATCGGCGCCGACCGAATCCTGATGGGCAGCGACTACTGCTTTCCCATCGCGTACGAACGGCCGGTGGAAATCGTCACCGATCATCCGGCGCTTGAAGCCGGGGTGAAGCGCGATATCGTCGAAACGAACGCCCGGCGGCTGCTCGGGCTTTAATGCGCCGCGGAACGGTCCGGAACTTGCCACAATGGAAAAGTACGCCACGCTCCGGGTGCAGGAACGGCCGGAAGCGGTTCTCCTGGTGACCCTCGACCGCCCCGAGGTCGCCAACGCCTTCAACACCCAGGCCGCGCTCGAGCTCTGTGACGTTTTCCTTCGGCTCGCCGAGCAGCGGCATCGCTGCGTGGTGCTCACCGGCGCAGGCGAGAAGGCTTTCTGCGCGGGAGCCGATCTCAAGGAGCGAAGCTCGTTCACCGAGAAACAATGGCTCGATCAGCATGAGATTTTCGAGCGCATGTTCGGTCTGGTGCACGAGTGCCCGCTTCCGGTGATCGCCGCGGTCAACGGCGCCGCTTACGCGGGGGGTCTGGAACTCGTTCTGCATTGCGATTTTGCCTACGCGTCGAGTACGGCAAAGTTCGCGCTCACTGAAGTATCGCTCGGCATCATGCCGGGCGGAGGCGGTACGCAAACGCTGCCGCGCGCGGCCGGCGAACGGCGCGCGAAAGAGCTGATCCTCGCGGCGCGTCCTTTCTCGGCCGAGGAAGCCCTCGCCTGGGGCGTTGTCAACAGACTTTGCGAGGCGGGAAAAGTGCTTGAGGACACGCTCGAGGTGGCAGGGCGTATTGCCTCTCATGCACCGCTGTCCGTGCGGCAGGCGAAGCATGCGATCCGCCACGGCCTGCAGATGGATCTCCCTTCGGCCATGAGACTCGAAGTCGAGGCCTATAACCGGCTCGTCGGAACCGAAGACCGCAGGGAAGGCCTACGCGCCTTCAACGAGAAGCGCAAACCGAAGTTCAAGGGCCGCTGAGAGCGGCCCCCGATAGGACAATGCAACGACCGTCGCTTTTGCACGACGCGTCACTTCCATTGTAAACAGCCGCTTAGGAACCGCGTTCGAAGTCGCGTCGCTCGAAAGCGACGACGGGACTGTTATCAGTCGTGCCCCGCTTGCGGCAATTGCATGATTTTGCAAGCGACTTGCGTCTGGCATGCGCATTGCTAAGGCAGTATATCTTGGGTCGCGGATTTTCACGTGAATGATCGGTCACTGACGGGAAAGCAAAAAGGAGCAGCCATGCTGGACAATTTTCGCAGGAGAGATATGCCGCAGTCCACGCGCTTGCAGTCGCAGTACAGCCGGCTGCAGGAAGCTTTGAGCGCGGCCGGCGGCGAATCCGCAAATCCGGAAGCCTTCGGGATCGAAGCGCCGAAGGCCGACTTGCGCGGTGATCCGGAACCTTCCCGATCCGGCGGTGAAAGCGTGAGCAAGCTGATCGTCGGTCCGGACATCAAGCTGAAAGGCGCCGAGATCACCGACTGCGACACGCTGGTGGTCGAGGGTCGCGTAGAGGCCTCGATGGACAGCCGCGTCATCCAGATCGCCGAGCACGGCGTATTCGTGGGCAAGGCCGGCATCGACGTCGCCGAAATCCGCGGGCGCTTCGAGGGCGAGCTGACCGCGCGAAAGAAATTGGTCATTCGCGCTACGGGAAAAGTGTCGGGCAAGGTCCGCTACGGGAAAATCGCGATCGATGAAGGCGGCGAGCTCTCCGGCGACATCGCGGCGCTCCCCGAGACGAAGGGCCCGGGCGTCGCGCGTGCAGCTGATCCGGGACGTAGCCCCAGCGCGACCCCCGCGCTGGCCCAAGCGGGTGCGCAGCCGCTGCCAAGCAAGCCGGCATGGACATCGCAGACGGGAACGCAGCCGCAGCCAAGCAAGCCGGCAGGGTCGTCCCAAACGGGCGCGCAGCCGCAACCGAGCAAGCCGGCAGGGTCGTCCCAAACGGGCGCGCAGCCGCAGCCGAGCAAGCCGGCGGGGGCGTCGCAAGCGGGCGCGCAGCCGCAACCGAGCAAGCCGGCAGGGGCGTCCCAAGCGGGCGCGCTGCCGCAGTCGAGCAAGCCGACAGGGGCGTCGCACTGAGCTTTCGCCGGTGCCTTCTGCGGGCAACGCCGAGAGTCAGGCAGCGGCGTACTCGTGCCGGCGGCTCACGCGCATGAAGTAGGCGAACAGGATCACTGCCGCGACGACGAGGCTTGTCACGCCCGCAAGCCAGAATCCCGCGGCACCCATGGGTGTCGCCAGCCCGAGCGCAGTCGCCGCTTCGATCCGCTCGAGTCCCAGTGCGTAACCTCCGCCCAATCCGATCCCCCAGAGCGCCACGGTATAGACGAGCATCGGAATGAAGGCGATCTTGTAGCCGCGCAAAGCGTTGACGATCACCACCTGCGAGGTGTCAAACAGCTGGAAAAAGGCGATGTAGGCCAGGAGCGGAACCGCGATCGCCTGTACGGCCGGGTCGCGGGTGTACAGGGACACGAGCTGATGCGCGGTAGAGAAGATCGCCACGCCGGCGCAGGCGGAAATGGCGAGCATGATCCCGATGCCGGTGAGTCCCGTATGCCGCGCCTCGCGCGGATCGCCCGCGCCGATCGCCTGTGCGGTGAGCACCGCCGTTGCGTTTCCGATCGCGAGCCCGAACATGTAGACGACCGCGGTGACGTTGGAGGCAATCTGGTGTCCGGCCGAAGTGGCCGCGCCCAGCCGCGCGAGGAACAGTGCCATGAAAGTGAACGAAGTGACCTCGACGAAGAACGCGAGCCCGATGGGTACGCCGAGTTTCAGGTGGCTCCAGAGGGTGGGCAAGTGGGGCCAGGACCACCGGCCAAAGATGCCAAACTGCGCGTAGAAGGAGTCCTTTGCGCAATAGATCCAGGCGAGCGCGAAGATCAGCCAGCTCGCGATCGCGGTTGCGACCGCGCAGCCCGGACCGCCGAGCTCGGGCGCGCCGAGCGCCCCGTAGATGAACAGGGCGTTGAGCGGAATTTTTGCGGTGAAATAAATGAGGTTGATCGCCATGACCGCGCGGGGCCGGGACACCGCGGTGGTGAGCGCAAAAAACACGCGAAAGAGCAGCATCGCCGGCAGCGCCCAGGCGATGCCCTGAAGGTAGGCCCGGGTGCGCGCCTCGACTTCCGGCGGAGCGCTCGAGAGCCGCAGGAACGGCTCGGGAAACGCGAGCAGCAAGACGCCGAGCACGGCGAGCCCGAGCGCAAGCCAGACGGTCTGACGGGTCTCCTCGCCGATTCTTTCGAGCTGCTTTCCGCCGAAGAGCTGCGCGGCTATCGGCGAGAGCGCCTGCACCACTCCCATCAATCCGATGAAGACGCTGAAATAGACGCTTGCCCCGATCCCGACCGCGGCGAGGTCCACCGCGCTGTAGCGGCCCGCCATCACCGTGTCGAGCACGCCGCTCGCGATCACCGCCAGCTGCGCGACGAGCACCGGCCAGGCGAGCCGGACCACGGCTTTGGCGATGCGGGAAACGTTTGAGGTCATGGTACGGAGTGTTCCGTTGTAGAGGCCGCAATTTTACCGGGAGGCTCGAAAGCTTCTCCGATGCTGTCAAAATAGGCGCTTCGTTTCAGTTACGAGAAGGAACGACCGCCATGCGCGACGAGACCACTGTCGTCCATTCCGGACTGCACCCCGAGCGGCACGAAGGCGCCGTGAACCCGCCGGTGTTCCACGCCTCCACCATCCTGTCGCAGAGCGTCGAGGAGTACCGGCGCAAGCGCAAGGACTGGCTGCAGGAACTTCCCGGGACCTACTACGGCCGCTTCGGCACGCCGACCACCGAGGCGCTGCAGGAGGCGATCGCGGCGCTCGAAGGCGGGTATCGGTCGCTCGTCTACCCCTCGGGGCTTGCTGCCTGCGCCGGGGCGCTGCTCGCGTGTGTCTCCGCCGGGGACCACGTGCTGATGACCGACAGCGTCTACGGGCCGACGCGCAACTTCGCCAGGGGCAGTTTGCGGCGTCTGGGCGTTTCCACCACTTTCTTCGACCCGCTCGCCGGGCGCGCGATCGAATCGCTCCTGCAGCCGGAGACGCGCGTGATCTATCTCGAATCGCCCGGTTCCCTTACCTTCGAAGTGCAGGACGTGCCTGCGATCGCCGAGGTCGCGCACCGCCGCTCTATCACGGTGATCATGGACAACACCTGGGGGACGCCGCTTTTCTTCAAGCCGTTCGCGCACGGCGTGGACGTCTCGGTGCAAGCGGCGACCAAGTACATCGTCGGGCACTCCGATGCGATGCTCGGCGTCGTCACCTGCAGCAAGGAGGCCTGGCCGAGGCTGAAGACCTCGACGTTCGAACTCGGCCAGACCGCCGCGCCGGACGACGTTTACCTGGCGCAGCGCGGCCTGCGCACGCTGGCGGTGCGGCTCAAGCAGCACTGGCAGGCGGGCGTCACGCTCGCGGAGTGGAGCGCGCGCCAGCCCGAGGTCGAGCGCGTGCTGCATCCGGGGCTGCCGGGCGATCCCGGCCACGCGATCTGGAAGCGCGATTTCACGGGTGCGTGCGGCTTGTTCGGCGTCGTGCTCAAGGAAGGCATCAGCGACCGCGCGCTCTGCGCGCTGATCGACGGGCTGGAGCTCTACGGCATCGGGGCATCATGGGGCGGATTCGAGTCGCTCGCCGTGCCCTTCGACCCGCGCGAGGCGCGCAGCGTCACCGAGTGGCCGCACCAGGGACCGTGCTTCCGCATCCACGCCGGACTGGAGAGCGTCGACGACCTGATCGCGGATCTCGAGGCGGGGTTCAAGCGGCTGCGCGCGGTCTAGCTGCGCCTGCCCTTCAGCCCAAGTGCGCCGAACGGCTGTCCTGCGGGGCTCCCGCCCGGTCGTTCATGCCGTAGTCGCGGATCACGCCCGCGACGCGCAGGCGGTATTCCGCGAACACGCCCGAGCGCCCGCGTGCCTGGGCAGCGCGATGAGTTTCAAGATTGCGCCAGCGCCGCACTGCGTCCTCGTCGCGCCAGAACGACAGCGACAGCAGCTTGGTTTCGTCCGTCAGGCTGGCGAAGCGCTCCACTGAAATGAATCCGTCGATTTTCTCCAGCTCCGGACGTAACTGAGCCGCAAGGTCCAGGTATTCCTGCCTCCTACCCGGCGCAGGGATGACTTCGAAGATGACCGCAATCATGGAACCTCCTATCAGTCGCCGAGCTCGGCGCGCATGATCCGCGCGCCTTCGACCATGGCCTTCATCTTGCCGAACGCCACCTCGCGCGGCAGGTATTTCATGCCGCAGTCTGGCGCGACGATAATGTCCTCCGCCCTGGCGTAGGGCAACGCGCGGCGGACGCGTTCGGCAACTTTTTGCGGCGTCTCGACGGTCATGTCGTTCAGGTCGATCACGCCGAGGATGATCTTCTTTCCGGGGAGCGTCTTCAGCACGGCGCAGTCGAGATTCGATTGCGCCGTCTCGATTGAAACCTGTTTGCAGCTGCAGCCCGAGAGTTCGCTCAAGAAAGAATAGCCGCTCGGCCGGCTGTGGATGACGGCGGCGTATCCGAAGCAGATGTGCACCGCGGTCGTGCCCTCGATCCCCTGGAGCGCCCGGTTCAGCGCGCGCAAGCCGTACTGGCGGGCCTTCTCCGGCCTCGCCTGCATGTAGGGCTCGTCGATTTGCACGACGTCGGCACCGGCGGCGAACAGATCGTTAATTTCTTCGTTCACCGCGACCGCGTAATCGATAGACGCCTCTTCTTCGGACCGGTAGTACTCGTTCTGCGCCTGCTGGCTCATGGTGAAAGGACCGGGCACGGTCATCTTGACCGCCTTCTTCGTGTGGGCCCGCAGAAACTTCAGGTCGTCGATCTCTACCGCGTGCTTCCGGCGAATCTTTCCGACGATACGCGGCACCGGGTTGGGGTGTTGTCGATGTCCACCCCTTCGAGGGCGGTGGCGAAACGGTTGGAGTAGCTCTCGCGGCGGATCTCGCCGTCGGTGATAATGTCCAGGCCCGCTTCCTCCTGGGCGAGGATCGCGAGCAGCGTCGCGTCTTGCTGCGCCTCGGCGAGAAGCGCATCGGGGATGCGCCACAGCTCCTTCGCGCGCACGCGCGGCGGAAAGCGCCCGGCGAGCTTGTTGCGGTCGATCAGCCACTCCGGCTGCGGGTAACTCCCCACCAGCGTGGTCGGAAACAGCATAGAGCTACGGCTTCAGTCCCTGGAACAGCTTCTCGCGGCCGAGCTTGATCCCCGGCTTGCCGTCGTACATGAAGATGTCCGCCGTGGCGAAAGTGTCGTTGAAGTTCTCCGGGATGAAGGAGCCCGTGCCGACCACGTCGAGCGGCGCCCTGCTGTTGGCGAATATCTTGCACTTGAACAGGTTGAATCCCGATGAGCCCACGATCTTGCAGGCATTGAAGCCGTTCGCGTCGAGCGTCTGGCGCAGCTGGATGACCGCGGCGACGGAGACGCCGGTGCCGAACAGCACTTTGCGCACCCGGTCCTTGACGATGTTCAGGCTGTCGGCGTCGAACGCCTCTTCGCCCATCACGTAGCGCACCGCCTCGTACTCGTTCGGTACGTGCAGCCAGGCGACCACGACCTCGGTCGATTTTTCGTAGTCGAGGCCTTCGGCGTAGCGCTCGCCGTGCGTGTCGATGCGCAGAGCGAGCGCTCGCGCGCCCGTCTCGTCCCGCGGCAGGTATTCGTTGTACCACCAGCGGCAGATGTCGAGGGCGTCGGAATACTCGCGGCCGTAGTAATCGATCAGCACCGTGAGATTGTCCTGGGGATGGGTCTCGACATACATCTGCGCGGCGCGCAGGGTCGAGCCGGCGTAGCCGATGATGCCGTGCGGCATGGTACCGATGCCTTTGTCCTGGCCGTAGAAGTGCGCGCTAAGATCCTGCGACGAACCGATGAAGCCGATCGCGCCGCCGAGCTTCGCCATCCGGCTTCCGACCGAGGCGCCGTAAGCCGCGAGCAGCGACAGGTCGTCGCCCGGCGAGTGCCGCGCGTGCATGTCGATGAACGCGACTTTCTTCAGGTTCATCGCCATCTTGTAGGCGTTGTACGCCGAGACGCAGGCGACCCCGACGCGCTGCAGGATGAGCGTCTCGAGCTCGACCAGGGCCGCGAACGAACCGGTGTACGTGAAGAGCGCCTTTTGGTCGGGAACGAACGCCCCTTCTTCATACAGGCGCGTGATCCTGAGCGGCTCGGCCTTCGCGGAGTAGTAGCTGCGCAGGACGTCGATGGCGGGGTTGACGGCGCAGATCACGCCGCGGCGCAGGAACACGCCGTAGGTGACGGTCCGGTCGCCGAACTTCTCGACGATTTGCCGTGATTTGCTGAAGTACTTGTCGGTGCGGCGCTTGAGGTATTCGAGCCTGTCCGCCGGCAGCGATTCAACGGGTTTGTTCATAGCGCAGCCTCCGCTTCAGGAGCAATTCTAGCAAAGCGGGCGCCGCGAATATGGCGAAACGGTTCGGCGCGTGCTAATTTTCAACTTATGCGCGGGATTTTGGCGGGTTGCATCATCGTCGCGGTTGCTCTGGCGGGCTGCACGCTCCGGTATTCGGCCCGGGAACGCGCCTCCGGTCAGGGCAGCACCACGACCTCCCAGGTGAGCGTGGCTAGCGGCTCGCCGCTCGGCAACGCGATCATCGTCGGGGTGATGCTTGCCGACGGCGTGCGCTACTACCGGCTCGGCCCGGACGGCAAGACATCGGTCCGGGCGCCCGAACCCGATCCGACGCGCAAGATCAACATCCAGGATTGCACCCGGCCGGTCGATCCGAACGCGGGCAACCTGCTCTGCCGCTGACCGATCCATGATTCATTTCGTGGTGCACGATGAAAACGACTCCGTCGGAGTGGTCGTCGTCGAGGGCATGAAGGCGGGGCAGGAACTGACCGGATGGATCATGGATCAGGACCGGGAGATCAAGGTCCGCGCGCAAAGCGACGTTCCCATCGGGCACAAGCTCGCGATCCGCGAACTCAAGAACGGCGAAACGGTGATCAAATACGGCGTGGACATCGGCCGCACCATTGCGCCCATCAAGGTGGGAGAGCACGCCCACGTGCACAATATCAAGACCAAGCGCTGGTGAGAGCCATTCCAACGGTCGCAAAGCTATGGATCTGAATAAAGCCACATTCCAGGGATACAAGCGCGACAACGGCCGCGTCGGCGTGCGAAACCACGTCCTGGTCCTGCCGGTCGACGATCTCTCCAACGCCGCGTGCGAAGCGGTGGCGAACAACATCAAGGCGACGCTCGCGATTCCCCACCCCTATGGGCGGCTGCAGTTCGGCGCGGATCTCGAGCTGCATTTCAAGACCTTGATCGGCACCGGATCCAATCCCAACGTCGCCGCAGTCGTGGTGATCGGCATCGAGGACGGCTGGGCGAAGCGCGTGGCCGACGGCATCGCCGCGACGGGGAAACCGGTGTCCTTCTTCGGTATAGAAGGCCACGGCGATATGGAAACGATCCGCAGCGCCTCCAAGGCGGCGAAGGATTACATGCAATGGGCTTCAGAGCTGCGTCGCGAGGAGCGGCCGCTCAAGGATCTGTGGGTATCGACCAAGTGCGGCGAATCGGACACCACTTCCGGGATCGGCGCGAACCCCTGCGTGGGAAACGCCTTCGACAAGCTCTACGCGCACGGCGTGACGCTTGTTTTCGGCGAGACGACCGAGCTTACCGGCGGCGAGCAGCTCGTGGCGGCGCGCTGCAGGACGCCCGAGGTGCGCGACAAGTTCATGTTCATGTTCAACCGCTACCAGGAAGTGGTCAACCGCCACAAGACGAGCGACCTCGTGGATTCGCAGCCGACCAAGGGCAACATCGCCGGCGGCCTCACCACCATCGAGGAGAAGGCGCTCGGCAACATCCAGAAGATCGGCAAGAAATGCATGGTGGACGGCGTTCTCGACAAGGCCGAGGCCCCGAGCGGCCCGGGATTGTGGTTCATGGATTCCTCCTCCGCCGCGGCCGAGATGGTGACCCTGTGCGCGGCAAGCGGCTACGCGGTGCACTTCTTCCCGACGGGGCAGGGGAACGTGATCGGCAATCCGATCCTGCCCGTGATCAAGCTGTGCGCCAATCCGCGCACGGTGCGCCTCATGCCCGAACACATCGACGTCGACGTGTCCGGCATCACGCGCAAGGAGATCAACATGGACCAGGCGGGCGACAAGCTCCTCGAGATGATGTTCCGCACCGCGAACGGCCGGCTCACCGCAGCGGAGGCGCTCGGACATCGCGAGTTCGTGCTCACGCGCCTGTACGAAAGCGCCTGATGAGCCGCTTGATCCTGCCCTTGATGCTTTGCACGCAGCTTGCGCTCGCAGCGGAAGTCGCCGGAGTCAAGGTGGACGAGCGCGTGAAGCTCGGCTCGTCCGAGCTGCAGCTCAACGGCGCCGGCGTGCGCACGCGGCTCATCTTCAAAGTCTACGTTGGCGCGCTCTATCTCCCAGAAAGGAAGTCCGGCGCTGCCGAAGTGATCGCGCTGAGAGGGGGAAAGCGCGTATCGATGACGCTGCTACGCGGTCTCACCGCCCGACAGCTCACCGATGCTCTCGAGGAAGGCATCCGGGCTAACAGCTCCGAAGCCGAGCTCGCGGCGCTGAAGGAGCGCATCGATACGCTGGTCGCCACCATGAACGAGATCGGAAACGCTAAGGAAAAGACGGTCATCACGCTTGATTTCCTCCCGGAGTCGGGAACGCGGGTCACCGTTGACGGCGAGGTTCGGGGAAAACCGGTCCCCGGGGAGGATTTTTACGTGGCGCTCCTCAGGATCTGGCTCGGCGAGAAGCCGGTCGACACCGACTTGAAGAAAGCCATGCTCGGCGAGGAACGGTAAAGTGTTCATCGGCCACTTCGCCGTAGCCTTCGCGACGAAAAAAGTCGCGCCCAGAGCATCGCTCGGCACCCTGGTCATCGCCGCGGCGTTCCTCGACGTCGTGTGGCCGGTGCTGGTGCTGCTCGGTGTCGAGCGCTTTCGCATCGTGCCGGGATTCACCGCGATCAATCCCTTCGATTTCGTGTATTACCCGTGGTCGCACAGCCTGCTGATGACTGGGGTCTGGGCCGTGCTCTTCGCTATCGTCTATCAGACGGCAACGGGCGATCGCGCCGGAGCGGTGTGGGTTGGAATCGCCGTCGCCAGCCACTGGGTGCTGGATTGCGTTACTCACCGGCCCGACCTGCCGCTCTATCCCGGCGGCGGCGAGCGCCTCGGCCTGGGTTTGTGGCAGTCCGTGCCCGCGACTTTCGCAGTCGAGGGCCTGATGTTCGCGGCCGGGATCGCGCTCTACCTGCAGTCCACCAAAGCCAAGGATCGCATCGGAACCGTCGCATGGTGGACGTTCATCGCCTTGCTCGTCGTCCTATACATTCCGGGACCCTGGTCTCCGCCGCCGCCCAGCGAAAACGCGGTGGCGATCCTGGGAATCGTCGCCTTGGCGATCTTCGGTCCCTGGGCGTATTGGATCGACCGGCATCGCGCCGTCAGAACCTAGAGACTGCGTTGATCCCGACGATGACGTTGCGCCGCGGCGCCGGCTCGAAGGGCCGATTGGCGTCGCCGACGATCACCGAACCTACGTATTGCTTGTTGAAGAGGTTCTCGACGCGCACGAACTCGCTCAAGCGCCACTCGCTCGCGCGCTGCTCGAAGACGATCCGCCAGTTGGCGACCGTGTAGGGATCGGCCGACGCGGTGTTCGCATCGGTCGTGTAGACGCGGCCGCCGTAGCGCAGCTCGAGCGCCGTGCTGAAGCCCCGCTCTGCAGGAGCCCAGCGCCCTTCGCCGTAGAAGGTGCGGCGTGGAACGCCGGGCAGGGTGTTGCCGGCGCTCACCGCAACCGCAGGCGTACCGCTGCTGAAATCATCCCGGTAACGCGCGTCCACGTAGCTCAACGCGGCGAGAAGATCGAGCGTGTCGAGCGCTCTTGCGCTCCAGGACAGTTCTGCACCGTTGCGCGTAGTGCGGCTTGCGTTCTTGAAGGTGTTGCGTCCGCCTGACGCGGTATCGACCACGATCTCGTTCTTCGTATCGATATGGAATACCGCAAAAGTAAGCCGCTGGCCGCCCGGGAGAAACGCCTTGGCGCCGAGCTCCGTGTTGACGCTCGTGCTCGGCTGCAGGGCAAAATTCAAGCCCGTCGCGCCGCCGGGACGGTACGCGAGCTCCGCAAAGGTCGGTGTCTCGAAGCCTTTGCCCACGTTGCCATAGAGATTGAGCGTGGGGGAGACCGAGTAGACTAGGCCGGCAGCAGGGCTCGTGTTCTTGAATTTGATGCTGCCGCTGTCGTCGGGATTGGGAGTCGCGCCCGGAACGATAAAGTAGTCGCTCGAGTAGAACGAAACCTCGGTATGCCTCAGGCCGGCGAAGAGACTCCAGCGCGGCGCAAACTTCCAGTCGCTCTGCGCGTAAAGGGCGGCGCTCCTCACGGTGTCGTCCTCGTCGCGCTGTAAAGTGCCGGCCGTGCCGTCGTTGTTGGTGTATCCCCTGCGCCGCTCTTTCTGGCTGTCGTAGTCGGTCCCGACGGTAAACGCGAAGGGCGTGCCCGCGAGCTCGGTCGCGCGCGAGAACCGCAGGTCGAGCCCGTAATAGAAACGATCGAGGTTGACGACGCCGCCCGAAGCAAGCGCCCCCCCGCCGTTGAAGGCGAGAAACTGCTCGACCTGCCGGCTCCCGCCGTAGGCGGCAAGGCGCAGGCTGTCCGAACCGGAGAGCCGGTGCTCCACCGTCGTGCCGAGCTGGTTCTGCACGACGTCTTTGCGGGTATTGAACTGAATCACGGTGGCATTGACCTGGCGCGGGTTCTGCTCCACCTGCGCGCGGTTGAGCCCTGCCGGGTCCTGCGCCGGCTGCCTCACCGCGTTCAGAATGAAGGCGAGGCGCGTATCGTCGCCGAGCGCGAACTTGAGCTTGGCGTTGCCGAGGTCTTTCTCGGCCGCGCTGTGGTCGCGGTAGCCGGTGGTCTCGAGGTGCGAAGCGCCGCCGACGTAATTGAGCGCGCCGGACTGGCCGCCGAACTTGAGAGCGGAGCGGCTGGTTCCATAGCTCCCGGCCGCGCCGCTCTCTGTGAGCGTGGGCTCCGGCGGGCCGTTCTCCGTGAATATCTGGATGACCCCGCCCGAGGCATTCCCGTAGAGGGTCGAGAAGGGTCCCCGCATCACCTCGATCCTCTCGGCCGCGCCGAGATCGAAGTTGGAGGTCTGCCCCTGGCCGTCGGGAGAAGTCGCGGGGATCCCGTCCGCGTAGAGGCGCACGCCGCGCACTCCGAACTGTGCGTGCGCGCCGAACCCGCGCGAAGAGATCTGCAAATCCTGGGAGTAGTTCTGGCGGTTCTGCACGACCACGCCGGGGACGCGCGAGAGGCTCTCCGACAGATTGATCATCGGTTTGCCCTCGCGGATCGCATCGGCGTCGATCCGGTCGATCGAGACCGGCAGATCGAAACTGTTGCGCTCCGAGCGCGTCGCGGTGACCACGATTGATGGCACAGGAACCGCCGAGGCGCCTTGCTCGGGTCCCGTCTGTCCGTAAAGGGGGCCCGCGCCGAGCGCGAGCAGGGCGGCTGAGCACGAGGCCTTTCTCCGGTGTGCCATGTTGTTGCGCCCGGGATCGAGCGTAGCTATGATGCCATTACGCCCCGTCGATTGCACCGCGGCGCCCCCTCGAAGACCACAACACCCGGGAAAAGGAGGATATTCCATGTTGCCCGCACCGTTCCGACCGTTCATCTCCCTCATTTCCGCGCTCGTCTGTGCGCTGATCGCCAATGCGGTGCAGGCGCAGGCGCCCGCCGCCCCGCCCTCCTGGCAGCAAGGCCGCAGCGCCGAGCAGGAGAAATCGCCCCTGCACCCCTTCGCGATCGAGGTCACCGGTAAGTCCGCGAAACTGCTCCCGGTCGACAAGCTCAAGGTCCCGGCCGGCTTCAAGGTGGAAGTCTGGGCCGAAGGCCTCCCCGGAGCGCGCTCCATGGCGCAGGGCAACAAGGGCACGATATTCGTAGGCACCCGCCAGTTGAAGGACGTCTATGCGGTCGTCGAACGCGGCGGCAGGCGCGAGGTGAAGACCCTTCTCAAGGGTCTCGAGTCGCCGAACGGGATCGCGTTCAGCAAAGGCACGCTCTACGTCGCGGAGCGCCACCGCATCACGCGCTACGACGGCATCGAGAACAACCTGGACAATCCACCCCAGGGCAAGGTCGTCATCGACGGCCTTGACCCCACGAACCAGCCCGGCCACTTCTGGAAGTTTCTCGCGCTCGGGCCCGACGGCAAGCTCTATTTCAACATCGGCGCGCCCGGCAACATCGTCATGCCGAGCTACATGCAAGCATCGATCATGCGGGTCGACCCCAACAAGGGCGTGCTCGAGAATGTGGCGCTTGGCGTGCGCAACTCGGTCGGTTTCGACTGGCATCCCAAGACCAAGGAGCTGTGGTTCACCAACCACGCCCGCGACTGGCTCGGCGACGATTCGCCGAACGACACGCTGCACCGGGTTGCGAAGAAGGGAGCTCATTTCGGCTATCCCTTCTGCCACCAGGGCGACACCCTCGACCCCGAGTTCGGCAAGAACCGCTCCTGCTCCGAGTTCACCCCGCCCACGCTCAAGCTCGGCGCGCATATCGCGCCCATCGGCATGCGTTTCTACACCGGCAAGATGTTCCCGGCCGAGTACCGGAACAACATCTTCATCGCCTTTCGCGGCTCGTGGAACCGCACCATCAAGCAGGGCTACAACGTCACGCGCGTGAGCTTCGATGCGAACGGCAAGCCGAGGATGAGGCCGTTCCTCACGGGCTTCCTCACGGACGAGAAGGCCGACCCTCCCATGTGGGGCCGGCCGGCGGACGTGATGGTGATGCTGGACGGCTCGATGCTCGTCTCGGATGACCAAAACGGGATCATCTACCGCGTGAGCTACGCCAAGAAGAAGTGAGCGGTCGCAGTCGCAACAGCGGCGGCGCGGCGGCGATATTTGCTGCCGCGCTTT